>Ga0209342_10000657_pt1 | contig 40181 bp, 60 predicted proteins | sample RifCSP16_2_FD_184023 | JGI IMG/M metagenome (GOLD analysis project Ga0209342, IMG submission 184023) | Soil microbial communities from Rifle, Colorado - Rifle CSP2_sed 16_2 (SPAdes) (version 2) | ecosystem: Environmental > Terrestrial > Deep subsurface > Rock core/Sediment | place: Rifle...
TTGCGAATCTGTTCGGCATATCCCGGCTCACCGCCGCTGTATCTGTGTTGTGCCCGCGCGATGGACTTGAAAGATTGTAGATGCTGAGCCATATATCGCGCACCTGCATGCAGATTAGCCTCGATACCGAATCGCTGGCTCCAATCCAACCCGAGAGCGCGCGCGGTGGCTGGCATGATCTGGGCCAATCCTACCGCACCCGCGCGGCTGACGGCCCGTGAATCGAAATGCGATTCTTGCTCGATCTGCGCCGCCCACCAGGTCACATCCAGCCCATGAGTTTCGGCGGAGACCACCAGGGCGCGGGCGATGCGCGACGCCGGGACACGAGGATTTACGCCAGCGACATATCGGGTCAGTCGATCAATTGTCTGCTCGCGCTTGGCGTCCGTAAGTTCGGCGGCGAGACTGATCGCCAGATCAACCGATTTCTCGGCGGTATCGGCAGCCTGTTTTATCAGACCATGAGCTGCGAAATACTCGCCTCGCAGAAAATTGATCTCACGATCGCGCTCCATGACCGTGACGTATACCGCCGCCATCCCAAAAGCAGCGCCTATAACTGCGTGAATCAGCGCATCGCGCATGCCGTACCTATCATCATGTTGGATTTTCATATACCAGCGCCCGAAGAGCGAATTGTTGCAGATCAATTTTCAGGCCCGCCGTCTCCGCCGCCCGCGCCGCCGCCCGCGCCGCCGCCGTCTCCGCCGCCCGCGCCGCCGCCCACGCCGCCTGCGCCCCCCGATCTTTACCGGCAAGCCAGTTCGCCGCCCATACGTGAAATTTCGGCTCGTCATAAACAGCGAGCGCGCAGTAGATCGCAAACGCCACTCGTTGCTTGGTCGTGAACACGGGCAGTGGTAATTCCTTAGTCAGCCGCATCCGCTTGGCCCCGCCCTTAAGACCGTCGTGCGCAACCTGGTCGCACTCGACCGCGAACAGGCGTGGGCTCTGAATATGCGCGTGTGCGGGGTTCAGAAGAACTGCTAACTCAGGCGAGTCGTAAAAATGGAACACGTCGGCGGAACAGAGCACGTTGCCGGGGGTATCTATCTCATGTATCTCGCCCAAGTGCCACTGAAAACCGCAGTGGGTGCACATTGTCTGATCGGTCAATTTATATTTTGTGAGGAGCTCCATCAAAATCTCCATCCCAGCACGATCACATTCGTTTGCCCTACCCCTGCCATAAAGCTATGGTTATTAAAACGACCGCCGACATCGGTAATATATGCGTACCATCCAAGCGAGAAATTCTTTCCGCGCACACCCGTCCCCGCCATCCACCCAAATCCATGTAATGTTTCATTGAACGTGTTTCCATTGAACGTACTTCCATTATAAAAATACTCATCTTTCCACAGGGAAAAAGACTGTCTGAAGCCACCTGCGCCGATCTCCACGAAGGCATGCCGGCCGAATACGCGCGAGACCAGGAAGGCGCGCATGGAGCCAGTGGTATGATAAAAATCAACATCGCCCTGGCAGCTTTGCCCACCTCCGGCGAGGATACAATCTTCATTATCCGAAGCGTAGCCAGCGAGCGAGTAAACGCCCAGATCGGCATACGAAAGCCTCCAACCCCCATGATCCAATCCGATTCTGAACATCGAGGGCTTCATGTTCCAATCCACTCCGTAGCCCGCGCATTCCTGATGCCACAAACCGCATGGAGGCTTTTCGTATTTCGATTGCCCGATTTCGATGAAAGGTGTGGCGGCGCAGGCGTCCTTGATGTACGAAAATCCCACTAGAAACAATAGCACCGCAATCCAAAATGCGGTATAGGATTTGATTAACAGCTTTGTGTCTTCGTCCATTGAGGTCTCCTACGATCGGTTATAAGCGCGCAATACACCTTTTGCTTCATCTCGTTCGGCGACATATTCCAGCAATAGACCAAGCCAAGCTCTTAGCGGCCAGTCGGGGTTGTATGTGCGAAAATCTTCCAAACTTTTATACCCCGTCGCTTCCAGATATTGTGTTTCTGTTATCCGGAAACGTCTCAGCCAACGCCTCATATTTTCATTCGTGGGCTCCGTCCTCCAGTTAGGCAATCTGATGTAAAAACGCCTTGCAAGACCAACCCAGGTCTCGTTGTCAACAAATTGGTTTCGTAGCGTGTTCATGGCTCAAGTAGGGGTGCTGAATGCTGTAACTATGGCACTTAGGCCTAGTCGAGTCAAGTTTTAGGCTAACCTGATCTTGCCCGATGCTAGTTGCCCCAAGCGCAGGCGCTTATACCGCGCGAGTCTTAGCCACATGATGCGCGCGCATAGTTTGTGCCCGCGCGCGCGGACCACGATTTTGACGGCATTGGGGCTCATATTTTCTCCAGATATTTTTTATCCAGTTGCCAGTAAGCAAGTAGTAATCGGAACTTTTCAAATCCAGTGTCGAGATGTGATTGATCCCATTCATGAACACGGGTCAAGCCGGGATTATTGACTGAAATAAATATATTTATTCCCCTGGAGCTTGGCATTCCAAGCCCCGCACGATAAGCGGCCAATTGCATGCATTGTTCCGGCCACGTTAAGTTATCGCTGGTTTCGGAAAATTCCTTGGTTTTGAAGTCAATCACCATCGAGTCATTGTGCAAATCCACCTTCCCCCCGTAACCCAAGGGCGAGGCGAACGATCTTTCGCTATGCCACCTATCGCCTAATTTGTTCAGTTCTTCCAATACGGCGGTAACAAATTTTTCATGGGCAGGGTTAAAATTCTTGTGTTGCAAAGCGCGATCTATCGAGCCATGAATTGCAGACCCTTCCTCGGCTCTTTTCCTCGACTGTTCTTTGGCGTCCCGCGTAACTCGAACCGCGAAATCATCCAATGTTTCGTCCGGATCCATAGGAAGCGTCAAGGCCGCCAAAATCGCCTGCCGCAGTTTCCATTTTTCTAAGCCCGGCTTGGAAACGATGGACGTAATCATCGTCACGCTGGGGAACAACCCCAAACGGCGGGCATCGCGTAGCGTAGTCGGGCGCTCCGGCTTATCCCCAACACGGATTGTGTACACCGGAGAGCCGTCTCGGGCATACCAATGCCCCGACTCAAAAGCTATTTTCTTTTCCATCTTTAACATCAGAATCCAATGTCATCGTCAAAATCAGGAAAATCAGGAGAAGACTCTTGCTTGTTTGTTGATCGGTTGATTTTCTTGGATAGCCACTCCGGCAGTTTGCTGAATTGATCCTCATCCGGCGCGTCGAGAGAGAAAGAAATAAGATCGTTCACGGGTTCCGGTTTCACAGTCCCTTTAGGAAGGGAGGCGACGGTTTTGACGTTTGCATATTGTTTGCCGGTTTTTGAAATTGTGTGAATCACCGTCAACATGCAGGGCGCGCCAAGAATTTTAAAAATATCGAAACCCCCCAGTTCCTCCTCGGTAAAAGCCCGCCCCCGCCAGGACACCAAGTCCTGAGCCAAGTTCGAGTCTGGATGCAGCGAGGCGGTATATTCCTTTGCGATCATGAAGGGACGACCATCTTCCATAAGCTCATTGGGAAATTCCCACCCCACGCGAATTTTGTGCTTCGCCCCAAACGGGGTATTTTGAGACCCCAGATCTACCACCATGTAACACCGGGCTATATGCGTTCCCTGCGGAGCAAGTTGAAATTCCCCTTCCGGTGGCTTGCGAATAATCAGCGTCATTTCACGATCTCCTCGTAATTGATCCCGCACTCAAAACATAAATGTTTAAATTCCTCAGTCACCCCGGAGTGCTTGATCGCTGCATAGACTTTACGCAAACACTCAAATGTATAATATTCCCGTTCTTCAAGGTCGCGCCGCTGTTCTTCATTCCAATCCGTTTCACCCATCATTTCTTTCATCGGCAACCTCCTTCTCAGCTTGTTGAAAGGCGCTATCCGCCAAGTAGTCTTTGACGAGCCCAGCTAATAGTTGGCCGACATAAGGCACGCCGATATAAGCATTATCTGTTTTGAGGCAGTCGGCGATTTCAGACATCTCTTTTCTGTCGCGGTTATAAGCCCAGGTAACCGCCTGAGAGACGATGTAAGCATCAATGTGTCGAAGATTCAGCGCATAGATTTCGTCTGCGCGACCGGATATATCCTGTCTGTTTTCAGATTCAACGTCATAGATCGGATGTACCTCCATAAGATTCTCCTTTTTAAAGATTCCCGCCACCCTCCGACGGGACGCCCAATAAGGGCGGAGCTTCGGGAAGACCCCAGGAACGCTGCTCATCACGTCAGACTTTAGTCGTCTCCGAGGCAATTCATAGTACCGTTCGTCGGCTGATTATTGCCGTTCATCGTTTGATAGGCGGAATTCTGTCTAATACACTGTTAGGCATCATTCAGCCATACCTTCACTAATATAAAGTCATGCTTCTTTGCTACATTAATAGATGGTTGCCATTTCTTGTAAAATGGTTTCATCCATTCCTTTTCGTAGTACAGGAAATCAAACGCCTTCCCCCAAGCTTCGTCTTTATGAACAGAAAATGTTTGCTTTACCAGAGTTCCACTAGGCGTTTGCAAACACCAGCCATCATGCCTAACAAGGCCAATCGAGCCGACGCCTTTGCCAGCGTTCCGTTTCCTGTTAATCATTTCGGCTCGGCTCATTGGCATCGTTGGGCGACAAGTATGTCCTATCTGTTGGTATTACCTTCTCTGCACCGCACTTTGAACATCGGATAATCAGTAGTGATACATCTCCTTTTTTAGAGCCATCATCTATGCTTATAACGTCGTATCGGTCGTGAGAGACACCAAGGAAAGCGTGTACGCAGAATATTTTTTGAATCCAGCCGCCCAACAATTCTTTCAAGCGGACGCTCGGCAACAGCGCAGTCATGGTTTATCCTTTGCGGCTCGCGCCGCTTAAAGAAGCGTTAGGAAATTTTGTTGCGACTTTTGTGAATCTAAAACCCAACGGTCGTTACCAGCGTGCCTCCAGCCGGAACTTATCAAAAGAATTACCTCTGGCTCGTTAGCATCTATATCGCGCATATTTCCTCCGTTTACGCCTAACAATTCGCTCGTGCGGATTAGCTACGCAGCTTCTTTGATAATCTCACCCGCATATTCCTGCTCACTCTCATCAAATATGTAGATTTTATGAAAGTCGTCCTCGCAGCAGCTATAAACCAGCAAAATGCGACAAATCGGGCTGATCTCAGCCTGAGGTAGATCGCGCTCGTCGTATTGGTGAAGATGTAACATCGTTTTTCCTGATTCCGAGTCTTTGTCTAGCGCCCATAATCCGATCGGTCTGAGATTGCGGGAGTATGTTGGGCCACATATAAACAGCATGCCGTCCTACCCCGAGTGCGGCGGCTAGGGCTTTTACCGAGCCAAACAGGACTATTGCTTGTTGTTTTGTCATAAGTCGAAGATAAGCGCAATTACATCTATTGTCAAATGTTTTACTTATTCTCGGATCTCGGACGAACGGTAATATTTTGGGCTTGTTATTATTAGTAAACCAGTTTACATTTAACGCCGGAAATCACGGGCCGGCGTAGCCGGTCCCGTGGATTGATTTGTTAGGGCGCATTTGGGAAAGAGCATGAGAACAGAACAGACAGAGGATGAATTATGAATAAATCCATGATGCAAAAATCCCTAGACAAACAAATTGAATACATGAAGGAGGAGGTTGCTTGGTATGAAAATAAAGTGATAAGTGGTAAAGATTGGCTTGATGAATTAAATAATTGTCGGGCAATTCTTAAAACACTTGAAAGTCTCCGAGACGAGCCAACCAAACTGGTAGCAACGGAGAAATAAAATATGGTTAAAAAGGTAACAGGCGCATGACGGCAGCTTCATCGCCGGAAGGCGTCCTTGTTGACCGCCTTGTTAGCCGGCAATTGCTCGGCTATGACAGGGCGGCAGCAGCGGACACCATACGGCGCAACCACTACACCCGGAGCGTGCCCAGCGGGAAGAGTCACTACGTCCAGTTTGGCGACGCGATAGTGGTGTGGTCAATCCCCGCGAACAAGAACATTGCGCGGTTTGTTCTCGGCTGGGCCGGCAACGTGTGGGAGTTGTCGAGGCTGTGGGCACCGGACGGGCACGAGCCGAACTTGCTCACGCAAGCCATAAGCGCAGCCGTCAAGGTGATTGTGCGGCTTGAGCGGCCCGACGCGCTGGTGAGCTACGCCGACCCGAACGCGGGGCACAAGGGCGGGGTTTACAGGGCCGCGTCTTGGCTCTACCACGGCAAGAGCGAAGAAGTGAGGACGTACCGGGCACCAGACGGAACGACCGTAGCGCGCAGGGCTTTCCATTCCGGGCGGAAGGGGCTGCGAAAGGCTGAGATTGAAGCACTCGGCTACAAGGAAGAAAAGTTGCCCGGCAAAGAACGGTTTGTGCGGCCCATATCAAAGCGGGCAGCGCGGACTTTGACGGCTAACGCCGGAAATCACGGGCCGGCGTAGCCGGTCCCGTGGATTGACTGGTTAGCGGTAATTGACAGGAGATAAACCATGAAACAACGTAAACCAAAATTGGATTCTAACCGCATTCCTTACGCTGTAGTTTCCATAGATAAATTGATTGAAATAGCAGAAAGGATAGTGAAACTTGAAAGTGAAGTTGAGCACCTGAAACAAACGGCAGGGAATACAGAGAGCCAGATGATAGAGCTTCTTGTTCCGCATATCTCTGATTTCCGGGACGGAAAAGTTTTTATCCGCGCCCAGGGCGAAGATGGGGCGATCTATCGTGCCGAGGTTCAAATCGTCGGGGCGGTGGGCGTAGACCCAGAGTATTAAATGACCGCTAACGCAGAATTGAGGCGCTCGCCATGAAAGCATAAATGCCCTGACTGTGGGAAGTACGCAATCTGGAAGCTGAGAAAGTTTAAGGCGTTGCGGCTTGCGCCATGTGCTTGACCTTGTGCTATGTATACATCATTATGTCGGAACCCTAACAAATCCGACAAAAACTTATGTACACTAAGCTCTATAGAGGAATAGTTGACGGTTCATTGTACGGCAGAAGGGAGGCATTAACGGTGTTTTTCGTCATGCTGGCCTTAGCAGATCAAGAAGGAATTGTAGATGTTCTTCCTAGAAAGATAGCCGATATCCTTGGAGAAACAGAAGACTTTGTAACTATCGGACTCGCGGAATTGTCTGCTCCAGACCCCATAAGCCGAACCCCAACCGCAGAGGGCAGACGAATTCTTCCCTTGAACGAGCATAGAACTTGGGGCTGGAAAATAACTAATTATGAAGCCTACCGGAAGATTCGAGATGAAGAACAGCGTCGGGAATATCAACGTCAGTGGGATAGGAATAAACGTAAACGTCCGACCACAAATCCGACAGCATCCGACAAATCCGACCACATCCGACCAAAAACGACCAATACAGAAGCAGAAGCAGATACAGAAGCAAAAGTATTAACTACATTAGCTTCGAGCGAGAAAATCTCGCTCTCAGCCGAAGGCGTTTGGCAAAACATCCCGAACTCCCTATTGGCAACATGGCAAAAAGGGCACCCCGCAGTCAACATTGAGACGGAGCTTTCAAAGGCCGCTGCATGGATTATGGCTAACCCGAAGAACCGAAAGAACAACTACGCCCGCTTTTTTACGAACTGGCTGTCCAGATCGCAAGACAACGCGCCCCGCCAAGGCAAAATCCACCGCGCCCTGGAAGCCTGTGACAAGGTGTTTGGGCCGATGAGGGCGAAGCCATGACCCTCATCGAAACCATCCGCAACGAACTGGCCCGCATGCTGGCCCGCCAGCTCGACTACGCCCCCGCCGCCGACGAGTTGCCCTTCAGCATCCAGGTCATGTCCGACGACCTCACCAGGCGAGGCCTGGCAGACGACGACGCCGGACGGGTACAGGCCGCGTTCGAGGTCCTCGGGCCCCAGATCCAACGCTGGCCCACGGCCCGCATGGTCCTAGAATGTCTGCCGGCAAAGGCGACACCCGTGATGCTGCCCGCGCCCAAACCCGACCAGAAGTTTGTATCGGCACAACTGAACACAACCAAGAAAAACCATGCCCTCCGCTCGGTGCTTCGGCCTGGTGAAAGTTATAATGCCTACATGGATGCAATGCTCGCGTCTGGTTTACTGCGTGCCGCGTTCGAGGCGCAGCGTCTATTGGCAAATGGCTGGACCGACGATAAGGAGCGCGGATTCAGAACCGCCGCGCATGCGTGCAGGTTGGGGACATTGCCTGGCGCCACACCGGCAGACATCGCCTTGGCGTCCGACCTCGAAGCAGCAGCCGAACGCGAAGCGATCCAGCGTGAGTAACCGCAAGCTGAACGAGAAGCATTTTATTCTTCGTTCCAACGCCGTGAGAGATTTTATATGCGACACACTGGAAGCCCTGACGTTCGACCCCGTATATGAAATTATCATCCGCCCGTTTGAAAAACACCGTACTCATGGGCAAAATGATCGTTATTGGGCGACGCTGACCGAATGCCTGCGGCAAATCAAGCAAACGGTTTATGGTTTGGCCGAAAGTTCCGGCCATACTCCGTTGGAAATCAGGCGCCTGATCGCGGCGGATTTATTGCCTGAGCAAATAGCAATTTTATTCGCCAAGACTCCTGAAACAGTGCACGATGTCCTGAAAGAAATCTGCGACGTACCGACTAGCACCCGGCTGGGGACGAAAGAATTTCAGCGATTTGAGGAACGCATGGAGCAAACGATAGCCGAGATTGCGGGGCACGTTGGGGCGTTTAGGGGGCGATTTGAGTAGTGATCGTCGCAAGCTGGAAAAAAAACTGGATGTTGTTTTTTCGCGTTATATCCGCATGCGAGATAAATTGACATGCCGGCGTTGTCAGAAAAAATACGATAGGTTCTGTATCGGAATTCAATGTAGTCATTTTTGGGGCCGCCGGCATCGCGCGACTAGGTGGAGTGAGTTAAATTGCATTGCGTTATGTGCTGGTTGTCACATGCATTTGACCGCTAATCCCGCGATACATCATGTCTGGTATATGGAGCTAATCGGCCCCGGAGCCTACATGCGGCTGGAGCATTTGCATAATAGCTCGCCGAAATTTACTTCGGCGGATTTATCGTTGTTATTGCAAGACTACCGCAAAAAACTGGAGGCCTTATCTTGAAAACTTGCATTAGTTGTCACGCCCTCTTAGATCGTGATCCGGCCTGTTCTGATACTAACTGGCGAAGAAAAAAATATTGTTCAAAACGCTGTAATGATGCAACGCAAAAACTTCGATATAACGAAAAAAAGAAAAAACGCCTACAATTAAAACAGGAATTTCACGAGAAAAAACAAGCTCGGGAAACAAGCATACAGTCCTTGTTGTGCTCAAATTGGCGGCTGTAGTGGCTTTCCCTTCGCGGTTTTATCACGATCCTGCAAATGTATTGCAATATAACGACCGGTACCGCATCGGGTGTCCGGCCTGCTTGCATTCTCGCTATTTTCGCAAAGGCGATATATGGTATTGTGGTCTTCATATTCAAGGTTTTCCGAAACTGGGAAGAGATGGTTGTGTGCGATGGAAAAAATCGAATAAAAAATCCTGGGAGAAAAGATGGGACCAGACCGCGCAGCGGAGTTGATTGCCAGATTGTCCGATCAATGTTCTCAATCCTTGTCTCAATTTCAGACGTGGGGACAGACCATTCGAGGGGATTTTAAGGGTCTAAGCCCGCTTGATATAGCCGCCGCCCTAGCGGGAGCGCCGGGTGCATCCGGTTTAGTTGTGCGGATCAAATATGCAGGACAATATCGGTATGCTGACGATTTACTTGCGGCTCTAGTGCAAGCCGTTATGCATGACAGACTGTTGGAGCTAAACCGGATTCACCCATATCGAAAATGGCGCGAACCGTATAAGGGATTTGTTAAAAATCTGTGTTTATTGGCTATACAGGAAACAGCCTCTCCGCAGATTTGTCTATGGTGCGAGGGGGTTGGATCAAGCAAGAATGATTCCAAGATTTATCAATGCGCCGCCTGCCGGGGGACCGGCCGTAAATGCCATTCTGACCGCGCCAGAGCCGCCGTGATGCATGTTCCACGTGGAACCTGGAGGTATGTGTGGCAAGACCGTTATCGAGCCATACAAGTGCTCCTAGGGCGTTGGGAGGCAGTGGCTTTACAGCGCACGGTAAAACGCCTTGACATATAGCCCATCTCGTCTATTATTTTCCTAACCTTACCATGATAGCCGTTAGAGATTGCCCACTTACCGGGCAAGTTGTCGCTTCCAGATGTTCAATGTGTGGGCAGGCGTAAAACGCCTGGACATACTCGCCGTGGAAGGCCCGCCCAAGCTCACAAGGCGAGTCATCCAGATAAGCTGCATTGTGGCAATGGTCGCACGCCTGGAGATGTAGCTCCCAGATTTTTCGACAAGATTCGATATGCGTCATTTGATTGGGAATTATATAGATGACTCCCTCTGAGCTTTCTTCTTCCGGCGTGCGCGCTTCTTGGCCGGTTTGCTCTTGGGCTTCGGCCGATAGGACAGAACCTTGTCCACGATTCGGTCAAGTACGGCGGGCGGCTTCTTGCTCATTGCGTCAGCGCCTTGTAGGTGATGCGCTTGCCAACGGTCGCACACACGAAACTATCGAGGCGTTCCAGCGTGTGCCGCTTCACGTTGCCGTCATTCAGCCGGAACGCAAACTCGTTGACGTATCGGCCCAAGTGCTTGCGGCTGGTGTGGTGGTAAACGCCGAGTACCCCGCGCTTCATGACCGCGAACACGCTCTCGATGCTGTTGGTCGTGACGTTGCCGCGCACGTATTCCCCACCGCTGTGGTTGATCGCTTCGTGGCGGAAGAACAGGCCATCAAGCCCACTGTAAGCCGTCGCCTCGTCGGTGTGCAGCGTCGAGCCAACCGCAACACGCGCATGAATTGCACGGTGTACGGTGTCCAGGTTCACGTCGGCAATCGGCGTGGCAATCGTCTTGCCACCGCGCTCACGCATGCCGAGCACCGCAGCCTTACCGACTGCGCCGCGCCCGGCATTGAGTTTTTTTACGGTGTGCTTGTTCGCCTCCTTGCCGCCAAAATAGGTTTCGTCAATTTCAATGATGCCTTGCAGCTTGGCCAGATCATCGCCGCACGCCTCACGCAGGCGATGCAGGACGAACCACGCGGATTTTTGGGTGATGCCGATCTCCTTGGACAGTTGCAGCGAGGAAATGCCCTTACGGCTCGTTACAAGCAGGTACATGGCATAAACCCACTTTTGCAGCGGAACATGCGACCGCTCGAAAATAGTGCCGGTGCGAACGGTGAAATCCTCGCGGCAGGCATTGCAACGGTAATAGCCATCCTTGCGATTCGTCACACGTTCGCCACTGGCGCAGATTGGGCATTTCACGCCGTTCGGCCAAAGGCGCGACTCCAAATAGAGCCGCGCCGATTCTTGGTCGGGGAACAGCTTGAAAAGCTGAAATGTGCTGATAGTCAGGCTGTCGTTCATAAATCAGTCCTGCGACACGAGGTCTTGCAAATCGCAGAATCGTTGCGCCGCTGCGTCATCCTCAACAGACTCAGCGTGCCAGTAATTGCCGGGATTGCGCAGCGGTTGCTTAACTGCCGCGTCAAACAATTCTTCGGGCGAGAAATCACGCAGGTCATACCCGCTGTTCGCATCTTGGCCAAAGCCTTGTTCTTGCAGATAAATACCGGCATCGGCTTTAAACTCGAACATTTCGCATTCGCCTTTCTTGCCTGTGATGATGAATTTCATGATCTGAACTCCTTGGTTGATTTACCTAACCTACAATCAACATTGTACATAACTCCCTTGGGGAGTCAAGTACCTAACCAGACCAGCCGACGAACGGTAGGGAGTCATGTATATAAGTCCCATTTGATTAGTCCTTAGCATTTTTAACGATTGATTCAGCCAGGATCGCGGCTTTAATCCACGCCGTGCTGTCAGTCTCAAAGCGCGCCATGCCGATCATTCCCTCAAGTGCCGCCAGTAGTTCATAATGCGAGTTACAGGCGCGGACGATAGCGCGGGCGTTGGCGTAGGTGTCCTCCCAATCCACCGCGCAGGAATCGTTCGGGGTTGCTGCGGTTGCCACGAGGATCCCAGCACTGTTGGTAATGTACTGGGTCCCAGTCTCGTTTTTCCACGGCCAAGGGGTATGTGTAATTTTCATGATCATCCTCCACGTTGGAATAAGTGCCCCTCTATCGCCGGCATAACCGGGGGGGCGCGGTTGCTTGGAGACCGGTTGTCCGGTCTGCCGGGCCGGTGGCTAGCAAATCCCAGCCGATAGAGACTTTCCTGGCCTTTCCGTGGGCATGTCAAAAAACCTGTTGAGCAGTCCGGCGCGGATAGGGACTGAATCATCACTGGGAATGCGCGCAGTGCCGAAGGCATAAAAGTGTGCCTTCGGATCAATTTCGCATGCTTTCTTGCGCACCGCGTCCACCATATCCAGCGCCGCTTGATGGTTATTAGTGAATGGTCCTAAGAGCCGGTTCCACCTGTCGCCGTCAATGACAGTGACATAGTATTCGCCTGGCCTGCTATCCGCTGTCTGTGTCATTTTCCTAACCCTCCAAGGTTTACCGGGATCCGCCCGGCATCTACATAGGGTAGTGTAAGCCGTTTTACTGTTCAAGCTTCGCATCAACCGCTCGTCAGCCCATCGTAGCCATCCGTCAGTCCAAACCGACCGCTTGTAAAGCCCTACAGCGTCTGTAAAATGGCAGGGACAGGCAACGCTAGCGGGTATGGCAGAGATAACGCCCCAGCCGGCAAGGCAGGCGGTATAATCCAACCGATAAACGGTATATGAGGGAATGTTAATATCATGAGCGCGCAGGCATTGAGGAAATATATTCCTGGCCGGTCCACTCCCGGAAAACTCGCAGGAATAGACCCCGAGCGCCTCCTAGACCGCATTGCCAATGGTGATTACCCCGCTAATATTGCGCGTGAGCTGGACGTTTCACGCCCCGCGTTGCATTACAAGATTAGCGGCCACCCTGAATATCAATTATGCCGCGAGATAGGCATGGAGATCCGACTGGATGATGGGTTGGAGAAAGTGCACTCCGCGCCGGACCTTAACATTGCCCGCATGGAAGAGGTCAAACTCCGCCGCCTGGAATGGCGCGCAGAGCGCGAATTCCCGCACCGATGGGGCGTAAAACAGATGATCGCCGTAGTCCCGATTGCACTTGATCAGGTGATGACAGCTCGTGCTGCCGAGCTGCTTGCAATCATCGAGGGTGGGATAATCGCCGACGACAGCGAGATAATCGCCAGCGCTGACGTACATGCCGTGCAGGTACAGGGTACGTAACCGCGAGCGCATGGCCAGCAAGCGCAAGGCCCCCTCCGATCCACATAGCTAGGCTAGGTCAGTAGCTGGCGGGGGCGGGGTAGGGGTGAAATGGCAGAAAGCGTAGGGGTGTGTTTAGGGGTCCCCACACCCCCACACTCCCGCTATCCTCACACTCCCGCTATTCCCTCTACACCCCCACATTCCCTTTCTATTTTTTGGCGCGTAAAATTTTTTGATCAACTATTGGAGAGATTCATGGCTATACCTGGAGAACAAGAACATCTTGAGTATCTCGATTACGTCGAGAGACATGCAATGGGCGAGTTTGCCGGAAAGCTCATGACCAAGCCGGAATGGAGAGAGTGGAGAAAAACGCAAGCCCCTCCGAAACCAGCCCCGACTCCTCCAATTCCTCCCGGGGACCCCAGAACAGTGGGCGAAATGATTCAGTAGCAAGGCTTTTATGGAATTGACGGCTCGCTTGCGTTCTCTTTCGATGGGGAAAGTGATTTCCTACTGGGACCTTGTGGAGGAGGAAGGAAGAAAGACGAATAAACTACCGCAAGCGGTAAGGTTCTTGTGTCTGTCGGATTTGTTTTATCTGCTGGTTCGGGTTTGTGGCCGGAAGGATATGTTGAATGACTTCGCTTTTAGCCGGGTCAGGGAGATTGAGAAGGGGCCGGATGGTTATTTGGATCTTTGGTCCCGGGAGCATTATAAGGACCTAGCTGATTACACGCCAATGCTTACGGCAAATCGCGGTTGGACAACGCACGGCGAATTGAAGATTGGTGACCGGGTTTTCGCTCCGAGCGGCAAGGACGTTCCGGTCATTGCGCTTTCGGACAGATACACGACATCGGAATGTTACGAAATTACGTTCAGCGACGGTGCCAGGATCGTGGCCGGGGCGGGGCACCTGTGGAGATTGCGCCGCAAGATCAGGCGCCGCGTTGCAAACAACGATTTGGTTGAATTCGAGGAATACATTGCGAGCACCGCCGATATGATTGCAATCGGTGGAAGGCTGGACGTTGGGACAAGCGCCCCACTGGAGTTTGCCAGGGCGAATCTTTCCATTGATCCGTATTTACTCGATCGTGTGGTGCAGAAGATCGAGCGAGTACCTTCTGTGCCAACTCGCTGCATCCAAGTGGTTGGTGGGATGTACGTCGCCGGCCGTGAATTGGTCCCGACGCATAACAGCTCGATAATCACGTTTGGGCTGACCATTCAAGATATTCTGAAAGACCCTGAAATCACTTTCGGGATTTTCAGTCATACTCGGCCCATAGCCAAGGCTTTTCTCAGACAGATCATGCGCGAACTGGAGACCAATAGGGTTTTGCAGGGAGCTTTCCCGGATATTCTGTGGGGGGAGAATTTGAAGGAATCTCCGAAGTGGGCGGAAGACGATGGAATCATCGTCAGGAGGAAATCCAATCCGAACGAGGCGACGGTCGAGGCCTGGGGGTTGGTCGACGGACAGCCGGTATCCAAACATTTCAAGGTGTTGCTGTATGACGACATCGTGGTGCAGGCGTCGGTCAGCACTCCGGAGATGATCTCCAAAACCATGTCTCGCCTGGAGGAGTCGTATTCGCTTGGAACGGCTACCGGAAAAAGAAGATTCGCCGGCACCCGCTGGCACTTCAACGACGCCTACGGGACCATTGCGGAACGAAAAACCGCCGTTGTGCGGGAGCATCCCGGACGTATCGGGGGGACGGAAGACGGCGAATCGGTGTTCTGGACGGAAGATGTACACCGTCGGAAAAGACGGGACATGGGACCATATGTATATAGCGCGCAGGTTCTTCTACGACCGAAGGCCGACGCCTTGCAGGGGTTCAAGCGGGAATGGTTGAGAACTTATCAAACGATCAAGATGGAGGAATTGAATTGGTATCTTCTTTTCGACGCCGCCAATTCAAAGAAACGATCTAGTGATTACACGGCGGGTTGGGCCGTCGGGCTGGGACGGGATGAAAATTATTATTGTATCCCCATCGTCCGGGACCGATTGAATCTCAAGGAACGCGGCGACAGGGTTTTCGAGGCCCACAGAAAATACAAACCGAAACAGGTGCGTTATGAAAAATATGGCATGATGGCGGACATAGAACATCTTCATTCACGCATGGAGTATGAAAACTATCGCTTTGGAATCACGGAAGTCGGCGGCCAGACATCCAAATCGGATCGCATCAAGCGCCTGATCCCGCTATTCGTGGCCGGGAGAATCTGGCTGCCGGAATCCATGTATGTCACCAATTGGGAGCGCACTCCGATTGATCTGGTGCGATCCTTCATCGAGGAGGAATACATGGCGTTTCCGGTGGGGATGCACGAAGACGGGCTGGATTCGCTGTCTCGCATCTGCGAACCCGACCTGACCCTGATCTGGCCGATGGAAAAAAAGAAAGAAACAGGCAGACAATCTCCCAGTTACAACAATCAACACGTCGGTTGGATGGGATAATGGAAGAAGAAGATTTCCTGAAACTTGTTCGTGACCGATACAGCCGTTGTGTCGAGGCCGACAGGGAGAATCACGCGCGGGCGCGGGAGGCTCTCGATTTCCGCGATCTCAAGCAATGGGATGAACAGGTTAGAGCGGAGCGCGAAAACGACCCGGAGGGGAAAAGACCGTGCCTTGTCGTTGATAAGCTCAATCAACACATCATGCAGGTTGTCAACGACGGACGGCAAAATCGTCCACAGATCAAGGTCAGACCCGTTGACGATGGCGGGGACATCGAGGTCGCCAGAATTTACGACGGAATATTGAGACACATCCAGGACAGGTCGAGGGCGGATGTTGCTTATGACACGGCCTTTGAATGCGCGGTGGACGGCGGTTTCGGGTTTTGGAGAATCCTGACGGAGTACAGCGATCCGAAATCCTTTGATCAGGAAATCAAGATCAAGCGAATAAGAAACAGGTTTTCCACCTATTTGTCTCCGGAAAGACAGGAGCCGGACGGCTCTGACGCGGAATACGGTTTCATTCTTTACAAAGTCCCGAAGAAAGACTTCGAGGTTGAATTCGGCGTGAAAGGCAAGGACGCCCTTCAGGGATTCGAGACCGAGGGAAAAGAATTCACCGAATGGTATGGCGGTGACTGGGTTATCTACGCGGAATATTTCTGGAAAGAACGAACGAAAATAAAGATCGTTCTTCTGGAAGACGGGTCAATAGGGGAAGAACACGAATTTCCCGGAGCCCCCATCAAGGCTGAACGTGAAAGCGAGAAGATAAAAATTCGCTGGAGAAAGCTGACCGCCACGAAAATCCTCGAAGATGGGGAATGGATAGGAGACTCCATTCCCATCTATGAGGTCATCGGTAACGAACTGGATGTCGAAGGCAAAATCTTGCGTTCCGGCCTTATCCGGCCGGCGATGGACGCGCAACGGGCAGATAATTACGCGGTTTCGGCCTTCATTGAAAACGTCGCCTTAGCTCCGAGGGCGTCCTATGTCGCCGCCGTCGGGCAGGTGGAGGATAACGCCGATTTATGGAAGTCCGCGAATCGAAGAAACATCTCGGTTCTTCCGTATAAGCCCGTCTCCGTGGACGGCGTTCTGGTCGGCGCGCCACGGCGTGAAGCACCTCCCGGAGTCAGTACCGGATGGCTGTCCGTTATGGAGCAGTCGGAACACAATATCCAGGCTTCGATGGGGCGCTATAACGCGACTCTTGGGGCGCCGTCGAATGAGACTTCCGGCAAGGCCATTCAGGCTAGAAACCGCGAGGGGGATACCGGAAGTTTCCATTTTTCGGATAATTTTGCGAGAACCCTCCGGAGAACCGGGCAGGACATCGTTGACATCATTCCGAAGATTTACGATACCAAGAAAATCGCCCGCATCATCGGCGAGGACGGTGAATTGAGCAACGCCATGATTGATTCGAGTCTCGCGGACGAAAACGGGAATCCAGTCCCTTCCGCTGAAAAATCCATCAACGGAAAGATTCAAAAAATCTATAATCTCGGAGTCGGAAAATATGACGTGACGATAGTCGCCGGTCCCTCCTACACGACCCGAAGACTCGAATCCGCCGATGCCATGATGGAGATTTCTCGTGGGAACAAGGAATTCATGTCGCAATTCGGAGATATTATCTTCAAGGCTCAGGATTGGCCGGGCGCGGAGAAGATTTCCGAGCGATTCAAAAAAATGCTTCCTCCGGAATTGAAAGACGAAGAACCGAATAATCTGGAAAAACAAAAAGGGCAAATTCAGCAGGCGACTCAAATGCTGGGACAAAAAGAGGCGGAAATAAACAACGCTATGCAACAGATTCAAGAACAGTCCCAAATGATCGCGGGGCAAGAACAACAGTCTCGGGAAGCGGAGCAAAAAGCAAAAGACGCGATGTCCAGGGTCCAGCAAGAGGTTGAGAAATTGAATACGATCATGGCTTCAATCGAAAATGAAAAATCCCTGTTCGCGCTGCAAAAGAAACTTGCGGAAAAAGAATTCGAAATCAAATCCGCCACGCTGGAATCCGAAAAAGAAATCGCGGCTGCGGAAGCCAATTTACTGAAGGCGCAACTGGACGCCAAACTGAAGGAAATAAACGATCTTCAAAAAGAATCGCTGGAAAACACGCAGTCCGCTGAAACCATCCAAAAAGCAGTTCTGGAAGCCCTGGATAGAGTAGCTCAGGTCGTGACGGCCCCCCGCCGGCTGATTTATGACGAGGCCGGTAATCCGGTGGCTTCCGAGTCCACGTTGAACTGAAATGGCCGCCGGCGACATCACGTTTTATAATAAATGGAAAAAAGCCCAGTGGGACGCCGGGCTTACTTCCACGCCGGTTGATCTCGATACCGATACAGTCTCGGTTGCGGTGATGAACGATACATTTTCACCGGATACCGGAGATTCATCCGCCCAAGTCTACTGGGGGGACATCTCGGCCAATCAGGTTGCGACCGGAGCGGCTTATACCGGACCAATCGCCCTTGCCACGAAAACCGTGACGTTATCCAGCGGGGTAGCTGTATTCGATGCAGATAACATCGTCATCGCCCAAGACGCCACCGGGTTTACGAACGGAAGGCGGCTCGTGATATTCAAAAACACAGGCACTCCTTCGACTTCGCCGTTATTGGCGGTTGGCGATTTGGGAGCGAATAAGTCTATAGTCTCCGGTTCGCTGACATTCTCCTGGGCCGCAACCGGTATCTTTAGGAAAACATAAATGACTGATACTCTAACAAAAACTCTGTGGGACGCCGGCGCGGTGGTAGCCTCCGACGACATTGGAGGTATTCACTATCCAAGGGTAAAGCTGACTTCTGGCGCGGATGGCGCGGCTAACGATGCATCGCCGGTCAATGCTATTCCCGTGGCTTTCTTCCGCGACGCCGCTACTCATTCCGACCTGACTACTACTCCGCTCGCGGGAAGCGGATCGTATACCACAGCCTCGTTTGATTCGTTCAGTAAAGGTGCTTTTGTAACTCATCATATTTTTGCGGATCAGAATGGCACTCATTATTTCGAGGAATCCGTTAATGATGTGAATTGGAATATTCTGGACGCCGACTCAGTAATAGCAAACGATCCGTTCGATGAACACCATATTGTCGGTGCGCGGTATTCAAGAATCAGATACGTAAACGGCGCTGTCGCGCAGACGGTATTCCGGCACCAAAATATCAGTCGCGTCGTAGGCGCGCCACACAATGTAGGCATTTCTCCAGCCGATAACGTAATTGCCGGAGACTATACAAACAACGGAAGTGCTCCCGGCGCAGACGCCCAGCTTGTCTTGTCAGCAATCGCCAACGCGGCCGCACCAAGCTACACAGAAGGTAATGTAGTTCTCCCGAGAGTCACCCTGTCGGGAGACACCGCCGTTACGCTCGACGGCGAATCCGTAGTTGTTACGGCCACAAATCTCGATGTCAGGGATTTAACCTCGGCGTCCGATTCCGTGGCGGCAGTCTCGGCGGGAGACATTGCTCACGATGCGGCGGACTCCGGCAATCCGGTAAGCATGGGTGGCATCGCCAGATCGGCGCTTACCTCGGTTGCCGCACTTGACCGCGTCAAGTCTGTTTTCGATCTTCAAGGCCGTCAGATTGTCAGAGCCAATGCCCCGCGCGGTTTAAGAGTCACGAATACCATCACGCTGACTTCAACCACGGAAACAACACTACTTGCGGCGGCAGCTTCGACTTTCCATGACCTCACCAAACTTTGGATTAGCAATACATCGGCAACGGCTGTGCGCGTGGATTTTCGAGATACAACAGCCGGTGCAGTAAGATTTTCATGGTATGTCCCGGCCGGACAGCCAGTGGGGTTCACGGATTCTAACGACCCAATAGAGCAAGCGTCGGTGAATACCAACTGGACGGCGCAACTGTCGGCGGCGGTGACTGACGTAAGAATTTTCGCGGCTGCTGTAAAAAATATTTGAGGAATAGCGAATGAAACTACAACTGATTGGAACGACCCTCCTGAAAAAGAAAGGAGTGCCTTTATATAGGATGGCAAAATATCTTTTCCTGAACGCAGATCATGTGGAGCCGATGGAGTTCAGTCATCCACCGGAAATGACCGAAGAGGAGATTATTAAAGATATTCCGCAGATGCTAGCTAAGATCATAGAGCATCATGCGAATTTGATTGCCGATGGTTATAAATGGCACGTCTACGAACAGAAATGGCATAAGTAATGGCGGTCTCGCTCAGAGCAGTAGGCACCTATACCAGCGGCACGGCGAATCTCACGCCGGGCATTCCTGCGGGTGCCGTAACCGGCGATATGATGCTATGTTTCTACGGCACCAAGCCCTACAGCGATGCGCCTACTATAAACCAAGCCTGGAACACCTATGGGAGTGCGACTGACGGCACGGTGGCGGCAGGCGTAGATGTCGGTTCGATGCAGGTAAGGGTTTTCTGGAAGAAGCACACCGGTAGCGAGACAAACCCGACGATCACCAATGGTACTAATAACGTTTCCGGCTGCGTCATCATCGTGTTTCAAAATGCGACAGGATCGTGGGAGATAGCCGGAGCGGGAGGTGGAGATAATACCGCCGGTACGGGATTTTCGGTGACTGCCGGGAGTAATCCCGGTATTACTGTCGGGGACATGCTCGTGGCTTACGCCGCGCTCCGCTCCGACGCGGCTACTCAGTCTGCGATCGGTGTCACCGCGACCAGTGCGACCATAGCGGCTTTCACGGAATCACCTGCGGCTGACCTGGTGACTACTGCCGGCGGCGACATGGCGATGTCGGGTGGGTACGCCGCCTGCACGGCGGGCACGGCCACCGCCGCGCCGGTGTATGCCTCGACGCTGGCTGCTGCGCACACGGGTTCGGCATACATAATGCGGCTGCGCGAGGCGGCGGCTACATTTATACGTGCCTCTACTTTACCGATGATGGGAGTCTAATGGCAACCGTAACAATTACATCCATTGTTGAAACAGACGATCACGTGGAGTTCGCATGCTCATTTTCAGTAACTACTCCCGTGCTTTCGTGGGCCGAAACATTAGTGTTTGGGCGCGACCGCGTGAGAGGACTGACTCAGGCGCAGATGCGTGATGAAGTTTTGTTCCCCTTGTGTCAAGAAATAGTGTTGGGACGAATAGGCGTCAATAGGGCGCAAATTGCAGGGAATTCTATATTGAACGTGGCACAGACGATTCCTAATACGCCCTGAGACAGTAAGTAAATGTTTACCCCCATATTAGCCACTACCGGAGCGGCTGGGGAAACGGTTAATTTCAATGCCACGACAATCGCATTAACCGCCCCCTCATTCGGGATTGATGAGGCGTTTGTATTCAATCCGGCGACACTGACGCTTACTTCTCCGTCGTTCAGTATTGATGAGGCGATTGTTTTTCTTTCTTCCGAGATTCTTGTTTCCGGAGAGGTTTTCACCGTTGAGAGCGCGGAAGAAATCACGGAAACATTCAGCGGTGGATACATCCACGCCACTCTTGCGGAAAGAAACCTCCTTCGATCCAGAAATAAAAAAGAAGATGATCTCGCGCTTCCAATCGAATTGAGGCAAGTAGCCGAACAAGCGGTAAAAGATTCGATTAGCGCGTCTTTTTTTGACGGATGTTTGACGGATGAGAGAGAGCATCTTCTTCAGGCGATGGAAGCGTGGGAATCTTATGACGAAGCTTACAGGCGGGCGTATAAAGACGCCTATATAGCCGAAATCGTCAAAGATCGCTGGCTGGCGGAAATAAAAAGAGCCAGACGCAATCGGGCGGTAGCATTACTTTTATTACATTAAAGCCAACAGGAGACCATTCATGGCTGAAGTAGAAGCAGTTGTAGCTGATGCTGGAGTTCCCCCGGAAACACCTGAAATAAAAGAAGTCCCGGAAGAAAAAAAGGAGATTCCTCCTCCTAGAACTTATACTCAGGAGGAACTGGATCGCATCACCGCGAAGGTGAAAAAGAACGCCCGCTATCAAACTCGCAAGGAGATAGAGGCGTTCTATCAGGGTCGTGATTCAAGACCGGAGCCCAGAATCGAAGCCGACGGAACTAAACCTCCGGAACGTGGAGATTATGGCACCTACGAAGATTTTCTGGATGCAAAAGCCGCCTTCATGGGCGGCAAGGCCGCACAAGAAGAGCGTGCAAGAATTGACGAACAGACAATGGAAGCGAAATTTATCGAAGAACAGCAGAAAATCTTCGATGGATTTCGGTCTAAGACGCAAGAAAAGTATCCGGACTTGGAAGAGCGGCTGGAGGAAATCTCCGATGTCGTCATGCCGGCGGGCATGGGACGAGCCATCGCCGAATCCGATGTCGGGCCGGATATTCTCGATTTCTTTGCAAGAAACCCCAAAGACTGCAAGCGCATCGCGGCGCTTTCACCGTCTTCCGCCGTGCGCGAGATCGGCAAGCTGGAAGCCAAATTAGAGGCTAAGCCGGAACCGAAAAGACAAGCACCATCCGCCCTGCCTTCTCCCATAAAACCAGGCTCTGGAAATGAGTCAGCTACGCCAAAAAAGTTGATTGAAATCTCCAGCCAGGAAGAATTCGAGAAAAGAAGAAGGGCGCAAATCGCCGCAAGGCATTGATTAGCATTCCAAGGAGTAAATAATGTCAAATATTTTCAAAGTTACCGATTTAGTAGCGAAAGAATCGCTCAGAATCGCCCATGAAAAACTTCAGATGATTGGCACCGTTGATCGCCAATACGATGAAGATTTCAAAATGAACGGCCGGAGTTCGCCCCATGGGGCCACTCTCCGCGTCAAAGATCCCAACCAGTATACCCGCCGCACGGGCAACGCCATGGCGGTTCAGACTCAGGCGGAAAGCACTCAGACCATTACCGTCGCCACCCTGGATGGCGTGGACATGGGGTTTACCGCGTCTGAGTTGATTCAATCGGTTGATAACGACGGCGCGTTCGACGATTTGTCCAAGAACTATATCCAACCGGCCATTTCGGGGCTTTGCTCCGGCATTGAATCGGATGCGATTGCGTACTGGACAAAAGCCACGGCGAATATCGCCGGGACTGCCGGCACCGCTCTCACCGATCTTGTCGTCCCCGGTGCTGCGCGCGCCAAGCTGAACCAGAATGCCGCCCCCAAAGACGGCAATCGGTACATCATGGCCGATTCCGTGACGATGGGTGGGATGGTCAATGGCCTGAAGGGTCTCTTCCAAGATTCGGCTCAAATCAAGGAACAGTATCGTGAGGGCATGATGGGCCGTACCGCGATGGCGGATTGGTACGAAAATGACCGTATGTGGACTATGCCTAACAGTGCTGACGTGGCTGGTGAAATAAATGCCGGTACGTTAACTTCAGGCATTACTTCACTGACCGTTGATGGTTTTACCGCTGCGCCGGTGGAAGGAATGGTTTTTACCATTGAAGGAACGTATGACGTTCACCCTGAAACCAAAGCGGCGTTTTCTAACCTGAAACAATTCGTATGTTCCGCCGGATGCACCACGACTAACCTTGTGTTCACACCGGCTGTAATTTACGACACGACCAATCCCAAGCAGAACTGTTCCGGCGCTCCGACAGATAACGACGACATTACATTTGTGGGTGCTTTATCCACCAACTATGTCCAAAACCTGATGTACCACAAGGAGGCGTTTCAGTTCATCACGGCTCCGTTGCCGGTTCTGGACGATGCTCAAAAATGCGTCAGGGTTACTAAAGACAATCTTAGTCTTCGCGTCTGGATGGCGTCCGATATTCGCAATAATGAGTTGCTGATGCGGGTGGACATTCTATACGGTTTGGCGGCGCTGCGTCCTTCATGGGCTTGCCGCATGATCGGTGCTGCCGGCTAACACAACTTATTATAGGAGCTAAAACATGACTACACCTACGGATATTGAACGTATTTCCTATGGCGGCCCCACGGGGTCTTTGCAACTCGGCGAACATCGTCAAGTCATTCAGGGCGTCGGGGCGACCCGCACTCTGTTGGCAAAGGAATCCGGCGCTCTCTGCCTGCTCGATAGAGCGGCGGGCGTCGTTTATACCTTGCCAACCCCGGTTGAGGGGATGCGGTTCGAATTTCTGGCGACAGTCGTCAGAACCTCGAACTCCTATAAAGTCATCACGGCTGCGATTACCACGCAGTTCATGGTCGGAGCAGTAATGGCTGGCGATCCGGCTATTGCCACTTCGGGTGATGTCTTCACGGCTGATGGCACGACTATCGCCGCCATTACTTGTGACGGTGATACCAAAGGCGGGTTTATCGGCGAACATTATACCCTCACGGCCATTAGTGCTACTCAGTGGGCGATTGAGGGCATGGTGATCGGGACCGGCACGATGGTTACTCCGTTTACCGCCACTTGATTGTTTAACTAACAACCCCGCCTCGATAATGGGGCGGGGATTTTTTTGGGTGAAAAATGGATACACTTTTTCAAACACAATCTCCTGGCATATCTATTTCAGTAACGTCAACGGCGTCAACGGCCGTTGCGCTCCCAGTGACAGACATTTTGGATAGTCTTGTCCAAGGACAATCTCATCTAAGGGTTGTCAATGAAGGGCCGAATATCGCCTTCATCGCGGTCGGCAAAACAACGGCTACCGCGACCCTGCCAACGGCCACAGCGGCAAAAACTTGTGACGCTGTTTTAGCTGGTGAAGATATGATTCTAACTCTTTCTCCGAATGCTCGTTATATTTCGGCTATTTGCCGGGCGGCGGGAATTGCGACATTATCAGTTTACGTCGGGAGGGGCCAATAATGTTCAGGGGCGGCGGTTTTTCTCAAAATATCGGGGCGGCGACTTCAGCGACGGCGGTCATGGTCAATGGAGATACCATCTTTACCATTGCCAATGGTCCCATCGAGATTATTGATCTTCTCTCAGAATGTATCACGGCCAACGGCGCAACGGCTTCAACCATGCAATATCAGTCAGTTCCCACGGTGGGAACTGCGACCACGTTTTCAGGCGCCTCGGCGGCCCTGACATCGGCAACGGCAGGAACCACGGTTCGCCTGGCTCCGACCGCTCTGACGACGGCTCCGGTCGTCGTGGCGGCTGCGGCCGGCGGCGTTCAACTGGGGACCAACGTCGCCAATCGAATTACCGCTCAGCCCGGCACGATCAAACTTGTCATCGGTGTTGGGTCAACCACGGGAACATGGAAGCATTACTTGACCTATCTTCCGCTGGCTCCTAGTGTCACGGTTTCATAAGGATCATACATGCCTATCAGAATGACACACCCGCGCCACGGCACTACCCATGCCGTCGGCGCAGAAGTGGACTGGAACAAAAAACATGGATGGGTTATTGATGAGGGGCCAAAAATAGTCTCCGAGGTTAAGGAGATTGAGGAGATTAAACCGATGAGACGCGGGCCCGGCCGTCCAAGGGCAGTCAAGGCGGAATAAACGATGGCGACTGCGCTAGCTATCATCACCAGGGCCATGCGGCTTGCGAGAGTTCTTCGTAAGGGAGAACCATTGGATTCCGATGAATCCACCGATGGATTGGTGGCCTTGAACACCATGTTGGATTCATGGCAACTAAGCCGGTTGTTTGTTTATCAGATAGTCCAAAATTCGCACACATGGCCCGCCTCGACATCTCTCCGCACTATTGGAATAGGCGGAAATTTCGCCGTACAGCGCCCCGTTAAAATAGACGGCGCTTTTGTCATGGATTCCAATTCTCAATGGTATCCGGTTGATGTTTTGACTGATCGCAATCAATATGACGCCATCGTCACAAAGACAGTAACAAGCACCCTGCCGAATTACCTGTTCATGGATTCCGCCTATCCACTGGCCTCAATTTATCTCTATCCCGTTCCTTCCGTTGTGGTCACACTTAAACTCAATACCTGGCAGACACTTCAATCGTTCGCTGGATTAACCACTGAGCTTGCGCTGCCTCCGGGTTATCAGCGCGCCATCGAATTCAGCTTGGCGGAGGAATTCGGGCCGGAATTCGGAGTGGAAATTCCGGGGAAGGTGGAACAAATTGCCGTGCAAGCACGGGCAATCATACAAAACATGAATCGTCCCTCGATGATCGCGCAAGTAGATAGTGGGGCTGCATCGTTGGGTCAATCGGGCGGTAGGCGGAATATATATAGTGGTGGGCTATAATGCCCATTGTCCCGCTTTTTAGAGCCAATCAAGAAGGAAAATCCGTTGTCTCCACGGCTCAGCGACATCTTAATTTATATGCCGAGATAGACCCGGATGCGGAAAAATCCAGATTGATTTTTCATGGTACTCCTGGATTGATTTTGAGGGCCGGGAGTTCGTTGGGGAATACGCCGATTCGAGGTTGGATTGCCGCCGGTGATTTATATTACCTTGTTCATCAAGGTACGTTTTACGAAGTCAATAATGCCGGAGCGAAAACATCAAGAGGCACTGTTAGCACCACTACCGGACGAGTGGACTTGGCTTATAACGGTTCGGTTATTTTATTGACTACCGGAACCAATGGATACACATATACCGTCGCTACCACGACGTTCGCGCAAATCGTGGCGGCGGGATTCCCGCAAATCGCAAAAACCTGTGCTTGGCTGGATGGGCAATTTATCGCCGATGACGGAGAATCTGATGAATTTTTCATCTCGGCGGATGGAGCGACTTGGAATGCGCTGGCTTTTGCCACCGCTGAATCAAATCCGGACGGAATAGTCCGGATCATTTCCGACAATGGTGAAATTCCTCTCTTTGGAAAAAGCACGACGGAATTTTGGGCGAATGTCGGCGCGTCTGATTTCCCATTTCAACCCATTAAGGGGGCAACGCAGGAATTCGGACTGGTCGCCAGATGGTCGCTTGCAAAATTCAATTCCGGTCTAATTGCCTTGATGAAATCCAAGCAAGGACAAGCGCATGTCATGTTTTTTCAAGGATATGCTCCCAAGGTTGTTTCGACTCAGGAATTGGATTTTATAATAAATAATTATTCCGATGTCGCCGCCGCTACTGGGTATTCTTACATGCTGAACGGTCATCCGATGTACCAGCTCAATTTCCCGACCTCCGAAAAATCCTGGCTCTATGATGCATCCACCGGAATGTGGAGTGCATTGGAATATGGGCTTTCGGGAGACAGGCACCGTGGGGAAATGTGTTTGGATTATTTGAATAAATCCCTGATCGCGGATTATGCCACGGGCGATATATATGAACTTAGTCCAGGTACATATACGGATAATGGCGTCGCCATCGCGCGGGAGATCATTGGGCGGCATATTTTTAAGAACGGCGATCCCATGATCATAAATGAATTGTTTGTTGACATGGAAACCGGCGTGGGATTGGCGGCTGGACAGGGCGTGAACCCCCAAGCCATGCTTCAAATAAGCCGCGATAACGGCCATACGTGGGGGAATGAACTTTGGACCTCCATCGGTGCTATTGGGAAATATCTAACCAGGGTCGTATGGAGACGGCTGGGACTTGGAAGTGATTGGTTGTTCAAGATACGGATAACCGATCCGATCAAGGTGGTAATTACATACGCGGCGATGAAGGTATCCGGATGACCATCAATGCCCCCCCCCTTGCGAGTCAGATTTCGACGAGGAAAGAAACGGTGATATGGCCGAGGCCCTGGGGGAATTGGATGACACAGGTATTTTTGGCCCTGTTTGGGTGGACCAGGACTTATACCGGCGTCCTGACTTATGATTTTGGGTCAATAGCGGCACAATCCCAGGCGACCACCACGGCGACGATCACTGGCGTAAGATCGGGAGACGCTTTGATCGTAAGACCGGCCACGGCGGTAAACGGGGTCATTCTGGATGGATCCGTGACGGCTGATGATGTCGTGACGATTAGGGCGGTGAACTATAGTATCGGCGCGGTTGACCCTGGATCGCAAAATTATCGAATCATCGTTTTTCAACAATGAGGGGCTATGGTTGAATTCATGTTGCTCGCCGCCCCGCGTTCCGGCACGACTTGGTATAATAATGGCTTACTTTCTAAGGAGTGCGCCATGAAAGATTACCAATGCAGCGTTTATGGATGCGAAAAGAACTCATCAAGATTAAAAATGTGCGATATGCATTACCGCAGGCTTAAACGACACGGGAATCCCGATATTGTTTTACAAGCTAAGGGGCTTTCTCTAAAGCAACGTTTTTATAATTCAGTAATAGTAAAAGATGGGTGTTGGGATTGGTCTAAAAAAATTAATAGCAATGGCTATGCAGCACTTTTTTTCGATGGGAAATGGATGACAGGAAACAGAGCTTCTTGGATATTACACATAAGTAGTATTTTGCCTGGGATGCATGTTTTACATAAATGCGACAATAGAAAATGCACTAATCCTGATCATCTTTTTTTGGGATCAAATAGTGAGAATGTTGCCGATAAGGTAAGCAAGGGAAGGCAATATAGAAAATATGCCAGTATGTGCTCCATAAATGGATGTGAAAATTCATCTAGAAAACTAGGTCTTTGCGTTTCTCATTACAATAAGCAATATCACGAAAATGTTAAAAAACATGATTGAATTTATGGTATTGAGTGCGCCGAGATGCGGCAGTACATGGTGTGCTAACTGGTTGACTACGGACACAACCCTGTGTCTACACGACCCGTTGTTCACCAGACACTATACGGAATTGGATGAAATCCAGACAGAAAAACACCTTGGAATTTCTTGCACCGGGTTGGCTTTATTTCCGGAATGGGTGAATAAACATCCGGCGCGAAAAATCGTGCTGCATCGTGATATAAACGAAATCAACGAATCTCTCTCTGATCTGGGGTTCCCCGAAGTGGACATTGATTTTATCTTGAAACTGGAATCCATCGAAGCCATTCATCTACCATGGACTGATTTATTTGATCGTCCTGATTTCATCCACGAAACACTTTTACAATTGCCATTCGATGCTGAACGGCATGCCCTGTTGAAGGAAATTGAAATGCAACCGAAATTCGACAAACTTACCGTGAATCACGATGTAACGCGGCGATTCTTGAATAAGATCGCAACAGGAGGATGCTGATATGCCTTGGGGTTCATTGGTAGGAACAATCGTCGGCGGGATGATCGCGGGCGACGCCGCCGATGATGCTTCGTCGGCGATGACGGGCGCTTCCAAGGAAGCCATCGAGGAACAAAGACGACAATACGACCAGACACAAGCGAATCTCGCCCCATGGTTGACTTCCGGACGGGCGGGCCTTACGCGAATGTCTCAACTTCTCGGTCTTCCTGGATTTTCCGCCAAGGATCAGGCTTTGACCGCCTTGGGTGGGGAGCCATCACGGGAATCGTTTACCAGCGCGGGAGGAGGAATTTCCCCCGAACATTGGAATATTTTGGATCAAGCGGCAAAGGAAGAATATAACCGGCAGCACGGTCGCTTTATAATGAATTATGCCGCCCCAGATTATGAAAGAAAATTTGACCAAGCTGGATACGACGCGGCACTGAAGGACTGGAATTATAAAAGGACCGCTGCTGAGAGCCTTAAAGATGAAGCCGATTTCGGCGCACTGAACAAGAAATTCACCCTGGCGGATTTTTGGGATGATCCGATAACCAAGTCGTCTTATCAATCGGGATTGGACTTGGGAACCGAAGCCATTGATCGTATGACCGGAGCCAGGGGCACGCGAAAATCCGGCGCGACGCTGAAAGAACTGTCACGATTCGGAACCGACTATACCGGACAGAAAGCCGGGGAATCCTATAATAGATTCTACGGCGATCAAGAAAGGACTTTGAATCGCTTGGCCGGCATCTCCGGCACTGGGCAGACAACCGGGCAATATCTTGGCGATACGGGCGGTCGTACCAGCGCAAACATCGGTAATCTTTTGACTAATGCCGGTTCTGTCAGGGGCGCGGCGGCGATCCGACAAGGAAATATCTACGGCGGGATGGCGCAGAATATAGGAGATTGGTACACCCAAAAATCTTATAACGATGATGGTTCCCTCGATAGAAGCCAATCTTCAGCGACATCAACTTGGTATCCATAGGAACTAGCCATGCCACTTGATCCATCAATTTTTAATCAACTCGAAATGCCTCGGGCTCCATTGAACCCGATGGACCTGGAAAGAGACAGGCTGGCAAATACCGCCTTGCAACAGAAGTCGGTCGCCGGCTCACTTGCCCTTCATAGGGAGGCGCTTGTCAACGTAACTGATCCGACCCAAGCCGCCAAATGGATAAGGGACGGGTTCAATGATCGCAATCTAAGTCCTATTCTGCAAAAAGCCGGCTCCCCGGAAGAAATAATTTCACGAATCCCTCAAGACCCGAAAGGATTCGCCGACTGGATAAAACGAAATGCCCTTGGGCTGGAAAAGTATTATGAATTGACAATGAAGCCTCAGAAATCTGGGTCATCTCCCATGCAACAAAGAAAATTCGATAAACAAATTTCTGATGATTTTAAATCAACGGGACAAGCGATGCAGACAATGGCGGAAATAACCAACGCCATAAAGACAGTCCGTGCATCCAAAGGATTATCGGCGAGAGAAGGTTATACCGGATATATTCCCTCCCTCCTTCAGGGCCCGGAAGCCATGAGCGCCCAAAATCGCATCGAAACACTCAAGGGGAAAGTTACCCAAATGGGGAAAGCCATGGCCACGATGTCCGGCGCAATAGGACCAATGGCGGTCCAAGAATGGAAAATCGTCGCTGATGCCATAAATGCAATAGACCCAACAGCGGGAAATTTGGAAGAACAACTTTCAAATATAGAAGCACAAGCGATGGGCGCGTCGGAAAGAATAAAAGATTCGTATGACAGAACTTATGAAAATAAGTTCGAGAATTATCCGCAGTTTGAAACTGGGAATATAAGAATATATCCATCAACAACATCCCCTCGATCAAAACCAACGAATGTCCCCCTATCTCCAGCGCCAACGTCCCCGCCGCCTCAATCGCCTTCGCCGCCTCGTTACAGCAGAGAGCAAATCGAGGCTGAATTACGTCGCAGAAAGGTCATAAAATGACCGACCTATCTTCCATGTCCACCAAGGACTTGATGAAGATGCGCGAGGAAGCATCGCTGACAGAGCTATCTTCCATGTCCACCGAGGACTTGATGAAGATGCGTCCCCAGATAACGTCATCTCAAGTCATGTCCCTTTTTAAGGGGGGGAAGCCGGTTGACGATTATCCTGTTCTGGCTTCCCCCATCGCTCGCGCGGGGTTGGGGGCTTATCAAGCCTTTATGGCCCCCATCCAACTGGGGGCGAATGTAGGTGAAAAACTGGCTGATATATCCGGAGCTACCGATTTAAGTCGGCTGGTTAAAAAGAAGCTGGGCATACATACCGGCGGGAAGCCTCTTCTGAGCGCGGGGGGGCTTAATCAAACTTTAGGTGGATTGGAGGCCGCAAAACGCCAAGCCATGGCGGCAAGATCGGGAAGGCCGGTGGGAGAGGAATGGGATATAGCCGGGCTTCTTGGTTCTTTGTATCCTGGAACGATGGCCTATAAAAGCATAGCCGGAGCTTTGCCTAAGGTCATTTCAGAACAAGCCCCTTCCCTGACAGGTCGCACTGTCGGGAGGATGCTTACGGGCGGCGGCACGGCGGCGCTTACTATCCCAGTAACTTCAGGTGGCGAGGATTTCTTTAATGAGAAAGGAATTCAGACCGGGATCGGCGCGGCTGTCCCCGTGGCGGCGTCTACACTAATTTCACTTCTCAAGGGGACGGGAAAGATCGGCGGTAAGATTTATTCGACTTTGAGAGACGCCGCGCGTCTTCATACTAAGACAGGTCCGCAAAAAATAGCCGAAGCTCATTTCCAATCCATCGCCAAGGAAGGCGGAGAAGAAGCCACGGGAAAGACGGTTAAATCACTGTTACAAGCAGAGAAGATATTAAATAAACCGACTTCTGCCGAGGCGATAGCGGCGGGGAATATCGGCAAGGGCGAAAGATTCGGTGGACCGGTGGTGCGTTTGCAGGAAGAACTTGCAAGCCTGCCGGAGACAACCACCAAACTTCGTAGTATCGAGGCTGCACAAGAACAAATCCGAAAAGGTGCTATTGAGAATATCGCCAAGGGCACATCGGCGGAATCGGCGCTGCTAGAGCGCACAATTGCGGCGGCGAAGAATTACGACAAGGCGTTTTATAGAACTATAGATGGAAAGAAAATTCCTCATACGGCAACTCCAGACCGAGAATTGCAAACAATTTTCGATAAATTTGGAAACGATACGCCTAAAATTCTTGGTCGCGCCAAGGATTTGGCTGTCAAAGACGGCAAACAATTCAAAATTGGCGCGAAATATCCTATTGAATCTCTCCATTTTACAAAAATGGCGCTCGATGACGTGATAAAAAATCCAGAACAATTCGGCATCGGCGCTTCCGAGGCCAGAGCCTTGGCAAGAACGCAAGGGGAACTTGTAAAATGGATTGGAGCCAAATCCAAGGCTTATGATTTTGCCCGGCAGGAACACAAGCGGCTTTCGGAGATTCTGAATCGCACTAAGGCCAGGGATACACTGGCGAATATTCTTACGGGGCCAAAAGGGGAAGAAAGAGCGACACAATTCTTGAATGCTACCAGAGATATTCCGAAGACTTTCAAGAAAGCAACGGGATCGCAACGATACGCGAAATTGGAAGATATTTTATTGCCGAATGAAACGATGCTGGTCAATAAAGTAACCCGTGAATTGGAAAGAGAAGCCATGGCAGGGAGAATGGCGAAGGAAGTTAATCTTCCAGGCGCAGTCAACCCAGTAACGGGGAAAATGGAAAGTTTGCCGCAGATGTTGTGGACCCCAAATATGATTGCAAAATGGGTCATGCGAATCAGCGGCAGGGAAGGCGATAAGGAAGTAAACAAAATTGCCGCTGACATCGCCGCCAATCCATCTCGCGCGGCCGAAGTAATCAGCAGGCTTCCTTCCAGATTGCAAACTATGGGCAAAAATCTTTTATCCGATTTGGATGAATTCCTGAAAACCGAAATAGCAAAAACCGCCGCCATTCAGGGCACGAACAGATTGAGAGAATAGGATAAAACATGGCCGTCAAATTATTATTCAACGACATCCCGGCATTTTTCGATTCCAACGGCGACCCGCTCAACGGCGGTAAGTTGTTCACCTATGCCGCCGGTTCCAGCACCAAACAAAATACTTATACGACTTCCGCTGGAACAGTCGCACACGCCAATCCCATTATTCTCAATTCCAGGGGAGAACCCGCCAATGCGATATGGGGAACAGTTGGAATATCTTATAAATTAGTCTTATCTCCATCCACCGATTCCGATCCTCCCGCCGCGTCTTTCTGGACCATAGATAATATCACGCCGATAAATGACGCCAATACACTGCTGGATCAATGGTTGACTGGGCCATCTCCGACATATATCAATGCCACGCAATTCACCCTGGTCGGAGATCAGACAACAACATTTCACGTTGGGCGCAGATTAAAAACGACTAACACCGGCGGATCAATTTATAGCACGATCACAACCACGGCTTACACGACGTTGACTACGGTCACAGTAGTCAACGATTCTGGGTCCTTGGATTCGGGATTAAGCGCGGTTAGTTATGGGCTTTTAACTGCTTCCGATGCGGCGGTTCCGTGGGCCAAAATCGCTTCTACTGGATGGACTTTCATCAAGGCAGTTACCATGTCCGACGTAGTTACCATGTCCGGGAAGTCTATCATCGAGGCCAATGCTTCCATCGCCGCTCACGCCACGACCATGAACCCGTGGAGTCTAGGTAACTATGTAACCGCTACCGGCACGGCTGTAACTTTCACCGATCTCGCCGATGCCCCGCAAGCCGGGGCCGAAGTCGAGATATACATGAATGCCGCGCACACCTGGACGAATAACGCCAACCTTGAGGTGGATGGGAATGCCAATTACATAGCGACGGTGGGAGATAGGGTATTGCTCCGCGCCAAATCCACGACTGTAACCACCGTGCATCCTCGGAGAAAGGCCGGATCTGGCAAGCTCATTCAGCGCGTCGAGGCGACTCCGTATACGGCGTATACGACCATAAACACAGCCATCCCGGGCGACGACACAATTCCGCAAAATACCGAAGGCGCCGAAATGCAGACGGTGTCCATCACACCGACGAACAGCAACAATCGCCTGGTCATCCGAGCTAGTTGTACATGCCTGAGTCACAGCGGCGCCGGAATGCTTCTAGGTGCGATATTCCAGGATGCCACGGCGGATGCCCTGGCCGTAGGGAATGTCCAATCGTCCGCTGTTGGCGCACCGATACAACTAGTGGTCACGCATGAAATGGCTGCAAACCAGATAACCGAAACGATGTTTAAATTCCGCCTGGGTCCGAACTCTGGTCAAATGTATGTAAACGGCAACAACACTGCGCGGCTCATGGGTGGCTTAAACAACGTCAGGTTTTTAGTCGAGGAAATTGCAACGTGATGTCGCTAGGCTTTCTAAGCAACCATGCCGCTCTGCATGCACTCGGAGCCACGATAGTCACATCCACCGATTTTGAGACCAGTTATGCGCCGGACAATCTGGACATTTCCGGTCTGGCCGCCGCCGTCCTCGCGGCGGCAAAGGCTTCTAAGAAGAAACAATTGCAAGCGGTTTATGATCTAAAGATGTCCTCCGGATTCACCTCCTCCGCCCTCGGTGCCGCATATATCTACGCCACCGACGATGACCGCAAGGCGATCCTGACCGCAGGAGCCTTGCGCGCGTTTCGGGGGTTGACACAGAATTATTATTGCACTGATGTCGCCACCGGAATCGGCGCCATTCGTGCTCATACTCCCGCGCAGATGCTCCAGGTGTTGGACAATGCCGAAGCCATAGCGCAGGCGTATTTAAGCAGTCTGCTCGCTAAGACGGCGGCGGTGACAACGGCAGCGACCGAAGCAGAGATAAATGCTATTAGCTGGTGAACCGATTGAGGAGGAATGGTGGATGAACCAGGAAGAAATCAAACGGCTGGCGGCGACGCTGGCACCACAAATCATCGCGTCCATCCGCGAATCAAAGCATGATTTCTGGATAGACCCGGAGAACCATTTCAGGGCGCACATCGTAATGGACCAATTCGCCGAGTGTCTTGACATGGAGACATTACAGACCTTGCGCGATCTACTCAAGGCGTATCGCAGGGGAAGAAAGCTATTCTTTGCGGCGTTCGTCGGGTTGATGATCGTCGGCGCGCTCGGACTGGTCGCTATCGCAATCGGAATGAAACCGCCATGGAAATGAACAAATTCGATAGGGCAATCGATCTTATTTTGGCCGAGGAAGGAGGATATGTAATAGATCCGCTTGATCCTGGCGGAGAAACAAAATATGGAATTTCCAAACGCGCGTATCCTGAAATCAACATCGGCAGCCTGACTTTGGATCAGGCGAAGACTATCTACATGCGCGATTATTGGGAGCCATGTAAGTGCGACAGTCTGCCTTGGCCATTGTCCTTATTTGTTTTCGATGCCGCTGTCAATCAAGGAACTGACGCGGCGATCAAGATGCTGCAACATACGCTACAGACCAATCAAGACGGCATTATCGGTTCCGTGACTTTAAGGCTCGCCGGGGAATCTCGGAAATGGCACTGGGCGCGCTTCATGGCCTTCCGAACCATGAGGTATCAAGGCACCCGCAACTATGATCGTTTCGGTGAAAACTGGTTGATCCGTATATTCCGGATCGCTATGGAGGCCTAGGATGGAAACTATTCTCGCGTCACTTGTCGCCCCCGCTGCTGTTGATATGCTCAAAAATCTATTCGCGTCAGCTTCCCGCAAATGGATCGGGTTATCGGTGGACGATCAGATCAAATTAGAGAACGCTAATATAGAGAGGCTGAAAGCCCTGGCGCTGTTGGATAATCCCAACGGAACACCTTCTCAATGGGTTATAAACCTCCGTGGGGCCTCCAGGTACGTCGCAGTCATCCTGTCCGTGGGGGTAGGGGCGGGGATGATGTTAAAGGCCACCACGCCCGAACTGGAGGTCTTGGGCTTTGAGCTTGTCGCCATGCCTGTCAGCTTCCTTTTCGGCGAAAGAATGTATCTTGGATTCAAAGGTAACATGGCTAAATGAAATCTATCCTGCGATAGGTGGAATTCTGTCTAATACACTGTGTTATACGGCAATGTTTTTACGGCACTGGTCCCATGCCAGAGCAGGGGTTTTCCCCCAGGCAAGGAGCGTTGCCGGTCCTTCTTCCCAAATGTGGTAACCACCCCATGTTGCCCGACAACAAAAGGCTCTCGGTATTATATTCAGTACAAACTGTTTCGCGGTCATGTTGTGGTCCTCGTGTAACAAGTCATTCCAGCCGATCCTCGCTACGCTCGGGCGGCTGAATTCCGGCTTATACGTTGCGCTCGCAATCATCGTTTTTGCGGCAAATTATCCAGAAGCAATGACGCTTCCGGGCGTGGTGCGCGGTTTTCCATTTCGTTGAAACCATCGGCCCTTTCCTGATTTTTACAATCAGATCGCAGACCGTGAAACCCGCTTCCTCGGCCATCCGCATAAAATCAGCGTGCGGCCATTTCGATTTGTGGTTGTTCACCATGTCGGTGATTTTGGCGAGCAGCAAGCCGTTCGGCTTTAATACGCGCATGGCCTGTTTTAAGAACGGCGGATAGAGATAACTCAGGTTCCAATCCTGGTCGACCCCGCATTCCATTGTCGCGCCGAAGTCCACGTCGAAACGCTTTTTGCTTTTGTCCCGCCCTTGCGGGCCGACATGGGGCGGATCGAATATTACCGCACCATACGTCGCTGCCTTGACGCCATTCATTACTCGATTGTCGCCAACAATCATTGGTTTGTATCGCGGGTCAATGTCCATCGACACCACTTTTCGCTTTGAGCCTTTCCACATGCGCCCGGCGTTGTAGGTTGAATCAAGAATCGGCTCGGGTGGGATTGTCGGGTAGAACTTGAACATCGCTTCCAGCAAATCGGAATCGTTTCCTTCCCACACGCTGCTAATCGGAGCGTAAAGGAATGGTGCGAGGTCAGTCACGGGCGAATTCCAAATGAGTCACGAAAAATACCAGTACATGCACAACAAAACCAAGTATGCCCGTTGTCCCGGCTATAGTGCCAAACATCATGCTGGCAAACGCGGCAGTAGGAAGTCCGACTCATAACAACTGGCTGGAACCGACGCCGGAGACAGCGCAGCATGTTTCCTGTAGCGTTCATGGCCGGCGCGGTTCATCCATGGCGTTATGGTGAACAACCGATGCCCAATGTACTGTGATGAAATTCTGTAAAAACTCAGAATCATCACCCATCGTCGGCCTTCCCTGTGATTTTGCCACGCTACGCGCAAGGTTCACGCAATCATGCACAGTCGCCCGCAGCGTAATATGTGCTGAAATATCGTTCCCCTCTGGGCCAGTAGCGGGCCAAGGCTCTCTCCACTCAAGTTCTGCGGTGTGCCTATTTTCTAGCAGATCGTCAATGTTCATAGTTCCTCCGTGCGCTCGCCGGTTAAGGGCGCGTTAGGCAACGTATATTGATGATAGTATTTCCTTGTAAGCCTTTCGTATGTTTCAGCTCGTTCTTTATGAAGCCAAAAAGGATAAAGAAGTTCTGCTTCTTCCAAGGCTTTCTTCCTTGCCAGTTCCATCAACCCTACATAATCGAGTTCCATTCAACCTCCTTTGCCTAACAAGCGGTTCGAGATCGGACGGGCCTCGTCAGTGCCGTGTGCGGTTTCGTCGCCTTCTATTGGTTTCTCACCACTCATGGTTTCTCATCTCCGTTATCGGCCCGCCGCTCAACCGCAGCGTTAGATGGTGTAAACCCCATCTGTTCCGGCACCCCGACATAAGTCAGAAGCCGCACAGTTTCCTCACGCCACATAACAAAATAAAAATCATCCTGGCCGTGAAGCAACCCGATAAAAATATATTCGTTGCCTTCTTCGTCGAAATACTTGTTCCCTATTAAGGGCTCGTATTCTTTAACCAGATTTGTCCAATTATCATCTGCGTATGCCATCTAACCTCGCCTTGAACCGGACGCGGGTTACGCCGCGCCGTTTCCTGTTGTTGAATCAGCCGCGCCGGTTATGGCGGCGTTATACGGCATCCCCTTTGTAGGTAAGGCTTAAGCCGCTCTGTCCGTCCGTACAGCACCATATCTGCGGTAGTTGCGGGTATGGTGTTCCGGTGTTTGGCGCTTCGACCCAACGCGGAACGTGTGATGTTTCAAGCGGCCACGGCGGGGAGCGATCACGCTCGATAATAATCGGAACGGAAGGAATGAACTTAGAACCGAAAAGCTCGTGTAGTTGATCGTGCAATTCCTTTGCTTCTTCAATAGAAAGCTCAACCTTCTTGCCGTCTTTCGTCTCAAGTTCAATCTTCGTTAGTTTCAATTTCTTTGTCATGTCAGTCTCCGTTGTAGAAGAAAATGCCGTATAACACGGCGCTCATGCCGACTCGCTACGCTCGCGGCATAGCTAGGCGTTGGGCGTCAAAATTTTTAGTGACAATTCCACTACGCATAAAGCACTTCCGACTTGAGCAAGGCATCGAAATTTATTGTTTAGTGTTGGTGTTGGCTCACCGATCAAGAAAATTCCTGGCGAAATCTCTTTACCGTCCATTTTAGGCAATTCCAAATTACCAATAATCTCCATGTCTATTTTCGTCCTTCACGCCCAACCCGGCGCTCAACGCGGACGCTGCGCCAGCGGGCGTCTCGTCGGCTTGTGGTTTCTGGTCGTTCATCGCTTCGGCTCCTGTTCGTGGCGCGCAGCGCCGGTTAGCTCTACGTTAGAACGCACACGCTCGCACATAGCCTCGTGCATGGCCTCGGCTTCTTCCCATGTCGTGCAACGGTCTTGCTCTTGATCGAGCTTACCGCCGAATATCATCGTTTCAAAAAGAAGCGGGGGGCCGTCACCGTATTGATGGTTGAGGCCAAGAAAAACCGTGCTCACTTCAACATCATCAATGGTCGTTTTACGAACTGCCCGGTCTGTTCTTTCAAACCTTCGTGCCCAAGTCATCAAGTCGGTTTTTACGGCCTTGTGTCCTTCAAGAATGTAGTGATCGCTCATAAATTCTCCTTTGTTAATCCTTGGCCGCATTCCTGACCTGGATGTTAGTACTCAATGCGCGAATATCTTTTGCAGTGCCTCGCTGCTCTACAATGCACGCAGATGCTTCGACAGCTGTATCGTATGCCTTGCGAGCTAGTACAATATCTGCATCGCAACCGTACTTGACACTTGAAATAAACTCTTCAAACTTCATCGTTATAACCTCATAAAGCCAGCCGGGATAGTCAGCGCGCCCCTAATCTTTCGTGGGCAGAATTCTGTCTAATACACTGTTAGCCCTCTCGGGCCTTCGCTACACGCTCCAGGTATCGGCGCACTCGTTCCCAGTCTTTCGGGTGGACCCATACCTGCCGGAGCGTGTAGCCCTTGGCACGCATCCTTGCGCGCTCGTCCCGCTTCCGTTGGGCGGCATCCTTCACGGATAAATCCACCTGTACACTTCTTCCCCGCCTTCATCTTGGTCGAAGCGCACTAACCAATACTCCCCGTCCCCGCACTTCACGTCTTCGGCTTCAAGCAGGGTTGCCGTTCCCTCGTACTTTATTTTCGTAATTGGGTCTTCGTAAATTTCTAATCTGTCGTATGGTTTCATGCTTCCTCCTGTTGTCGTAGCTCGATTGCTACAGACACATTATAGCACGTGACATGTCACATGTCAAGAGGGCTAACACGGCGCTCCACCGGATCGCGCGCTACGGCGCGCTCCCGGTGAGCTTGGCGTTAGAGCCCATGCGCAGTAGCTCCTTGCCACGCCGCCAAATGTCCATGCGCAGTGCGCCTCGCGCCTCCATCTTCCGTGCCTGCGTCCAGGTAATCGCCTGCGTTATGCGTCGGCAGTCCATCTCGTGGCACATCTGCGGCTTCGTGCCGTGGATCGTGCAGCCTTCGTCGCCGAGGTACACGCAGGCGCCGTCCGGTTTGTGCGCCAGCATCCTCGCTTCCGGCATGTACGGATGCGGCTCCGTCTGGTACTTGCTCAGGTCGTCGCCAGCCAGCAGCCGCACCGCATCGTTGTGGCAGCAGCGCGTGCAGCCGTCGCACGGCACGTCGTACAAGGGCTCTAACATGGCGCTCAACCTCTAGCCGCGGTCTTGTGAAATCAATGCGCCGATCTTAATCTTTCCGTACATTCTCGCCTCCGTCTACGCCCAACAATTAAATCCTCGCAATCGCCTTGATCCGCATCCGGCGATTGCGAATCTGTTCGGCATATCCCGGCTCACCGCCGCTGTATCTGTGTTGTGCCCGCGCGATGGACTTGAAAGATTGTAGATGCTGAGCCATATATCGCGCACCTGCATGCAGATTAGCCTCGATATGGAATCGCTGG
>Ga0209342_10000658_pt1 | contig 40162 bp, 49 predicted proteins | sample RifCSP16_2_FD_184023 | JGI IMG/M metagenome (GOLD analysis project Ga0209342, IMG submission 184023) | Soil microbial communities from Rifle, Colorado - Rifle CSP2_sed 16_2 (SPAdes) (version 2) | ecosystem: Environmental > Terrestrial > Deep subsurface > Rock core/Sediment | place: Rifle...
CGGTCAACGATTATTTGGGGCATGGGTGAGCTCCATCTCGAAATCATTGTTGACCGAATGAAACGGGAGTTTTCTGTGGAAACTAACGTCGGTAAGCCCCAAGTGGCTTATCGCGAAACAATTCTTGGTAACGGCGAAGCCGAAGGTAAATACATCCGCCAAACTGGTGGTCGCGGTCAGTACGGTCATGTCGTGATTAAAGTGAAACCGATTGATAAATCAGTTAAAGCGGAAGATCTGCCGAGAAACACTAAGCGCAGCGGCGGTTTTGAATTCGTAAACGCCATTAAAGGCGGTGCCATCCCACAAGAATTTATTTGCGCTTGTGAAAAAGGCTTCAAAGAAGGAATGGATCGCGGCGTGGTGGCCGGCTTTAAATTGACCGACGTCTCGGTTGAGCTTTTTGACGGAAGTTATCACGATGTTGATTCAAGCGAAATGGCCTTCAAGATCGCTTCTTCGATGGCCCTTCAAGAAGCGGCGAAGCGCGCCAAGCCGGTTCTGCTCGAACCAGTGATGAAAGTTGAAGTCGTCGTTCCAGAAAAATTCATGGGAGACGTCACCGGCAATTTAAACTCAAAACGCGGCATCATTGAAGGTTTTGAAGACCGCGGCCTTGCTAAGGCGATTAAAGCCTTGGTGCCACTTTCTGAAATGTTTGGCTATACGACCGAACTTCGTTCCATGACCGAGGGCCGGGGCACGCCGAACATGGAGTTCTTTAAATATGATATTGTGCCGCCAAATGTGGCCGAAAAGATTATCGCGAGCCGCAAATAACCCTGCCACTATCGAGGTTGAACCTCGATAGTGGTTTATTTAAGATTGTTGGTCTTGCCAGCAGTATTGATTAGGTATTCTTTGATGATATTTTCAAAAGATGATATTTGATTATTTTTTACCCAGGTTTCTATTTCTTTTTTATATTCTATTTCTCCCCCAGTTAATTCTAAAATCAGGTCTTTGTTGATAACTGAAGGAAAATTTTTTATACCCATATAGTCAGGCAAGCTGCTCCAACGGTAATTCTCTAAAAACTTTAATTGGGTTTCCGGATCTTTTTGAGTAACAAGATCAAGAGGATTAAGATGGATATAGACAGGAATGTATAAAAAATGAGCTTCCTTTTTTATCAAAACTGCTTTAAATCTGCCCTGAAAAAGTGAGCCAACCCTGTTAAGTTTTTTATTAAAATACATTGTGTAACCCGTTCCTAATTTTTGCATAAATTTCACAATCCCGTTGTTTTGTTTTTGTCTAAGAAGAAGATGAAAGTGATTCGGCATTAAACAAAATGCTAAAATTTCGACCAAAGGGTTTCTTGGTTTTTTGTTATTTTTTAGGCTCCCTGGTTTTGTTTCAATACCATTTTTAGTTTTAGTATAAAAATGTATATTTTTTGATTGTTCAAGATCATTGAATTCATAAAGATAGTGAATAAATCTGAAGTAATCTTTATCGTTTAAAAAAACCTTACGCTTTTCAACGCCTCTATTGAAAATATGATATATTTCATTTTCTGCAAAATAAGGTTTTTTCATACATAGTTAAGGTCACCGTTGTCGCTATAGTTACTATCAAGGTCACTATCGAGGTTCAACCTCGATAGTTACTTACTCACTTTACAATAAAAAAAAGTTTTGTTAAGATGACTTTCACGCGTTCAACCGCCCTATCGAGGTTCAACCTCGATAGTTGGTTTATTTATTAGTTAATTTTTATAATAAATTATATGGCAGAAGTATTTAAGAGAGATAAGCCGCACGTTAACGTCGGCACGATTGGTCACGTTGACCACGGTAAGACAACCCTCACCGCTTCCATCTTACATGTCCTTGATCTTGCAAAGGACAAAGGTTACGGCGCTCGGGTTGAGCGAATTGAAAATATTGACAATGCGCCGGAAGAAAAAGCGCGTGGTATTACCATTGCCCTCCACCACTCCGAATATTGGACACCTAATCGCCACTATGCGCACATTGACGCTCCTGGCCACGCTGATTACATTAAAAACATGATCACCGGCGCCGCACAGATGGATGGTGCGATCATTGTCGTTGCGGCGACCGACGGCGTCATGCCTCAAACGCGCGAGCACATTCTCCTTGCCCGCCAAGTCGGCGTGCCAAAGATTGTCGTCTTCATCAACAAATCAGACATGGTTGACGATAAAGAATTAATTGACCTTGTTGAAGATGAAGTCAGAACTCTTCTTGATAAGTATGGTTTTGACGGCAAAACAACGCCGGTTATTCGCGGTTCCGGTCTTAAAGCCCTTGAAGCAAAAAATGCTGACGATGAGTGGGCAAAGAAAATTCTGGAACTTATTAACACGCTTGATACCTATATTCCTGTGCCGGAGCGCGAAACCAAAAAGCCTTTCCTGATGCCGGTTGAAGACATTTTCTCGATCGAAGGTCGGGGCACTGTTGTCACCGGTAAAATCGAACGCGGCGTCGTCAAGGTCGGCGAAGAAGTTGAAGTCATTGGTCTCAAACCTACTCAAAAAACGACTGTGACCGGCATTGAAATGTTCAACAAATCTCTTGAAGAAGGCCAAGCCGGGGATAATGCCGGAATCTTGCTTCGGGGTATTAAAAAAGAAGATATCACCCGCGGCCAAGTCCTGGCGAAAACTGGCAGTGTTACCCCCCATGCTGAATTTGAAGCAGAAGCCTATATTTTGAAAAAGGAAGAAGGCGGCCGGCACACCCCGTTCTTCGATGGTTACAAGCCCCAATTTTTCATTCGCACCGCTGATGTTACCGGTGAAGTGACGCTCGCGGCTGGCACGGAAATGGTTATGCCGGGTGATACTGTCAATATTAAGATCAAATTAATTGCGCCAGTCGCGCTTGAAGAAAAACAGCGTTTTGCGCTTCGTGAAGGAGGCAAGACTGTCGGCGCCGGCGTTGTCACTAAGATTACGGCTTAAAATCTCTTTCTTTAAACTATTAGAAATTTTATGGCGGAAGCAAAAAAAATAACTAAGAAAAAAGCGGTAAAAAGGCCGGGCGAGTCTCCGTCATCTCCTCGGCGCGCTCCCGCTAAAACAACCGCTAAGAAAGAGGTGGCGGCCGTCGTGCTTCGTTTGCGGGTAAGGGCTTATGACAGCAAAATTCTTGATGCCTCCGTCAAGCAGATTATTGACACTGCCCGCCGTCATGATGCCGAAATCGTCGGCCCGGTGCCGTTGCCGACTGAAATCAAAAAATACACCGTCAATCGTGCGTCTTTTGTTTACAAAAACGCCCGCGAGCAATTTGAAATCCGTCTCCATAAGCGCCTGATCGACATTTTAAATCCCTCGGCCAAAACCGTTGAAGCGCTTACTAATCTTTCACTGCCGATCGGCGTCGAAGTCGACGTTAAAATGATTTAACATGAAAAAGTTTACGCTTGGCATCAAAAAACAAATGATGAGTTTTTTCACGTCTGATGGTCAGATGTTCCCGGCAACTTTGATTTTGACCGGCCCCATGAAGGTCGCTGATATCAGGCGAGCAGAAAAAAACGGCTACGATGCGCTGGTAGTGGCGCTCGGCAAAAATCATCGTGAATTCTCTGTTCCTCCCGAAGAGACGAAGGATCTTAAGATTGGTGATGAGATAAAACTTATGTTTGCGGCCGGCGATAAAATTAAAGTCACGGGCATTACGAAAGGCAAAGGTTTTCAGGGCGTCGTGAAGCGCCATGGTTTTGGCGGCGGCCGCCGAACCCACGGTCAAAAACACTCCGAACGCGAACCGGGTTCGATTGGCGGCGGCGGCCGGGCGGGGGGTCGGGTCGCGAAAGGCATACGGATGGCTGGCCGAATGGGCGGGGACCGGGTAACGATCAAAAACCTTAAAGTACTTGACGCAACCCCTGAAACCCTCCTGATTTCCGGCGCTATCCCCGGCAATACCGGCGCACTTGTCAAAATAGAAGCTATTTAATTATGAAAGCCAATGTTTACAACGAAAAAGGCGACCTCAAGAAAACTCTCGAATTACCCGCGGCGGTTTTCGGCGCGCCTTGGAATGCCGACCTTGTTCATCAAGTTGTGAACGCTCTCGCGGCCAACAAAAGAGCGAGTCTGGCGAAAACAAAAGGCCGTCAGGAAGTCCGCGGTGGCGGCAAAAGGCCCTGGGCTCAAAAAGGCACCGGTCGGGCTCGTCATAGCTCCATCCGCTCACCTCTTTGGCGGGGTGGCGGTATTACGCATGGCCCAACGCCAGACAAAATTTACAAACAAAGCATCAATGCGCGGATGAAAGCGAAAGCCCTGGCGGCTGTTCTTTCGGAAAAATTACGAGACAATGAGATTATTTTTCTCGATAAAATTTCTTTGACTGGCAAAACTCGGGAAGCGGCAAAAACTTTCGCCTATTTGAGCAAGGTCAAAGGTTTTGATAATTTGGCGAAGAAAAAATCTTATCTTATCATGCCCAAGAAAGACGAAATGGTCTGGCGGAGTTTCAAAAATTTGTCGAATGCCAGTTTTGATGAAGCCAGAAATATTAATTCTCTGAAACTGCTCGAAAATAAGTTTTTAGTTTTTGTCGAACCAGAAGGTGTCTTAGAAGTTTTGGAGAGCAAAATGTAGAAAAAAATTTAATTAGTAAATATGGCGTTATTTAGCAAAAAGAAAAAAGAAGCGGCGACAGAAAGCAAAGAAATAAAAGTAAAAGAAACAGCCGCCGCAAAGAAAACCGGGACGATCGCGATGGGTGAATTTATTATTTCTCCCCGAGTGACCGAACGCACTACTGACCTGGCTGGAGCGGGTGTTTATGTTTTTAATGTAACGCCGAAAGCCAATAAAGCGCTCATCAAAAAGGAAATCGAAGCTCTTTATAAGGTCATTCCAACAGCGGTTCATATTGTTAACGCGCCGACAAAAGCGGTATCGTTCCGAGGTATTTCAGGGAAGCGGGGTGGCGGCAAGAAAGCTTTTGTTTATGTGAAAAAAGCCGATCGTGGTAAGATCAATTTCACATAAGACATACCGGTACCTTCTTTGTCTTCCTCACCTCCCCAGCCGTTAGGGAACGGTTCGGAAAACAAAAGCACGTCCAGTCTTTCCTTTGCTTTCCTCACCTGGACAACCAATAGGGAACGGTTCGGAAAGCAAAGGAAAGACTGGTAACCAATTATTTACATATGGCAATAAAAACTTATAAACCAATAACCCCGGGTACGCGCCAAAAAACGACGCTTCCTTATCGAGAACTGCTCACAAAAAATGAGCCCTATAAACCGCTTGTTAAAGGCTACAAGCGCGCAGTTGGCCGAAATTCTTTCGGTCGGATAACGATGCGCCACAAAGGCGGCGGCCACAAGCGTCTTTATCGCGCGGTTGATTTTGTTTTTGATAAAAAAAATATTCCGGCTCGTATCACCTCTATTGAATATGATCCAAACCGGACAGCTTTTATTGGTCTTGCCGTTTACGCCGATGGCGAAAAACGCTACATTGTTTTGCCGCAATCGGTCAAAGTCGGCGATCAATTTATTGTCAGCGAAAACGCTCCGATTGCTCCCGGCAATCGCCTGGCGCTTAAAAATATTCCGGTCGGTACTTTTGTTTTTAATGTTGAATTAAAGCCGAGCGGCGGCGCCAAACTTATCCGCTCCGCCGGTTCGTTTGCCGTCGTCCAAGGTCAAACTGATGATTACACGCTTCTTAAAATGTCTTCCGGCGAAGTTCGAAATATTCCTAATTTGGCTTATGCTTCCGTTGGTCAAATTTCCAATGAAGAACATCGGCTGGTTGTTATTGGCAAGGCTGGTCGAACGCGTCATATGGGCATCCGTCCGACGGTTCGTGGTACCGCGATGGCCGCTGTTGACCACCCCTATGGCGGTGGTGAAGGCCGCCAGCCGCGAGGCACTCGTCGGCCGAAGACAAAATGGGGCAAAATTACTGGCGGCCGGAAGACCCGAAAGAAAAAGAAGTACTCCCGCCACCTTATTATTGCTCGCCGAAAAGTTGGAAAAGCAGGAACTGTTTAAAAAAGCGGCAAATAAAAAAACCTCCCAACAAAAAGGGAGGTTTTGCCTTTTAAAGGCGGTATTTTGCCTCTATTATCGTGAAGTTTAGGCGGAGAAACTTGAGAAAAAGAGGGACACCTTCAATTAATTCCTTAATTGCTTTGCAATATCTTTCTTCATCATAACCTTTTGTAATTTCTTCCCGGAGCTGGTTTTGATAGCGATTATTTATCACAAGCAGTTGAAAAAATAAATTGTAAGCTTCTCTTGAAGTAATATCAAAATATTTTTTCATTACTTCCCGGTTGGAATCTTTGCCCAAACGGATATTGCAGTGGTAAAGAACCACTCTTGCCACATGCATCGGCAATTGCAAAACATTTTGAAGGAACACGTAGAGTTTCTCGTCACGCAAATCACAACCTGTCTGCGTATAGCCCTTATTCATCATCCGAAAACGATTTTGGAAGTAATTAAGCGCGTCATCTTTTTGATCAATCGGATGAAGCATTACTCTCTTAAAGGGATTGCTTTTGATAAGTTTGTTATCCGCTGCCGCCAAGGTCAGGTGATGGACAAACTGCGGGCCGATGTAATTGGCGGAGCTTTCCGCGGTTTTTTGGTCAATGGCGACAATTTCAAACGGAATGCTTTTTGATTTGGCGAGTCCTTGGAGTTTTTGGATTTCGGCAAAGACCCCTTCTTCTTTTTCGCGCAGAAGCAGGACAAAAAGATCAATGTCGCTTTGAATATCGTGAGTCCCATGAAAAACAGAACCGTAGACAAAGCCGCCGATGACTCCGTCACAGGCGTTCAAAGCAAAATGTATTTGTTCGGCAGTAAGCAGGAAGTCGGCAAGAGAAGGGATTTTTCCATCTCTCAATTCGGTCGGACTGAAAACTTTTGGCATGTATTCGATTTTTAAAAGTGGAACAATATTTTTTGTTTTTTGAATAATGCCACAAAAATCCATAATCTGCAAGGCCATATGCTTTCTCTTGCGTAAAAATCGCGGCAATGATAATATTTTTGCTACGAGCCGATCCGGCTTTTTAATTTTCATCTATGACTCGAAGTCTAAAAAAAGGACCATATGTTGATCCCCGTTTGCAGAAAAAGATCACCGGCAAGAAACCAGGTAGCAGTGAAATTATTAAAACCTGGGCCCGGGCGTCTTTGGTGAGTCCGGAGATGGTCGGATTCACTTTCGGCGTTCACAATGGCAAGGAACATGTTCCGGTTCTTGCCACTGAAGATATGGTCGGACATCGTTTGGGTGAATTTTCGCCAACGCGCAAGTTTATTCGCCACGGCGGCAAGATGCAAAAAGAACTCGAGATGAAGAAAAAGGAAGCCGAAATCGCTCAAGCTCAAGCCGCCAAAGCCGTTGTTGCGGAGACGAAAAAATAAAGTATGAAAGCCACGCTCACAAATTATCGCCAATCACCCCGGAAGGTTCGCCTCATCACTGATCTTATAAAAGGCAAGTCTGTTCCGGAAGCGGAGAATATTTTATCAATGCTTCCAAAGAGGGGAGCCGAACCGGTTTTAAAACTTCTTCGCTCGGCTGCCGCCAACGCCAAACAGTTGGGCAGTGATCCCAAAAATCTTTTTGTTGAAAACGCCACTGTTGATCAAGGGATCGTTTTGAAACGTTTCCGGCCACGAGCCTTCGGCCGCGCTTATCAGATTTTGAAAAAGACCAGCTTGGTCAAAGTTAATTTATCTGAAAAGAAAACAAAGAAGAAATCGGAGAAGAAAGTAGTCGAAAAGAAATAATTTATAGACAAAAATCATGTCAAAGATTGTCAATCCATTTTCCCATCGGTTAGGAATTATTCGCGACTGGCGAGCGCGTTGGTTTGCAGTGCCTAAAAAAATTAAAGATTCTTTGAGGCCTGATATTTTAATTCGTGAATATCTCGAAAAACGTTTGCGCGGCCTTTATGTTGCCTATGTTTTAATTGAACGCCGTCAGAATTTTCTCCGGCTTATTATAAATACTTCCCGCCCCGGCGCCGTGATTGGCCGAAGCGGGGAAGGAATGACCAAACTAAAGAGCGATTTATTAAAATTTATGCGCCGTCAGAACATTATGCCGACTGGCGAATTTAAAATCGATGTAGTGGAAGTGCCGCAACCGGAAACCAACGCCGCTATCGCTTCTTATATGATCGCTGAAGGCTTGGAGAAACGCCTGCATTTCCGCCGAGTAATCAAGCAAATGATGGATAAAATTATCGCCAATCGCAACGTTAAAGGTGCCCGGATCGGTGTTTATGGCCGTCTTGACGGCGCGGAAATTGCCCGTAGTGAAGAAATTAAAAAAGGCAGTATCCCGCTTCAAACTTTCCGAGCTGATGTCGATTTTGCGCGGGAGCGGGCCCACTTGCCTTACGGTGATATTGGTATTAAAGTCTGGATTTACAAAGGCGAAGTCTTTAATAAATAATTATGCTTTTTCCGAAAAAAATAAAATATCGAAAGTGGCAGACCGGCCGGAGAAATCCAAAAAATATTTCTCCGGAAACTCGAGGGACGACACTCGCCTTCGGCGAAATATTTTTGAAAGCCAAATCAGCCGGTCGCATTCGTGCCAATCAAATTGAAGCCGCTCGTAAGGCGATCGCTCGTCTCACGACCAAAGGCGGCAAAGTCTGGCTTCGAATTTTTCCTGACCGGCCTTATACCGCTAAACCTCCGGAAACCGGCATGGGCAAAGGCAAGGGCGATCCCCAAGGTTATCAGGCGGAAGTAAGACCAGGGCGGATCATTTTTGAAATCGATGGTTTAACGCCCGAGACGGCCCGCGAGGCGCTTGTCAAAGCGGGCGCGAAATTACCCGTTAAAACCCAAGTCATTTCTCGTTAATAAAATTTTATGGCAAGAAAAATCTTAAAAGGAAAAATAATTTCTCACAAAACCGACAAAACGGCGGTGGTGGTTGTTAATCGTTTCATAAAACATGAGAAATACAAAAAATATTTCCAGACCAGCAAAAAATACAAAGCCCACGACGAGAAGAACGAATACGCTCCCGGTGATGTTGTTTTGATTCAAGAAACCCGGCCGATTTCGAAAGAGAAGCACTTCATTATTCTTAAAAAAGCGTAAATATGGTTCAAGATGGCACAATCGTAAAAATCACAGACAACACCGGCGGCCGGATCGGCAAGATTTTTAAAGTTTTGGGCGGCGCGAAACGCCGCTATGCTCTGCTTGGCGATCTTGTCATTCTTTCTGTAAAAGTGGCCGAGCCCCGGAAACCGGTCAAAAAGCATGATGTGGTCACCGGCGTGATTGTTCGCCAGGTCAAGCCCTATCGCCGGGCTGACGGCTCATATATCAGTTTTGACGATAATGCAGTGGTGATTGTTGATAAGGCTAAATTGGAACCCGTCGGCGGTCGTATTTTCGGCCCAATTCCAAGGGAGCTTGGCGAAAAAGGCTTTCAGAAAATTATTTCTTTAGCCCCAGAAGTCTTGTAAATTAAATATAACATGCATGTAAAAAAAGGAGACACAGTAAAAATACTTTCCGGCGCCGATCGCGGCAAAACCGGCAAAATTATCCGCAGTCTGCCTCGGCTTGGTAAAATTGTGGTTGAAGGCGTTAATTTAAAGAAACGTCATCAGCGGCCGCGAAAATCCGGCGAGAAAGGACAAGTGATTTCTTTCCCGGCGCCCTTTGCCGTTTCGAAGGCGAGGAAAGTATGATTTACAAAATACTTTCCTCGCAGAGCACGGATATTTTTTTGCTAAAAAATTCCTCGTGCTCGGCCCGTCGGCCTCACAAGTCTCTGCTCGGAAAAGTATTTCTTAAATAAAAATAAAACCATGGTAAAAGATGTAAAAAAACAAGAAAAGGAGGCATACAAATTACTCAAAGATAAGTTTGGGTTTAAAAACGCGCTTGAAGCGCCGCGGCTTGTCAAAGTTGTGATCAATGTCGGCACCGGCAGTGCTATCAAGAAAGATTCAAAACGGACCGCTTTGGTTATTGACCGGCTCACCAAGATTACCGGCCAAAAGCCGGCCACCCGTGGCGCAAAGAAATCTATCGCCGGTTTCAAGCTTCGTCAAGGGGAAGAAATCGGAGTAATCGTGACGCTCCGCAGCAAGATGATGTACGGCTTTTTAAACAAGCTTTTCAATGTTGCTTTCCCGCGCACTAAAGACTTTCGCGGCATATCGCGAAAAGTCGTGGACAATGTCGGCAATCTGACGCTTGGCATCAAAGAGCACACGATCTTTCCGGAAACGCATGACGAAGAACTGCGAGATGTTTTCGGCTTCGCTGTCACCATTGCGACAACCGCGAAAAATAAAGAAACAGCCGAGGCCTTTTTTGAGATTCTTGGCGTGCCGTTTCGGTAGTCTATATTGAGGTTTGACCTCGATAGGTGAAGACAAAAACCTTAAACACCCAGTGTTTCCCGCGGCCGCCTTTGACAAAAGGCGTTTTTGTATGGTAAAATACTGGTTGAATTCAGGCTAGAAGTTCTTAAATAATTAATTCCATTAGAAAATGAAAAACAACGCTTATCTCATATTTACCAAAGCGACAATCGGCACAATGTTTATTCTTATCAAAGAAATGGTCAAAATCAGCCCGCTTAAGGTTGAATTAAACCCGGCTGATTTTATCCGTTACGCAAAGAGTAAGGCGAATCTCCGCATCTCGGAATCTTTTAGAGAAAAAATTCAGAGGCATGCCAAAGTAATCAGCGTTAAAGAAGCCATTTCTTTCAGGTCTCAGGATTTGAAGGAAAGCGCTTATGACAGCGAAATCATCGGAGATCTTGATATTAAACCGGTAAAATTCAATGACGCTCTTGGAGCGATTCTCTCCCTCGTTGTTAAACAACCTTGGGGTGAAAAGGGCGATCTTCACGATGACGGTCATGCCAATCTCTTTTACGTTGAAATTAATGGTTTTACTTTTGTAACGCGCTTGTTCCGAGATTTTGTCAACAAATACTGGTATCTGGACGATTGGGAACCAGATAGGATTGGGGCTTGGTACGCCGGTCCCCGCGTGTTCTCCCGCCACTGACATTTTGGCAATTTTTCTTCAAGACCTTACGTATCTTTTTGATACTTAGGGTTTTTTCTTTAGCATGGCCATAGTATTTGCTGGCCGCGGAAAACTTATTTGACGAACCGTTCCCTAACAGCTGTCCAGGTGAGGCAGGTAAGTTTTCCGCGGCCGGTTGTTTGACACCCCGCGCTAATCTGCTAGGATAATAGTCTAAGGTTGTAATCTTGGTTAATCCCGCAGTTAATTCTTATTTTGGGAAGATTGCCGAGATCAGTACCTGATTTTGTTTTATATAGACGAGTGAGGAGTACAAGGAAATCGAAGATTTACTCGGTATCCGAGCGAAGTCTATATATGTCTTCATACAATATGGCCAAAACTTCAACCATCGCCAAAGCGCTTAAGAAGCCAAAGTTTAGCACCCGGGCAAAGAACCGCTGTTTTCGCTGCGGCCGTGGCCGAGGTTACATGCGCGACTTCGGCCTTTGCCGGATTTGTTTCCGTGAATTTGCCAGTGAGGGTATGATTCCGGGCGTTCGTAAATCATCTTGGTAATTTTATGGATCCAATCTCAAACATGCTAACAATGATCCGAAACGCTTCGGAATCCCGCAAGGAAACGATGAGTATTCCTTTTTCGCGTTTGAAATTTTCAATTTTAGAATCTTTGGCCAAACAAGGGTTTATCAAATCCGTTGCTAAAAAAACAAAAGGCGCTTTCCCGGCCTTGGAAATAAATCTCGAATATGTCGGCAAGCTGCCAAAAATTCACGAGATAAAAATAATTTCAAAACCCAGCCGCCGGCTGTATCTCGGCTTCAAAGAAATTCATCCAGTCAAAAATGGCCGCGGCACTTTTGTCTTATCAACCCCGAAAGGAATCATGACGGGCGCCGAGGCCCGAAAAGAAAAAATTGGCGGCGAGGTTCTTTTTCAAATTTGGTAATATGTCGAGAGTTGGTAAACAAAAAATTAATATTCCGGCTGGGACAACCGTCAAAATTGAAAATGGCGCTATTTCAGTGACTGGATCGCAAGGCACTCTTAGCCGGTTTTTCCGACCAGAGATCAAAATAAGTATTGAAGGAAATATTATTTCTCTTACGCCGGTAACCGATAATATTTTTACAAGAAAGCTTTGGGGAAGCTATGCTTCGCATCTCAAAAACATGATTAAAGGGGTGAATGAGCCCTTCTCCAAGAAGCTTATTATTGAAGGTATCGGCTTCAAAGCTGAAGTAACCGGCGGCAATTTGGTGTTAAACCTCGGCTTTTCCCACCCCGTTTATGTTTCAATCCCGAAAGAGCTTAAAGTGACGACGGAAAAAGGTACAATTACAATTACCGGAGCCGATAAAGAATTAGTCGGCGAGTTTGCTTCGAGAATCCGTGCTCTTAAAGAACCGGAGCCTTATAAAGGCAAAGGCATTCGCTACAGCGACGAAGTGATTCGTCGAAAGGCCGGTAAGAAAGCCGCCGCGGCCGCTTAAATTTATGAAAAACCAAAATAAAAGAGCAAGAATCAAGAAAAGAATCAGAGCAAAAATTTCCGGGACGGCCGATCGGCCACGACTTTCCGTTTTCCGATCAAATCGTTTTATCTACGCTCAGTTGATTGATGATGTCGCTGGCAAAACGCTTGTTTCCGTTTCCGATTTAAAATTAAAGGGCGTTGCCGCTAAGCGGGCAAAAGAGGTTGGCCTTCTCCTTGCTAAATCGGCCAAAGCCAAAAAATTATCCCATATTGTTTTTGATCGCGGCGGATTTCGCTTCGCTGGTCGAGTGCAAGCGTTAGCGGGAGGCGCTCGCGAAGGCGGTCTTCAATTTTAATTTATGACAAACAAAAATATAAGATCAAGGGGCAGGGGGCGACCGCAAGCGGCGCCAAGCGAATATGAGCAAAAAATACTCGATGTTAGGCGTGTTACCCGGGTTGTGGCCGGCGGTAAGCGCTTTAATTTTTCTGTTCTTTTGGCAATTGGCGATAAAAAAGGTCAAATCGGCTTGGGTCTTGGCAAGGCCGCCGACATGCAACTCGCAATCTCGAAAGCCTTTCGTCATGCCAAAAAGAATTTGATTAAGCTTTCGCTCAATAAAAATAATTCCATTCCTTTTGACACACTCACTAAATTCGGCAGCGCAAAAGTATTTTTGCGCCCGAATCGCGGCCGCGGAATCGTGGCGGGCAGCGTTGTCCGCGACATTTTAAATCTTAGTGGCATTCACGACGTTACCAGTAAAATTATTTCCGGCACGAAAAACAAATTGAATATAAGTCGGGCGACAATGAAGGCTCTTTCTAACTTTATTTAAACATGCAACTTAATCAACTAAAAAGAAAACACCGCGCTAAAAAGGCGAAACTGGTCGGTCGCGGCGGCAAGCGGGGTAAAACCTCGGGTCGGGGCACGAAAGGCCAGAAAGCTCGGGCCGGCCACCGGATTCGGCCGCAAACCCGGGATGTCATGAAGCGTTTGCCAAAGCAACGCGGCTTTAAGTTTCCGAAAATTGAAAAAAAGCCCCGCGTGATTAACCTCGGCGATTTAGAAGCGAATTTCGATCCGGGTCTTATCACCCTGGATATTCTTCGCGAGAAGAAATTTATTAAATCTTTTGGCGGCAAAATGCCGGCTGTGAAGATTTTAGGCGATGGTGAAATTAAAAAGAAGTTTATTATTTCCGGTTTAGCTGTTTCAAAATCGGCCCGGGAAAAAATTGAAAAAGCCGGCGGAGAAATCAAGTAATAACCAAATTAGCCAGCGCCTCGCTTTCTCTCACCTAAGGACAAAAGGGAACGATTCGAGAAAGCAAGGCGCCGGCCAAATATTAAAATGAAATCATAATAATGCTCGCTGCCCATTTCCTCTCACCTGGACAAACCGATAGGGAATGGTTCGGGAAAACAAGCAGCTCGCAAAAAATAAAAAAATAAATATGAATTTTTGGCAAAAAATTAAATTAGCTTTCACTGACCCGGATCTTCGCCGGCGGATTCTTTTTGTCCTTCTGGCGCTTGTTATTTTCCGTCTTTTGGCGGCGGTGCCGATTCCGGGTGTTGATTTAATTAAAGTTAAACAATTTCTCGTTAATAACCAATTTTTGGGCCTTCTTAACATTTTCTCTGGCGGCGGTTTGTCAAATCTTTCCATTGTGATGCTTGGCGTTGGCCCTTATATCACTTCTTCTATTATTTTGCAGATTTTGACGATTATTTTCCCAAGACTTAAACAGCTCTATCACGAAGAAGGCGAAATGGGCCGCAAAAAGTTCGTTCAACTTTCCCGCTGGCTGACGATCCCTTTGGCTACTATCCAAGGTTTTGGCTTGTTGACCCTTCTTTCAAGACAAGAAGTTTTTACCTCCGCTTCACTTTTCGATAAAGGGATCAATGTTCTTATTGTTACCGCCGGCGCGATTTTGTTGATGTGGCTTGGCGAGCTCGTTTCGCTTTATGGCATCGGCAATGGCGTTTCTATTATCATTTTTGCCGGTATCGTCGCTTCCATCCCGACTCAAATTGGCCAGCTCTTCTTTACTTTTGATCCGGGCCAATTGCCGATTTACCTTGCTTTTACAGTGGTGGCCGTCCTCGTCATTCTTGGGGTTGTGCTCGTTAATGAAGCCGAGCGGCCTATTCCAATCACTTACGCCAAGCGAGTTCGCGGGGATAAGATGTATGGTGGCGTTTCCACTTTCTTGCCGCTCCGCCTCAATCAGGCCGGCGTCATGCCGATTATCTTTGCTCTTTCGATTCTGCTTTTCCCGCAAATGATCGGGAGTGTTCTCGCCAATTCGGATGTTGCTTTTATTCAAAAAATTTCGGCGGCCCTGCTTTCATTCACCCAAACAAGCTGGCTCTACCTGATTCTTTATTTTATTTTAGTTTTTCTTTTCACTTATTTTTACACGGCGGTCACTTTTGATCCGGAATCGGTTTCGACCAATCTCCAGAAAAACGGCGCTTTTATTCCGGGCGTTAGGCCAGGCCCGTCAACGGCCGAATATGTCGGCAAAATTCTTGGTCGGATTACCTTTTCGGGTGGTCTTTTTCTCGGCTTGATCGCTATTTTGCCGATTATTATGCAGAATTTAACCGGCATTCAGACTTTGGCTCTTGGCGGCACCGCGCTTCTCATCGTTGTTTCCGTGGTGCTTGATCTTGTTAAGAAGGTCGACGCGCAAATCGCGATGCGCGAGTACTAAATATTAAGGGTACACCTTACATTTCACCTTATATTTTGTTATGCAAAGATTTATTTCATTGTTATTTCGACGGCATGAAAGATTTTAAAGAAGTAAGGTGTACCCTTACATTATGATCACGATCAAAACAAAAGAAGATATTGAAATTCTTCGTGAAGGCGGCCGGCATCTGGCCTCTATTTTCGAGGCTCTTGCAAAAGAAGTGCGGCCGGGCACGAGCACCAAAGAAATTGATAAAATGGCTTTTGATCTGATTAAGAAAGCCGGCGGGAAGCCTGCCTTTCTCAATTACAAACCCGAAGGGGTGGCGAGGCCCTATCCGGCTTCTGTTTGCACTTCGATTGATGACGAAGTGGTGCACGGGATTCCAAGTGAAAAGAGAATTTTAAAGGAAGGCGAAATTCTCTCCCTTGATATCGGTCTTTTGTATAAAGGACTGTTTACCGACATGGCGGTGACAGTCCCGGTGGGGGAAATTGATAGTACGGCTAGTCGATTGCTAAGGGTGACCGAGCGGGCTCTTATGATGGGTACGAGTGAAGCCAGACCCGGCCACACCGTTGGCGATATAGGGGCGGCCATTGAAAATTATGTTAAAAGAGAAAAATTTACCCTTAATAAAGTGCTGGCCGGCCATGGCGTTGGCTATGCGCTCCATGAGGATCCTTATATTCCCAATTTCGGCAAACGGGGGGAGGGGGTGGTTTTAAAACCGGGCATGGTCATCGCCCTTGAGCCGATGGTCAATGAAGGGGAAGCGGAAGTTTATTTAGCCGATGACGGTTACACCTTTTTGACGAAAGACGGCAAAAGAAGCGCTCATTTTGAACACACGGTTTTTGTCACGGAAAAAGAGCCGGAGATTTTAACTTCAGCTATCTAAATAACACAATAAAAATACCTTCTCGTCAATATTGATTTTTTTCCATAAAGTGGCATTATAAAAACAACAAGTACTTTAAAATTTAAAGTTATGAAAACTCAAGAATTAAATAAGGTTCTGGAAATTTTAATTTCTTACAAGAACAAGTTTCTTTTTTCTCCTCCAGATATCGTTAATTTCTTTGATTACATCAAAGAAATGAGAAAGGTGGATGGTGAACTTGAAAATGCCACGCTTTACTTTTGCCGCCTAGAAACACTTTTTACTGGTCCTGCCAAAAATGATTTTTCTCAAGTTTTTGTCAAATTAATGGGGCTTAGCCAACAGCTTAAGGATAATCAAGAAATTGATTTTCTTGAAGCTTGGTTGAAAAAGGTGAAGGCTATTGAGAATGGTCAGCCTCACCACCACATAGATCTTGGTAAATATGGTCCTGATTTTGCTGACTTGAATGAGGATGAAATAAAAGAAGAGCAGAGAGATATGGAGATGATGATCTCAGTCAAAACTAGCATGATCATTCAACCATTTATAAATCAAGTCAGCAAAATTGAACAAGTATTTTCAAAATACTTGTTGACAATAAGAACTTCGGTTTATTGTCTTCCCGAGCGGCCGGCAAAAAACAAATATTTTGCCCTCTTGTCTTCCAAGGAGTTCTTGAGTGACATTAATTTTAACTAACCCCCTAACCAATTTTTGTTGGTAAGGGGCTTTTATTTTGATCTTGACTTTTAAATTTTAATATTGTATACTATCGCTAGTTGATTAAAATAGTTAACAAATAAACTTTTATATAATATAATCAATTTGTTGATTATTTAGTCGATTTTATTAGTTTAATTCAAAAAACAAAAATTATGGAAAATATGGAAAAAAAAGCTTTTAGCCCAGAAGAAGAAAAAGCCCTTAAATTAATTGAAAATGACAAAAGATTAAAAAAGGTTTATGACTCTTGGGCTGGCCGAGCTGACAGCAAAGGCATGGATATGCAAAAGAAATACTTGGCGGCCGTTATGGAATACGGAGAAGATGTTGGCGGCTATGATAAAGAAAATGAAACATTCAGAAAAGCGAAATGGGAAATGAAAAAATAACCCTTTGCTCTAAAACCCACCGCGTACGCGGTGGGTTTTTTGGTTAACCATAGTAATTAAAAACCAACGTGGATAACACAATAAATAGTGTTAACTGTCAATATTGACAGTACTAAAAAATAACGTAAAGTCTGTAATAGAACTAAAGCTCATCAAAAATGATACCAAACAATTCCATCGCAATTAATGCGGCGCTCAAGAAAATATTTCACCTAGCGGACGAGTTGGCCTTTCCTCAAAATATAAAACCGATTGATTTCTTCAATTTACTGCCGGAAGTAGCAAAAAGTGTTGACATACTAATTCGCTACTTTAGCCGCCTCCAGGCTATCTTACCGCGTGGCGATAGGACCAGAGAAGAATTTGCTCGCGCGCACATCACGCTTTGCAAAATCAGTTTTAATTTTGAACACGCCATGGCCGCGGCCGAGGAAGACATGGATCGGGATGAAAAAGAAGAGCTCGGATTTATATTGGCGGATAAATTTATAAAAAGCGTGAAAACAATCCGCGAGATTGTTCATCAACACATGCTTTTCGTAAAAACCAATGCCGATAATTTTTCTGAACATGCCCCCACGCATCTTCCTAAATCTTTCCTCAAACAAATGGTAGGAAAGTTAATGGCACAGGAGGAAAAAGCGGCTCTCACCGTCTCAAGTGCTCCCAATTGAACCCCTTATTATTTTTTGGTAGGGGGTTTTTATTTGCTTATGTTATATGCAGAACATATATCAACTGCCCTCGGACACCAAGCAAATAAAACTTGCTTGTACTCCTCGCTTGTTGATATATGCAGGGCATATATCAACTGCGCTCGGACACCAAGCAAATAAAACTTGCTTGTGCTCCTCGCTTGTTGATATAATTTTCCTGTGCCTGAACCTCTCCCAAAATTCAAAAGTCCGGAAGAAGAACTCGCTTACCTGCGAGGGGAGCTTGCCCGCCGGGAAGCGGCCATTGGCGAACGAATGCCTTTGTCCGAGGTGAAGAAAGAGGAAATCGGCAAAGCTATCATCAAGGAATACGCCGAAAAAAAGCCGGCGGCCGTCCTGCCGCCGGAGCGAATCATGCCGGCCAAAGAAGCCGAAGGGATCACGCTTAAATTAAAACCAGAAACTCACGACAGCCAAATGGCCGAGCTCCTAGGCCTTCTTTTAGAAAAAGGCATTCGCAATGTTTTAACGCTCCTTGAGCGCTCGGGTAATTCCCATCTTGAGGATGACTTTCACCGCTTTCTTGTCCAATACATTATCGCCGCCGGGGAACCGCCGGGCTTGACGCCTGACAGCCGCTACTGGGCCAGCACCCACTTGGCGCTTTTTGAAGTGACCTTGCCGGGACTTGGCGTTTCGGAGCGCGAACCGAAAAGTTTTAAAGAATTTATCGCCAAAATGGAGCAGTTTTACTCCGGCCTTTCCGATGTTCCTTATTACACGCTTGAAATTGCCGTCTCGGCCGGCTCTGATGAAGTTGTTGTTTACGCGGCAGTGCCAAGAAACAAAGCCGACCTTTTTGAAAAACAGGTTCTCGGATTTTATCCGGATGCCAGGATCAACTCGGCGCCGAACGATTACAATATTTTCAATATGGAAGGGAGCCATGTTGGCGGCTATTTCAAACTGGCGGAGGATGACGCTCTTTCTCTGAAAAATTACGAAGAATTTGGCGAAGACCCGATAAGCGCTGTCTTAAATGTCTTTGCTAAGTTAAAACGGGAGGGGGAAGGGGCGGCGCTTCAGCTCGTGATTCGCCCCGGTGACGCCTCGCTTATTAAAAGATATAAAGCAATTCTAGCGGAGTTGCAAAAGGGCAAATCTTTTAAAAAAGCCCTTGATGTTTGGGGAAGTTTCGGTAAAGAATTTGGCATTGCGACCAAAAAACTTTTCTTTGGTCATCCGGAAAAGAAGGAAGAAGAAAAGAAAATCGACGAGAAATCAATCGAAAAGGTGAATTTTAAAATGAAAAGTCCTTTGGCGGCGGCCGCTATCAGATTGGTTGCTTCGGCGGAAACCGCGGCCCGGGCAGAAGAGATAATTTCTGATTTGACTAGCGCCTTTCATCAATTTAGCGAAGCCGGCGGCAATAGCTTGATTTTTGAATCAGTGCTCGGAAAAGATAATCCAGAATTTATCCGTCAATTTACTTATCGTTTACCGGAAGCGGGTAAGTTTCTTAATCTAAATCTCAAAGAATTAGCCAGCATCTTTCATTTCCCGGCCGGAGTGACCAGCATGCCGCAATTAAAGGAGGCCACGGCAAAATCGGCGCCAGCGCCGATGGAATTGCCAAAAGAAGGTATTCTTCTTGGGGCCAACAGTTATCGGGGGCGGGATACGAATATTTTTTATGCGAAGGAAGACCGGATGCGTCACTTTTACGTTCTTGGCCAAACCGGCACTGGTAAAACCACTATTTTGAAGAATATGGTTATTCAAGACATCAAGAATGGTGACGGTGTTTGCTTTATCGATCCTCACGGCTCCGATGTTCAAGATATTTTAGGCCATATCCCCAAGGAGAGAATTGATGACGTTATTTATTTCGATCCTTCCTACACCGCCCGGCCGATGGCGCTCAATATGCTTGAATTCGATCCGAAATTCCCTGAACACAAAAGTCTTGTCGTTAACGACTTAATGGCAATCTTTAGCAAACTTTTTGATCTTAAAACCAGCGGCGGGCCGATGTTTGAGCAGTATTTTCGAAATTCGGCTCTGCTTGTAATGGAACACTCGGAATCGGGCAATACCCTCCTTGAGATTGGCCGGGTGATGGGCGACAAAGACTTTCGCGATTACAAGCTCGCGAACTGCAAAAATCCAATTATTACCGAATTCTGGAAAAATGCCGAAAGAACGACCGGCGAACAGTCGCTTGCGAATTTTGTCGGCTATATTACTTCGAAATTCGATGTGTTTATCTCCAATGAAATTATGCGGCCGGTTGTGCTTCAGGAAAAATCCAGCTTTAATTTCCGAGAGATAATGGATAATAAAAAAATTCTTTTAGTTAATTTGGCCAAGGGCCGTTTGGGCGAACTCAACGCTAATCTGATCGGTCTTGTGCTCGTTGGCCGGATTCTTATGGCGGCTCTTTCTCGAGTGGACATGTTTGGCAAGGAAATGAACGATTTTTACTTATACATCGATGAATTCCAAAATGTCACCACTGACGCAACAGCGCAAATTCTCTCGGAAGCGAGAAAATACAGGCTTTCCCTCAATATTGCCCATCAATTTATCGGTCAATTGCCAGACAATATTAAAACGGCCGTTTTTGGCAACGTTGGCTCAATGGCAATTTTTCGGGTTGGGGCTGATGATGCCAAATATTTAGAGAGCCAGTTTGCCCCGATTTTTATGGCCGATGACATTACTAAACTGCCGAATTTTAACGCTTATCTTAAATTATTGATTGGCGGCCAGCCGCAAAAGCCTTTTAATATCCGTCTCATGCCGCCAATAAAAGGCCAGAGCGAGATCGTCGATCCGATAAAAGAACTTTCTTATCGAAAATACGGCCGGCCGCGGGAAGAAATTGAGGCGGAAATTGCCAGTAAATTCAAAAAATGGGAAGATGTGACTAATAAAGAATAAATCTATGAATAGCCACCCCAAAAAAGAAAGAACCTTAGTCATTATCAAGCCCGACGGCGTTCAGCGCGGCCTTGTCGGGGAAGTGATTCATCGTCTCGAGCGGACGGGACTTAAGTTTATTGGTTTCAAAATGATTCTGGCGACTGAAAAGCAAGCTCTCTCACACTACAACAAAGACGAAGCCTGGATGACAAAGGTGGGAGAAAACACCATTAAATATTTAAAAGAATTAAATGAAGACGTAACGAAAAGCGCCCGCCAGTACGGCCAAGGCGTGTTCGATGGTTTGGTGAAGTTTTTAACTTGCAGTCCGGTGGTTGTGATGTGCCTTGAAGGCAATCAAGCTGTGGGAATTGTTAAAAAACTTGTTGGCGGAACAGAACCGCTTACCTCCGATATCGGCACAATCCGCGGCGATCTCACGCTCGATTCTTATGGTGTCGCCAATGCCGATTTTCGCGCCGTTCGCAATTTGGTTCACTGCTCTGACAAAGTAGAGGAAGCGGAAAGGGAATTGGCGATCTGGTTTAGCGGTAAAGAATTGATAAATTATACTCATATCTCCGAGCGGATGCTCTATGACGTCAATTTAGACGGATTTTTGGAATAAATAAGTATTGCGTGTTTTAATGCGTAAAGTTATACGAAATACATTTTCGGCTTTGTCTAGATTGCAAAAATTTTTTCGATGCTACAATGATAGCAGGGTTATTGAAATGGGAATAACCGGATAATGTTTTTAAGGGAGTCTTAAATATTTCCTGCCTCGGCCGGAAATTGCGGACACCCACCTAGAATCAAATCTAGGTATATTCCCCTTTTAGATAACCCTAAGTAAGCAAGCGAGCTATTTTACTCGCTTTTTTGCTTCCAAAGCACTCTGTGGAAGTTTAACTTCTACAAAGAGAAAACCGTGCCAAACGAAAACTTAAAAAAACGACTTCTTTCCCATGTTTTTTTCCTGATTTTTCTCTTGTTTTTTCTTAATTCAGCGGCCATGTATTTTTCCTGGTATTGGACCCTGCCCTGGTTTGATATCCCCATGCATTTTCTCGGCGGTTTTTGGGCCTTTTTATTTTTAAACTATCTTTATCTGTTCACTCCCCTTGGAAAAATTGCCTCGCCGGCAATTTTTCTTGTTTCCGGCCTCATTTTTATCGGTCTGGCCTGGGAAATTTTTGAATTTGTTTTTGACCGGATTGGCGAACTCGGCGTCATCACCATTCGTGATTCAATCAAAGATCTTATTTTTGACTTTCTAGGTGGCGGGGCGGCCTATTTTTATCTAAAATATATAGGACTATGGCAGACAAGACAATAAAAATTGGATTTTACGGAGGGACAGAAGAAGTTACCGGTTCTAATTTTTTGATTGAAGACGGTGGTAAACGATTTCTCATTGATTGCGGTCTTATTCAAAGTTTTACCTTTGCCGATCATCGCAATTGGGAAACTTTCCCATACGATGCTAAAGCTATCGATGGCTTAATTGTTACCCATGCCCATGTTGACCATATCGGCCGGATCCCGAAGTTGATTCACGAAGGATTTCGGGGCAAAATTTACTCCACCCCACCAACCAAAGAATTGGCAGCAGTGATGCTTCGCGACACGGCAAACATTTTAAGCAAAGACAAGCGATTCCCGTTGGCCGAAATATACAATGAAGGAAACATCCAAAAAGCTCTTTCTTTATGGCAAACAATGCCTTATCACAGCATCCTTAGTTTAACCCCTCTTCTTGAATTTTGCTTTCATGACGCCGGCCACATTTTAGGATCGGCAATGATTCATGTTAAATATGCCGGCAAAACAATCATTTTTACGGGCGATCTCGGTAATTCACCCTCGCCGCTTCTTCGCGATTCCGAACCAATCGGCGATGCCGATTACCTTGTGATGGAAAGCGTTTACGGTGACCGCAATCACGAAGACAGGGAAAAGCGCCGAGAAATACTAGCCAGTCTTATTGAAAAAACTTATCAAAAAAAAGGAATTTTGCTTATTCCGACTTTTTCGCTTGAACGGGTGCAAGAACTTTTGTATGAAATCGACGGCTTAGTAGAAAATAGTCTTGTGCCGACGATGCCGATTTTTCTTGATTCACCACTGGCCATCGAATTGACCAAAATCTATAAGGATCACCAAGATTATTTCAATAAACACACCCAATTTATCATTAGCGCTGGCGATGACATTTTTAATTTCCCCGGCCTTAAAGAGACTTTTCGGACTGAAGAATCAAAAAACATTTTTAACGTGCCCGCGCCCAAAATTATTATCGCTGGTTCCGGAATGTCGTCCGGCGGCCGAATTTTGCATCATGAAAAAAACTATTTAGCCGATCCTAAAACGACGGTTCTCCTGACGGGCTACCAAACGCCGGGCACGCTTGGCCACAAACTTCAAGAAGGTGCTAAAACGGTGACCATTTTTGGAGAAAATACGCCGGTGGCGGCTGAAATTGTTAAAATCAGCGGCTATTCCGGTCACAAAGATTCTGATCACCTAGTCGAATTTGTTGAAAAATCTAAAAAGACTCTCGAAAAGGTTTTTGTGGTGATGGGCGAGCCGATGGCTTCAATGCACTTGGTTTCGCGGCTTAAAGAAAAAGGGGTTACCGCGATTGTGCCGAAAATGGGGGAGGTTATCACCCTTTCTTTTTAATTCATTTTTGAATTATCTGGTATACTTTTAAATATTATGGCGATTCATGGCAGTGAACAATCACGATTCAAATTAGGCGTTTCTGGCGCGGCGGCCACCGAGCATTGCGGCTTGGGAACTCTAGAAAAGGCTAAAGAACTTGGTCGGGAAATTGTCCGTCAGAACGGTATTTTAATCACTGGCGCGACTACTGGTTTCCCGCTTTGGGCGGCGGTTGGCGCCAAGGAAGAAGGCGGCATCTCGATTGGCCTTTCGCCGGCTGAGTCGGAGAAAGAGCATATCGAGGTTTACAAATTGCCGCTTGGCTACATGGATCTTGTCATTTATACCGGCTTCGGCTTTCCCGGCCGCGATCTTTTGTTTACCCGTACTTGCGACGCGATGTTTATCGGTTGCGGGCGAGTGGGCACTATTCATGAATTTACCATCGCTTTTGAAGACCAAAGGCCAATCGGAATTTTGGAAGGCGACTGGGAAACCGATTCCATCATCCGCGAAATCATTGAAAAGGCCAATCGGCCGAATCCAAAAATTATTTTTGGTAACGACCCTCGGGCACTGGTGGCGCAGGTGATAGAACTTGTTAAGAAGGATAAAGAGGGGATCAAATATCCCGAACTTGAAGGGGCGAAGAGAGGGTAAGCTGTCAAAAAACACCGCTTGTAGGCGGTGTTTTGATTTCATCCTTTATTTCACGGCGGCGACAACTTTTTTGAAAACTGCGGGATGGTTTTGCGCCAAATCGGCCAGGCTTTTTCGATTAAGAATAATATTTTTTTTCTTGAGAGCGTCGATAAAACGGCTATAAGTTATTCCTTCATCACGGACGAAACCGTTGATGACGGCCTGCCATTCCCGGCGGCGGTCGGCTTTTTTATCGCGGCGATGGGCAAAAGCATATTTACCGGCGTGTACGATGGCCTCTCTGGCCGCTCGCTCTTTTTTACTTCGTCCAAAACGATAGCCCTTTACTTGGCTTAAAATTTTTCTTCTTCTTTTTAGAGAAAGGGTTCCTCTTTTAACACGGGTCATATTGGTTTAATAATTGGGTAATAAACGTTTTAATTCTTTTTTTGTGTAACCGGCAAGCAAAATTGGCCGCTTGTTCTGCAGTTGCTTGGCTCGGCGGGCTTTTGCGTTGAAGTGGCCCAAGCCCGGCCGGCGGGCTAAAACTTTGCCGGTTTTTGTCACTCTCACTCTTTTAGATAATGATTTGTTGGTTTTTGTCATGCTTTTTCTAAAACAACAGTATAACCTTTGGGAGATTTTCTGAAATTCTCCGCGAGTTTGTATTCGGTTGTGATTAATTTAAGAATGCGGTCCATCCGTTCCTTCAAAAAGTTTTGATCAAGCGCTTTCAATCGGCCGGAAAGATAAAGCTCAAGTTTAACCCGGTGACCCTCGGCGAGCCACTCGGAAATCTTCTTGGCCTTTAACGCGAGATCATGCTCACCGGTAGCAACTTTGATCTGAAGACTTTTGGTTTCCGTCTTGTGGCCGGTGGCGGTTTTTTTCTTCTTTTTGCTTTGTTCGTAAAGGAACTTACCGTAATCCATTATTCGGGCAACTGGCGGCATGGCATTTGGCGAAATCTCGATGAGATCAAGGCCGGAATCCTTGGCTTTTTCAATAGCTTCACTGAAAGAAAGGACTCCTAAATTCTCATTGTCTTTACCAATGACCCGCAGTTCCTTTGCTCTTATTTGATTGTTGATTCTAACGGATTGTGACAAAGATTGGGATATTGTAGCACTTCCGCAAAAATTGTAAAGAAAATGTACCCCTAGTTCAACTTTATTTTTTAAATTATTTATGTAAAAAACACTGTTTATGGAGATGGCGGGAATCGAACCCGCGTGCAAGAAAGTTTTCGATAAAGACTTCTACAAGTTTAGCCGATTTAATTTTAAAGCACTGGTGGTATTAAATCAGCAAAATCCATTCAATGCTTCGCTTTTTGTTTCGGAAGAAAGGTAAGCACGCTTCCTTCCTATCCCAAAAAATTATGCCCGAACGCTCTTATTGGGAGTCAGGACGCCGGACACTTGCCTTAAATTAGGCAAGAGCAAAGGCGCCGTAAGGCGACTTTACTGGAAATAAGTTTTTAGCACTTATTTTTTGGCAGTGGTTTAGCGAGGGAACTGCCGCCTCGAATTGCGATCTTTAGAAAATTTTTCTTGTCGAGACCGATCATCCCCTTTTCAAAGTGCGCGCGATCGTTCTTTTTGTTTCTCTGGCTTTAATTTTTTCGCGCTTATCGTACCGTTTTTTTCCTCGGGCTACCGCAAAGCGGAGCTTAATGAGGCGGCCCTTAGTATACATTGAAATTGGCACGATTGTCAAGCCAGCCGCCCGTTCTTTGCCGATAAGCGTTATAATTTCCTTTTTTGTCAGAAGCAGTTTTCTTGTTCTTTGGGCATCAAAACCGGCCGGTGCGTTTTTTTCTTGATAAGCGGGGATATTGGCGCCGACAAGATAAGCTTCATCGCCGCGGATAATAACTCGAGCGCCCTCCAAAGAGCCCCTCTTGTTTTTCAATGATTTGACCTCGGTGCCCAGAAGCTCGATTCCAGCGTCGTAAGTTTCCAAGAATTCATATTCAAAGCCCGCTTTTTTGGAACGAATTAAGTCCATCGATTAAATTCTAGCATACTTTGCTTTTCCTATTTTTTAGGGTAAGATATTTAACCTATGGATATTTTTCCTCCTCGGCCAACAAATCAAAAACCCGGCGTGAACCAAAAAAAGCCAAAACCTTTTGTAAACGCTGTTTTAAGCACCATTCTTTTTTTTGCGCTGATCATTGTTCTTTATTCGGTTTTTACCACGGGCCGGGGCGAAATTAAAGAAATTTCAATCAGCGAAGTGGTTACTGAAATCAACCTTAGCAATGTCAAAAAAATAGAGGTGATGGGTAACAAGCTTGAAATTACTCTTGCCGACGACACCAAAGCCGAATCAAAAAAAGAGGAGGAAGGGACGCTCTCCGAAACATTAGGCCGTTTTGGTGTCACCGCGGAAAGATTGGCCATGGTTGAAATTGAAATCAAAAAAGAAGGCGGTTTTGGTTTCTGGCTCTTAAATATTTTGCCTTTTCTTATTCCGATTATTTTTATTCTCCTTTTTTTCTGGTTAATGACTCGCCAAGTCAAGGGTATCGGGACGCAGGCCTTTACTTTCGGCCAATCCAAGGCCCGTTTGATTGATCCCCGTGACAAAAGCCAGCGGATCACTTTCAAGGATGTGGCTGGCGTTAAAGAAGCCAAAGAAGAACTCAAAGAAATCGTTGATTTTTTGAAAAGTCCGAAAAAATTCATTGATATCGGCGCGAAAATTCCGAAAGGCGTTTTACTCACTGGTCTGGCTGGCACGGGCAAAACCTTGCTGGCGCGAGCCGTGGCCGGAGAAGCCCAAGTACCCTTCTTTCATATTTCCGGTTCGGAATTTGTTGAGCTTTTTGTCGGCGTCGGCGCCAGTCGGGTCCGCGATCTTTTCCAAATGGCGAAAAAAGCCGCCCCGGCCATTATTTTTGTTGACGAAATTGACGCGGTCGGTCGGGTCCGCGGGGTAGGCCTTGGCGGTGGTAATGATGAGCGCGAACAAACTCTCAATCAGATTCTTGTGGAAATGGACGGCTTCGAGCCTTATGAAAAATTAATTGTGATGGCGGCAACCAACCGCGCCGATGTTTTGGATCCGGCGCTGGTGCGCCCCGGCCGTTTTGACCGCCGGGTTGTTCTTGATCTGCCGGATCGCTCTGATCGCGAAGAAATTTTAAGGATTCACGCCCGCGGCAAACCGTTTGCTGAAGACGTTGATCTGGCGGTGATTGCCGCGCGCACGCCCGGCTTTTCCGGCGCGGACCTTTATTCGCTTATGAATGAAGGGGCAATTTTAGCCGCCCGGGAAGATCGCAAAAAAGTTTCGCAGTACGACCTCGTTCGCTCAATTGAAAAAGTGATGCTCGGTCCGGAGCGGAAAAGCCACCTCTTTTCCGCAAAAGAACGAAAAATTGTCGCCTATCATGAAGCCGGTCATGCCTTGGTGGCTTCCGCGTTGCCCAATGCTGATCCGGTGCACAAGGTTTCGATTGTTGCCCGGGGCCACGCTGGCGGCTACACCCTTAAACTTCCTATTGAAGAAAGAAGATTAAAATCAAAGAAAGAATTTGTTGATGATATTGCGGTATCGCTCGGCGGCTATGTCGCCGAGCAAACGGTTTTCTCTGACGTGACGACCGGCCCCTCGAGCGATCTTGAAGTGGCGACGGCGATGGCGCGGGCGATGGTGACGAAATGGGGCATGTCGGACGAAATTGGCCCAATGGCCGTGGCAACGGAAGTCGGCCGCCCACTCCTCGGGGTGGTGGCCGAAGGCCGAGAATATTCGGAAGCAATGTCGGCTAAAGTTGACAGTGAGGTCAAAAAAATAATTGACGAAGGACTTGGCAAAACTAGGAAAGTTATAAAGACTCACCGAAAAGTTCTTGACGCTATTGCCGAGAAATTGATAGAGGTGGAAACGCTCGAACAAGACGAATACAATAAAATCATTACGGCCTTTGGCATCATGCCGAAAAAATAAGAGAAAAGGGCAGTAGCGCGCGTGTAGCTCAGTTGGTAGAGCAATCGGCTTATACCCGATCGGTCCTAGGTTCGAGTCCTAGCACGCGCATCAGAAAAGAAAAATCCCCCGAATCTATCGAGGGATGAATATTTATCTTGCGACAAATTTTCCGTTCAAATTTAAATCCTTACCCGTGACCTTATAAAAATAAACACCCGGCGGCCAATTTTCTCTTCTGATCGTGGCGGTCTTGCCTGTAAAGAAAGATTTTTGGACGGGTTGGCCGAGTACGCTCGAAATAGTCATTTCCCAATTGCCCCAATCAGGCGCGGCGAGCGAAAGTGTGGCTTCTTTTTCCATCGGATTAGGGTAAAAAGCCGCTTTCTTTTGGTTTAGCTCGGTTGTCCCGAAAGGAACCGTTAACTTCGCGATCCGGAGCGCCGAAGCATTGCTTGCCAGCGTAAAAGATCCGCCGGCATACAAATCATTGCTAAGAGACAAAAAACTGGTAATCAGGCCGTTTGTTCCGTCAAAAACCGTTTGCCAAGCATTGCCGTCCCATTTGGCCACGTGCTTATCGAAACCGCCGCCGGCATAAAGTTCATTTTGATGGATAGTCAGGGTCCGAACAGAATATTTTAAGCCAGCGCCGACTTGTACCCAATTGCTACCGTTCCACTTCGCGACACTACCCGGAAACCAACCGCCCGCAAAGAGAGTGTTTTCGTAGACCGTAATCGCGCAAATAGAATTAGGCAAACCCGGGCCGACCGCCGACCAATTGCCGCCGTCCCATTTGGCAATGTAGCCGACCGGCTGGCTACCGGCTTTGGTAAAAGCGCCGCCGGCGTAAAGATCGCCGTTCCAAATCGCTAGGGCGTATACCGGCCCGTTAGTTCCGTCGCCAAGATTTGTCCAATTAGCGCCGTCAAAGCCGGCAATAAAATTTGCTGGTCGATCGCCAGCTTCACTAAAAGCGCCGCTGGCAATAAGCTTGTCTTTGTAAACCAAAAGACACCTCGCGCTGCCGTTAAAACCCAAACCGGCCCGGCGCCATTTGTTGCCTTCGAGTTTCGCGACGCCGCGAAAAGCATGAGTGTAAGCGCCGCCGGCAAATAAAGTGTCGTGGAAAACTTCCAAAGCAAAAACAAAATCGTTAATTTCATCGCCAACAGCGGACCAATTGGAACCCTCCCACTTTGCCACCTTACTCGCGGTGTTTTGACCGCTAGTATCAAACCAACCGCCGGCATAAAGAGAATTTTTGTAAACCGTCATTGCTTCAACATGCAAGTTAAAGCCGGGGCCAACGGGGACCCATTGCGCAAAATTCGGCGAGGCGAAAACCAAGCTAAGCCAAGAAACGCCAAGCCAAAAAACACATTTTATTTTCATTGGTTAAGAATTTTTGTTGTGAAGAACTTATTGTGAAGAACCTAGGCCAATTGTAAGCTTTTGTCCTTTAAGATTTTTGTGGATAAGGCGAAAGATCAGGAAATTTTGAGATTTTGCAGTAATTCTTTAAGCTCTTCGCCTTCAATTGGCCGAAATTGGTTCGGCGCTAGATTGCCGAGGCGGATATTCATTACTCTTATCCTTACGAGCTCCCGGACAGCAAAACCAAGGGCGGCGGCCATCCGGCGGATTTGGCGATTTTTCCCCTCAGTCAGAATCATCTCAAATTTTTCTTGGGCAATTTTTCGGATCTTTGCCGGTCGCGCTTTGAAACCGCTTGTTTTTAATCCCTCTTTTATTTTGAGAAGCAAAGTGTTAGTGATCGGCTTATCGAGAGTAACCCGATACTCTTTTTCGTGGAATAATTTTGGATTTAACAATCGGTCAGTAAGGCGACCGTCATTGGTAAGAATAATGAGACCCGCCGAATCTTTGTCGAGGCGGCCAATCGGGAAAACGTCTTTTGGTAAATTAGCGACGTTTTTGATTTCTTTTTCGCCCGGTTGCGGCGAGTGAGTGACGATGCCGACCGGTTTATGGTAGGCAAGGTAAGAATATTTTTTTCTCTTTATTTCATCGGCAATTTCGACAACATCTTTTTCCCAAACCTTATCGCCTAGTTTGGCGATCTGGCCGTTAATTTTAATTTTACCGGCGGCAATTAAGAGATCGGCGCCGCGGCGAGCGGCGATGTTTTTTTCGGCGAGGTATTTGTTGAGGCGAATGGGGAAATGCATGGATTGTATTAGAGTAGCATAATTTTAAGTTGACACAAGTTAAATTTTTAGATAAAATTGGGCAAGAAATTTTAAAACTTATCTTATGAGTAATAAAAAACTTCAGCTCTTTATTAATCCCAAAGAAGTGAATTTGGATCCGAAACTTAATGTTTATCAAGTGGAAGTTGTCAGGGAACCCGAAAGGGAAGGCGATTCAGGCGGAGTTTGGACCGAGAGTTTTGGCTCCATATCAGAACTCGGCAATTTTTTGAAAGGATTCCGGGTCGCTTGCGAAATGGCCTCCGTATCATTCAAACCTGATTATCTACATCTTACCGAAGGCGCAATAAATAACGGCGACTTCGCAAGTAAAGAAGAGGTGGAAAAAGAATAAATGTAACGCCCTGCAAACGCGGGGCTTTTTAATTTCGTGTTGCTTTTTATTTCTTTTTCCGGTATAACCTACGGAGTTTTCTTTAAATCAATTCCAATGATAGTACCAACAAAACTCCGAGTTTCCTTGAAACCTCTTATCACAGTTGATGCAACTTGCCTGGGCCTTAATCAATTGATTGCAGAAGGGGAGCAAACCGACTTTCCTTTAAGCAAATGGCTTGAGAAAATCCTCATTATGGGAAAAGAAAAGATTCTTTTCACGCCACAGCATACCTTATCTTTCGGCTTCATTCGCGGCAATGAGTATCAAGATGAGGAAAGATTCAGTGAAACCATTGATGCTGATGCCTTGCGCTCCGGTGGTCATCTACCGATGGCGGGAGACGCTTTTATTCTTGGTTGCAAAATCAAACCTGCAACCCTAAAAGATCTGGGTCTTCGCACCTTTGTCCTCATGCACGAGCCGATGACCGATCTTTGCTTTACTAGAGATAAATTCCGTCTCGGTCTTTGTTTTGAAAGTAACGGCAAGCATCGATTGGAAGCTTGCTATGGCCGCGTTGGCGGTGGCCGGTTTCCTGACACCGGTTTTGTTTATCTTATGAATCCACCCTTGAAACTGTAAGTTTTGGGGGTTTTTCTTTTACTCAAAATGCCAAATTTTATCTTCGGCTTCCGCCAGCGATTTCAAAAGGGGATATTTTGCCAAATCTTTTTCAATGATTTCCGCTTCTCGTCTGGCCGCCTCCACCATTTTAATATTTTTAATCGCTTCCATGCCGATATCCGAAATTCCCCACTGGGAAACACCAGCGAGCTCGCCCGGGCCGCGCAGGGCCAAATCAAGCTCGGAGAGCTCAAAGCCGCTTTTTGCCTCCCTGAGGGCATTTAAGCGTTTCATCGTCTTTTCGCTTTTTGTTTCAGCGAAAATAAAGCAGTAAGCTTGATCTTCGCTTCGGCCGACTCGGCCGCGGAGTTGATGAAGTTGGGCCAAACCGAACCGTTCCGCGCCCTCGATTATCATCACCGTGGCGTTTGGCACGTTGATGCCAACTTCAATTACTGACGTCGCTACGAGAATAGTGATATCGCCAGCCGCAAACTCCTTCATAACCCGCTCTTTTTCTTTTTTATTAATTTTGCTGTGGAGTATTTCGATTCGTTCATTAGGAAAAATATTCTTTTTTAATCTTTTCGCCTCGGCTTTGACCGACTTCACGTCTAATTTTTTCCGTTTCGTTTCGTCAGGCTCGTCAATCCTCGGGCAAATGACATAAACCTGCCGGCCGGCTTCAATTTCCCGCGCTATTTTTTCATAAGCCCCATCTCTTTTTTCCGGCGGAATAATTTCCGTTTGGATCCGCTTGCGCCCCTGCGGCAGTTCATCAAGGAGCGATAAGTCGAGATCGCCGTAGATCGTCAAAGCAAGAGTTCGGGGAATTGGCGTGGCGGTCATTGAAAGGAGATGGGGGGCAAAGCCGTCCTTTCTGACAAGCGCCATCCGTTGGTGGGTGCCGAAGCGGTGTTGCTCATCGATGATAACCAGGCCCAGATTTTTGAATTTAACGCTTTTTTGAATCAGGGTGTGAGTGCCGAGAAGAATCGGGATATCGCCGCTCCCGACCCACTTTAAGAGCTGGCTTCTTGAAACGTCGGTTGCCTGGTGCGGGTTTACTTTTGAAGGGAATTTCTTGCAAGTAGTGCCGGTGATTAAGCCGACATTGATGTTTAAGTGCCGGAAATATTGAATAAAATTTTCAAAGTGTTGGATCGCTAAAATTTCCGTCGGCGCCATATAAGCGACTTGGAGATGGGAAAATTTGTTTTCTGCCGGCGGAGTTTTGATGACGGCGTGAGCGATAGTCGCGGCGACGGCGGTTTTGCCGGAGCCGACATCGCCTTCAAGAAGCCTTGTCATCGGTTCTTCTTTGCCAAGATCCGCCAGAATTTCTGCTGTCACCTTTTCTTGAGCGGCGGTTGGTAAAAAAGGGAAGCGTTTGATAAAATTTTCGATTTCGTCTTTCTTCGCCTTGATAATAAAAGATTTATTCTTGCGGTAAACGAGGCGATCAAGCCGCCGCCGAAGTTGAATCAGAAAAATCTCCTCAAAAGCGAATCTTTTTCTCGCGGCGACGGCGTGATCCCCGCTTTTAGGAAGATGAATCCAATAAATTGCCGTTTGCAAGATTGGCAAATTATATTTTTTTAAAATCCCAGTCGGGATATAATCGGCAATTTTTAACCCCGGTAAAATTTTTTTGACCGCATGGTAAATAAAGCGCGAGGAGAGGCCGCGAGTTTCAGGATAAACCGGTAAGTGCCAAGCGGCTTCTTCGTCTTCAAAAAGAGAATCATGAGTATCGATCGGCAGAGCGGGCGCTTTTTCAAACTCCGGATTAGAAAGATAAATTCCCTGTTTTCCTTCGGTGACAGTGCCGGCTAATTTCAAGAATTCGCCAATCTTGATGATTTTGGCGATATAGGGTTGATTGAACCAAATAACTTTTATTTTTCCGGTCAGGTCTTCAATCTCCGCTTCGCCTAAAGGGATGCGGCTTCGAAAGGATTTGCGCAGGCCGACTTTTGTCACCTTTCCGGCAATTGTGGAAAGGCTGCCCGGTTTCAATTCTTTGATCGGAATAATACTTTTGATATCGATGTAGCGGGTGGGGAAATAGAAAAGAAGATCGCGAACTGTTTTTAAATCGAGTCGCTCCAGCGCCCGTTTTTGTTCTTCACCGAGGCGAAGAATTTTTTCCAAAGGAGTATTAAGTTCCATGCCGGAGTTTATCCAAGCTGGGGAAGAGTCAAGACTTCTTTGATGCGACTGGCCAGTTCGTCGAGCGTGAAATTGGCCTTGACGAGGTAATCGATCACTCCCAAATCTTTAGCGCGCTTAATATCTTTTTCTTCCGACAGGTTTGAAAAGACCATGACCCGGACATTGTGAAGTTTGGTGTCGGTGCGCATACGGGCGAGCACTTCGAAACCGTCAATATTTGGCAAAAGAAGGTCGAGTAAAATAAGATCCGGAACAGTTGACCCCATTATTTTAAGGCCTTCCTCGCCGTTCGCGGCCGCTTCGATTTTGAAGCCTTCTCCGCTGAGTTTTCTTGCCACCAACCCTTGGAGGAAAGTATCGTCTTCAATGATGAGAATAGTTTTTTCCATAGCTTGTTTAATACTAGCTTATTTTACAATAATGGCAATGCGAAATAAAAAGTGGTGCCGGTGTTTTCTTTTGATTCAAACCAAATTTTCCCGCCCAAACTCTCCACCATTTCTTTAGTGATATGGAGACCGAGACCAGTCCCCATATTTTCCTTCTTTTTGGCATTTTCCGAGCGGAAAAATTTATTAAAAATTTTTGCTTGATCAGCGGCGGGGATGCCGATACCCCCGTCTTTGACGCTGATTTGGACATCACCGGCTCTCTTTGTCATTTTTATGGCGATTTCGCCGGCTTCGCTGTAGCGAAGAGCGTTATCAATCAAATTGCTGACAATAAATTCGATTTTTTTCGGTTCTGTTTTTATTGGTCCCAGCGCCTCTCTTTCAAAATTGATTTTGATGCCTTTCTTGCGGGCCACTTCTTTAAACTGGCTGATAATTTTATCAATTGAAATGGCCAGATCAATTTTTGACGTTTCTTTTTTTTCTCCCAATTCCTCGGCATGGATAATATTGAGAAGTTCATTTAAAAGTTTTACCGCTCCCTCGCTCTGGTCATTTAATTTTTCCAAATATTCTTTTTGTTCCGGATTAATCGGACCTAAATCGCCATCAAGAAAAATCTGGAGCGTCCAACGGATATTGGTGATTGTTGTCCGGAGACTGTGGGCCGCTCCGGAAATCAGCTTGCTCCGGAGCTCGTTCGTTTCTTTAAGTTTTTCCATTTCCGTCATAAAGCTAAGTATATCATTCTTAATATATCATGCCCTTAAGTTTTTTCTTCGCCGCCAAAATAATAGCCAGGTAAGCATCTTTTTCGGTCGGTTTAGCATCTCTGGGGATATAGAGTTCAAGGCGATTGATGGCGAAAAGAAGCTGGTTTATTAAATTGGTCCGAAGTTTTTCAGCTTTCGGATTTTCCTTAATTTCAAGGAGAACCGTCGCGGCTCGTTTCCATCTTAGGAGGTAAGTTTTAATATCATTGCCGAGGTGCCACTTGAGCGGACCCCAATCTTTCTCCCAATCCTCGAGAGTGCCACCGAGGCCGTGAGATTCGATATAAAGCAGATCTTGGAGGAAGCCTGCTTTGTGAGCGGTAAAGTAGCGTTCCAAAGGTTTTAAGTAATCATTGAAGCCCCATTTATTTTTTGGATCAATCATGTGATACTCATTAGTAAAATCTTCGAGTCTCGTCATTTTTGCTAAAAATTGAGGAGGGAAATCATTTGTTTTAAAAGTGCCGGTTCTTGTTATTTCGTAATTAAAACCGCTGGCCACTTCCTTTAATAGCGCCGCCAGACCCGGTGTTAGATTCTTTTGCGATAAATTTCCCAGCTTGCTGAAAAATAAATCGAGATCGTCTGTAACCAGCTCTATTTTTGACGGCGTGGTGCCGCTTTCAGTCTCAAGATAATGAGCGGGAACCAATTTCAAGCCGAATTCGCTCAGAATATTTTCATGGGTTTTTTGGAGGCGGTCAATGGCATCGGTTTTTTCTTTTAGCAAGGCATTGTAATTTTCTGACGACCGGAACCATTCATTTAATTTCCCAAGGTCGGCTAAAAGACGGTCGGCTTTTTGCGACTCTGACTCCAGTTTAATCGGTTCTTTTTGTTCCATACGGAGGAGGTGGGACTTGAACCCACAAACGATTGTTTGGATCGTTACGGATTAGCAATCCGCTGGCTTACCATTCGCCGCACTCCTCCAAAGACCTTGGTAATATAACCCAAATTCATTTGAATTTCAATTTTTTTCTTTGCCCTCTTGCGCTTTTGATGGGGGGGGGGGTAGAATAAGGAGATTAATAATAATATCGAGGTTTTACCTCGATAAAGTTATAACCTATGTCAAATAAAAAACTTTTATTAGCTCTCTTTATCTTCGCGGCCGCCGCTCTTCCTTTTGCGACGCGGGCCCTCTCGGACACAGAGTTTAGTAAACTCTATCAAACCCTCCTTCAGGCGCAGTTAAGAGAAGCGATTCCTTCTACGTTCACTCCACTACCAACGACGTATACCGCTCCACTATTGACACCAACAACGGTTTCGCCTCAGTACACCACTTTAACCATTATTAAAGAAGTTCTTCCGGCGGCCGATGATCCGAAAATTTTTAATTTTACGGTTCAGGGTTCGAATTTCTCAAATAATTTTCAGTTGGATGACAATGGCAATTCGGCATTACCAAATCAAAAAATATTGTTTGTTCCAACCAATGCTGGTTATACAATTACAGAAGCCGCTACATCCGATTACTATACCAATTGGTCCTGTGCTTCTAGCACGAGTGGTGTACAATCTGGTTCTGGAAAAAGTGCCTATGTCAACATGAAAGAAAGCGAAACAATGACTTGCACTTTTTGGAATATGTCGACAATTCCAAATCCAACTTTAACTCCAACAATTTCAGATTCAACAACTCCAATTCGAACAACAACGACAGTAACACCAACGTTTTTGCCAACAGAACTACCAATAACGACACAGCCAACAGTATCTTGTCCGCTGGTCATAACGAGGAAAAATTATCAATTTACGCCATACGCCTCCTGCGTCAAGAATCTGCAAACCCAACTGGGTGTGGCTTCCGATGGCAATTTTGGTTCAGGAAGCTGTGCGGCTTTATCGCGAACAACAGGCCAACAATGTGGTTTTGCGATTTATAACAATGTCACAGCCGCTCTAACCGCGAGAGAAGTAACGCCAGTCATCACCGCCGCTCTTTCTCCTATTGTTTTTTCGCCTACAGGGACAACATTGTCTCCTTCTATTCAAAGTAAGATTGCCAGTCCAGCACCAGGCCTTAAGGTTGATTTAAAAGTACAAGGGCAAAATGGTTTTCAGAGTAACCCTGTAATAGCGTCCCCTAACCAACATCTTGATATATCATGGACGTCAGTTGGTGCCATGGGTTGTGGCGGCTATGGTAACTGGGCATTAATGGGTGGATCTAATGGAGGAAAGTTATGGAATCTGCTTAGCGCCTATCTGCCTAATAGTTGGAATATCGCAAACACTTCGAGCTGGTTGCCTGCCCAAAGTTATATAACTCCTACCAGTAATGCTTACACTCTTGAATCCGGCGGGAAGCTTCTTATAACTTCAGCAGCTATAACAAATCCTTTTATGATTGGTATTCAATGTTACGACTCCTCAGTCACAAAATATGTAACTGATGAAGTTTGGATTAAAGTCCAATAAATTTCCTTAATAATTACTAAAAACAGTCAACATAAAAAGAAAACAAGCATTCCAAAAAATCCCGCCAGTAGGCGGGATTTTTGTTTTTCAATGCGCGACGGTGAGGCCAAGCACTTTTTTGGCGCCGGCGGCAAGAAGAGCGCGCCGAGCTTCGGCAATCGTGGCGCCGGTGGTCGCGATATCATCAACGACAAAGATATTTCTTTCTTTTATTTTTTCCGGCGAAATGACACCGAAAGCGCCGATTAAATTGGAAAGTCGTGCTGTCCGGTCGCGAACCGAAACTTGGGTTGGCGTTTCTTTTATCTTACAAAGAGCAGAAAGAGCCGGTAAACCTGTGAGCTGGCTTAATTCATCCGCCAAGAGAGCGGCTTGGTTGTAGGATCTTTTCCGGAAACGCCTTGGCGTGAGCGGTGTGGGCACGAGCAATGGGTCTTTAAAATTTTTAAAAACAGCCAGCTCGGCTAATTCGGCGCTTAATCGATCGGCTAGACTTTCGGCAAGCGCTCTGGCTAGGCCTTTTTTATTCCGGTATTTGAGTTGCCACAAGGCTTGTTTAACGGTTTCATTCCGGTATTCGAAGAAAGAAATAATATCTGGTAATTCCTCGCGCGGCGGCGGGAGAGCCGAAAGACATCTAGCGCAGAGCGGGCTACCGGCTTTTTTACAGCCGAGGCAATGTTCGGGGAAGAGGATTTGCCAAAAGGACTCGAAGAGATTCACACCTCTAGTATACCAATTTTTGTTATACTAATTTTACGAAGAATATGTTGAGAAAAACTTTAGGAAACAAGCGGCAAAACGAGTTGAGTAGGGACTCGCGGAGGCCGACGGGCCGAGCGGGAGAAATTTGCCAGCAGGCAAATATTAGTGCCCGACGAGACGTGTTTTGCCGCTTTGAAATTTTTGTGTTTTGCGAAACATATTCTGAATAAAAATATTCATGGCTATAAATTTAAATGTTGACCTCAAGAAAATTTTTGCCGGCTTCCAAAAACTGCCGGCGCAATTGCTTCACGGGGCGGCAAGTGTTGTTGGCATTGATTTTGGCTCTTCGGCAATTAAAGTTGTCCAGATAAAAAAAGAAAAAGGCCGGGCGGTTCTTGAAACTTACGGTTCTATCGCGCTCGGTTCTTACGCGGAGCTCCCGCCGGGCGCGGTGACCAATCTGCCGCCGGAAAAATCAGCCGCCGCCCTCTCTATTCTTTTCAAAGAAGCCGGGGTGACAACAAAAAACGCGGCGCTTGGTGTCCCGGCCGCGCTCGGTCTTGTCTTTTTGATTGAATTGCCGCCGTCGGTGAAAGAAAGTGAATTTAAAGATGTGGTCCCGACGGAAGCCCGCAAGTTTATTCCGGTGCCGATAACGGAGGTTTTGCTTGATTGGTTTCCCGTGCCGAAAAAAGAAACAGCGATCGAAGAAGAGGGGCCAAAAACGCCGACTGAAATTTTAGCGGTTGCTATTCCGCGAGACGCTCTTTCGAAACTGACTGATGTTGCCGCGGCCGCGGCGCTCGAAACGCCGATTTATGAACATGAGATTTTTTCGGCGATGAGAAGTATTCTGACGCATCAGATTTCCCCGGTTCTTATCATGGATTTCGGGGCGGCGAAGACCCGGCTCGCGATTGTTGAGCGGGGGATTGTCCGAGTTTTCCACAGCGTCAATCGGGGCGGCGGCGATCTCACCAATTCACTCGCGGTTTCACTTAATATTCCTTGGTCCCAAGCCGAAGAAATCAAGAAAAAGGAAGGTTTAAGGTCAAAAGAGCCTAATGTCGCCAATACCGTCAATTTAGGCGTCGATTTTATCCTGGGCGAAGCCACAAATGTGGTTTTAAATTTTCAAAAGAAGTATAATAAAGGGATAAGTGAGGTATTCCTCACGGGTGGCGGCGCAAACTTGCCGGGTCTTGTCGAGAAAACGCGCGAAGTTTTGCGTCTTTCAGTTTTTCCGGCCAGTCCTTTTGACAAAACTGAAGCGCCAGTATTTCTTGATAAAACTCTTAAGGAAGCTGGTCCGGAATTCGCTGTTGCCATTGGTTTAGCTTTAAAAAAACTTTGATATGGCAGAATTAGAAACAACTTTTATTCCTAAAAAACCTCTGGTCGCGGAAACACCGGCGCCGGGAGCGCCAAAAGCCGGCCGTGGCCTCTTCAATTTGATTGGCGTCGTTATTTTTATTGCGGCCCTGGTGGCGGCGACGGTTGCCTATTTTGCTAAAGTAACTTTTGAACGCCAGGTTACTTTGATGTCTCGTCAGCTTGAAATTGCCCGGGGCGCTTTTGAACCGAGTTTGATTGCCGAAATGCAGCGACTTGATAAAAAACTGCAAGCGGCGACCGCTGTCCTTCGCGATCATCTCAGTCTTTCGCCGCTTTTTGTCGAATTAGAAAAAAGCACCTTAAAACAAGTTCAGTTCACCGATTTTAATTACGCCTTTGAAGCCAACGCGGTGGAAATAAAAATGGCCGGCAAGGCCAATGATTATAAAACCATCGCTCTTCAGAACGATCTCTTGGCCCTTAATAAATATCTGAAAAATATTTTGTTTTCCAATATGGTTTTAGACGAAGCCGGCCGCGTGAAATTTGATCTGACTTTTAATATTGACCCGGCATTTTTGAAGATTGCCGGCTGATTATCATTTTTTTTATGAGATTAATTTTACCAGTTTTACTTATCGGTCTCGCGGTTGTTTCTTTCGTGCTTTTTACCAATCCCTTGTGGATTGAAGTGCAAGCGCTTATGGCCGAGCGGGCCGCTTTCAATGAAGCGCTTGGCAGTTCCAAACAATTTCAAACTCTGCGGGCCGAACTCGTCGGCCGCTTTAATGGTTTACCCAAAGCTGATTTAGAAAAGTTGGCCCGCATGCTTCCGGATAACCCCGATTCAATCCGGTTGATTACTCAAATTGAAAGGATTGCTTCTGACCACGGTTTTGTCATCAACAATATTAAATTTGAAGAACCGAAAGCCGCCATCGAAACACGTTTTGTCGGCGAAACGGCCGCCGCGACTCGTTCTTATCAGGTTTTTTCTCTTGAGTTTAGCATCGGCGGCGGCCGTTACAACGATTTTGTGGCGCTTCTCGAAGATATTGAAAGCAGTTTGCGTTTGATTGACATCGATTCACTCGCGTTTTCCGCAGTGAGCCGGACCCAATTGCCAGCCGGCCTCAACGATGTT
>Ga0209342_10000659_pt1 | contig 40156 bp, 33 predicted proteins | sample RifCSP16_2_FD_184023 | JGI IMG/M metagenome (GOLD analysis project Ga0209342, IMG submission 184023) | Soil microbial communities from Rifle, Colorado - Rifle CSP2_sed 16_2 (SPAdes) (version 2) | ecosystem: Environmental > Terrestrial > Deep subsurface > Rock core/Sediment | place: Rifle...
TGTTCTCCCGCCTAAAAAGCGGGAGGAGTAAGGGCCGGGTAAGACGGGTGCCAGCCGCCGCGGTAATACCCGCGGCCCGAGTGGTGCTCATTATTATTGAGCCTAAAACGTCCGTAGCCGGTTCCGTGGATGCCTGGGTAAATCGGGCCGCTCAACGGTCCGAATTCCGGGTAGACCGCGGGGCTTGGGACCGGGAGAGGTCGGAGGTACTCCGGGGGTAGGGGTAAAATCCTGTAATCCTCGGAGGACCACCAGTGGCGAAGGCGTCCGACTAGAACGGATCCGACGGTCAGGGACGAAGCCCAGGGGCGCAAACGGGATTAGATACCCCGGTAGTCCTGGGTGTAAACGCTGCAGGCTTGGTGTCGGGGGTCCTACGTGGGCGCCCGGTGCCGGAGCGAAGGTGTTAAGCCTGCTGCTTGGGGAGTACGGTCGCAAGACTGAAACTTAAAGGGATTGGCGGGGGAGCACCGCAACGGGAGGAGCGTGCGGTTCAATTGGATTCAACGCCGGAAAACTCACCGGGGGCGACCCTCGCATGAAGGCCAGGTTGATGACCTTGCCTGATTCTGGGAGAGGTGGTGCATGGCCGTCGTCAGTTCGTACCGTAGGGCGTTCTGTCAAGTCAGATAACGAACGAGACCCTTGCCCATAGTTGCTACGTCTTCCTTCGGGAGGGCGGCACTTTATGGGGACCGCTGGCGCTAAGCCAGAGGAAGGAGAGGTCAACGGTAGGTCCGTATGCCCCGAATCCCCCGGGCTACACGCGCGCTACAAAGGACGGGACAATGGGTTCCAACCCCGAGAGGGGGAGGCAATCCCGAAACCCGTTCGCAGTTCAGACTGAGGGCTGTAACCCGCCCTCACGAAGATGGATTCCGTAGTAATCGCGTGTCAACATCACGCGGTGAATATGCCCCTGCTCCTTGCACACACCGCCCGTCAAGCCACCCGAGTTGGGCTCCAGTGAGGGTGCGATCTTTGTCGCGCTCGAACTGAGGTTCAGCAAGGAGGGCTAAGTCGTAAGTGCGAGTTGCGACTCCAGGACCGTAAGGTCCCGGAACAAACCTGGCTATATGCGGGGAACTCCGAGGATCCTCGGGTACCGCCTTCTGGCGGTAACAATCCCGAGGTGCGGACAATCCGCAGGGAAGGCCGGCCGCAAGGCCGGAACCCTCAGAGACTGCACGCCGGGCTCCTGCGAGAGCAGGATGATGATACAGTCCACGCCCCATGGCGACATGGGGAGAACGTGAACAAGGTATCTGTAGGGGAACCTGCAGATGGATCACCTCCTAAGTCCTACGGGATAAAGGAAGGTGGATCCGTAACCTCCCGCAACGGGAGGGAATGAAGCGGGTCTACCTTGGCAAGGGAGCGGGATTCCGATGATCGAGCGATGGGCCCTCCACCGAATTCTTTATGGTGGTGGCGTAGCGTGAGCGCTGAATGGCCGCTAGAGCCACGCCCGGGTTCTCATGTACCAGATGATGGCGCCCGTCGTCCCTGCCATGAGGACGATCGCGGAGTAGAACGCGGCTTCACTGTTGATGCCGGGGAAGCCAACGTTCATTCCGTACGCGCTCGTGATGATCGCAAGGGGCAGGGTGACCGTGAAGATGATCGTGAGAACCTTGATCACCTGGTTGATCTGGTTCGAGACCATCGTCGTCTGCACTTCCATGAGGCTCGTGACGATTTCGCGGTACGTGTCGAGGGTGTCGAGCGTCCGGATCATGTGGTCGTACGCGTCCCGCAGGTAGTTCCGCGTCTCCTTCTTGAAGTACGGGAGCTCGAGGCGCGTAATCGTCGTGAACGCGTCCCGCTGGGGCCGCAGGGCGTTCCGGAGGAGGAGGAGGTCCGTCCGGATCGCGTGGATCTTCTCGATCTTGACGTCCGCCTGCGCCTCGATCATCTCGCGCTCGATGTCCTGGATGATCCCCTCGAGGCGGTCCAGGTGCGGGAAGTACGAGTCCACGAGCACGTCGAGGATCGTGTAGCACAGGTAGTCCGGCCCGTTCTTCAGGAGCCTCGGGGCGTGCTTCCGGATCTTCACGCGCACGTCCTCGAGCTGGGGGAAGATCTTGTCGTGAATCGTGATGAGGTACTTCTTCGCGAGGAACATGCTGAGCTGGTCCGTCTCGATCTCCTCGCCCCACAGGATCGTCCGCGTGACCGCGAACAGGACGTCGCCGTACGTCTCCACCTTTGGCGGCGTGTCCGGCCTTGCGGAGTCCTCGAGCGCGAGCGGGTGGAGGCCGAACAGGGTCTCGAGCTCCTCGAGCGTCCGCGGGTCCGGGTCGAGGATGTTCACCCACGCGACGGGGAACTTCTCCGTGAGCTCGCGCGCGCGACCGACCGTGACGTCCGACTCCTCCAGGACCTCCGTGGGCGAGTAGGCGAGCACGTCGACGCGCGCCATCGGGCACGGGCACGGAGAGGGCCGTTATAAAAACGTTCTGACCTTGTTGCGCCTCAGGGCACGGACCGCCTCGCGCGACGCCGCCAGAGGTATGCGACGACGAGACCCGCCGGGACCGCCGCCAACGCGAAGTAGTACGGCGGGGCATCCTCGTATCCGTATACGCGCGTTCCAGGGTAAAGGTCGTGCCACGCGAACCAGAATCCGTAGACGAAGTCCGCGCGCGTTAGGTTTCCTCCGGTCCCCGCGCCCTTCAGGATCGAGAAGCGCGCTCCGCCCCCGTCCACGAGTTCGTTCGTCGCGGCGTCGATGGTGAACGTCCGCCCCTCCCGGAGGAACACGTTCACGCTCCCGGGGACGCGTCCTCCCTCGGGGGACTTCCACAGGGCGACGACGAGGGACTCGCCGCCAACCGTTACTGGGATGACTCGATGTTGATCGAGTGCTGGTAACGGGATCGCAAGGGCGTCGCCCCCGCGTACGAGGCCGACAACGTACGTCTTCGGGTGGAGCCGCAGGTCCGGGTACCGGATCGGCTCGTACGTCGCGTTCGTCTCGGAGTACAGGGAGGTGCTGTTGTCGTAGGGACTGCTGTCGTAGCTCGTGAACCCGAACGGCACGAGGCACGGGTCCGGGCAGAGGACGGGACCCCACGGGCGCGCCACGGTCGAGGCCTCCGGGTGGAGGGCCGCCCATTCCTGGTACGGCAGCCGCAGTGCCTCGACGTGCGTCAACCTCGTCCCGTGGTACGTGCCGTTGATCGCAACGCCGAGGATCTGGGGCCACAGGCTCCCGGTCTCTCGGTCGTACATCACCTTGTTGTTCGACAGGAGGAGGCCGGAGCTGCCGAACGTGAGCACGCGCCCGTCGTACGTCCGCTCGAACACGAGCGCGGTGCCGCAGAGCGGGCAGAGGGAGACGACGATCGGGATGCCGCCGATGACGTCGTTCACGACTTCGTGCCAGTGCATGAGCTTGAGCGGGTACGTGCGCGACTCGTCCCCGATCGTGACGCCCACGACCTCGTCCCACGGGTACACGTAGGGCTCGTCGTCGAACCTCGGCTGGACGATCGAGTCGAGGGCGCCCCAGGGGGCGATGAGGTACAGTTCTTCGAGGTCCTCGTGGTCCGCGGCGGCGACGGGGAGCACGAGCGCGAGGATCAACGCCGCCAAGAGGGCCCGCACAAGGTTTTCATGCGGGGCGACGGTCTTAAGCGTTCCCCAGATTCTCGCCACGGTCGAAGGTCGGGGACATGCGCGGCGCGATCGTGTTGGCGGGCGGCCCGTCGCGGCGGCTCGGCCGGCCGAAGGCGCTCGTCGAGGTCGGCGGTGTGCCCCTCGTCGCCCGAGTTGTCGGCGCCGCCAAGAAGGTCGCGGGGGAGGTCGTGATTGTGAGCCGCGGGGCGTTGGCGGTGAGGATCGAGCGCTCGTTTCCAGATTTCCGAGTCGTCCGCGATCGGGGCCGCGTGCGGTCCCCCCTCGTCGGCCTTGTCGCCGGCGCTCGGGTGGTGCGGAGCGAGTACGTGGCGGCGCTCGCTTGCGACCTCCCGTTCGTGCGCCCCGCGCTCCTGCGTCGCCTTTTCTCCACCGCCAAGGGGCGGGACGCGGCAATCCCCCGGTGGCGGGATGGGAGGATCGAGCCGCTCGTGGCGGTGTACGCACGACGACCGATGTTGCGCGCGGCGACGGCGGCCTTGATCGCGGGGGAGCGAGCGAGTCAATCGATGGTTGCGAGGCTGCCCGACGTGCGGTTCGTTAACGGCGACCGTCTGCGCTCGGCGGATCCACAGCTCGTTTCTTTCGTAAACGTGAACGCTCCTGAGGACTTGAGGCGCGCGCGGCGGATGGCTCCGCAAGTCATTCGGGGGCCGCGTAGGTCGTGAGGACGGGCCCCGAGCGTCATGCCGACTTCCGTTTACCGAGCTTGTTCCAGGGGAACACGTTCGCGAAGGCGACCGCTTCACGCAGCCTGAGGGCTTCCCCACTGCACCCCGGATTGGGGCTTCCAAGATTGATTCTTAAATAGGACGAGACGCTAGAGGCTGGCCCTGTGGCATGGGGAGGGACGACCCCGGCTGGCGGCCCGAGCATTCGCGCACTGACCAAGCCGATGCGGTGGCTCCTCTACGTGGCCGCCTCCTTAGTGTTCCTCGCAGGCGTTCAGCTGTTCATCCTCACCGAACAGACCGCCGCGTACTTCGCCTGGACGATTGCCCCACCCTTCACGGCGGCTTTTCTGGGGGCGGGCTATTGGGCCGCCGTCCCCGTGGAGTTCATCGCAGCGCGCCAGGATTCCTGGGCACGGGCTCGCGCCGCGATTCCTGGCATCTGGCTTTTCACGGCCCTCACGTTGGTGGCGACGGTCCTCCACTTTGACCGATTCCACTTCGGCAGCGCGGACCCGATTCCCCGGGCTGCGGCCTGGTTGTGGCTTGGCATCTACACCTTCGTCCCGGTTGCGATCCTGCTCGTCGGCTTCCTGCAGCTCCGGAGCCCCGGAGGAGACTCTCCCCGGGTGAGGGCCCTCCCGGCGTGGCTTCGGATCGCACTCGTCGCGATTGGAGGCGGGATGATGGCCGTCGGCGTCGCCCTCTTCGCGGTCCCCGCCGCGATCGGTCCGGTCTGGCCGTGGGCTCTCACGCCGCTGACTGCCCGGGCCATCGGCGCGTGGTTCCTGGGGATCGGCTTCGCCGCCTTCGTCGCGATCCGGGAAAACGACTTCGCCAGGATTCGACCCGTGGGCGGGGGCTACACGTTGTTCGCGATCCTGGAACTCGTCGCCCTCGCGCGGTACGCGGGAGACATCGCCTGGAACAACCCCGCGGCGTGGGTCTACCTGGCCTTCCTCATCGCGCTCCTGCCGATTGGCCTCTACGTCTGGTTCGCCTACCGGGGGAAACCCGAGTTGGCACAGACCTCGACGACTGTGACCTGACCCGGCCCGACTCCGCCTCGACAGAAGGACGCCGTACTCGAGCGTCGTGGCGGCTCGCCGTCTCAGCATCCTACGCGATCCGCGCGGGGCCCGCGTACACGTTGAAGGACGCGCCGCGGAGGAAGCCGACGAGCGTCATCCCGAACTCCTTGGCGGTGTCCACCGCCAGGCTCGACGGCGCCCCGATCGCCGCCACGAACGGGATGCCCGCCATAAGCGCCTTCTGCAGGATCTCAAAGCTCGCACGGCCGCTGACGAGCATCGCGCAATCGTGAAGCGGCATCTCATCCTCGAGGAATCGCCCTCCGATGACCTTGTCCACTGCGTTGTGGCGGCCCACGTCCTCCGTGTGCGCGACCTGCGTCCCGTCCTCGCGGAAGATGGCGGCGGCGTGCAGGCCCCCGGTGCGCGCGAACACGCTCTGTTCCGCGCGCAAGGCGTCGGGCCACGCGGCGAGCGTCTTGGCGGCGATGCGCGGTCGCGTGTTCGGCAGCGTTGGCGGCTCGCGCACCTTGATCGCGTCGAGTGTCGCCTTTCCGCAGACGCCACACGACGACGTCGTGTAGAACGAGCGCAGCGTGCGAGATAGCTCGAGCGGCACCTTGTCCCGCAGGACGACGCTCACGACGTTGTACTCCTGCTCCTGTCCGGGGTCGACGCAGTACTCGATCCGCCAGAAGTCGTCGGGCCGGCGAACGACGCCCTCCGCGAACAGGAACCCCGCGGCGAGCGCGAAGTCGTCTCCGGGCGTGCGCATCGTCACCGCCACGCTGTGCGAGTGCTCGTGTCCCGCGCGGGACTCGACGACGCGGATCTCGAGCGGCTCCTCCACCGCAACGACGTCCTCCGCCTCCGCAGAGTGCCCGTCGCGTACGCGTCTCACCCTGGCCTCAGCCGTCGACGACTTCTTCACGCGCGGCCTCCCGGCACGATGCGCACGAGCGCGTTGTAGTCCGGCATCCCGCACTGCGGGTCCACGACGCCCCGTCGGATGACTGCGTTCGCCTCCGGCCAGTACATCTGGACGTTGCGCGGCTTGATCGCGATGACCTTGCACCGCCCGCGGAACGAGCCCACGTCGGACTCGACCGTGACCACGTCCCCCTCGCTCAGTCCCAGCGAGGTTGCATCTTCAGAACTCATCAGCACGTCCTCCCGCCGCGCCCCGATCATGGGGTCCCGGTCCCGCTGCACCATGCTGTTGAACTGCTTCCCGCGGCGGGTGCTCAGGAGGAAGTACCCCGGGGGGAGGGCGATCTCCGGGGGCTGCACGGCAATGAAGCGCGCGCGCCCGTCGGGGGTCGGGAAGACGCCCCCGGCGCACAGGAGGGGGCCTCCCCATTGCACCGCATCCCCCTTCGCCCTCAGATGCTGGATGCCGTCGTAGAGTGGAACCGTCCGAGCAATCTCCTCGCGGATGCTGGCGGCGTGGTCCACGCGAATGACGTCCTGATGCTCCGGGCGGACACGGGCCGCGAGATCTACGAGGATCTCCCATTCCGTCCGGGCCTCGCCAATCCGCGGTCCGGGGATCTCCGGACTGAAGTAGATCCGGCGCTCCGTGGACGTCTCCGTGCCGCCGCCCTTCTGCTCGTACCTCGTGGCGGCGGGAAGGAGGACCACGGTCTCCGCGGGGTCCACGAGCATCTGCGTCGTGACGACGATGTCCTGGTGGACGCGGAGCGGGACGCGGGCGAGGGCTTCCCGCACGTAGTCCGGCTCCGGGAGCGTCTCGAGGAAGTTGCCGCCGATCGAGTACAGTACGTCGATCCTGCCCTCGTGCGCCGCCTGGATCATCTCGACCGAGTTGAGCCCCCGACTCGTCGGAGGACGGAAGCGCCAGACGCGCTCGAGCGCGCTGGCATGCGCGTCGTCCACGCTGTCGCCGCCGGGGAACTTGTCGGGCACGCACCCGACCTCGGCGCCTCCCTGCACGCCGCTGTGGCCCCGGATCGGCATCAGCCCGCACTTCTCGCGTCCGACCATGCCACGCGCGAGCGCGAGGTTCGTAATCGCCTCCACGTTGTCGACGCCGAACCGGTGCTGCGTGATGCCCATGGACCAAACGAACACGGCCGTCCGGGCTGCGGCATATCGCTGCGCGAAGTCGAGCATCTCCTCCCGGCCGAGCCCGGAGTACTTCTCCAGCGTCTCCCAGGATTGCGCCGCCAAGGAGGTGCAGAGCGCCTCGAACCCGGTTGTGTGATCCCGGAAGAAGGACTCGTCGATCGCGCCGAGTTCGAGCAAGTGCTTTAGGACGCCGTTGATGAAGGCAATGTCGCCGCCCGTGTGCACGAGGTAGAACCGGTCCGCGATCTTCGTCCCGAACACGGCGGACTCGAGGACGCTCGGCACCCAGTACCGCTCGAGCCCGAGCTCGCGGAACGGGTTCACGACGAGGACCTTGGTCCCCGCGCGTTTCGCGTAGTACAGGTACTTCGTCGTCACCGGCTGGTTGTTCGGGACGTCCGAGCCGAAGAACACGAGAAGGTCCGCGCCGATCCAGTCCGAGTACGAACAGGTGCTCGCCCCGACACCGATCGTCTTCTTCAGGCCCGTGGTGCTCGGCGCGTGGCACACGCGGGAGGAATTGTCGACGTTGTTCGTTCCGAGGAAGCGCGCGACCTTCTGCGCGATGTAGTAGACCTCGTTCGTGATCCCGCGGGACGTCACGTAGAACGCGAGGCGATCCGGATCGACCGGCCGCATCTTGGCGGCGATCGTGTCGAGGGCTTCGTCCCACAAGACCCGCCGGAATCCCCGCTCGCCTCTTCGGCGGATCATCGGATAGGGCAGGCGGCCGAGGTCCCGTAGCGCGCGCGACGATTGGCGGTGGAGGGGCCCGAGGTCTGCAAGGACGGATTCGTCGAGCGCCCCCATCGTGTTGAGCTTCAGCAGGTTGAGGCGGACCGTGCAGAGGTGCACGCCCGACATCGTGAAGTCTCGGAGCCCCGCCGTGCCTAACGCGCAGCCGTCGCACACGCCGTCCGCAAGGATGCGCCATGCGTAGCGCGGATGGCCCTTGTTCTCCCAAGCCGTCCGTAGGATCTCGAGGTAATGGTGGGGTTTCACCTCGCCGAGTCCGTTCGGCATCCCGCCGGCCCAGATCGATCGGTCGAGTTTCCTCCTCGCCGGCGCCACCTGCACAGACCCGCATGGCGGCCGGCGTATTTCCGCTTTCATCGCGGCGCGACCTTTTTATCCGCGGCCCTCATGCGGACCGGAGCGGGTCCGTGGGGTAGTTTGGTCTATCCTTGGAGGTTCGGGACCTTCAGACCCCGGTTCAAATCCGGGCGGACCCATTTCGATTCGGCGGATGCCGAATCGCGATTCGGCGCTCCCAAGCATTAAATACGGGCGGGGTCTACGCGCCGGCGTGCAGCGCCCCCTTATGGAGAAGATCGCTGGAGAGATCGCCCTCTCCGACGAGCCGGGACGGACGCTGCGGAAGTGGCGGGAGGACATCGGCGTCACCGTCAAGGAGCTGAGCCGCCAGATGGGCGTCACCCCGTCCGTGGTCTCGGACTACGAGTCCGGACGGCGCAAGTCCCCGGGCGTGCACACGGTCAAGCGTCTCGTGGAGGCGCTCCTCGAGGTGGACGGGCGGTCCGGCGGGCGATTCGCGTCGCGCTGGACGACGAGGGCCACGGACGCGATCCCCGCGATGGCGGAGTTCGATCAGGGCGTCCCCGCGAAGGACTTCCTGGCAGCGATCCACGGCAAGGTGCTCACGAAGCGCCTCCCCACGGGGCGCGAGATCCGCGGTTTCACGGTCATCGACAGCATCAAGGCGATCACGGAGCTCGGGGAGGACTACCTGAGGATCTTCGGATACACAACGGAACGCGCCCTGATTTTCACGGGCGTCAAGTACGGCCGCTCGCCGATGATCGTGATCCGCACACATCCCCTAAAGCCGGCGATGGTCGTGTACGCGCGCCCGGGGAAGGTCGACGAGCTGGCGGTGACCCTCGCGGAGCTCGACAACGTAATCCTGGCGCGGACGGAACTGGAGACAGACTCCTTGATCGAACGGTTGGAGAGGTTGCCATGAAGGCAGGAATTGTGACCTATGGTGCGTACGTACCGCGGTACCGTATCACCCCGAAGGAGATCGGCGCGGTGTGGGGCGTGGACGGCGAGGCGATGGGGAAGGGACTGAACATCCGGGCGAAGAGCGTCCCGGGCCCGGACGAGGATGTCATCACGATGTCCGTGGAGGCGGCGCGGAGCGCGTTGAAGAAGGCCCCGGGGATTACCCCGAAGGACGTCGGCGCGATCTACGTGGGCAGCGAGAGCCACCCGTACGCGGTGAAGCCGAGCGCGACGATCGTCGCGGAAGCGATCGAGGCCGGGCCCGTGATGACCGCCGCGGACTACGAGTTCGCGTGCAAAGCCGGGACCGCAGCGATCCAGACGACGATGGGTCTCACCCTCTCGGACATGTACAAGTACGGGATGGCGGTGGGCGCGGACACCTCTCAGGGCGCACCGGGCGACGCCCTCGAGTACAGCGCGTCCGCCGGTGCGGCGGCGTTCGTGATCGGCAAGGACCCCCTCATCGCGTCGATCGACCATACGATCTCCTACACGACGGACACGCCGGACTTCTGGCGGCGCGAGGGCCAGGCGTACCCCTCCCACGGAGGCCGCTTCACAGGCGAGCCCGCGTACTTCAAGCACGTCCTCAGCTGCGCGAACCTCCTCTTCAAGCGCGCAGGGACGAGTCCGGAGGACTACGACTACGCCGTGTTCCACCAGCCGAACGGGAAGTTCCCCGTCCGGGCCGGGAGGACGCTCGGCTTCAAGGACGAACAGATGGAGACGGGCTTACTCGTCCGGGAGATTGGCAACACGTACAGCGCGGCGATCATGGTCGGGCTCTGCGCGATCCTCGACGTCGCGAAGCCCGGCAACCGAATCTTTGCGGTCGGCTACGGATCCGGCGCGGGGAGCGACGGGTTCGACATCACGGTCACGGACGGCGTCGACGCGATCGACCGCAGGTCCGGACGGACGCTGCGCCGGATGGTCGAGGACGTGAAGTTCCTCGACTACGCGACGTACGCGAAGTTCCGAGGGAAGATTCGCATGCGGGAGGGATGAGCGTGCGCGGCGTGAGCGTGATCGGGATCGGGGAGACGCAGTTCGGCGAACTGTGGGACAAGTCGTTCCGCGAGCTCGGCATCGAGGCCGGGCTGCGCGCGATTCAGGAGGCGAAGATCGCCGCAGAGAACGTGGACGCGATCTACGTCGGGAACATGAGCGCGGGGAAGTTCATCGACCAAGAACACGTGGCGGCCCTCGTCGCGGACTACTCCGGTCTGGTGGACCAGCACCTGCCGACGGTACGCGTGGAGGGTGGCGGCGCGTGCAGCGCGATCGCGATCCACCAGGCGGCGATGTCGATCGCCTCCGGGGTCCACGACATCGTCGTCGTCGGCGGTGCGGAGAAGATGACGGACGTCGGCGACGTGGAGGCGAACGCGATCCTGTCGAGCACGACGGACCAGGAGTGGGAGTCCGTGTTCGGCGCGACCTTCGCAGGACTCTACGCGATGATGGCGCGTCGCCACATGTTCGAACACGGCACGACACGGGAGCAGCTCGCGGCCGTGGCGGTGAAGAACCACAAGAACGGGTCGATGAACCCGAACGCGCAGTTCCAGAAGGAGATCACGATCGAGACCGTGCTCCAAGCGCCGAGGGTGGCGGAGCCCCTCGGGGTGTTCGACTGCGCCCCGCTGAGCGATGGAGCGGCCGCCGTCGTGCTGTGCTCGGCGGACAAGGCGCGGAAGTTCACGGACACGCCCATCAACCTGATTGGGACCGGCCACGCGACGGACTTCCTCGCGGTCCACGACCGACGCGACCTCACGACGATGGACGCGACTGTGATCGCGGGCAAGCGAGCGTTCCACGCCGCCGGGAAGACCCCGATCGACGTCAAGGTCGCCGAGGTCCACGACAACTTCACGATCTCCGAGATCATGGCGGTCGAGGATCTCCGGTTCGTCCCGAAGGGGAAAGGCGGCTACGCGACGGAGGACGGCGAGACCGCGCTGAACGCGCGGATCAGCGTGAACACCTCCGGTGGTCTCAAGGCGCGCGGGTACCCCGTGGGGGCGACGGGCGTCGCGCAGGCGGTCGAGATCGTGCGCCAGCTGCGGGGCGAGGCGGGAAAGCGCCAGGTCGCAGGCGCGGAGGTCGGGCTCACGCACACGCTCGGCGGCACCGGGGCGACTGCGGTCGTCCACCTCTTCGCCAGGGGGGACTGAGATGGCGATCCCACGCTTCTGGCGGGAGATCCCGTCCCGGTACAACCTCGTCGCGAGCAAGTGCCTCAACTGCGCCATGGTCGACTTCCCGCCGCGCGAGGTCTGCACCCGATGTGGCCGGAAGAGCATCGGCAACATGGAGCGCGTGAAGCTGTCGGGGCGCGGGCAGGTCGTCACGTACTCGATCGTCCACGACGCGCCGAAGGAATTCGAGATGATGAAGCCGTACGTGCTCGCGATCGTGCAGATGGACGAGGGCGTCCGCATGACCTCGCAGATCGTCGACTGCGAGAACGCCGAGGTGAAGATTGGGATGCGGGTCGAGACCGCCTTCCGCCGACTCGGCGCCGAGGGCGAAGCCGGGATCATCCACTACGGGTACAAGTTCCGGCCCGCGGCGTGATCGTCCTCACTTCGCGAGCGACTCGGGATCGGGGAGCGCCGTCAGCTCCTTCTTCGCCGCCTTGAGCTCCGCCTCCTGATCCTCGATCTCCTTCGCGAGGCTTCCGTCCCACGCGCGCTTCGCGAGGTCCCCGTGGCGCTCGAACGCCCGTGCGCTCTCCTGGATGATCGGCAGACGCCCCGACTGAAGCAACGCCGCCAAGTCCGTCCAGGCCTGCGCCCCGACCGTCCCCGGAAACGCCCTCCACGCCGCGACGCGTCGCTGGAGCAGGTGGACCTCGGCGCCAAGCTCGAACGGCGAGCCGTGGGTGCCCGTGACGACTGGTCGGAGATGGTGGAGCAGGTCCTGGAGCTTCCTCCGCTGGTGCGCGGCCTGCGGGTACACGCGGTCCCACTTCGCGACGGAGTACTCGGACGTCAGGACGAGCTCCGACAGCGGCCGCGCGCCGAACGTCTCCTTCACCGGGGGATCGGACTCGAGGAGGTCGCCGAGCTCTCGGAGAGAGGCGAACTCCTTCGTCGCGAGGAGCCCGAGTCCGTCGACGTCCGGGTGGGACTGAAGGTCCTTGATCGCCTCCGCGACCGGGCGGTGGGTCTGCCCCTCCCACGCGAGGTCGACGGCGCGGTCGCACACCTCGAGGAGGGATCGGACCGCCGCTACATCCTCCGGCCCCGCGGGCGGCTTCGGGATCTCGCGCAGGCTTGCCAGGGCGGCCTCCGCGTCCCGGACGCGCTGGACCGTCCTCCGGTAGAAGGTGCGGTATTCGTCCAGCCCCTGCCGCCACTCCCGCACGGGCTCGATGGCCTTGGCGATCTTCGTGAGCACCCTGCGGGCGTTCCAGGAGTGGGTCCGCCGCGTGTGTTGCAGGGCCGCACCGACGAGCTTCGCGTGGCGCGGGCTCAGTCGCTTCGCGTCCCCGAGTTCGCGTGCCTGCTTCGCGATGGCCTCAAGGTCCTTGTGGAACGAGCCGAGGCGGCCTCGGCTCAGCCGCTCGTACTCCCGCAACACCCTCTCGAGTTCGCCATGGATCTCCTCGAGCGAACCGTCGAGAAGGCCGGGGATGTCCCGTAGCCTCGCAGCTCGTTCCCTCGTCCGCCTCGCGAGCTCCTTGGCATCCCGCACGGAGTCCACGCCTGCGGAGGCCTCACCCTGGCCTTGGGGCATCCGTGACGGCTAGAGTCGACCCCCTTTATGGCATCTTTGCCGCGGGATGCACGCGTCGTTGCAAATCCTACGCGGAAGGCAGGTCGGCCTTCTTCATCTTGGCGGCGTCCTTCCGCCTCCAAACTTCTGGACTGCCGAGGACCCCGAGGGCGTCGCCGGGCGAGAGGGCGGCCGTCGGGATGTTTGCGGGCACGAGGATGACCGTCGCGTTCTCCTTCGAGACCTCGAACAGGATGTTCATCCACCGCAGCTCCATCGCGGTCGGGTTGCCCCGATACTTGTCCGCTGCCTGGATCATGAGGTCGGCGCTCTGCGCCTCCGCCTCCGCGAGGATCACGCGGGAGCGACGCTCTCGCTCCGCAGCCGCCTGGCGGGCGATCGCGTCCTCGAGGTGCGTCGGGATCTTGATCTGCTGGAGCACGACGTGCTTCGCGTCCACCCCGTACTCGTGCGTGAGCGGATCGAGCCGCTCCTCGATCTCGCTCCCCAGCCGGACGACGCCCGCGAGGATGTCGTCGAACTCCTTCCCGCCGCACACGTCCCGCAGGACCGTCTGCGCGAGGCTGCTCGTCGCCTCGTTGTAGTCCGCGACGTTGAGCAACGCCTTCTCCGGATCGACGACCCGGTAGTAGATGACCGCGTCGATCGTGATGGGGACATTGTCCTTCGTGAGGCTCATCTGCGCGGGCACGTCCACCGTCTTCACGCGCGTGTCGATGCGCTTCGCGATCTTCTCGAGGAACGGGTTCACAGTGATGAGGCCTGGCCCTCGGATACCCCGGAACTTCCCGAGGCGGAGCACCACCACCCGCTCCCATTCCTGGACGATGGCGATCGCGCGCGCGAGGACGGCGAGCGCGACCGTCGCCACGAGGACCGCCGCAACCCACTCGAGGACCATTTCGATTCTCCGAGCTCCCACGCACGCACGTTCTCGATTTCAATCCCGGGATGGAACTCCCATGGAGGCCAAGCCGCGTCGTGACGGCAGCGTGGTCCGAAAGCTTCATAGCGTGAAGGTGACGTGCCTCGCCGGGTTGTCTCATGCTCTGGGGAGAGAGGAGCTTGCGGGTGCGCGTGACCGTGTTGATGATTACTGCCGCGATGGTGCTGGGGCTGCTCGTGAGCCTCGCCGGTCGGAGCGAGGCCCACACGGGGGCGTGGATCGACTCCCCGTTCACGAGTTCGCCTCCGACGACGGACGGAACGCTCGGGCCGGGCGAGTGGTCGGACGCGGCGACAGTCGACCTCGGAGCAATCCCGGGGAACAATCTCCCCGCATTCCTGCTCACCAAGAACGACGGAACCTTTCTCTACGTCGCATACGACGCGGTCGGGGACACGACCTCGGACCCGTTCGACTCGGCCTCCGTCGCCTTCGACACGGGACACGACCTCTCCATGTCGTTCGGCGGAGAGGACCAGTTCTTCTGGGGCGGCTTCGCAATGAACGGAGAGGAGCACCTTGTCTCCGACGGTTCCTTTTGGTTCACCGAAGATTCCCCCTTCAACACGGGCCTGCCGAACCACGCGGGGCTCGCGTCGGGCACCGGGTTCGGTCCCAGCGACCTGGACGCGAACCCCCATCGGACGTTCGAGCTCGCGATCCCCCTCGCCTTGATCGGGGTAGTGCCGGGTGACGTCATCGGATTCCTGGGGGCAAGCCAGCCCATGCCCGGCGTCGTGGACGGCACGACGTTCGCGTACAGCACGTGGCCAGACTTCCTGTTCGGTCCGCCGCCGCTCGACAAGTACGGGGACCTGCGTTTCGGACAGCCTGGGCTGCTGAACGACCTCGACATCAACCCGCCGTCGAACACGATCCTCGCCTCGCCTCTCTCGAGCGCGTTCTACACGTTCACCGTGGTCAACCAAGGGACGGCTCTGGACACGTTCGACCTCACGGTTACCTCGGGTTGGCCCCCAACCCTGCTCCTCACCGACGGCATCACGCCGCTGCCGGACACGGACGGAGACCTCGTGCAGCAGCGGCGTGATGCCGTCGCTGGCGGGACCGCCGACTTCATGGTTCGCGTCGACGTTCCTCTAACGATCGGCTGCGATGACGCGGTCCTCGTCGGAACGTCGTCGAACGATGTCGGGGTCTCCGACGACGCCGTCGCGCACACGTGCGTCTCCACGGCCTCGCTGAACCCGCCTCACTCGGACACCGGGCTTGACACGGACCTGCCGCCCAACGGCCTCTTCGACGAGTTGGACATCGACGTGGGCATCCTCGTCAACGTGGACGGAACCTACCTGGTCGAGGTCGCGTTGTTCGACATCTCGCTGTCGACGTTCATCACCTACGGGTTCGTGCCCGCGTTCCTCATCTCGGGGAGCACCTTCGTCACGGTCCCCCTCTCCGGCTCGGACATCTTCCTCAGCGGGATCGACGGCCCCTACGTCGCCCTGATCAACCTCTACGACGACACGTTCACGCTGCTCGACACCGGCACGCACACGACCGCGCCATACCTGTTCACGGACTTCGATCCGCCCGCTGCAATGTTCAACCCGCCCCACAGCGATGCGGGCGTGGACACCGACGTCCCGCCGAACGGCTTGTTCGATTTCCTCGAAGTGAACGCCGCGGTGACCGTGAACGAATCCGGTTCCTTCATCATCAGCGCCGTCCTTGTTGACCCGTCCTTCAGTTTCATCACCTTCACGACCACCACCGCGACGCTCGGGGTGGGGGATCAGGTCGTCCCCCTCGACTTCCTGGGCCGGGAGATCTTCACCTCCGGCCTCGATGGTCCGTACACGGCGTTCATGGACCTGTATGACGCTTCGTTCGTCTTCCTCGACTCGGATTCCCACACGACCGGGATGTACCTCGCCGCGGACTTCGATCCCCCACCGGCGGCGTTCAGTCCGCCACACTCGGACGGTGGGGTCGACCTCACCCTGCCGCCGGACGGACTGTTCGAGTTCCTCGAGGTGGGCGCATCCGTGAACGTTGTCGAGGCGGGGACCTTCACCGTGAGCGCCCTCCTTTGGGACGCAACCCAGACGTTCGCGATCGCCTCGGCGCAGGCAACGTCCACGCTCGGCGTCGGGCTCGGGCAGATCCCGGTCCGGTTCAGCGGGATCGCGATTGCGGCCTCCGGATTCGACGGGCCGTACGTCGCCGACCTGACCTTGACGGACGCCCTCGGCTTCTTGGACCTCGGCGTCCACATGACCGGTGCGTACACGGCGACGCAGTTCGCGGGACCGGGCGCCTCCCTCGCGCCGCCCCACTCGGATGGCCTCGTGGATGCGGACAGTCCACCGGACGGGCTCGCCGATTGGCTCGCGATCGACGTCGAGGTCAACGTCCTCGTCCCCGGGCCCTACGAGCTCTCGGGCGCCCTCGTCGACATGGGCGGACGACCCCTCGCGTTCGACACGGATTGCGGCGTCCTCGCTGCCGGCCCGGCCACATGCACGCTCCTCTTCGACGGACACGCGATTGAGCGAACGGGCGCGAACGGACCCTACTTCGCGAATCTCGCACTGTACGACGGGTATGGGCGGTTCCTCGACGCGGGCACCCACGTCACCGCCGCGTACACGTCGTCCGCGTTCGAACCCGCCGACGGGGCGCCCCCGTCCGCGTCCGCGACGGCCGTGCCGTACTGGATCAACCGCGCTCCGTTGGTCATGGGTTTCACCGCGAGCGACCCTGCGCCTACCGACGGACTCCAGTCTGTGACCTTGTGGTACCGCCACAGCACGGACAACGCCTCTTGGACTCCTTGGACCTCCTTCCTCACCGTTGCCGCGACGGGTGCGTCCGCGTCCGGGTTCGTCCCATTCTCGTTCCCGTCGGGAATCGGCTTCTACGAATTCCAGTTCACCGCCGAGGACGTCTCGGGCAACGTGGAATCCGCCGGCGCCGCGGAGAGGGGTGCGGTGTTCCGCCCCCTCGGCTCGCTGGCCTTCGTGCCGAGCACCGTTCCCGTCGCGGCGGGCACCCAGTCGACGGTCCAGGTCCAGGTCTTGGGTCCGGACGGGCAGCCCGCCCGGCTCCAGTCCCCTCTCATCGTAAACCTTGCGACCGCATCCTCTTCGGGAGAGTTCCGGACAGTGGGTACGTCCACGGCCATCACGAGCGTGGCGATCGCCGCGGGCCAGTTCTCCGCCTCCGTGGACTACTACGACGACGCAGCGGGGACGTGGCCAATCCGCGCGTCCTCCGTGAGCATCGCGGACGGCATCGGGACGGCCGTCGTCTCCGCGGGTACCTCGGCGGCGGTGACGATCAGTCCCGCGACGGCCACGGTCACCGTCGGTGGTACTTTCGGATTCTCGGCCCAGGCCTGGGACGCGTTCGGCAACGCGATCCCCGAGGCGTTCTCGTGGTCGGCCTCCGCGGCGATCGGGTCCATCTCGGGGGCCGGCGTCTTGACCGCCGCCACGCAGGTCGCGTCGGGGACGGTCACCGCGTCCGTCGTCGGGAACCCCGCCTTGCAGGCCTCCGCGAGCGTCTCGCTCGTTGCGGGGCCCGCGGCGTCTGTCGTGATCAGTCCGAACACCGCCACGGTCCAGGTCGGAGGGTCGCTGCAATTCCTCGCGGAGGCGCGCGACGCCTTCGGGAACGCGGTCGCCCACGCATTCACGTGGAGTGCGACGGCCGCAATCGGGGGCGTTTCCTCAGCAGGCCTGCTCTCTGCGGCGAACATCGTCGCGTCTGGGGTCGTCACCGCCGCCCTCGCCGGGAACCCGGGAATCTTCGCGACGGCCTCCGTCTCGCTGCTGCCCGGTCCGGCGGCGACCGTCACTGTTGCCCCGCCGACCGCCACCCTGACCCCGGATGGGACCCAGACGTTCACCGCGACCGTCGAGGACGCATTCGGCAACGTCATCTCCACGACGCCGACCTGGAGCACGACCGGAGGAATCGGGACCGTCGATGGTGCGGGCGCCTTTACGGCGGGAAGGACCGCCGGTGCCGGTTCGGTCGCCGCAACGGCGGGATCGGTTCAGGGGACCGCCGCCGTCACGGTGAATCCGGGAGCGCCGGCCCGCGTGGTCGTCACACCGCCGAGCGCCGTCGCCGACGTCGCGACGGCGGTCGCCATGAGCGGACAGGTCGTGGACCAGTACGGCAACGCGGTCTCAGGGTCGACGATCGTGTGGAGCGTGACGGGCGGGATCGGCACGATTACCAGCGCAGGACTGTTCACCGCGGGACAGACCCCGGGGACGGGGGAGGTCGTCGCGACGGTGGGAGCAATCGATGGTCGGGCCGGGGTCACGGTCGTGCCCGGTGCCGCCAGCGCAGTCCGGATCTCGCCCCCGAGCGCGACGATCCAGTACGGGACGAGCGTGGACCTCCAGGCCTCCGTCGTGGACCAGTTCGGCAACGAGATCGAGGGCGCAGCGATCACCTGGTCCGTGAGCGGCCCCGGATCCCTGAGTGCGACGACCGGAACGACAACGAGGCTCAACGGGACCGCCGGCGGAACCGTGACGGTGACCGCGACCTCCGGGGCGCGGTCCGTGACCGCGACCTTCACGATGATCGGTCCGCCGACGACGCCCGCGGAGCCGAGCAATGTCACCCCGGTTGCGATCGGCGGCATCCTGGGCGGGCTCGTCCTCGGAACCGGGCTCGGATGGCTGATCCGTGGCCGCGGTCGCGGGCCCCCCCGGTCGGACGACAAGGAAGACGAAGAGCCCGGAGAAGACGAGGAAGAGGATCTCGGAGAAGACCAAGAGGAGGAGTCTCCGCCTCGGAAGAGCAAGAGCAAGTGATGGGGCGATCGGACCCCGCCGGAGCCGCGACCGCCATCTCAGCAGTCTCTCGGGGTGACCGGCGGAGCCAGACCGGGGGAGCCCCGTCGGTGCAAGCTGAACCGCGTGAGGATGGGACGCCGCGCCCTCTCCGGAGGCTTCGGGCGGGCTGGGGCATGACGTATTCCCGGTCTCTCGATCGGGTGCGTCTCCTCGTGACGCGAAACCTTATAGGAGGGCCAAGGATGGCACGGCCCTCATGGAGTTCAGGGTCCTCGACCGAGACAAGAACGGCCTCAAGCTCGAGATCGACGGGCCCGACGACACGATCATCTACCCGCTGATCAACGAGCTGCTGAAGGACGAGGACGTCCTCGAGGCGAAGTACTCCGTCGGCCACCCGGACTTGGACAAGCCCGTCCTGTACGTGAAGACGAAGAAGGGCAAGCCGCAGGCTGCGATCAAGAGGGCGTCGGACAGCTTGGCAGGCCAGTTCCGCGAGGCGCGGAAGCTCTTTGAGGCCCAACTGAAGTGACGCGGCCGTGGACGCCGAGGCCGCCGTCGGAATCGTCGGTCATGGGACGAGGACGACGGGAATCGGCGGGCGCATCAAGGACTCGCCTGAGGATTTCGTCGTCGAGGAGATCTCGTCTCCGCCGCCAAAGGTCGAGGGTGGGCGCTACACCGTCGCAGTCGTCCGGACGAGGAACTGGGAGACGAACCGCCTCGTGCGGGAGATGTCCCGACGGTTGGGGGTGAGCCGGAAGCGCATCCGGTTCGCGGGTACGAAGGACAAGCGTGCCGTCACGACGCAGCTCTTCCAGTTCGACGTGGCGGCGGAGAGGGTCGCTTCGCTCCGACTCTCGGACGTCGAGATCCGCGACACGTGGACGACGGACCGAAGGCTGGAGATCGGGGACCTGATGGGGAACCGCTTTCGCATCGCCGTGCGCAACCTGGCGGTGTCTCCACCCGACGCGGAGTCGATCCTCGCAGCGGCGTCGGCCGAGCTCGAGGTCCTCGGTGGCTTCCCGAACTTCTTCGGGCTCCAACGGTTCGGGTCCATCCGGCCGATCACGCACGTCGTCGGTCGCCACATCGTGCGCGGGGAGTTCAAGGAGGCCGTGGACGCGTACGTCGCGAACCCGATCGCGGGCGAGGACGAGGAGGCGTTCGAGGCGCGGACGCAGCTTGCGACGTCGGGCGACTACGCAGAGGCGCTGAAGGAGTACCCGGACGTGATGAGCTTCGAGAAGGCCCTCCTGAACTACCTCGTGCGGCGACCCGGGGACCACGTGGGCGCGCTCCACGAGCTGCCTTTCAACCTGCTGATGATGTTCGTCCACGGGTACCAGTCATACCTGTTCAACCGGATCCTGAGCGAGCGCATGCGACGCGGTCTCCTGATCCACGAGCCCCTCGAGGGAGACCTCGTCCTTCCGCTCGACCGGCGCGGGCTCCCGGATGCGGAACGTCCCTTGGCGGTGGAGGCGTCAAATGTCGCGAAGATGCGCCGCCAGGTCCGCGAGGGCAAGGCGTTCGTGAGCGGCCTCCTCTTTGGATCCGAGGTCGCTCTTGCGAGCGGGGCGGAGGGAGAGATCGAACACGAGGTCATCGCCGCCGAGGGGCTGAAGCCCGAGGACTTCGTGATCCCGAGCATCCCCCGCCTCTCATCGCGCGGGACGCGCAGGGCCCTCGTAGCGTCGGTCCGCGGCCTCCATTGGTCCGTGACGGAAGGGACCGCCACCCTCGAATTCGAACTCCCGCGGGGCGCCTACGCGACCTCGCTCCTCCGCGAGTTCATGAAAGGCCAAATCACGTGATCCCGAGGTCTTGACCCTCACCCGTCTTCCCGATGATCGTGCAGTCGAAGGACGTTTCCCCAAGGATCTTGCACCAAGCCCAGATTCACGCCCTTCCGTTGGACGGTGTAACCTGCGCGTTCGAGCGTGTTAGCGGCTTCCTCGAAGTTCGCGACGTGGAACTCGAACGGGCTCCACCCGTCGCGAAGCGCGCATGGGACGGGCTCCTTCCTCGCGAACAGGGTGATGGCGCCGCCCTTGGTCGTCACGACGGTCCAGACCGGGTCGACCTTCCCCGGTACGCCAAACCCGAGCGTGTCCCGGTAGAATCGCAACGCCTCCCCCATATCCCCCACCTGCAGGAGCAGGTGACCAATGTCTTGTACGAGCGTCATGGTCCAAGGCACGACGACAGAGCCGATATACGTTCTGGAGGTCAAGGCGACGCCGTGGGGCATCTCCCTGACTCAAGGGGTCTCTCCAGCGCCGCCGTGTCATCGCAGTCCTAGAGGATCCCCCACGCATGTTCGCAGTTGCCGACGACGGGGCCGAGGTCCTCCAAGGTCACGCGGCGGCCTCCATCTCGGAACTCGAATGCGGTCACGTTCGCGGGATACTCGTTGTAGTAGAGGACGTTCGTCAGTGGCCCGAGGAGCGGCTGGCGAATCTCCCAGTAGGCGCGCGCGTACGAGGTCATCTCGAGGTCGACCGACTTCCCGTCCCGTTCCCCGGCGAGGCGGAAGATCGGGAGGTCCTCGACGTAGCGCTTCGTCACGCGGACGCCCTTGATCTTGTGCATCTCGCCCGTGGCGGCCTCATAGAACTGGAAGCTGCGGGAGAGGCGGAGCTCGCCCCAGTCGAACCGTGAGTCGTGCGCGGGACTCCTCCGGAGCGCCGGCGGGCCAAGGTGCGGGAGGAAGTAGTCCAGGTACGATCCGTCCGGCGCGTGGAACACGCCCCAGTACCACGGAGACGTCGGCGAGTTGATGCGGACCTTCTGGAAGTACGCCGTGCCCTCCACGCTGTCCTCCCCGCCGCCGAGGCGAACGGTGCCGCGGACCCGCGAGCCACGGACCTTGTGCATCCGGTAGCCGAGGTGGTAGAGGTACTTCTTCCCCGTCGGGACCACCTGCGAGAGGTAGTCCGTCCAGGGAGAGACCTCGAGCTCGACGTCGAGCCCGGGCCTACGGACGGATACGATGTTCGGCGTCTTGGCGGCGTCGAAGGTGTACGCATTCCCGTTCTCGAGCGAGAGCCGCCCGCCGCCGTTGCGCTCGGTGTGGATCGGCCCGTCGTCGACGAAGAGCGGGTCGTGCATCGTCGCGCCGTCGTAGTACCAGCCCGCCGCCATTCCGTCGCAGTCGACGGACGCGGGCGTGCGCCGGATCTCCCCTCTGCGCCGCCACGCGTGGTTGTTGATCACGAGGGCCCGAGAGTTCCGCGTGCCCCAGAGCAGGACCATCTGCTTCGTTCGCGCGGGATTTGCCTCGTTCCGGAAGAAGAAGATGAACCACCACCACCACCACGTCCGGTTGGGGAGCGCGTGCGCGGGGTCGACGTCGAACACCTCGGCCCACGTCACGGTCCGCGACAACGGACGCTGCCCCATAAGGAATACGCTTTTGTACGCGCCACCAATCCCGTGCGGATGGCGGAACGTCCGCGAAGGCGCGAGGAGCCGCAACGCTGCGACGTCTCCGGGTGTAAGGAGATGGCGGAGCGCTCCGTGTCCGCGAAGAAGTATCAGGGGGCGCTCCCGGGCTCGACGTTCAACGGGCCCGTCGGCCGCCGGGCGGGCGTGTGCCACCGCCACTACAAGGAATTCCGGAAGGCGACGAAGGAGGAGCGGGAGCTCGACCGGCTGGGCTGGTAGCACGTGCGCGACTACGCGGTCCAGTTCCTCGTGAACGCGGGATACTTCGCGGCCGTGATCTTCCTCCCCCTGTACGCGGAGGGTCCCGCGATCGGGGCCACGGAGGCTCAGCTCGGCGTCATCGTCGCGGGGGGCCACTTTGCCGGATTCCTCTCCTCGTTCGCGTTCGGGCGTCTCGCGGACATCCGGGGCCGACGGCTCGTGCTCCTCTCGGGCTTGGCGGCTTCGAGCCTCCTCGCATCCGTCCAGGTGTTCGCCGCCAGTCCGATCTCCCTCGGGCTCACGTGGCTCGCGTTCGGGTTCGCCTTCGGGTCCTTCCCCGGCGCCCTCCTCGCGTACGCGTACGAGGCGGGACGCCCGCCGGGACGTTTTTCCTCTGCCGGCTCGCTCGGGTGGGGCTTTGGCACGTTCCTTGCCGGCGTCCTCGCCGTGGCGGTTTCGAACGAGAAGTGGTCCTTCCTCCTGGCCTCCGTCCTCCTGCTGATCGGGTTCGTTGCGTCGGCTCAGCTCCGGTTCGATCGGGAGGTGCGCCTGCGCGTCCCGCGCATCCCCCTCGCAGTGATTCGGCGGAACTGGCCCGTGTACGCCGCGATCCTCGTCCGCCACACGGGGGCGAACATGATCTGGGTCATCTTCCCGCTGTTCCTCGCGCAGGACCTCGGGATGTCGCGCTTCGAGATCGGAGTCGTCTACGCCGCGAACGCGGTCACGCAGTTCGCCGTCATGCTGTTGGCGGTGGATCGATACGGGAGTGTCCGCCTCGTGTTCGCGGGCCTCGGGCTGTCCGCCGTGACGTTCGTCGCGTTCACGCTCGCGCGGAACCTCGGGGAGATGCTTCCGACGCAGGTCGCCCTCGGGATGAGCTGGGCGTTCCTGTACGTGGGCTCCCTGAAGTTCGTCCTCGAGCGCGGCGTGGAGCGTGCAACGTCGAGCGGCCTTCTGGGTTCCGCGCTCTCGATTTCCGCGACCGCAGGACCCCTCCTCGGAGGGGCGATCGCGGAGGCCTTCCAGCGCACGACGCCGATGTACGTTGCCGCCGGGCTGGCGGTCATCGCCTTCGGGGTGTTCGCGGCGGCGCTCCGTCTTCAGGCACGTCGATTGCGAGCTCCTTCAAGCCCGACCTAGGATTGAGGACCCTCGTGAGTTTCGCCGCACGTAGGCGTCGCAAGCAGATCTCGTTCAGCACCGCCACAGTCGCGCGAAAGAGGTGGCCGCCGACGACGCGGTGGTCCCGTCCCGCCGCCGCCGTGTGCACGTGCGCCCGCGGGTCCGCCTTGGCGGCGTACGAGCCGTGCAGCGCGAGCAGCTCCATCGGCTCCGCGTACGTCGCGCGCTCGTATTCCTTCCCGTTGAAGTAGCCGATCTCAAAGTCGCGGAGCATCCCAATCCCCCACATCACCATGCCGCTCGCGATTCGGTGCTTCGCCGCCAGATCATCGAGGGAGCGGAGCAGATCGTCACCGTCCTCGAGCTTCGCGATCACGACGTCCCCGTCAGCCGAAGACTGCATCCTTCCTCACCTAGGCCTCGCCGTCCGCAGCGGGACACGGACGTTGTAGCCCATCGGGCGCATCGTGGCCCCTCCACGACGGTGGCGGTCCCAACGTGCCGCCCGGCGCAGACGCTCAGCGAGCAACAGGATGCCGGCCAAGAAGGCAAGCGGGGCCGGGCTCCGGACAAGGACCGCCACGAAAAGGGTGAAAAGTGTGAGCACCGAGTAGCCGAAGACCCATGCCCTGGCCTGCCTGGCGGCGTCGCCCTCATCCAAAGATTGCATCCTCAGGCCTCCGGACCGCCCCCAAGGGCTCGGCCTTCACCTTGAGCTTGCGTGCGATTTCCCGCGCGAGCTCGTCCGCATGGCTGAACACGGTGTAGACGCGCCGGGGCCGGCAGTGCTCCACGAACTCCATGAGGTCGTCGAAGTCCGCGTGGTCGCTCAGGGGGAATTGCGCGTCGAGCCCGTACATGCGCGTGAAGTCGTACATCGTGCACCAACCGCTCACGAAGGCGGTCCGGGCGTGCGCCATCCACGGCGCCTCTTCCGGAGGCGCGCGGAGCCAACCGCGGGGCACGACGTAGACGCGAGGGTCATTCCGCTCTCCGTCGGACAGTTCCGAGGTCCGGCGGTACGTCAACGTCACGCCGTGACGGCGGTACACGTCCGCGAGGTCCGCGATCTTGTCGGGGACGGCGACCTCGAGCCTCCCGCGGTTCATGAGGGCGATCATCTCTTGCGCTTTCCCGAACTCGTACGCCCCGATCGCGACGGGGCCGTGCGTCAGGTTCGACTCCGTCCACGCGAGCACGTCCGATTCGACGTCCCGCTTGTCGGGGAAGTGGAAGGAGGGGCGGCCGTACGTGGCATCGACCACGAGCGTCCGGCACCACTCCGGCTCCGCTCGGCCGCAGGTGACGCCGCCCTCGGGGTTGAAGTCCCCCGTGTACAGGACGTCGTCCACGCGGACCATCGCGCTTCCGAACGTGTGCCCCGCATCCCGCAGCGTGACCGCGAAACCCTCCACCTCCGTCTCGCTGTCGTACTCGAGGGCGGTGCCGTCTCCCCGCTTTCGCCGCACCTTGAGGATGTCCAGCGTGCCCGGCGTCATGTAGCCGCCGGAGGACAGGTGGTCCATGTGCCCGTGGCTCACGACGGAGCCCGCGCGGCCGCGGCGCGGGTCGAGGACGATCTCCCGCGTCCCCTCGCGCACGACGACGCCCCTGTCGTAGAACACGTCGAGCGTCGGCGTCACCGCCTCGTGAAGATGTAGCGCACGGGGACGCGCCGCCGGAGCCCGGTCCAATACCCGCACGTCCCGCACTTGTAGCCGAGCGTGACCGTGCCGCCGAAGACCGTCATGTTCCGCAGGCGCTGGAGGCGCGACGCGCAGACGGGACAATTCACGGACGATTTCCTCTTCCCCGTCTCCCGCGTCAGGATGCGGAGGTCGAACAGCTTCGAGTCGATCGCGATCCGGCGGAGCCGCTCCCCTCCGACCTTGAACACCTCCTCTGCCTTCAGCTCCTTCTCCACGAGGCGCTTCAGCTTCCTCTGGGAATCGACGGTCGGCTTCACCGCAGTCGCGCGCCGCAACGCCGCCAAAACGTGTTCCGCTTTGGGGATTCGGTAAGCGGCCACAATCCGCCATCGGGAGGAGCGTATTTAAGCCGTGGTCGGCACCGCCGCCAAAAGGCTATACGGAATGCGAGGCTCTCGCGGTCCGAGGCGGTCGCAGATGGAGAAGACGCGGGTGATCATCCTTGGCGCCGCCGGTCGCGACTTCCACAACTTCAACGTCGTGTTCCGCGACGACGAGGCGTACGAGGTCGTCGCGTTCACCGCCACGCAGATCCCCGGAATCGTTGGCCGCCGGTACCCCGCGTCCCTCGCGGGCAGGCAATATCCGGAGGGCATCCCGATCTTCGACGAGGAGGACCTGCCGCAGCTCATCTACCGGTTCCGCGCGGACATGTGCGTCTTCTCCTACAGCGACATCTCCTACGAGGACCTCATGCACCGCGCCGCGATCGCGAATGCGGCGGGCGCGGACTTCGTCCTCCTCGGCACGGAGGACACGATGCTCGAGTCGACGGTCCCCGTGATCGCGGTGACCGCCGTTCGCACGGGCGCGGGGAAGTCGCAGACGACGCGGAAGATCGCCTCGATCCTGCAGGCGCGCGGGAAGCGCGTCGTCGTCGTACGCCACCCGATGCCCTACGGCGTGCTCGAGGACCAGGCGGTGGAGCGGTTCGCGACGTACGAAGACCTCGAGAAGAACAAGACGACGATCGAGGAGCGCGAGGAGTACGAGCCCCACCTCGAGCGCGGGATCGTCGTGTTCGCCGGCGTGGACTACGAGAAGATCTTGCGGGCGGCGGAGCAGGAGGCCGACGTGATCGTGTGGGACGGCGGGAACAACGACACGCCGTTCTACAAGCCGAACCTCCACATCGTCCTCCTCGACCCGCACCGGCCCGGGGACGAGCTGCGATATTATCCGGGCGAGACGAACCTCCGCATGGCGGACGTCGCGATCGTGAACAAGGTCGACACCGCCAGCCCGGAGAACGTCGAGCTCGTGAAGCGCCACGCGATCGAGGTGAACCCGAACGTGACGATCGTGGAGGCCGCGTCGCCGATCACCGTCGTGGACCCGGAGCCGGTGCGGAACAAGCGCGCGCTCGTCGTCGAGGACGGGCCGACGGTCACGCACGGGCAGATGGCGTACGGGGCCGCGTACATCGCCGCCAAGCGCTTCGGCGCGTCCGAGATCGTGGACCCGCGTCCATTTGCCGTCGGGTCCATCAAGACGAAGTTCAAGAAGTACCCGCACCTGCAGAACGTGCTCCCCGCGATGGGCTACGGGGACAAGCAGGTCCGCGAGCTCGAGCAGACCATCGAGGCCTCGACTTGTGACATCGTGTTGAGCGGGACGCCCGTGGACCTCCGGCGCCTCGTCAAGGTGAGCAAGCCGATCTTGCGCGTGCGCTACGAGCTGGACGAGATCGGGCGGCCGAACCTCGAGGACGTGCTGAAGGATTGGGACTTCCTGTGAACGGTGGGGTCGAAGGGTTTCGACCGGACAAAATTGCGATTGTCCGGCGGACGTTGTCTTGACGGAGAAACATAAGTACGCCGGAGATCATGCTCATGCCGTGGCGCACAGAGTCCGCGGGAGGGTGGGAGCGAAGGGGGAACTCATCCCTCTCAGGAAGCAGCGGGACGAGGCCGGCCTCCGACCCCGTGGCGACGTGCGGACGGAGGAGGGTCGCCTTGTGGTCGAGCCCTTGCCCGCCCTCAAGGACGTACTCAGGGAACCCCCTGAGGTCGTTATCGCCCCCGCCGGGGTCCGGGCTCTCCGGTCCAAACTGTCCCGGGAAGCGGAGCGATGAGGGTCCCATTGGACGCGACCTGCCGGCTCCCGGCGATCGGCGTCGTGGTCGCGGTCTCCGCCGCTCCGCCCGACATCAAGACTCGCTGTCCGAACCAACCTTTATGGGGCCCTTGGCGGTGCGGAACGACGCGTGGGTAGCCAAGCACGGCCAACGGCGACAGGCTCAAGATCTGTTCCCGCAGGGGTTCCCAGGTTCGAATCCTGGCCCACGCATTCCCTTGCGACTGAACACCCCGACAGACGAGGACGGTCGCCCTCGAGTTCGTCCGCGTGAAGGACTCCGAAAACTGCCGTCTACCAGCGTAACTAGAACTCGACGCCAAGGGCGTCTGCGACCCGGCTGGCGCGGTTGAAGACCGTCGTCGTCTCGCTCCCCGCGAACAGAAGGCCAACCGTCCTGCCCTGGACGTCCACGACGAGGGACCCGCTGTCCCCGCCCTGGGACATCGGACCCGCAACGACCTGGTCTTCGAACGTCGCCACGCGATCGCTGTAGTCCACCTGGACCGTCGCGCCTGTCGCGAGCACGCGGCCCTCCGTGACCCCGGTGGTCCGCCCGCTCTTCCGGACCGTGGCTCCCGTCTCCACCTCCGCGCGTCCCCGAGACCACTCGAGCCCGAGGATCGTGTCCGCCACGAGTTCGCCCCGCAAAGGCCTGGCGGTTGCCGCATCCACGAAGTTCCCGCGGCGCCTGGGGGCGAGGCGAATTCCGATGCGCTTCGCAAGGCGCCGGAGGAATGCGAAGACTCCCCGGGCGTCCTCGAACCGGATCTCCACGAAACGGTCGAGGGCTGCGAGGGCGTCGCCCCTCGTGCCGGAGTCGGCTGGCCCAGGTTGAAGGATGAGGTCTCCGGGACGGGCGTCATTGCCGTTCGCGAGGACGTGGTTGTTCGACAGGATGAGGCGCTCGCCCCCGCGCCGCACGACTCCCCCGAGGGTGCCGGCGGTGATCCGCACGTGGCCCACGCTTACGCCGCCGGGGGCCGGACGCCATCGGTCGGTACGACCGGGAGTCCCGGGGGAGAGGGCGAGGGCCTTGAGGCGCCCCGTCTGGACCACGTCCGTCGTCACCTCGTCGAGGGTCTTCGGGATCACGTCCTTCTTCTTCAGCTGGGACTCCGGGAGCTTTCGTTCCACGAACACGACCACGGCGAGGTCCTCCGTCTCTTGGCCCCGGACGATCTTCTTCCCCACACCGACCCCGACGACGTTCGCCCTCTTCAGAAGGAACGCCTCGAACTTCTCCTTCACCTCGCGGATCCGGTCCCCGCTCGCAGGCCGCCCCCCCTTGAAGCGGAACGCCGCGATCTCGAGCAGTCCCTCCCCCGCCTTCCCGCCGATCGCGACGCCGACCGCACGGACGATGAGGTTCGCGAAGAAGCCGATGAAGATCCCGATCCCGTAGTACCCGAGGAGGTCCGCTTTGAACAGGAACGTCAGCAGGCCGACCCCGAAGATCACCGCCATGAAGCCCGCGAAGGCGCCCCACTGGACCCTGTACCTCCGCACCCCGAAGATCATCAGCCATCCGAGGACCGCGCCGAGCAGCAGGATCCCGACTTGATTTATGTCCGCCAACGCTTCCACTCCTTGTTGGTCGATGCCTCGCGGGGCGCAAGAACGCTTCGGTCATCACACGAGTGGGGAGCCAGGTACGGCCAACGGCGACAGGCTCAGAATCTGTTCCCGTAGGGGTTCCCAGGTTCGAATCCTGGCCGATGCATCCCTCTACTAGCAAAGTCAATGCCGCCTTACGCCTATCCCGTTGACCGATGCCGGCGAAGGGCGGTAAGACGCAAGCGCACGGTCTGGGTCTACCCGCCCACGGAGGAACATCGAGAGAATTGGGAGAAGCTCGCCAAGAAGGCCGGGCTGTCCCTCTCCCGGTGGATGCTGAGCGTCGTCGAGGAGCACGTCCGGGGCGCCGAGGACGACAAGTTCAGCGCGAAGGCGGACCTGTGGAAGGAGAACGTCGAGCTGCGGGAGGCGAACCAGCGCCTGTTGGACGAGCGGAAGCTGGCTCAGGCAAATCGTCGAGAAGCTCGAGGACGAGGTGCGTCGGTACCGCGCGGAGCTGTTCCTCAACGGGCCGGAGGCCCGGCGCGTGCGACGATCTCGCCGCAGGCGACAACGACCGAGCCGCCAAAGAGGAGGAACCTTCCTTCGTCTGGCAGTTCGAGCCTGACGAGGAAGGGTTGGCGTGCCCTCGCACGAGTACGTATTTATGCAGAATGACGCATTCGGAACTGGTCTAGGGGTTGCCCAGGGGGAAGGAGTCAATGCAGCCCAACGCCACAATCGCATCCCGCAGGGCTTCAGGAGGCGGTGAACCGAGCCGGCCGAAGGCGCCTGCGCGATCGTCGTTGTCCAGGGGAGTCGCGGCTCTCTTGGGCATGTCGCTCCTGTTCCTCTCCGTCGCGGCTCCCGCGAGGCCAGGTGCGCCCGTTGAAGACGTGATGGAGGGGACATTCGTCGACCTCGCCGCCCCTGCCGACTTCTTCCTCGAAAACGCGGGACAGCTGAGGAACGATGAAGTCCGATTCTACGCAAAGGCCGGCCTCATGCAAGCGGGGTTCGCTGAGAGCGCCGTGCTCATCCGGACGTCCGAGCGCGCCCCCTCGCACCCGGCCGGAGCGCAGCCACAGGTCTGGGCTCCCGGGCGATTGCCGCCGCCAGAGGCCGCACCTCTCCCTAGCGTGACCCTGCGTCTCGAGTTCGCAGGGGCAAACTCGGTGATGCCGAAGGGCAGCAATCCCCTACCCCATCCGACGAACTTTTTCTTCGGCGACGACCCCACCGGGTGGCGTCGCGGGGTGCGCAGCTACGGGGAGATCACCTACGAGAACCTGTATGCTGGGATTGATCTGGTTTATCGCACGGGGCCCAATGGTCTGAAGTACGACTTCCTCGTGGATCCCGGCGCAGACCCCGACCGAATCCGCATGGTGTACGAGGGGATCGAGTCCCTGGACCTGAGTCCGGACCGCCTAGTCCTCCGCACATCCATCGGGGAAATCCGGGACGAGGGCCTGGTCGCTGCGGCGGGAGGAGAACCGGTGCAGTGTGCGTTCGCCCGCGCCGGAATCCGGGCGGCAGGGTTCGTGTGCGAGGGATGGAGTCGCGAACACACGCTCGTCATCGATCCCCTTCTCTGGGCAACGTTCCTCGGCGCCAGCCGGGAGGAAGAAGCCCAGGCCCTTGCCCTCGACAGCGCCGGGAATCCCGTTGTTGGCGGCTGGACCTACTCTGCGGACTTCCCCACGACGCCGGGGGCCTACGACGTCACCTTCAACGGTGGTTATACTGACGCGTTCGTTGCGAAGATGAGCGCAGACGGTTCCTCTCTCCTTTGGGCCACATTCCTGGGCGGCGGCACTGGGGATGGCAACGATGCCATCTTCGGGCTCGCCCTCGACGGGTCCGGCCGCATATCGCTGGGTGGTAGCACTTACGCCTCAGACTTCCCCGCGACCGCGGGCGCCTATGACACGACCCACAACGGCGCCGCGGACGCCTTCGTGGCGAAGCTGAGCGCGAATGGTTCGTTGCTCCTCTGGGCTACGTACCTGGGGGGCGGAGATGCTGATCATGCATGGACCCTCTCCCAGGACGGGTCCGGCGACCTCCTTGTGGGGGGAGAAACACGGTCTACCAACTTCCCTGCGACCACGGGCGCCTATGATCGGGCACTGAACGGGTTGGAGGACGCCTTCGTCGCGAAGCTGAGCGCGGACGGTTCCTCACTCCTCTGGGCGACTTACCTGGGTGGGAGCGGTTCAGCGGAAGATGAGCCTTGGGCCATATCCTTGGACAGCGCTGGGAATCCCGTCGTTGCCGGCATGACCTACTGCCCAGACTTTCCAACGACGGCCGGAGCGTACGACACCACATACGGTGGTGGCTTCACCGACGGTTTCGTGGCGAAGCTGAGCGGGGATGGTTCGTCCCTCCTTTGGTCGACGTTCCTTGGCGGCGGGAGCGGAGACGGTGATATGGTCTCCTCCCTCGCTCGCGACAGGTCTGGCGACTTCGTTGTGGCGGGTCGGACACTCTCTTCCGACTTCCCCACGACCCCGGGGGCCTACGATGTCACATACAACGGCGACGGGGACTCCTTCGTGGCCACCCTGAGCGACGACGGCACCACTCTCCTCTGGTCGACGTTCCTCGGCGGCCGTCTCGGAGACGAGGGTGTGTCGAAAGTCGTCCTCAACGGCGCGGGACATCCCGTCGTCGCAGGAGCCACGGGGGCGAGTGACTACCCCACGACGGCGGACGCTTTCGACACGACGTTCAACGGCTTCGTGGATGCGTTCGTGGCGGAACTCAATGCGAACGGTTCCGCCCTGCTCTGGTCGTCCTTCTTAGGTGGCACCAACGCCGAACAGGCACTCGATCTCGACCTTGACGCATCGGGAGACGCAGTAGTCGCAGGGCGCGCGGACTCTGCGAACTTCCCCGTGACACCGGGCGCCTACGATACGACGCTGAACGGCGCGTATGAGGCTTTCTTGGCGAAGCTGAGCCTCACGTCCGGCCAAGGGAATCAGGCTCCCAGAATCCTCTCGTTCGACGCAGGGGCCTCGACGGAGGGGGGTGTCGTGGTCTTCACCGCCACGGCAGACGACCCTGACGGTGACCCGTTGACCTACTCCTTTGACTTCCAGGCCGACGGCGCATGGGACCGAGTCGGCCCGAGCGACACTGCGACCTATGTCTGGGGCGACGACCACATCGGCGCGGCCCGCGTCCGGGTGAGCGACGGCACGCTGTCCTCGCTGGCGACCACGGCCGTTACGGTGGCGAACGTCTCTCCCGTTCTCGAGACGACGGTCATCCCCGCGGGGAATGAAGCAGACTCCCTCACGTTCTCTGCGCGGGTTACCGACCCTGGGTCGGACGATCTACGATTCGCCTGGTCCGGAGATTGCATCGGGTGGTCGGGGCCCCGGACGTATTGGAACGACCCCGCGATCCAGCCCGACCCGGCGGAGAGCCCGGACATCCACTCGCGGGACCTCACCGACTCCCAAACCGTGGAATGCGGCGACGACGGTCCACTCCACTGGGGGCTCACCCTCACTGATGACGACGGCGGCACCACCGTAGTCTCGGGGACGTTTTCGGTCAGCAACCTCCCGCCCTCCCTGACTGTCGCCCCGCCCTCACTTGTGACCTTGGACGAGGGGGCGAGGGTCACGCTGTCCGCCGCCGTCGAGGACCCCGGATCGGACGACCTTACATTCACTTGGTCTTGGCAGTACGGTCCGACGGAGACGTGCACGTACTACAACGACGGGATCGGCCCCGATCCACACCCCTCGCCGAACGGCACGTACCCGTTCGCTGCGAGCGATTCCTCGTCCTTCACGTACGGGGACGACGGGATGTACTTCGTGACGTTGACCGTCGCGGATGACGACGGGGGTTCGCTCACCTATGCCACGTTAGTCCAGGTGAACAACGTCGCGCCCTCCGTGGATGCGGGCGCGGACGCCGCCACAGACGAGGGCTCCCCGATCGCATTCACCTTTTCGTTCCAAGATCCCGGGTTCGACCAGGCCGCAGCGGGCACGGTTGAGGACTTCACGGCCACCGTGGATTGGGGGGACGGGACGTCGGAGCCGCTGGCGGTGATGGAGAGTTCCGGCGGGCCCGGGGTGCCGACGTCTGGGACGATGGACGGGACCCACATCTTCGCGGACAACGGAGTCTACACCGTGACCGTCACAGTCTGCGACGACGACGGCGGCTGCGCCACGGACTCGCTCGCGGTGGATGTCGCGAACGTCGCCCCGACCGTGGACGCGGGCTCGGACGTGGCGGTCGACGAGAGGACCGCTCTCGCCTTCACCTTCTCCTTCTCCGACCCCGGGTTCGACTTCCCGCCCGCGGGGACCGTGGAGGACTTCACCGCCTACGTCGATTGGGGCTACGGCGCCCCCGAGGCACCGGCGGTGAGAGAAATGCCCGGCGCTCCGGGGATTCCAACGGCGGGGATGGTCTCCTTGACGCACACGTACGGGGACAACGGCGCGTTCACGGTCACCGTGACCTTGTGCGACGACGACGGCGGCTGCAGCTCCGACACGATGGTCGTGACCGTGGGCAACGTGGATCCCGTGATCGACGACGTTCAGATCTACGTCCTCGCGGATCTGAGACTCCGCGTCGCGGGGGAGAAGTGGCACGACGTGCGCATGGACCTCACGTGGAACGACGGGGTCACGGGCACGGCGTCCGTGACTCGGTTCCCCGGCTCCCCGGACGACCAGTCCACGACGCTCGAGGGCGGCCGTATTCAACTCCTCGGGGACTTCTCCATCACGCTCCACTACACGCCGGACGACGACCCGGTGAACGGCCAGCCGAACGGCGCGAACCCCACGTGGGTGATCCTCACGATGCCGGACGGCTCCGAGGTCCGCCTCCACCATACGTTCAACGTGCAGCACCCGGCGACGTGGACGTGGACGCTGGACGACTTCCAACCGTACCTCGTGGGGCAGGACGTCACGTTCGAGGCCTCCGCGAGCGACGTCGGGAGCGACGACCTCACGTTCGCGTGGGACCTCGGCGACGGCGCGTCCGCGATCGCGACGTACTTCAACGACGGCGTCGGGCCGGACCCGTTCCCCTCACCAGAGGTGAAACCGATCACCGCCACGGACGTCGCGACCCACGCGTACCTGGCGGCGGGGACGTACGTGATCACGCTGACCCTGACCGACGACGACGGCGGCACAACCTTCGGGACCTTCATGTTAGTCGTTGGCAGTTGATGTCCGCGCCGGACCCGGAGATTCCATTGCTCACGGTGTTGAACGCCTTCACGACCTTCGCCGCTCCCCGAGGGCCGGAGGACGGCGGCAGACCCCGCGACGTGCCTTCCGCATTCTCGCGTCCCACGTCAGAATTACGACGCGCGCATACAACGGCGGCCTGATATCAGCGCCGCCAAGAACCTCCGACGGAATGTTGTTCTACCCGGCGCCACAGGGGCAACTTCCTGGACTCAAGTAGAAAAGTATAATACTGGACGAAAGTATACACGGACAATGGCAACGACCGTGAAGATTACCGAGGACACGAACGCCAAGCTGGACCGTCTGAGGGCAAGGCTGCTTCTCAAGACGGGCGAGAAGCTCTCCAAGCAGGAGATCCTGGAACGCTTGGTCCGAATCGGTCTCGCCGACGAGGCATTGCTCCTCCGACGCCGGGCGCGCATCCACTACCCGATCCCCGACAAGGCGTGGAAGAAGGTCCTCGCGAAGATTCAGGACCTGGGAGTCGTGACGCGCGAGGAGGATGTCGATCGTGTTCTGTACGGGGGCTCGGATTGACCGTCGTCGTCGACACGAGCGTCCTCGTCGCGGCGTACAACGAGAGGGACGAGAAACACGAGCGGGCCCTCGAACTCGTCGAGCAGCTACGGCGGGGGGAGCACGGGGAGGCGTTCACCACGGACTTCATCCTGGACGAGGTGGTGACGGTCCTGCTCGCCCGCACGGGTCGTCATGCGATAGCGGTTCGCGCTCTCGACTTCATCCTGCCCGCCGATCCGGACACCGCGTGGATTGCCCTCGAACTCGTCGAGGAGGAGGCGTTCTTCCGGGCTTTGGAGGCCTTTCGCCGCTCCGGCCGCAGGGAGCTGAGCTTCACGGACTGGACGACGGTCACCGTCGTGCGCGATGGGAGGGCTGATGCGATAGTCTCGTTCGATGAGGACTTTGACGGCGTGGCCGCACGAATCGCGTAGCGAGTCTCTCACCGCAAAGGACAAAGGTGTTTGAATGCAGTGCGTGTGTCTCGTCGCTTTCGGGGGCCTTTGGCGGTGGGATTGCCGTCGCGCCTGCTGGTACGTGCGGCGCCATCGAGTGGCGCCGGGGAGCGATGCAGTCCGGGACGCAGACGCCGATCAATCTGGGGAGCACGGCTCCTCAGATCAAGTTCGGCGGGGGCAGGTCGGGCGGCGGCGGGGCCGGCGGTCGATACTGAGCGCGCGAGACGCCGTTTCGTTTCACGGACTCTCGAATTTCGTAAGGAGTCGGTCTCGCCTCCGCGTCCTCCGCCCTCGCGATAGCCGCGGGGCGGTTCGCCTCACGCGGAACGAATGATAATCTTTGCAGAAACTTGAAGTCCGCCCCGTCGCGATGCGGGCTTGAGGGAGTCAAGTGCCCGCGTCGTCGGCGCCGCCGGTCGAAGTCGTCCGGTTCGCAGATCCCTGGTGCTGGTGGAGCTGGTGCATGGAGCCGGTCGTGCGTCGGCTCGAGGAGGTGTACGGCGACGGGATCGAGGTCACCTACCGGATGGGCGGGATGTTCGACGACCTGATCCTCTGGATGCAGGCCGAGGGCGTGAACGAAGCATCGGCCGCGGAGGCGATCCGGGTCGCCGCTGAGGCCGCCGGGATGCCGATCATCTCGGACTACCTGTGGCGGTGCAAGGCGAAGACCTCGCACACGGCGTGCCTCGCATACAAGGCCGCGGAGCTGCAGGGCCCTGACCTCGCCCGACGCTACTTCCGGCACATGATGGAGGCGTTCATGATCGAAGGCCGCCACGGGTCCTACGAGGTGGTCTTGGACATGGCCGGGGAGGTCGGCCTCCAAGAGGGTCGGGTTCGGCACGACATGGACCTGCCCGTCGTAAAGGCCGGCTTCGAGGCGGATATGGCGGCGATGCGACAGATGGGCGCGGAGTACGACGGTCTCCTTTTGGTGGACCGGTCCGGTCGCACGACCCGCGTCCAAGGGTTCGCCACGAAGCCCTACGAGGACGCGATCGATGCGCTCGCGCCCGGCCTGTCGAAGCGCAGACCTGCCGACCTGATCGCCTACGCGGAGCGGCAGCGGACGCTCCTTGCCGCGCGGGAGGTCGCGTCCGTGCTGCGGATCTCGGACGAGGCGGCGGAAGCACGACTCCTCTTTCTCGCGTCCGCAGGCCTCCTCGAGTCCTCGCAGAACGACACGCTCTGGCGGTGGAAGGGGCCGGAGCCGGACCCGCTCCCGATCGATCTGGTTCGAGCGATTTACGTCCGAGACGAAGTGCCGGCCGGGGCCGCCGGTCATGCGATCCTCGCCGCCGCGGTCCAATCCCGGTACGAGAGCGTCGCAACGAAGCCCGACCAGAAGTACCGTTTCCCCGTCGGACTGAACGCCGCCACCGACATGGGCTACCCAGCGGAGGAACTCCGCGAGATCCCCGCCAAGGCCGTCGAATCCTTCTCCGGCGTCGGCTACGTGTTCGCACCGGGAGGGATCGAGCGCAAGGACACGGTCCTGGACGTCGGCTGCGGCTCCGGGACGGACGCGCTGCTCGCCGCGCAGAGGGCTGGCCGTGGGATCGTGCACGGGTTCGACGTCGCGCCCGCGATGGTCGCGAAGGCGCGCGCGGCCGTGGGCCCGGAGGAGGCGAAGCGGGTGCAGGTCTCCGAGGGGAACGCGTCGTCCATCAAGCTCGCCGACGCGAGCGTGGACGTCGTCACGAGCAACGGCGTCCTCCATCTGATCCCGGACAAGATCGGAGCGCTCCGGCAGATGTTCCGCGTGTTGCGTCCCGGCGGCCGGTTGTTGCTTGCGGACCTCGTCGCGAAGCACGACGTGCGCGCGGCGGTGGGGGCGGACCGGGGACTATGGGCGGACGGTCTCGGGGGCGCGCCGCTCGAAGAGCTCCTCCTTCAGGCTATCAAGGCGGCGGGCTTCGGAGAGGTGCGGATCGTGAAGGAGTACGACTACTTCCGGACGAGCTCGTCGCCGACCGTGCGTCGGATCGCGCGCGCCGTGGGGGCACGGAGCGTCGTCGTCGCCGCCACGAAGCCCGCCGAAGACCCCCGCCGCCGCGGGCGAGGTCGGCGTTCGTAGTCTCGGATCGAGTCGGACCCTCGAACCCCTGCCTGTTTGTCGGGTCTCTCGGGAAAGCTTACATAGGGTTGGCGGCGTCGCCTGCAAGCCATGGACGTGCAGATCGTCCCCTTCGATCCCGAGACCGCCACCCGCGAGGAGTGGGCGCGATACCACGACTACCGCAGGCTCCGGCAGCGGGAGACCGAGCCCGACGACCCGGTTGCGGAGGACGCGACCGTTGAGGGCTGGATGCGACGTCCTCATCCACACTGGAGGAGCTTCCGCCTCGCCGTGCTCCACCCGGAGCGGCCGCACGCGATGATCGGCGAGGTCTACTTCGAGGTGACCCGGCCGGAGTCCCCGTCGCACGAGGGGAACAAGCACATCGCGTGGGTCGGCGTTGAACTTCTCAGCTCCCACCGCCACGCCGGGCTCGGCCGGTCTCTGCTCCCGCATCTGGTCACTCAAGCTCGCGACCACCAGCGGACGGTGCTCCAGTCTTGGTGCCAGGAGGCGGACGGGAAGGCGTTCGCGGCGACCATCGGCGCGAAGGTCGTGCAGAAGCGCCGCCAGAACCGCCTCGACATGCAGCGCGTCGACTGGTCCATGGTGGAGCGATGGGCGGCGGAGGGTCCGGAACGGTCCCCGGGCACGACCCTGCGATGGTTCGTGAACCGCGTCGACGACGATGTCCTCCCCGCATACTGCCCGCTCTTCACGGAGGCGTTCAACCGCCAGCCGTTCGACGACGCGGACCACGGGAAGTACGTGTTCACGCCGGAAAACTTCCGGGACCGCGAGGCCCGGAACGCGGAGGCGGGGAGCACGTGGATCACGGTCATTTCGCAAGAACCGGACGGGGCGTTGTCCGGCCTCACGGAGGTCACGTACGCCCCGGACGAGGCGACGATGCTGTGGCAGGGCCTCACGGGCGTGGCGGATGCGTACCTCGGGCGGGGCCTCGGGAAGTGGCTCAAGGCCGCGATGATGCTCCGCGTGCGGCGCGAGTTCCCAAACGTCCGGTTCGTCGTGACGGGGAACGCGTCCTCGAACGAGGCGATGCTCTCGATCAACGAGCGCCTGGGGTTCCGCACGCACAAGGAGCCTGTGGTCGTCGAGATGCCCCTCGCGGCCCTTGAGGCGTACGTGAGTCGCCGCGGGAGCTGACCCACGCTGGGAAGGCGAAGGCTCCGGGGAAGGCTTACATAAGGGCGCCGCGTGGCGGGACGGCCATGGACATCTTGATCGTCCCGTTCGAACCCAGGACTGCGTCCCGCGAGGAGTGGGCGCGGTACCATGCCTTTCGACGGATTCGTCATCAGGAGGAGGAGAACCCGGAGGACCCGCTGAACAGCGACGAGAGGGAGGAGATCGCGATGAAGCGGGACGACCCGGAAGGGGACGAGTTCATCTTCGCCGCGGTCGACCCCGCCGCGGACACACAGGTCGGCATCCTGTGGTTCGGCCTGTACAAGGAGACGTCGCCGTCCTACGCGACGAACGGGCACATCGCGTGGGCGGGCGCGTCCGTGATCGAGCCGTATCGCCGCCGGAGGATCGGGACGGCGCTCCTCCGCCGCGTGCCGGAGCTCGCGCGTGCCCGCAAGATCACGATGCTCACCGGTTGGTCGACGGAGGCGGATGGGAAGGCGTTCGTCCGGGCGGTGGGCGCAAAGGTCGTCTCCCTCCGCCGCGAGAACCGTCTTGACCTGGGCCGCGTGGATTGGTCGATGGTCGAGTCATGGGCGCGGGAGGGCCCGCGTCGCTCGCCGGGGACCTCGCTCCGCTGGTTCCGGGACCGGATTGACGAGGACGTCCTCGAGGCGTACGCGAAGGTGTACACGGAGATCGCGAACCAGCAGCCGTGGGACGACATGGAGCACGGCGAGTTCGTCCACGACGTGACGTGGTTCCGGGAGCGTGCGGACCGGTTCGCCGCGGTCGGGGAGACGTGGCGGACCGCGGTCTCCATCGAACCCGGTGGCGAGATCTCCGGACTCACGGAGATGGTCTACAATCCCGAGGACGTTCACCTCATCGGACAGGGGCTCACGGGCGTGAGGGAGCCCTTCCGGGGTCGCGGCCTCGGGAAGTGGCTCAAGGCCGAGATGCTCCTGGGCCTCCGGCATGAGTTCCCGCTGGTACGCATTGTGTCCACATGGAACGCGACGACGAACGCGGCGATGCTCGCGATCAACTACGCGCTCGGGTTCCGCGAGGCCCGCGTCTCCGAGATGCCTCAGATGAGCGTCGAGGCGCTCGAGGCTTGGCTCGCGCGCGCGAGGGAGCCCGTCCCCCCGCCAGGCGGTATCGCATCTCCCACGTCCGCGTGAAGCCCAACCGTTCGTAAACGCCACGCCCGAGGTCGGCCGCGTGCAACGTCATGCGAGCATGCCCCCGGGCCTTCGCCCACCGGAGCGCCTCACGGACGATGTGGGATGCAAGCCCTCGGCCCCGCGCGCCCGGCTCCGTGTACATCGAGAGGAGGTACGGCTGCACGCGGTCCGTTCGGCCCGGGCGCGGCTGAATTTCCTGTAACCAAACGCAACCGCCGGCGACGACGCGGCGATCCCGGGTCTCCGCGACCCACCCGACGAGGGTTCCGCTCCGCAGGCGTTGGCGAGCCCATCGGCGGTACACGTGGTCCGCCTCGTCGAGCTCCGCATCCGTGTGGTCCCCGATCTCCCGCCACATCTCGCGTCGCTGATGGACGAGGACGTCGAGGTCGTGAAGGGTTGCACGCCGGATGCGAATCGTCCCACGGCTGGACACGGCAGGGCCTACGGCCACACCGCGAAAAACCTTCCGCTACGGGC
>Ga0209342_10000660_pt1 | contig 40126 bp, 48 predicted proteins | sample RifCSP16_2_FD_184023 | JGI IMG/M metagenome (GOLD analysis project Ga0209342, IMG submission 184023) | Soil microbial communities from Rifle, Colorado - Rifle CSP2_sed 16_2 (SPAdes) (version 2) | ecosystem: Environmental > Terrestrial > Deep subsurface > Rock core/Sediment | place: Rifle...
CGAGTGAAGATCTCTGAGGTCGGATGGCGGTGGGCCTCCGGATGGTCCAGAGGCGGTCAGCTTGTAGAGATGGGCGTTCAATGCGCCGGCCCCGCCCACGGCTCTAGAGATCTTCACTCGGAAGGCATCGATGCGCTGGTCTTCGCTAAGACCGAAGGACTGCGCCTGGGCGTCGCTGTTGAGCACGCCGATCTCATACGCGACGGCGGCATCAGGGTAGTTACCTGTGATTCGGTAGCTTCGGCCCTGGAGGGTGAGCCTCGAAAGCAGGTCCAGCGGGGTGATCACTTTGTTGTTGGCATAGGCAGGGGCACCGAAGTAGAAGCTTAGGCCGGTCGCCTCGCCGCGCACGTCCCGGCGTAGCAGCAGGGCCTCGAACCCCTCTTCGTCGGCGCCGTAGATCTCGAGCAGCATGTCGTGGTCGATCTCGTAGTCGAGGGCGACGCCGGTGACATTCGTCGAGGCGAAGCAGGGAGTATAGAGACTGAGGGAGTCGAAGTTGGGCGCCCCAGCCTGCGGCAGCGCGTCCTCGACTGTGACTATTCCCGCGCTCTGTGACAACCGGCTCACGGCCGCTGCCGCTCCCTGCCCGCGCAGCTCGCGCAGCCACTGCCCCGGCCGCAGCGTGCCGGGCGAGATAAAGCCGTCGGTCGTGCCGTAGACGTGGCGGTTGTTGCGGGAGGCGGCCAGGTCGAGCATGGGCTTCCGGTCCGACGAGGACATCCCCGGGTCAGCGCTGATGTAGTTGGTGAGCATGACGATCTCGTGCTCCACCCAGTAGGCGGTGGCGTTGGCGCTGTGCGCGGCGGCGGTCGTCGCGTTCCAGCCGCGGCGGATGTTGTCGAAGCTGGTGGGCGACTTGGAGCGGTAGTAGATCGCCTCATTGTCCACCAGGATAACGCCCTCTTCGGGGAAGCCGCTGGTGCCCTCGGGGTTGGTGACGGAGATGGACCCGCCATTAGCCGGGCTGGCGCCGGAGGCCATCGCCGCCACAGTCGCCGTGATGGCCGGCTGGAAGGCGATCGAGCACCAGATGGAAGTCGTCGTTGTATCGATGCCGTTCAGGTAGCGGTCGACCTCCACCCCGTCAACGAACACGCGGATATCGTATCCGGTGCTCTGCATCCTCCCACCGGCGATCTCGGCGGCGGTGTCGAAGGCGGCGTTGACGATGTCGATCGGGTAGCCGAGCCCCTGGCTGTCCACGCCCGGCAGAGGGGAGCGCCAGGCGATGGTCAGGGGATACATCCTGATGAAGTCGTTGGTATTGCCCTTGAGCGTGGTGGGCGTGATGGTTAGGGCCGGGTATGTGCGCACGTTGCCGGCGTTCGTGAGTGTGAAGTTGTGACCGGCGGCGGCGCTGCCGCTGATCAAGTGGACATCCGTGGAAACCGTATCTTCCTCCCAGATCGGCTCGGGCGCCTCCAGGCTCGCCACGTAGCTCTCCTCGTCGTGACCTTTCCAGGGCGTCAGGCCCAGGCTCTTGACCTGCATTCGGCGGGTGTTGCCGTTGTCGTCCATGACGCGCAGGTAGACAGGGTCGCGATAGGGGCTGAAGATGGTCTTGAGCCCGTCGATGAGGGTCTGCGTCGAGTTGCGGACAATGATGTGCAGGGGTATGACCCGGTCCTGGGGGTCACCCCGGATGAACGAGGGGAAATCACCGACCGCCTCCGCCATCACCACCTCCAAGGGAAACTGGCTGGCGATATCGAAGTCGGCCAGGAAGCAACCCTCGTATTGGGTGCCGGTCATCGAGAGGCCGTCGAAGTCAAGCACGCGAAGGTAGGCGGAACCCATTATCGCTCCTGTCGGCTGCCGTGGTGCATCATCGCTCCTGTAGTCGGCCCCTATCGATATGAAAGGAGGGCGCTGATGCGCCCTTCCCTGACCCCCGGCTTGCGAAAGCGCTAGATGTGACGCCAGGTTTTGCGCTCCAAGATCAGGGAGATCGTCTGTTTACCAACACCAAATTGCTCTGCCAGCTCTTGATGGAAGGGATGTAGCCCGTGGCCGTGTCCCTGGTCTGGGCTCTGAGGAGGAGCAAGCCGACGGATCTCCTTCACCTGCTCCTCAGTCAGTTTCGCCCTTCCATGCCGACTGCCCCTATTGTCTGGCACGGGTCGCCGCTGGCTAGCCGGGCCGCCCTCTTGGGATGCGCTTACAACGAATCGCCCGGTTAGGCGGTCTCGCTCTTGAGGCGACCGACGCCGACCGTTGTTGCGACCCGTTCTATACGAATGGCGGATATTCTCCGATGGTGTAACTTGCTCCAGATTGGAGAGACGATTGTTCGCTGGGTCCCCATCCTTGTGGTTTCCCTGGTAGCCTTCAGGGAAAGGCCCAACGAAGGCCTCGAGAACGAGTCGATGCATCCCCTGGGTCCGTTTGGTGCCATCTTTCTTAGTAAGGACGACCGAGCGATAACCCAGCGCGTTTCCCTGCGGCCGAAGGAATCGTGCGACGCGCCCCAGGCCTCGTAGGGCGTGAGCGGCTCCTCTTTCCGGAGATCGCGTAGCAGGCGCTCCAGCTCGTCGGCCATCCTAGCGCACCATTCGGTCCATGTCGCGGAGCACATCGGCCGTTCGGCGGCCCGGGCCGTTCACTACAATCCACCTTCCGTAATTCGTGATGCCACCGCCGCCGGCAGCCGGCGCCATCTGTGTCAGGGGGATGATCTCGCCGCTGGTTTGAGGCCGGAAGTATTCGATGCCGCGCTCATTGACCTGATATAGCTGGCCGGCGCGGACGGGGCCACCGTGCTCACGGCCGAGGATCGACTTAGTGAACCCTGCGGCCGCCCCCCCTAGGTTCGGAACCAGGCCTTTGATGGCTCCCAGGACAGTTGAGAGGCCGGGGATCGCGTCCTTCACACCCTGGATGATCCCCTCGACTATCCACTTGCCGATCTGGGCCCAGACCGTAGACGGAGAATGGATGCCGAGGAGGCCCTTGACGGCGTTGAACGCCTTGTTGAAGCCCTCCTCGAACGGCCCTTTTAGCTTGCTGGCCAGATCGCCTACTCCATTGATCAGGCCCTCAACAATGCCATTCCCAATCTTGTAGGCAGCGGCAGCCGCGGAGGGGACGGTGCTAGTCAGGAACTGGACTATGAGGGTCGGCAGGGTGCTGGTGAGGAAGTTGAAGGTGGCGGGGATGACGCTGCCATACCACCACTTCGGAAGGTCGATGAAGACCGCCGCGAGGCCTGTGAGGAAGGCGTTGCGGAAGATCGGGAAGCCCTTGCCACTCTCGGCAGGCAGCGAGACCGTGAGGAAAGCGAAGAAGGCCGACGCGAGACGCCCAAGGAACTCCAGCCACTGTAGCTCCAACGTGAGCGCCATCTCACCGACGGACTGAAGGAGACGGGGCCCACCCTCGATGACCAGATTAGGGAGTGTGACCTGGAAGAACTCGCGGACCTTCTCGCGCAGGCGGAACATTCCCACAACCAGGGCCGGTATGCCAAAGACGAAAAGAGCGGAGAGGGCACCAGCCACGATGCCAGCCCCCTTTGCCACCGCCTCCCTGAATTTGTAGACGAACTGGCCTGCCACGACTCCGGCCAGGAGGCCCACCGGTCCCAAGAGGATAGTGGCTATGAAACCTCCGGTGAGTCCGCTGGCCAGGCTCTCCAAGACACTGAGACCCAGGCCCTTGATGCCGATTAGGAAGGCCCCGACGAATGCCGCGGCGGCCGTAGCCGCCCCGAGGAGCACCGCCGCCGTGAGGGCCACCGTGAGGGCCAGTCCCGCGGCGCCACCAGTCGCAACCAGTCCGGTCAGCAGGACGCCCGCAAACCCTCCCAGGATGCGAGGGAGTTCGGCTAGAAGCTTTTTGCCAAAGCTCTTACCATAGTCCTTCCCGGCTTTGTCTCCCTTCGGCCCTACGACGTTCTGAGTAATCGTCTGAACGAAGTCCTCGCCCTTCTCGATGAGAGCGGAGCCGGTCCGCACCACCTGCTGGGTGATCACCTGTGTCCAGAACTGGGCGATCTTGACGACATCGTAGAGGAGCTCGCCGGTCCTCTTGATGTTCTGGGTAATGACCTGGACGACGTCCTTCACGCCTTGGATGAACTGCTGCCCGGTGTGAACGACATTCTGGGTGAAGGTGACGACCTTCTTGACGGCGACGATAGCGAGCCAGGTTGCCAGGAGGCCAGCGAGGAGGTCCTTGGCCACTTTCATCGCCGTCTCGTTGGCCTGAAGAGCCGAACCGAATCGAAGGATGCCGCGGCCGAGAGCGAAGAGGGCCGGCCCTAGGAACCTGCCGGCAGCCACGCCCATGTCCCGCAGGGTGACCGCTGCCTCTCCGATCAGCCGGATGAACGGCCGGGCCTCCGGCGGGAAGTCGGCCAGAAAGTCGTTCAGCGTGTCGCCCTCTTCCAGAGCGACCGCCAGATACTTTACGAAGCTGTTGACCTTGGGCCCCGCGGCGTCGAAGAACCCGTTCACCAGGTCGAGACCGGCGGCGACTAGCGGCAGCGCCCGGAGCCCCACCTGCGTCAGGCTTACGCGCAGGCGGTTCATCGTCTTTTTCAGCTTGAAGCTGGCCTTCTCCTGCTTGGCCGCCAGGGACTCAGCGCGGGCAGCCGCCAGAGCTTCCGCATCGCTCAGCTGAGCGACGAGCTTCGCGGTTTCGGCGGAGTCGGCGCCGAAGGCGCCAACGAAGGCGCGGGACGCCCGCACGTTGTCGGCGAACAGGGTGACGGTTTGCCCGCTCTCTTCGGCCCCCTTGGCGATCGCCGTCAGCGTGCCGAGGGCGTCTGTCTGCAACCCCTTGATCAGCCCGTCGGTCGTGTATCCCATAGCGCCGAGCGCATCTGTGAGGTCTTCGGAGGGGCTGATCAGTTGTGTGAAGAGCTGGTTCAGAGCGGTGGCGGCCTCCGACAGCGAGAAGCCCTTGTTGGTCATCTGCGCCAGGGCGCCGGCGACCACGGGGAACTTCACGCCGAGTTGGGCGGCGAAGGGGACCACGTTGGACAGGGAGCCGGCCAGCTCCTCGGCCTCCGCGGCACCGGCCTTGACCGTGCCAAGGAAGATGTCGGCATATTTATTGGCCTGGTCCGAACCTTCGCCATAGGCGACGAGGGTCTGGGTGAGAGCTCTGGCGACAACGTCTGTGGAGCCGAGGCCGATCGTCGAGAGCTCAGCCGCCGCCCTCAAGACGTTGGCGGCGTCGGCTGCCTCTTCGAACCCGGCCGAGAGCACGAAATAGGCGCTGGCGGCCAGTTCCGTCGGCGCGATCCCCAGCTCTTTCGAGAGGGCCATGATCTCCGCCGTCAGGCCCTTGATGCTCTCCTTGGGGATGTTCGTCTGAGTCTCGATGTTGCTCATTACGGCCTCGAAATCGAGGCCCATCTTGACAGCGGCGATCCCCAGCCCGGCGATGGCGGCGCCGCCGACGGCGGCGCCGGCCACGAGGGCCTTGCCGATAAAGCCGCCCAGCTTGTTCATCTTGCCCTGGGCCTTGTCGACGGCGTCATCGACCTGCCGGAAGAAGTTACCGGTCTTGGCGACGACGTCGACGCCGATCTGTTCGACGGAGCCGGGGCCCAGGAGGCTCATGCTAGAGGCTGCTCCCGATCCTCTGGGCCTCCTGGACGATCCGGGAGGCGGCCCGCATGAAGGCCGGCAGGTCGTTGATGGAGAGGGCGTCGGCGACCGCGTTCAGCACATCCTCGAGGGGCGCGTCGCCCACGGTCTGCTCGTCCTGGCCGAGGAGTCGGGAGAGGAGACGCAGCAGCTCCGCCTCGTCCAACTGGGACATCAGGCCGTCGAGAACGTCCAGACCCACCCTGACGTAGTCCTCGGTCCGGTCGCGCGGCTCTCCTTGCGCGGGTCCGTCTGCTTCCGCCTGCAGCCCCTGCACCTGGGCCACGGCCGCTTCTATGGGCCGCCGCAACTGGCTGATGTGGCGGAGTATTGAGTGGGCGACCGCGAGGCCGTCGCGGGTCCCCAGCCTGTGAAGGACCACGGAGTGGTCGCCCAGAAGGACCTCTTTGGTGTGGGGCCTTTCCGGTGGCTTGATAGCCGGCTGGTCTGTTTCGCTGATCAAGAGGCTCTCCTTTCGAATCGTATGATCGTTCCGCTGGGCATGAAGCGTGCTGGCACAGGGATGGGAGCCGGCCTGCCGGAGTCCGGCCCGGCGCTGATCTTTAGCCAAGGCAGACCTGAGAACGCTTTCTGCTTCCCCTTCTTGTCTCGACCCACCGTGGACAGGCTGTAGAGGAAGTGGCGCTCGTCGTGGCGGGCGAGCTGGATCTCCTGGAGGTAGCACCAGGCCTCTTCGGGTCCCAGCTCCGTGAGGATGTAGTCGGCGGTCCAGCCATAGGCGGTCGCGATCTCGTTGACGATCGCCGCGATGCCGCGGCCGCGATAGCGCAGAGCGGCGGGAGGCTGGGAACGCCCGCGACGGGAGGCGCGCAACAACGGCGGCTGGCAGATGGGTTCGTTGAGCTCACGGAGTAGGGTGAAGGCGGCCGCGACCTCATCCGGCGCCGGCTCCTGAGCGGTGGCCAGGACGACGTAATCGAACGCGTCCTCCGGCGAGGTCGGCTCCAGCAGGAGCAGCTGGAGGTGAAGGCCAAGCCTGGCGCGGGGGATGACGACCGTCTCTCCCCCGAGGATGACCTCGGCCGTCCGCTGCTTGGCGGCTAGTGAGTTGAGGAAGTCGAGGGCGGGAAGGCCGGGCACAACGTCACAGCCTCCGCGCTACGGGATCTCGCTCGGGTCCAGACGCAGGAAGGTGCCGAAGCGCTGGGCGCGCGGCTTGGTGGAGTCGGCGAAGGCGCGGACCGTCACGGCGATGTTCCAGGGCTCGGCGTATGGCGTCTCCAGCGGCGAGGCCTCGATGAATCGGCAGCGTGGGAAGGTGGCGCTGATGTAATCGCCCGTGTCCACGTCGTAGACGCGGGAGAAGAAGAAGTGATAGATCTGGGAGCGGATCTCCCCGAGGCCGAACTTCTCGGTCTCCTCGGTCGCGTCGACTGTCACGGCGCCGCCGCGGAGGACGCGGCTGAGGATGTCGAAGGGCAGCAGGCTCTTGAGGGTGAAGGTGAGGTCGACATGGTCGCGCCGCGACATCTCGTCCACCTCGCCGAGGTTGGAGCAGGTGACGGGGTTGCTGGTGACGGCGTCCACCATGCTAAAGTCGTCGATGCAGCCGAACTCGTAGATGGGGTTGCTGACGGTGCCGCTCAGGCCCCAGTAGAAGCCGGCGGCATCAGGGTTGTTCGCCAGGGGAGCGGCGGCATCCTGAAACCAGACATCCGGGGCGCCCTCAATGTAGATCTGCTCGCTGCTGATCGTGAGGCCGGTGGGTTCGGACGTCCCGGTGAGCAGTGGCGGCATTATCCTTCCTCCTCAGTTCGAGTAACCATCGCTCCTGTAGTCGGCCCAGCGGTCAGGCGGGCGCGAAGGGGCGCGTCACCTGTTCGCCGCGGCCGCAGCAGCGCTGACGCCGGCGTTCCAGCTGCAGGAGGCCGTCGGCGTCGGCCGCGTCGACTGTGAGGACAGCACCATGGCCATGGAAGACGTAGGTGCGGCCGGTGACGCCGCCGGCGATCGAGAACGTGCCCGAGCCCAGATAGCGGACCTCGACGTCGACGGGGGCCGGAGTTGTGTCTTGCTCCGCCGGCGGCTGCTCCATGCCCTCGTCGAGAGCCGTAACGTTCTCCTGCTTTTCTACGGGCGCTGGGGTCTTGGCTAACGGATCCATGTTCGACTCCTTATAGCTTAGTGACGATGGTCCTGAACGTGATGCGCCCCATCCAGGCTTCGCCGCCGGTGCCAATAGACAACCGGGAGTCGGCGGGCCCGACCGGGCTCAGCAGGACAGGGCGAATAGGGAGGCTACGCAGGTCCGCGGTGGCTAGGCGCCGGCCTTCGAGCGCGCCGAGCACCAGCCCCTGGAGGTCCTGGGCGGTGATGGAAGAATCGGCCTTGCTCAGCGCGCTGATCTCCCAGGTGGCGCGCGAGTCGCGGTCTGAGCAGGTGCCGTTGCCGTAGGGACCGAGGGAGGGCCTGCCGACGCGCACGCATGGATATTGGAACGACGTGCCCCGCCACTGGGCCTCGCGGACGCCGTCGGCGAGCTCGGGAAGGGTGGAGATAAGGGCGGCATCGGTGCGAAGGTGGGCGATCAGCGCCGCCTGGAGGAGATCAGGCTCTATCACAGCTTGGCCCCCTTGTAGCGGACCTGGAGCTCACGCACCGTGGCGCTGAGACCATCCAAGACGGTGGCGATCACCTCGGCACGGACATCGTCGGCCGCCGGCTTCATCCAGGGGATCGTCGCCCCCTTTGCCTGGCTGATCGGCCCCGGCCGCTTGCCGATGATCCAGGGCTCCTTCTCCGTGTAGATCGAATAGTCCGGCGTGGGCCCGGCGCGGACCGCGTAGCCTTCATCGGTATGCCTGACCTCGCTCACATACACCGACCGGACCATCCTGCCGGTCAGTTCGGGGGAGAGCTCCTGCATCCGCTGCTTGAGGATCAAGCCTCCACGGGTGACGCTTAGGCGCATGCTGCGGTCCAGGATGCCGAAAGCGGCGTCAAGGTTATGGGTGCGGTAGCCGAGGGCCATCGCTCCTGTAGTCGGCCCCGCTTAGGCGTGAACGCTGGCGCCGCCGGAAGCGGCGGTTCTTGGCTCGGCGATTACGCTTGCTGACGCCCGCCTTCCTGGAGTGGCCATCATAGCGGAAGGTCACCCGCTCCCGCCAGCTGTTCTTGGCCGCCGCCTGGCGACCCATCACCAGAGGTCGGAGATCTCCTTGATGAAGTGGCCGCCGGCGACCGTGGCGAACATGATGGCGGGCGCGGCAAGCGCCGCATCCGAACCGCTGAGGCCGAGCCAGAGGACCGTGGCGCCGGCGATTAGCGCGCCGACCCAGGTGCCGACGCAGAGATCGCAGGTCAGGAGCTCGTCGAAGAAGTTGAGGCGGTCGTCGCCGCGGTCGGTGAGCCGCGACAGGAACTGCCGGGGGGCCTCCAGGAGGCTGGAGCTGGTGATGATGGTGGTGAGGGCGGCGTTCACCATGCTCAGGGGCAGGAGGGCGAGCGTGGCGGCCGCTACGGCGTCGAGCGTGGGCATCGTCTTCTCCTTAATTCCGCTGAGCGCGTTTCCAGCGGCTCAGCCTCCAGACCGGATGGGCGGCCACCATGTCCTGGCAGCGGTGGATCGCCTGAGCGAACTCCATCGCCTCGGAGGGATGCTCCTGGGGTAGGGCCGTGAACTTGTTCCAGGCCGCCCCCAGCAGCTCCAGTAGCTCCTGCTCTTCCGGCGTCAACGCGAACATGGATCTACACCGTCCCCGCTTTCAGAATCGCGGCGCCTCCAGCATGAAGCGCCGGCGTCGTGCCGCCGTAGCCGCGGCCAATGATCAAGCCGTTGGTTGAAGGGGTGACGTTCGCCACCACTATCATCTCGCTATCGATCTGGATGACGTCGAACTTAGCAATCGGGTCGCCAGTTGAGACGTAGACAGCTGTGATTGTGGCAACCGAGCCTATGCCGCCGGCCGAGAGTGTGCAGGGGGGAACGTAGGCGATGGGCCCCACGGCTGGCTCCGGCTCGTTCTCGTGGGCGTAGCGCAGACGCTCGCACATCAGCTGCACGTGAGCTCGCGGCGAGCTGGGGCGAAGCGACATAGGCTGGACGCCAACGACCTTGAGGCGAGCCCCGACGAGGACACCGTTGAGCGGGATGACGATGTCCTCCTCACGGACCCCGGGATAGGCGGCTGCCGGGTAGATGATCACTTCGTGGATGTGCTTGACCTCGAACCCCTGCTCCAGGAGGAGGCGCGATGGCCGTGCGTTGGAGATGCGGGCGCGGACATTCGAGTAGCGGAGGGAATCGGCGCGGACCGAGCCGGCCACGGCGTCGTCGAGCTGCTGGACACGCTCGTAGATATTCACCCGAACGTTCAAGCCTTCCATGGTCAGGGCCTCTGCGTCGGGTAGTGGCCGCGGATGGGCACGGCCCTCACCACACGATAGCGGCGCAGGAGCTGCCAGGCGGCGGCCGCCTGCGGAGAGGAACCCAGGACGCTAGTCTCGATGAACTTGAGCGACTCGCTGTAGTCCATGCTGCGCCAGGAATCGATGAAGCCCAACGAGGCCTCGGCGCCGCCGCTTTCGAGCAGGGAGATCCACCAGCTGGCCAGGAGGGCCAGCGCCACCTTCACCGTCTGGGGCAGGTCGCTGAGCGTGTTGAAGAGGCCGGAGCTGGCGCAGATCGTCACCTGCCCGGGCCGGCCGGCGGAGCAGCTACAGTTGGCCGGAGACTGGCAGCTCTCCAGCCGCACGATGCCGAGGCGGCTGTTGTAGACGACGGCGCAGCCGGTCACGTCGTCGTTGCCGCAGGCGCAGTCGAAGAGGTCGTGGTTGATGACGACGCTCTGGATGCTGATCAGGTGCGGCCGCTTCAGCATGAGGTAGCCGAACGTCTCGTTGTAATCGAGCCAGCCCGTGGGCCGGTCGTAGACGTCGCAGTCGGTGCCGGTGAGCAGGTTGGCGGCGGCCGTAGCGCCGCCTATAGCCGACTCGGCCAGCTCCCAGGCGATCTCCCAGGCGGCGAGGTTCTGGGCGGCGGTGCCGGTTATGAAACCGAGGGCGACAGCCTCGTCGGCAAGGGCGTCAAGGGTTGCTTCGTCGGGGACGGCCATACCGCTCCTGTAGTCGGCCCTACCGGACGCTATCGGGACATTATGAACAGGGCCGCCGCCGCGAACCAGACAATGGCGTCGAGGACAACGATCGCCCGCAGGGCCAGATCGAGTAGCTTCCGCCGGCGTTGGTAGCGAGCGCGCTCTCTCACAGCACCCGCCATTCGTCGTAGGCGGCGCCCGCCTTTATGAGCAGGAAGGTGGCCTGCTGCCATTGCCCGGGCGGCTCCGGCTGCTGGTGGGCGCCGCTGCTCTCCACCCGGATCGCGGGGTCGTAGGCGACGCGTAGGCCGCCGAGCCGCGCGCGCAGACAGAAGTCGACTTCGGCCCAGGGGAGGCCCGCGTATTCGGGCTGGAGGCCGAGCTGCCGCCAGAGGGCGCGGTGTGTCGCCAGGAAGGCAAAGGGGACGGCCTGGAGGTCCAGACGTGGCGTCGCCACCTTCTCGTTGTCGGCGCTCCAGCCAGCGAAACGCGGATAGGGCTTGCCGGTAATGGAGAAGGCGTAGCCGGACGAAAGCACGCTGTCGCCGTCGGTGATCATCCCACCGACCACTCCGGCGCCGTTGGCAAGCGTGGCGAGAGCGACGTCGAGCACGGCCGGGGAGGTCATGCGGCAGTCGGCGTCCAGGAAGACGATGTAGGGGGCTGTGCTGCGGCCGGCGGCCCGCAGGCGGCTTGTGACGTTATCACCCAGGAGCACCTTCGCCTGCTGCACGTGCTGGCCCTTGCCGGCCGCGACGGTGAAGGTTGCGCGTTCAGGGGGCAGAGCGGCTATGCAGGATTCGACCTCCGCCGCGTCCATCTCGGCGCCGGCGTAGATCACGAAGTCGGCGATGGGGCCGTCAGGAAGCGACGGGCGTTGCTGGCGAGTGGTCTGCCGTTGCTGGCGCTGCTTCCGCCTGCGATCTGCTCGCGGCATTGAGGGCCTCCTCGAGAACGTCGGCGGCGCGGGCCCAGGTGAGGGAGCGGGCGTGCTGGAGGCCACGATCCACCTGCCGCCGTGCGCCATGGTGGGCGATGTGCGAAAGGGCCTCGGCCGCCCGCAGAGGGCTGGCCCAGCGCCGATACTGGTTATGGAAGGGATCGATATGGATGAAGTCAGGCTCCACGACGAAGCCGCGCGCGCCGCGCGCGCCCCTCAGGTTCTCGGCGATCCCCGTGCAGTCCGTTCCCACCACGGGCACGCGGCAGGCCATCGCCTCCAGCACGGGCAGGCCGTAGCCCTCCGCCTTGGAGAGGAGGAGGAAGGCGTCCGCGGCCCAGTAGAGCGAGCGGAGGTCCTCCGGGGGCAGACCTTCCTTGGGACCGTGTTCCAGCACGAGGCAGCGGTCGCTCACCCCGAAGCGGCGCTGTAGCTCGTAGTTGTCGTAGCCGATCTTCTGGGGCCGCCGTTTGGTGTTCAGGATGTAGTGGGCGTTGGCCACGACCTGCCGGGATGAGAGCTTGATCTGCTTGCCCAGGCAGGGAGGCCACTGGAAGACGCCACCGGCGAGCAGGGAGACCGCGGCGTAGTGGACCGGCAGGTTCTTACGCTCGTGGTTGTCGCCGACCGTGAACACGACGAAGCGGTCCGTGAGGTTCCAGGCCAGGCGCGCCGCCTGCCGCTCCTCCGCGGTGGGCGGCCGCCAGAACTCCGAATCGATGCCCACAGGGAAGTGCCGGGCCTTGATGCCGGCATCGCGCAGGAGCGTGGTGCCGAACTCACTCTCGCAGAGCGCGGCGTCCATCGTGTCGATGGTGATCGTCCAGTCCGAAGGGTGGACCAGCGGGTCCGCCTCGATCGGAAAGATGCCGATGTAGGGGATGCCGGTGTTCTGCATGAAGCGGTAGGCGTGGTGGGCCGTGAGGTCGAAGATGACGACCACCGCCTCCGGCTGAAACTGGAGGCGGATGGAGCGGAACTGCTGAGGGATGCGAGCGGGATCGGTAGAGACGAGCGCCGCCTTCAGCGGATGCTCGCCACCGTCGTAATCGTGGGCGAGGAGGACCGTCGTGTGGCCGCGGCGGTCCAGCTCCTCGACCAGGCCGTGCGCGATGGTGGTGTAACCGGAGCCGCGCCGGTTGCTGTATTCGGAGACGACCAGGAGCTTCATCGCTCAGGCCTCTTCCCGGGCGCTGGCCCGATGAGGCCCACGCTAGGCCCCTCGAAGGCGAGCTCGGCCAGGCCGCTCCACTTATCGACAAGCTTGAAGAAGTTGCGCTCCGCGATGCTGGTCCCGGTTGTGGGCCCGTCGGCGTGCGTCTCCTGCCAGTCGTGAAGGCTACGGTGGGTCGCCACCGGCGGCGTGGACAGGATGCGGTAGCCGGCGGACCGGATCTGCAGCTGCAGGTCGCTCTCCTCATGCCAGAAGGGAGAGAAGTCCCAGTCGTAGCGGAAGCGGGGCTCGTTGCGCCAGCTCCAGCAGTAGCCCATCACCAGGTCGCAGAACTGCCCAGGCCGCGGCCGCCGGCGGTCGTCGATGAGCAGCCCCCAGGTGGAGTCCTGGTAGAACCCCTCCTGACCGGTGGCGCCGACCTGTGGGTCCTTGTAGGGAGCGAGCAGCACCTGGTCGAAGCCGGGCGCGACCAGCACATCGTCGTCGACTTGGATGATGAACTCGCCCTTGGCCAGCTCAAGGCCGTAGTTGCGGGAGCAGACTCCCTCGTTGGTGGGGCGGTGGATCACACGAACGTCGCCAAAGGCCTCCAGCCTGGGGTCGCTCGTCCCGTAGACCCTCCCATTGTTGACGATGATGATCTCGTAATCGCTCTGCGGTGTGGTGGCGCCCACCCGTATCTTATTAAGGGCAGCGACCATGGAGGCCTCGCGGATCGCGTCGCCGAAGGCCAGCATGACGACGCTGTATCTCATCGACCTTGCCATCGCCAGCCAGCGGCTTCGATTTCGCAGCAGGTGAGGCAGTGGACGCCTTCACCAAGTAGCTTGCAGCGGCCCTTCATGGCAATATGCCGGTTCCATTGGACAGCCTTCGATCCACAAAAGGGGCAGGCGTCGAAGGTCACGGTGGTAGGTTCTCGCTTCGCTTCTTCCATCATCGCCGCGCCTCGCCGCAGCCCGGGCAATGGGCCAGCTTCGGGTCGTTCCAGCGGCCGCAGGGACAGCGCCATTGTTGCGTGCCGGGCACCATCAGTCCGGCGCTCCCGGCGTGTCGAGCTGCAGGGCGAGCTGCTGGCCCATGACCGCGGCGGTGTCGACGAGGTCCTGCATCCACAGCCCGTAGCGCTCGATCTCCTTGTTGAACGCCTCGATGTCGTGGGAAACGGTCGTTATCTTCTCCGGGCGGTCACCCTCCTTCTCGACGGCACAGTGGAGCATCTCGTGGTAGAGCAGGGCCTCCGTCTGCTCGGCGTTGAAGCCGTGGGCGCGCACGTGGTCCGCGGCCAGCCATATGACCCAGTCCTTGCCGCTGTAGAATCGCGTGAGGCCGGAGGGCGCAGAGCATTTCCCGAGGACGCCACGGCCGCCCTTCGAGCCACCTGAGCGCTTCCACAACACCTGGAGGTCATGGTCCCGGATGAAGTTGAGCTCCTCGTGGCGTTCGGTTAGCTCCCTGGCCAGGGAGTCGAGCGCCTCGGCGGGCATGAAGTCCTTGCCGAAGAACTCGTCATCCTGCGGCGGCATGAGCCCCAGCAGGCTCTCCAGCGGTTTGGTCATCGCCACCCTCCTTCCAGATGGACGCTTCCACGGTGCGCCGCAGGGCCGCTGTCATGACGAACTTCGTCCGGTGGCGGCTGCAGGGCTTGAGAAGCTTGCGCTCGATCAGGTCGTCCAGGACGGCGCGGGGTGTCAGGTAGAGCCAGCCGTTGTAACTGAGCCCGGCACATCGGCTCACTCGTCCTCCGCAGTTCCCAGCAGGACGGGCCCGCGTTCTAGCAGCCAGTCCGGTGCCGGCCAGCGGACGACGCCGTCCGCGCTCTCCGCCTTCATCCGCTGCCACTGGGCCAGCTCTTCCTCGCTCTTGATCGGGTGAAGGAGCGTCCAGAGGTTGCCGTCCTCGCGCCAGCCCTGGCCGCAGATGGCGAAGAGCGCGCGGATGCCGTAGTCGCCGAAGTCCTCCACGAAGCCCGGCTCCCAGTAGCGGAAGGTGGTCTCGGTGAAGAAGCGGACATGCGTCGGGTCCTGGAGCGCGGGTTTGCCGGCGCCGTAGGGCACGACCGCCTCGAAGAACGCGTCCTGGTCGCAGATGCGCCACGCCTCCTCCATCACCGGGATCAGGTTGCGCAGGTGCTCCAGCGTCTGGTGCGCGATGACCAGCCGGCAGGAGTCCTGTTCGGCCCAGGCCCAGTAGAAGAGGATGCCGCGGGCGACGACTTCGCTCGGCAGAGGCCCGCGGTCGAGCCCGTCCAGGTCGGTGACGATATCGACCCCCTCGAACTCGTGGCGATCCACCCCCACGATAGGGAGGATCGCGCCTGGCTCAGGCAGCCATTCCGCGGGGGCGGTCACGAGGTCCACCTTCCTCTTGCCGCAGCCCAGCTCCACGACATGCCGGTCGCCCGTGAGCAGCGGCGCCTTGAGGTAGCCGCCGGCGTCCTCGCGGAGCAGCCGCGTCCGATACCAGGCGCCGCTGGTCCACTCGCTCACTTGTCCACACCTGCCATCCACACATGCGCCTCGCAGCCGTGGAGAAAGGTGGAGAGCACGGACGTCACTCGGTGGCCTAGCGCGAACGGCAGCCGCGCCTCGCACTTACCAACCACACCCGACAGGTTGTCCACAGCAGTTATCCACGCGAGCCGCAGGAGTGGCTCACATCTGCGAAGCATCGTTGCCAACATCGCCAACACACCTACTCCTACGCCTCTACGCGATCCTGGCTGGAATCGTTGAAAGCATCTTCACGAAAGAGCGCCTCACGATGACTAGCCTTTGTGAATAGTCGCGGCCTCAGATCGCCGTCTCTCGATCTCAGCGGCCACCTTCTTGAGCCTGTCCTTGTTCCGCCAGAGTGTCGGCATCGACAGCGTGCGCTCCCGGCCATTGGTCCGGATCGTCACCTTGCTGCGCAGAGTGTGCACCTTCACCTCCACGATATCGGCGTAGGCGATCTCCTCCAGGACGCCATTCTGCACGATCCTCAGCATGTCGTTATCGATCGACAGCTTGCCTCCCGGACCGAACAGTCTTTGTCCTCCCAGCGTCACTTCCATGTGAGGCCTCCCTTCGGCTGAGCGGGGCGTGCTTATGGGGCGTGGTCGTTCCCAATGAAGACATTCGTAGGACTCGTTATCGGAACGGAACACCTTCACCCAAGAGAGCCAGGCGGGTTGGGTTGTAGTCAGGCGTTCGAAGCGCTCCTGGGCGTCGGCGTAGTTATCGAAATGAGCTGATACGGGGACAGGGAGATGCTCCTCGCCGCGAGTATCCCATAACCAGAGCGTGTGAGGTTGATCGGCAAACTCGCAATCGGCGGTCCCGGTAGGCATAGGCCCCTCCTCCGTCATTTGCTCCCCCAGACGAAGCCGTCGTTCGTAGGCTGGCCGGGGATGACCTCCGAGTGGCCGATGACCAGGAAGCCCGCCTCCTCCAGCCAGCCCATGACCTTGCCGAAGTTGAGCACGTGGCGGTGCTCAACGTAGGGCTGGTCCTCGTGCGGGAAGTGGGCGATGATGGTGCCGCCGCGGCGGAGCACGCGGCGTTGTTCGCGCAGCGCCCTCACCGGGTCCTCCAGGTGCTCCAACAGGTGGCCTGAGTAGACGCAGTCGGCGGTGTTGTCCGGAACCTGCAGGTGGTAGGCGTCGGAGACCCCAAAGCGGATCAGGAGGCGCTTGGTCTTGCCGGCGGCCGCCTGGTCGGCGGACAAGCGCCGGCGCTGCTCGCGGTTCATCTGAGGAAAGGGCTGGATCGCCATCTCGCCGGGGGCAGCGCCCTCCGCCTCCTCGATCTTCTGGGCGTGGCGGACGGCCAGCTCGCTGTGGTCCAGGCCGACGAGAGGCAACACCGGGCGCTGAGAGCGCAGCCAGCGCAGGAACTCGCCGGTGCCGCAGCCCACGTCCACCAGGAGGCCTTGGTCCGGGATATGCGGCAGGAGGCGCCGCCAGACGTCCTCGTGGGAGCGGGTCCGGCCCTCCCCCAGCTCACGCTCGTAAGTGGCGTTCCAGTAGGCGCTGGAGTTGACCGGCGCCGTGGTCATGCCTCCGCCTCGACGATGAGGTCGGCGCCGACGTCCGGCCGAAGGGAAACGCGAGCCCAGGTGACCACATGAACCTTGCCGTCGAGGTCGATGGGCTTGCCGATCATCTGGAGGGCGATCTCCTGGAGGGCGGCGACCGTGAAGATGCTGCCGTCAGGACGGGGGTCGGTAGAGAGCGCCTTGAACGCGATGCGGGTCATGCCGGCACCCCGACAGCGCGCGTGAGGAGCGCCTCGGCCTCTACGACCATGCGCTCCATATCGAAGAGATCAGCGACGATACGGCGGCAGCCGGCCGTGTTAGTCCAGAAGCCGTCCCTAAGAAGCTGGATAGCCTCCTTGTCGTCCCGGGCGAGTCGCCCTGTCTCGTGCCGGGCGACGATCTCCGGGTTGGCGCCGGCGTCATAGGCGAGGACGGGGCAGCCGGAGGCCATCGCCTCCAGCATGACGATGCCGAAGGGCTCCGTCTCATCGCTGGTGAACAGCAGGGCGGCGCTGTCGCGGAAGAGCGCGAGCACATCCTCGTGGGCCAGCTCGCCCCGGTATTCGGCCAGCGGATGTGCGCGACGCACGCGCGGCTCCACCTCGCGGCGGAAGTAGTCGGCGTCGACGATGGGGCCGGCCAGGACAAGTGGACGGCGCCCCTCCCAGGCCCAATCGAGCGCGACATGCGGCCGCTTGTAGGGCAGGATGCGACCGGCCCAGACGAGGCGCTGCTGGCGGTCGCGCGCGGGCGGGCCAAGGGGAATCGCCTCCACGTCGACGCCGTTGTAGAGAACCTGCGCCTCCGGCCGGCCATGGAGCCCAGCGTGGTGACGGCTGGTGAAGGTGAGGTTGCGGGCCCAGGGCGCGATGGGCGCCATGCCATGGCTCATCGTGACAGCGGGGACCACCATTACCCTCTGAGCGAGCTGCGTAAGCGAGTGGTCGAAGAGGACATCGGGCCAGCCGTGGGTGACGCTGCGTTCCACCATCGCCTGCACCAGGCCCGCCTCACGGGCTGCTGGCGAGCCCTGGGGCGGCACTGTGAGGGTATCGAGGCCGGCGACCTTTGAGCCTTCGAGGGCGAAGAGGGTGACATCATGGCCGCGAGCAGCGAGGCCGGAGGCCAGCTTGGCGACTAGGAACTCAACGGCACCGGCGCCGGGGGTGGGCGTCGGAAGGAAGACGGAGCTCTGGACGAAGATCTTCATGAGACTGCGCCAGCCATTTCGGCCCGGAGCCGCCTCCACCGCTTCAATACATCAGCAGCATGGCACTTTCGGCATAATCTCCTGCCACCAGGGCGATGGTATGTATTCGCTTCATCGTAGGGATGACCTTGCGAACAATGAGTCCGGGACTGATGGCGGGCGCGGGTAATCGCTGGCCCGATGCCACGCAGGTTATTCTCCCGGGGTGTGACCGGCTCGATATGAGAGGGGTAGACGCACGCGTGGTTGCGGCAGAGATGGTCCGACTGAAGCCCTGCCGGGATCGGGCCGACCAGCTGTTCGTAGGCGATGCGATGAGCGTATACGCTCATCCCGTCGACGCCGAACCGACCATAGCCCTGCCCGTCGAGAGCTGCCGTCCACTGCCAGCAAGGGCCGAGATCGGGCCGATGCGCCGGGACAGGGCCGTTCTCGTTGACCTTCGCCCAGAAGCGCGCAGGCAGACGGGGATCGCCGAAGGTGGGAGTGGTAAACTGGGTCTGCATCGGGAGCTTATCCTCCTGGTGTCGGACCGCCGGGCGTTCACGCGTCGCGGCGGTCATTCTTTCAGTGCTCCCATTATAACATGGCCCAAGAGTGCGACCCACTTCGCCGCGAACGTCTGGAAGTCCGCCGTGCTCTCGGCGCAGGCGCGCGCCGCCTTTGAGAGCTCCGGCCACCTGACCTCCCAAACGTCGCGCACGGCCGCGGCCCATTGCGACACGGTTGAGCCCACCGGCAGCACACGGCCGACCAGGCCATCCTCGATGCTGGCGAAGAGGCCGACGTTGGTGGTGACGACCGGCAGACCGCTGGCAAGCGCCTCCAGGAGGGCGTAGGCGTTGCCCTCGTGGCGGGACGGGTGGAGGAAGATGTGGCCGCGGCGGAAGGCGTCAGGCTCCTCGCCGGCCTTGGCGTTCAGATACTCGACGGAGAAAGCGGCGCCGAGCTCGCGGGCGATCGCCGGCATGATCTCCTGCCCCTTCTTGGCGTTGGTGGCGGCATGGAGCACGATGGGATAACACGTCGCCTTGTCTGTCCTTTCGCCGGTTATATTATTACCCTCTTCGGGACAATGCGGCCGGAACGCCTCCAGGTCCACGCCGTGCAGGATCGTCGCCACGGGCTGCCGGCGGTGGTGTGCCAGCAGCTCGCGGGCCGAGGCTGGGGAGCAGGCGACCGGGAAGGCGTTGGGCGCGTTGAAGGCGTCGTGCTGCGCCCGGACCTCGTGATTGGCCCAGGGGCTGCCGCCCATGTTGAGGTGAAACTGGGCCCAGGTGCCGTGGACGACCGGGAGGACTGGGTGCTGGGTGATGCCGTGGCCCCAGTAGCCGTCCGAGACGGCCACGTCGAACTCCATCTCGCTCTCCAGCCAGGAGCCCAGGACCAGCGCCTTGTCGGGGTTGCTCATGTTGCGGGCGGTGCGGTGCTTCGGGTAGTCGGACCAGCCGATGATGGCGCAGTCGTGACCCGCCTCGAACAGCGCGCGCTGCAGGTAGTGGGCGAACTTCTCGACGCCGCCCAACTCCCCGTCTGACCGCTTGAGCCAGGAGATGTGGACGACCTTCACGGCCGCGCCTTCGGCCCCGGCTTTCGCCACTCACCCCGCAGGAGCCTGACTGCGGCCCGGATGCGACGGAGCTGCTCGCCCCGCTTCTTCAGCCGCCGCCGGGCCATAGCTACTTCGCTCGCGCTGTCCTTGATCAAGGACTCTATCTTGTCGGCTACACGCCCCATCGCATCGATGAGCTGGTCGTAGGGATCGGTGGGAGGAGAGGCAGCGGCGGTAGGCGGCGGAGGGCCAGTCCTGGGAGGGCTTTCGCTGGCTCGGTGCGGCCGGATATCGGATGGATGGGAACCGTCTCGGCGGTAGTGGAGCTGTTCGGCGGGATATATCTGGTGGCTGCCGGCCGCCTGGTCAACGAGCTGGACGACGGCGTTCCCCGTCATGGGATGATCTTCCGAGGCCCAGTGGACGAGGATTCCCGCCTTCGCCTGCTCCTGGCCATCGACCGACACCCAGATCGGGTCGCCGGCGGCGATTGGTGTCCGCGGCCGGACCATCAGAACCTCCCTCCCAGGACACGGTGAAGCAGTCCGTCGAGGAAGGCGTGCTTCTGTGGATGGAGATCTCGGAGCCGCAGTGGATCTCCGCGAGGCGCGACGAGAGGGTCGCTCAGCTCCAGCCGGGGCAGCTGGACCGCAAGCGCATTCTCAAGGTCGAACATGGACCGGCAGAGCTCGGCGAAGAGCGGGGCGGAGAAGTCCTTGCAGGAGAACATCTCCAGGTGCGCCTCACGCACCTCGGTATTCAGGTGAACGGCCACGTGTGACTCAGCGAGGATGGCTATGGCGCATACGCTGGTATCGATGACTTCGCTGTGGGGTCCGCTGATCAGCGTCATGTCGGCGAGCCGGATGGCCTGGTGGCAGAAGCGCTCGGCGGTCGCCCGCGTCCAGCGAAAGGTATCGCGGCCGCGCCCGTCTACGGCGACGTGCATCTACTTCAGCGGGTCCGTCTCGAACTCGGTGCGCACGGCCTTGGCGATGGCGGCAATTTCCTCCGCAGTCAAGCCGGCACCAGGATCAGCCGGAACCGATTGCTGGAAGGTGCTGGCGAGGTATTGGAGGCCGCTCAGGTCAACTGGCCCGATGTCGGCCGAACCCAGTGCGTGAGCCCTGGCGTGCCCGGCGGAGTCGAGCGGGTGCTTGAGGAGGCCGATGAGCATCACGGCCCCCTCGGTGTTTGAGTGGTAATGCGGTGGTGGGAAAGACATGTCGTCCTCCTCCTGTGGCGGTGAAACGAAGGCACTATTGAACGTGCTGGCGTCCACGGTGACGCCGCCGATGTCGTGGCTCCCTCTATACTGCTTGCCGATGACCGGCCCCAGACGGCCGAGGGGCGGGGTGTCCAGCGCGGGGTTGCCGTCATAGTCCGCGAGCCAGGCGGGCACGTCACTGAAGTCGAAGTTGCCGCCGAACTGGAGCTGGAACCAGTTCCACCACGATTTGCCGGTATAGATGCAAACCTTCTTGCCGAGGGCGCGCAGGCCATCGACGGCCTGCCGGATGATGGCGGGCGTCGTCGCAACCTCCACGTCTACGGACGCGAAGTTTAGGTGCTCCCACTCGGCCGCAGCCGCGCCGACGGCCTTGTTGACCGCTGTGGCAGCGGGCAAGGTGTTGACGACCGTGTATTCTGAGGTTATCTGACCCCCCAGGCGGCCGTTCTGTAGGTTTGCGCTCGCAGGTGCTGGGGTAGTGACCCCCGTCCACGCGCACTGGATGAGTATGTCCCAGCCCTCCGCCTTCCGAGCCTGACACCATGCCTGCGACGCGGAGCTGAACGAGAGGTCCAGAGCCTTCAGCGTATCCAAGCGTTCTCTTCAGGCGTATCGATGAGGCCGAGGAAGACTTCAACCGGACCGATAAACAGCTTCAGCCCCGTCTCCTCAAAGTGGAACAGGTAGTGCTCATCGCCCTTGTTGGCGTGGAAGTAGGGGAGGAGTCCGAGCGCCCAGTAGAGCCGGTTGAAGCGGACACGAACGGCTGGCCTGATGGTGCTCAGGTTGTGGGGCAGGCGGCGAATCCAGAGGGGAAGTTTCATGCTTCCGCTGTCTCGGTTGGCGGCCGCGCCGCGGCTTCCCCAAGCACGTCAGCAGCGGCACCTTCCCGCTCCGCTTCTGGCAAAGCTTCAATGCGCTCCTCGAAGGTCGGTGGGGGTGTTGGCTCCTCGACATAGGCAGGAGCCACCAGCGGGTTGTCCTCCAGGGGCTTCTTGACGTTCAGCGTGCCGTTCCTCCGCCGCGTCATCACCCCCAGGAAGGCCGTCGCCACCACGGCGAGAAGGGCTGGCACCATGCTGCGGATGTAGGCCTCGGGGTCGGTGAGGATGGCGTCCAGGTCGTCGCTGAAATCGAGCAGCAGCGTGACGGTGAAGATGAGGATGGCGACCGCCGCTGCCTTCAGGGCCTCCGGGAGCAGCTTGAAGTCGTAGTCAGGAAGTTGCATCGGCGGTCTCCTACTCCTTAGGCTCCTCGCAGGATGTGCAGAGGCCGCGGCCGGCCTCACGGTCCACCCATTGCCAGCCGCAGCCGCCCTCGCAGGCCCTGCTGTCGGTGCATCCACAGACGATGCAGGTGGCCTCGTTCATAGTCTCGACTGTCATCCGCTCGCTCCTTCCAGGGCTGCCATTACGGCGCTGGCGGGGATGTCTCGGAGGGACCTGCCTGGCGGGCAGCGTTTGATAGAGGCCGGCGAGACATGGCGGTCCCGAGCCCCGTTGGTGACGTGGTCCCGGCGCCACATGCAGGGCTCGCAGGCGGCCGCGCTGATGCCCCAGGGCTCGCCGCCGCGAGGCTCGAATATGACCCCGTCTATGGGTGCCTCCCAGGCACGGACCTCCGTCGTCAGCTCGGGCGGCGTCCAGATCTGCACTCCGACCTGGGTGGCGCAGGTGAGTAGAACCACCGGCCGGGCGAGGGCGAAGCGCAGGTTCGAGAGCCCACCCTCCGGCAGCACGGCGTATTTGGCCCGGTCGAGGACGCCGGCGCTGGCGCGGATGTCGAGCTGCCCGCTGAGGTTGATCACGCCGCGCTGGTCCCAGGGCGGACCCTTGAGCCGGACACCGGAGAGGATGACGGGAGCGAGCCCCTTCCCGAGCGCCAGTGAGATCAGCTCGGACCAGCCGTCCTCCGTCCAGGCCTTGCCCGGCCAGCCGGTGTGCGGCGCCAGCACCAGGTAGGGGCCGCCCTCGCCGGGGAGAAGGCGCGACGCCGTCTGACGCTCCGGCTCCGTCAGGTAGTAGTGGGCGTCGAAGCGCTGCCCGGGCTCCCATGACAGCCCCAGGTTCTCCCAGAAGTGGGCCTGGATCGGGTAGTCGAGCGAGGGGCCGCCGAAGTAGGCGTAGCGTAGCTCGCGGACGAGGGCCGGCGCCGGGTGGGGCTCGAACCAGTCGATGATCGCTTCGATATCGGGGTTGCCATAGAGCATCTCGGCCGGGCAACCCTTATCGTATTCGAGGTTATAGCGGTCGCTGCGGTTGTGCTTGTAGGTCTGGTAGACGATGGGGACTTCGGGGTTGAGCTCCTTGTAGCGCCGGATAGCCGATGTCGAGAGGAGGACGTCGCCGAGCCCCCAGGCGAGACGAACGAGAAGGGTCATCGGGCGACCAGCTCCTTTCGCCGGGCCTTCACGACGTCACGTTTCAAGTAGGACCGGTGATATGCGGCGATCGCATCCTTGTTGCGTTGCCTGTAGGCGCGCCGCCTGGCTGAGACGAGAGCCTTGTTTCGCTGCCGATAGGACCGTCTATCCTCGCCGAGACAGAGGCGACAGCGCCTCTTGGAACCTTCGCTCTTGGTGAGTTCGATGTATGTGTTGGTCTCGTCATACGGATGGCCCCGCGGACAGGCCGTGGCCCTGGCAGCACGAGCGACCGGCGATTCGCCTCGGAGGATGTTCTCCCGATGTGTGATGGGTTCGAGGTGCGCTGGGTTCACGCAGGCGCGAGCCCTACAGAGATGGTCAAGCTCCAATCCGGCTGACACAGCCCCAACCAAGACCGTGTAGAGATAGACGTGTGCCGCCCACGTGCGGCTGCCCATCCCGAACTGCCCATAGCCATCACGATCAAGACCCGCCATCCAAATCCAGCATGGACCGAGTTCAGGCCGATGAGCCGGGATGGGACCAAGCCGAAGCTTGCTCCAGAAGCGCGGCGGAACCGTCATGCTGGTTGAAACAAAGGCTTCCCACGGATGCCTGGAAGCGGGCCGTGTCAGCCCCGTCTGCGCAGGCTCAGGAGCCATTCATAGTCCTCCTGGCTGTGGGCTTCGAATTCGTCCCCATGGTTACTCTCGTAGACGGTCCCGCTGGGGCCTTTAAGGCCGGCGAGGTGGCCGTGGATTATGTGGCGGACGCGTAGCGGCTCCACATGAGCTAGTCGCCGGGAATGCCCGTAACCGCGAAGGCGCCCTGGCCGCGGTGGGCGGTCCGGGAGCGCGCTGCTCTAGCGGGAGGGGTGACGGACTCTGGTATCGGTTCTGCCCCTTCCTCCTCCTCGTCAGCCGTGGCCCTCTCGACGACCGGCTCCCCGTCGCGCAGCACGTCGTCACCGGCATCGCTGGCCCGCTCGCGGGCCAGGTCGACGGCCTCGGGCGTCTCCCCCTCGGCGAAGCGCCGGCCCATGATGAAGATGGGCATCCAGATGGTCACGCGGCGGCGGCCGCCGGTCGGGAGCTGCTCGGGGTGGACGCTGACCGTGATGATCCGCCACCCCTGTTGGAGCAGGGAATTGGCTTCGCGGAGGCCTCGTGCGGCGGTGACCACCTCGGCATCGTTGGGGCCGGACAAGTCCTGGTCAGGCATTCAGACCCTCCTTGGGTTCGCAGGTGCGGGTCGCATCCGCGAGGCGTTCTTGCGCCCGATTATACGCCGTGGCGGAGCAATGTCAAGGGGCTAACGCACTTGACCATAAGCCAGGGCGGCCCGTGGTGGGCCGCCCTGGCTCAGAACGCCTGGCCGTCAGTTACCTTAGGTCGTGCAGGGGTGGATGTAGTCGCAGCCGTCGTCGACGAGGCCCTCGAAGCGGGCCCTGTAGCAGGCCTGCGCGCACATCGCCTTGATCACGAGGGCGGTCACGGCGAATAGCTCGAAGCTAACCGCCGTGCAGCCCGGAACCAGGTCCTTGTAGCTGAGGGGAATCTGCGTCGCCTTGTAGATGAGCGGCTCGCCGTTCTGGCGCAGCCGCACGGGGTAGAGCGTGGCGTCGAACGTGTCGCCCGGGCCGTCGGTGCGCACGAAGCGGCTGTCGCCGATCAGGGCGATGGGCCCGATGCCCGTCATCAGCTCGCTGGCGAAGTGGATGCCGGGCACCACGTTCTGGTTACGGTCGTAGAAGATGGTCTGGCTGCCGATGCCGAAGTAGGCGAGGGCGAGCTGGGCCAGCGCCGTGGGGTGGCCGATGATCGCCTGCGGCTTGGCGCAGCCGGCGGCCAGGAACTGGTCGAAGTGGTTGACGTCGAAGGTGCCGGTGACGCTCGAGTTGCAGCGCGCCCCGTTCGCCGCGGTGATAATGGTGGCGAGGCCGTCGAACTCCTCGGTGTTGCCGGAGTTGCTCCCCTTCACCAGCAGCTCGTCCCAGCCGTTGAGGACCAGGATGGAGGCAAGCTGCGCCTCCTTCTCCTTGAGGCTGGTGATGTTGCCTCGCAGCAGGGTGGCGACGTCCGCCTCCCCCGGCAGGCCGTTGTCGTTGAAGCCGCCGATCAGCTGCCGGATGCCGTAGCCGGCCCCGATGGACGCGATGGAGTGCTCGATGTCGGACTGGCTGAGGGTCTTCTTCGCGCCGATGTGGCGCTTGGCCACGCTGCGGTTGTCGCCGTCGTGCCGGAACTCCTCAGGGCAGCCGCCGGGCTCGAAGGCGATGTCGTTGCAGCCGGAGACGAACTCCAGCTCGTTCAGCTCCCGCCAGGAGTCGGTGTTGGCGCCGTTCACGACCTCCGGCAGAGCCCGGTAGAGGCCGGTCTCGTCGCAGAGCGTGATCAGCTCTGTGGTGTCCAGGGGGACAGCGAACTCCGCCAGGAAGTCGGTAGGGGAGACGTAGGGTTGGGGGAGGATCGCGGGGTCGGTGGCGCGCATCGCCATCATCGACCGCTTGACCGCCTCATGGAGGGCCTCGCCGTCACCAGCGGCCGCCCGCTTGGCCAGGTCGCCGAGACCGCCCATGGCCTCCTTCAGCTCGGCCGCCGCTCGCGCCTTCTCGCGGTCCTCGGCGGAGGTGCCGGCGGCGAAGAGCTCCTGGGCTGACATCAGGAAGCGCTCCACGATCTCCTCACGGCTTTCGGCCGCGTGGGACACGTCTTCGACGCTGCCGTCCGGCCGGCGCTTGGGAGCCCGGAAGGGCTCGCCGTCCAGGCCGGCCTGGCGGGCTGCCTGCTCGCGCCAGTCCTGGTAGGACATGCTGCGGTAGGCGCCGCTGGCGATGTAGGCCGGGTGGTAGCCGGCGTTCTGCTCGATTCCCTTGATCACAGGTGCTTGCAGGCTCACTTGCTCACCTCCGCTTAGTAGAACCTTGTCGGCTGTCGGGTGGAGCGGGAGACGATCTCCCGCAGGGTCAGCGGGCCATCGCGGGGGGCGGGCTCGGGCTCCGGCGTGGCGCCGCGACGGGGTCCGGGTGCCATCGACCGACGGCGAGGTTGCAGGTCCGTCCGCCTGGTCAGAGGCTCCGGGTCCCCACCGCCACCACCGCCACGCTCTTTGAGCTCCTCGAGCACCGCGAGGACCTGCGACATCGACATCTCGATGCCGCCGACCCTCTCCGCCAGGGCGTCAACCTGGGGGCTCTGCTCCGGCTCCGGCAGGGCCTCTTCGATGGCCCCCGCCATGTCGTTCAGAGCTTCCTGCAGCTCCTGCGGGGAGGCCCCCTGGATCACGAGCTGCCGCGTCTTGCTCACGACCTCGTCGAAACGCGAGAGGTCAGGCTCGCCGGCCGGCGTGCCCGCGGGGTTGACGGCGCCTGCGGCCGCCCCCTCGGGCTTGACACCAGTCCGGTCCTTCGCGTTGCGCTTCCCTTCCACGTGACTGTAGTCGGCCCCCAGCGTCCCGGCGCTACGGCCGCCGCCATAGGTCTGCATGATGATGGCGTTGATCACCTGGAGGTATTCGCCGGTCGCCGCCTCGATGTTGGACATGCGGTCGTCGACGGCGAGCTCATTCTCCGGCGTCAGGTTGGCGACGATGATGTCGGCCAGGGTGTAGGTCGCGTTCATGACGACGCCGATCATCTCCTGGTATTCCATCGTCTCGATCAGCCCCTGGTCGGGATCCGGGCCGTGGCCGTTCATGCGCTGCAGCAGCAGCTCGTGAAACTTCTGGGCCGGCTCCACAGTCTGAGGCTCGTAGGAACGGCCCTCACCGTCGCCGCCCTCGTCCGTCGCTTCCTTGGCCCAGGAAACGATAGCGGTGATCGCCTCCGAGGCGCCGCTGATCCGCTGCAGCGCGTCCTCCAGGGACTTGAGCTGCTTGGACTGCAGCCGGCGGCCGGCGCGGCCGCTGAACGCGACCTCGCCATGCTCGCTCCGCATGAGCAGCTTGCCGTCCTGGGCGGCGAAGGTGACGCCGTCGGCCTCCTCGATCGTGCCGCCAATGAAGGCCTCGGCGATCTCCTCCGTGGCCCGCTTCACGGCCGCCTCATCGACCAGGCCCTTGGCGTGCAGCTCTTGGAGCTCGAGCACATCGAGGAGCCGGTCGCTCAGGCTCTTGGCGTCCCGCTTCCAGGGCGCCGGCCGCTTGATCTCCTCAAAGCGCTGCTCGATCTGCTCCTTCTGCGCATCGGAGAGCCCGGAGCGGCGGGAGGCGGCGATCAGCCCGGTCTCATCCAGCGCCGCTACGTCCAGCTCCTCGAGCGTCTCCAGAGAGCGGTAGAGCAGCTCCGCGGGGTCGTCGCCGGTGGAGCGGCTCTCCCCGACCATCTTGCGCAGCCGCTTGTCCAGCTCGGCCGCCAGCTCCTCACCAACGATGGTGCTGGCGTCGAACTGCATGAACTCTGGGCTGATGCGCGTCTGCATGTCGCCGCTCCTTTGCTGCGCCCCGAAGTCGACCCGGCTGTTGCCCGGGTGGCTGGTCATGGTGATCTCAGGCAGGTAGCCCTTGGTGTAGGCCAGGACGCCCAGGTCCTCGCTGGCGGCGCCGAGGGGCTTGAAGCCGATGCTGGTCCGCACCTTGCGCAGCCTGGGCAGCACGTTCTGCTCCTGGAGAGCGGTCTCCGCCGCCGCCCTGGCGAGGCGCAGAGTCAGCCCGTCGGGCTCCTGGCCGTTCTGCCGGGAGATCTCCTCCGTCGTGAAGAAGACGCCCTCCGCCTTGAGACGGCGCCCGTCTCGGTAGAGCTTGGTCGCCCTGCCGATGCGCGCGATCTGGTTGTAGTGGGCGATCGTGAGGAACGGCATGCCGCGGGTGGCGGCGCGCCGGATGAAGTCGTCGTGGAGGTCCGTCGTCATCCGGGTGGCGTAGACGTCTACACCGTCGTCGGAGCAGGTCGTGCGCCAGGTGATGACGCCGTCGCGGTCGGCGACCCGGGTGAGCATCCCCTCGTAGCTGCCGAGGACGAAGCTACGCTCCACCCACTCGCCGTCCTCGTTCTGCTTGTAGACCTTCTTGACTGCGGCCCAGGCGACAGCCATCGCGTAGGCCTCCTGGGAGTCCTGTTCGCTCTCGTCCGGGTCGTAGGAGTCCCAGGCGCTATTGAAGGCCGCGGCGAATATCTCGCGGCCGTGCTGGGGCAGCTTCTTAACGCTGTCGGGAAGGCTGTCGTCCTCGGGACCGCTATAGGGTCGGGTCACCAGCGCTGTCGGGCTCATCGCTCCTGTAGTCGGCCCAGCGGTCAGGGAGGTGGTTGCATAAGCAGGAGGAGCACACCGGAGCCGGCCGCCAGGAGAAGGGCGAACACCCAGCCCGGCAGGGGCCGGGCTCGCCGGCGTCTAGGGTGCGGCCGCCTCCCCGCCGTTATCGCTACGAGAGCCGGCGAGCGTTTCCAACTCCTCCAGCTCCGCCAGCCGCCGCTTCGCCTCTTGGGCCGGCGTAGGCCTCGCGGGTGGACCGGTCAGGGCGCGGTAGACGACGAGCGCAACGCAGATGCCGATCGCGAGCTGGAGGGCGACGATGCTGCGCAGGAAGCTCAAGCTTCCACCTCCTGGCCATGGTCGATCTCGGAGAGGTTATTGAGGAGTTTGAGCTCCTGGAGCTTCCCTGCGGTCGCCGAGTCCTCCTCGGCGCAGCGCTCCAGCAGCGGCACTACCAGGCGCCAGCGCCTGTCGTGTGTGCGGAGCCGGCGCCTGAGCCCGCCCATTTCGTTCCAGGCTTCCTGCGCGATATCGGCGTAGGTCTTGTCGCCGGAGGCCTTCGCGCTGTAGCTATCGGCCTTGGTCTTGGACCTGAGAAGGTAGGCGCCGCCGGCGCCGCTCAGAATGGCCACCATGATCTGGGCAAGCAGCAGCATCGCCAGCTCCATCAGTCACCAACCCAGTAGGAGGGCTTGTCGCCGAGCGAGCGCAGCTCGGTCTTGTCGAAGGTGATGTAGCAGTGGCAGACGCCCGGATGGCCCGGAGTCGTCTGGGTCGGCCCGAACACGCTCGCGAACTCGAAGTCGGCCGGCACAGAGCCGCGGTTGTGGTTGCCCTGGCAGATGGGGCAAGCTATGCCGGGGATCGCCACCCAGCGCTTCTTGGTCAGCCCCAGGGTCACCTGCTGGTGAAGGGCGGCGTTGCTCTCGGCCCAGTTGATCTCCGTGTTGACGATGCTGAGGCCGCGGCCCCGGAAGGTCTCGATCAGTCCACGCCTCATCTCGCTGATCAGGATGCTCTTGGCGATCTGCGGGCTGGAGATCCCGTTGCGGACACCGCGGACGATCGCCTCCACGATGTAGTGGCGGGTGCCGTCGTCGATGTGACGGATGAAGGCGCCGGCCCGCTCCTCGAGCAGGGTGATCACCGACTCGTTGGTGACGGTGAAGGTGGCACCGACCTTGGCGGCCGCCAGGCCGAGTTCGATGCGGGCGGCCTCGATCTCCTGCACCACCTCCTGCAGCCCCTCGGCGTAGGCGCCGCGGAGGATCGAGCTGACGTCCTCGGCGAGGTCCGGAGACTTCCACCAGTCCACCTTCTGCAGCGCCTTCTCCAGCGCCTCACGGGCGTCATCAGCGCTGCGAGAGAGCACCCCGGCCGCGTCCCCGCCATAGGCGGCGGCCGCCAGGTCGAAGAGCGTCTGCAGGCGCTTGCTGGTGATGCCGCGCTTGGCCGGGGCCAGGATGCGCTGGGCCAGCTGCGCCATCTTTCGCGCCCAGCGGCTGTTCTCGGGGAAGGCGCGCGGCGGCGCCTTGGCCCGCCCCTCCAGGTCGACACCCGACCCGGTCGGCTCCGAGCCGGAGTCCAGCTCCTTGTCGGTAACGGCCACTTCCTCCTCGGGCGTCTCGGCCAGCTCCTCCTCGGCTCCAGGCAGGGCGTCGGGATCGACAATGTCCTCGGGCAGGAGCCCTTCGTGGACGGCGACGGCGCGCGCCTCATGGGCGTCGATGATATTGGCGTCCTTCATCTCGCGCAGGGAGCGCACGCGGTTGTAGTTGCTCTGGCTGCGCCGGAGGTCGTCCTCCAGGTCCACCTCTTCCCACATGAACTCGATGCCGTCCGGGAGGACGTCCATGTCGATCATGGTCTTGATGCCGCGGCGGACCTTGGCGAGCCCCTGGCGCTTGGTGGAGTCCATCAGCTTGACGGCGCCGGCCAGGCGCAGCTCCTGGCCGAACAGGCCGAGATCTCCGAGCGACATGCCGAAGCAGGCGGTGACGTATTCGGCGTAGCCCTTGATCAGGTCCTTGGGCATGACGACGTTGGGGTCTCGCTGGAAGGGCAGCCAGGTGGCCGGGTGTTTGCGTTCGCTCCCGCCACCGTAGAGGATCGGCACCTTGAAGGGATCCACGCCGGCGAGCAAGGTGCGCCAGCTCTGATACCAGTCGGTGGCCTCCTCCTCAGTCATGTCCATCAGGTCGAGGATGCCCGCCGGCGGCGTGTCCATGAGGAAGCCCTGCCAGAAGCGGTCGGCGCGGAGCAGACCCTGGATCGCCGGCAGGGAGTCGGCCGCGGGGGTGATGGTCCAGCCGTAGGAGCGGAGGTCGGTCTGCGCTTGCCAGCGCACCCGGCCCACCTGGTCGCCGCGGAAGGACACGGGCCGTGTGACCCCGCCCCAAGGGTCGACTTGGGCATAGGGGAAGCGGCGGTCGTAGGTGGGGACCATGGTCGCGGCGTCCAAGTGGCTCATCCAGGCGACGACGCCGTCCGGGAAAGCGCCAATCTCGGTGGCGCCGCCGAAGGGGACGACCAGCTGGTCGTTGACCACGCGGGAGATCATCGTCTCCCATCCCTCGCCCTCGTCGGCGGCCTCCAGCACCTTGGTGAAGTAGGCGACGACGTCCTTGTCGTCGCCGGCGAGATACCAGTTGAGCCCTGTGACCTGCATCACCAGCGTCTGGATACAGGAGCGGACGACGGGGGCGCGACCCACCAATTGTCGCCAGTGGTGCCCCTGGCCGAGTTCACCGCTGGAAAGGAAGCTGACCGGCTGGCGGAAGAGAGCCGGGGGCTCGCGTATAGCGGTGGCGCTGGGGGATCGCTTGGCCATCGCTCCTGTAGTCGGCCCTACCTGCCGCTACCGCCGATGAATTTGCGCCGGCCGCCGCTCTTGAGGGCGTGATAGGCCGCGCCGGCAGCAGCGTCGACCACGTCCTTCGAGCCCTTGGCCACGTGATCGACCTTGCGCCCGGACTTGAGCTGCAGCTGCTTGGCCTCCCGGAGCAGCACCGGGTGCGGGTAGTAGGCGATGGCGTCCGTGTTGAGCAGTTCCTGGAGGGTATCGTGGCCCTCCAGGTTGCGGTCCAGGGAGAACTCCTGCGTCCGGAACCCCTCCTTGCGGAGGATCTGCCGGCTGTCGATCGACTGCCAGCCGTCGTAGGTCACCAGGCCGCCCTTGATGCGGAACTTCCGGGCCTGCCAGTCGCGGATGAACTGGCGCACCGAGTCGAAGTCGATCTCCGGCGCCTGCCTGGAGCCAGGGGCCAGTTGGGGTTTCACCTGAAGGACAACCTCGAGGACGACCTTCCTGGCGTCCGGGTTGGGCTCGCCGTTCAACATCTCATACCAGGGGCAGCCCGGGACCGGCTTGTGGGCCATGGCGATGCCGCAGGAGTCACGGCTGAGGGCGAGGTCCACGTGGACGAAGCGGCGGCCCTCGCAGTCGGGCTTGAACCATTCGCCCAGCTCGCCGCGGGCGTCGTATGGGTGGCGTAGGCCGTGGCGGCCGTCCTTGATCGCCTGGGCGTCCCAGCGCTCCGGGTTAGGGTAGTAGCCCTCGGTCACGGAGGAGGGCCTGGCGCCGAAGTCGCGCCAGAAGGCGCGCGGGTTGGCCGCGCCGTTATGCTGTTCCCAGAGCTGATCGAAGCTGAGCGAGGTGTTGGCCTCCCAGCTCGGCATGTGGACGGCCATCATCCGCGGGTGCGACTTCCGCGGGGAAGGCTGGTAGTCGGGGCGCTCGGCCAGGGGACGGCAGCCCTCGCAGCGGTCCTCCAGGGGCATATCGTCCGTCTCCTTCGCCATCTTGAGGAGGGTGCCGTAGCCGTAGTCCCCTTCCCACTCAGGCGAGGAGAGGGAGCCGATGAGGGCGTCCTCGCCGAAGGTGGCGGTCGTCGCCTTCATCTTCGTGTAGACGTCCTCGGCGTTCTCCTCCCCCTCCTCCGTGCGGAACTTGCACAGCTCATCGAACAGGACGACGATGTTGGTCCCCCCGACGGTGGACTTGGCCCGCGAGTGGCCGCAGTTCATCTGGATGTTCTTGGGGAGAGTCATCTGAAGCGTCTGCTGCCAGCTGTGGCCGAGGTTGGCGTCGCACCAGGCCTTGAGGTCCTGGAACCAGCGGCCGCCGTAGTTGATCCGGTCGAGGCAGTGCTTGAACACGTTGTCCTTGGCCTGCGAGAGGGACATCGCCATGTTGTAGGTGCCGATCGTCTGGCCGGGCGCCAGGCCGTAGTAGCGCTGGGGGTTGGACAGCTCCAGGAGCTTGTAGACCTTATACCAGGCGAGGATAGAGGCAACGGTGCCCTTGCCGGAGCGCATGCCGCAGATGTCGACGAACTCGCTGTAGCCGGAGCCGGGCCGGGCGAAGTCCGTGAGCAGTAGATACTCCATCGGCTTGTCCTTGAGGTCAAGGCCGCAGAAGTCCTCGTGGGTGGCGAAGGTGAGGGCGTCGACTGTGCCGCCACCGCTGCTGGCCAGGACCTTGCCCTCGATGAAGCCGGCGATGTCGGCGTTGTCCTGACCGAGCAGCTGCAGCCAGTTGATCTTCACCGATGGGGAATCGACCTCGACGCCCTGGGCGCGGGCGATGTCGCGGCTGAGGTCGCGGATGAGCGCAGCCGCCTGAAAGCGGCGCGGGCTGGCCACGGGGAGCTTGAGCATGTCCCGCCAGAGGATCTGCAGGAGGGCCTGCTGGCGGCGGATGTATTCGGCTAGGTCCAGGAGGCCGAAGCCCTGCGACAGGTTCTCACGCATGTCCTCGCGCAGCACCTGAAGATCGTCGCGCACCGTGTCCGTTGGCTCCGCCTGTTCGCTCAGCAGGTGAGCCCACTTGCCGTTGGAGAGGATAGCCTGGGCGATCCGCGACGGCGACCAGCCCAGCAGATGCATGTGCTCGACGACGGCCCGGCGCTTGGCGATGAGATCGGCGGGGAGCCGGACCAGCGTGCGCTCGGATTCCGGCATAGGCGGACTCAGTCCGTAGGTTCTAAACCGAGCTCTGTAAGGACTCGCTCCAGGTCCTGAGCCAGGTCGTTGCCGTGGTCCGGAAGCTCCATGAGGGCGGTGGCCTCGATGCGGGCGCCGGTCTCCATGAGCTTGGCGAGCTGCTCGACGGTCATGTCGGACATGCCCGCCTCATGCCTCTGGAGGCGGGTGACGAGCTCGTTGTAGGCGTAGGAGGCGAGGTTGCCCCCGAGCCGGAGCTGCCGGTCGCGGGGGCTCTGGGCGGGGGGCCCAGGCCGGGGCGTGACATCCTCCGCCGGCGCGTCGTCGGTCATCGCGTGAAGGTTCCCCAGAAGGCAGGATCGCCGACAGGATCGCCGCCGAACTGTGTCTCGCAATAGCCGATCTGGCTGCGGCGATGCACCAGACCGACCTCGGCCGCAAGTTGATGGACCTGCGCCGCGTTCAGCGCTACATGGAGGCCGTCGCCCGGGTCTTCGTCCCGCAGGTGAGTCCAGAGCAGCAGCTTGCCGGAGGGCCTGATCAGGCGGTGGCACTCCTTGAGGACGGCGAGTGGGTTCTCGACGTGGTCGAGGGTGTTCAGGCAGAGCACCGTGTCGAAGCTGGCGACCTCGAGGTCTGCTGCGTCGAACAGGATAGTCTGATCCAGCGCCAGCCGTTTGCCTAGCAGGCTGCCGGCGATAGGCCGATACTCTCTCGCGTTTGGGTCGACGCAGACCAGCTCGTCAAAGCTGACGGCGATCCAGGCGGCAGAGATGGGCCCGGAGCCGATATCGCAGACACGGCCGAGGTCCTGAAAGTCCATGAACCAGAAGGGCAGATAGCGCATACCATAGACGCCCAGGAGCCGCAATAGGGTGACCGGCGACAGCCAGCCCCGCCACCAGTCGAGCTCGGCCTGCAGCCGGTCCATCATCGCGCGCGGCCCGGGCCCCCGAGAGCCGTAACGTTCTCCTGCTTTTCGCCGAGGTAGTATTCGGCGAGGGTCACGCCGCCGGCGTTCACGCCCAGGGAGAGCGGCGGGGCGTCCTCGTCAACCCCTTGCCGACGACGCCGATAGGCGCGCATCTTGCAGGCCGAGTTGCAGAACTCGGCGTCCGACCGGAGGTCGGGATCGAGGACCGTCAGGCAGTGCCGACAGCGACGCTCGCTCACGTAGAGACTCCTGCTGGAGCTGGCGGTTGGCAGAGGCGATGGGCCTCGGCGGCATACTCGCAATACTTCACGAAGGCGGGGATGGGACAGGGTAACGGTGGCTGCTTGATGTTCTCGCCACAGCGTTCGCAATGGCCGAGGTAGGGGTCCGGGCCCAGAACTACCCAGGTGACCCGCTTCTTGGCGCTCACGCGGGGACCTCCGGCATCTCGTCCCACGTCCTGCCGTCGATGAGCGCCCCGGCGCTGCTCGGCTTAGGACCCCCGAACTGCTTGAAGAAGAACGGCACGCCCGCCGCGACGCACTGGTCGTGGATGGACCTCACCCACTCCAGCGCCTGCGGCTTCGGACGCCAGCCGGTCGATTGACACTCATCGCACCTGAAGGCCACATCGCCAGTCGCGTGCCAACGCTCTTCATGGCGCTCGTCCGTGCACCGCTCGACCAGCTTCCGCTCGGCGCTGCCCGGACCGCTCTCGCCGCCCACGATCACCCACGAGATGCGGGCGTGATCGGGGCAGACTTCCCCCGCATAGCAGCCATCCCAGCCAAGATAGGGTGTCACGTCAAGCACACCCAGCAGCGGCTCGCAGGACAGGAAGCGCACAGCGGCGGGCGTGTCCAGCAGCACCAGGTAGTGCGCGTCGGCGTTGGTAGTCGGGAGGCGGTGAGCCCAGAGGTCGCGGTAGTAGAGCCCGACCTGGGCCGGGCAGGAGACGAACCGGATCTCGGACCCGGGCCCGACCTCGTCCCCCTCCCCGAAGATCGGGTAGGACGCGGAGCGCACGCCGATCGGCTTGAAGGCGTGGGCGGCCGGCGCGAAGGCGTGGGCGACGACGTCGGGCTTGTTGGTCAGCAGGTAATCGGTCCGCTCCAGGGAATGCTCGCTGGCGAAGATGACCAGGGGAGACTCCGCCTCTTCGATCCGCTGTTGGCGGACGAAGACGGCCAGGCCGGCGAACTCCATGAGATGGTCGCGGAGGTCCGAATGCTGGGTCTTCGGGCTGAACTCTTGGAAGGACGGCTCGGCCCACTGGAGGGCGCCGCCCGTGTCGTAGAGCCGGTCGTAGCCGCGCTCATACATAGGTGGGTTGACGTAGGTGATCGCCAGCGCGTCCTCCTTCACCTCTTCCAGGTGCTCCCACATGTCCAGTGGCCGGTAGGCGAGGCCGGCCAGCTTGCCGGCGAGGGCCTGCGCCTGCTTCTCCAGCTCCTCGATGTGCTTGTCGCGGTGGCGCTGCAGCTCTCGCACGACCAGCTCGGCCCAGTAGGTCCTGGCGTGCTGGTGCGCGGTCAGCAACTTGAGCGCGTAGAGGAGCTGGCCGGCGGTGCCGAAGGAGAGAGAGGAGAGGGTTGCTTCGAGAGCCTGAGGGGGCGTAACGCTCACCTGGAGGGCGGAGAGGGGCTTCCCGGAGGCGAGGTAGCCGAGGACGGAGGAGAAGAGGGAGACGTCGGAGCACTCGATGTTGTCGGGGGACCAGCCGACGTTGATGGCTACCTCCGCTATGGCGAACTTGCCGCAGCAGGGGATGACCAGCCGCCGGTAGCGCCTGCGGAGCGCGGCCAGGAGGCCGCCGAGATAGGCGCGGGCGGGGCCGGGCGTGTTGCCCAGGAAGATGGCGCCGGCGTTCTGCATTAGCCTGGACCGGGGGCCGGGGAGTTGAACCGCGGCCCTCCACCCTGGAAGGGCAGTATGCTACCGCTACACCATCCCCGGTCGCCGCCAATGGTAGGGGACGCCATCGCACTTGTCAATCACGACTGCGAGGCCATCGCCAGAGGTGGCGCCATGCCGGTTTCGGACCAGCCGGAGGCCGTGAGGCATAGTGTGCGCTGGAGCAGGGGAGCAAGCGGACGATCTCGCGCAGGCTGGGCGAGTAACCGAAGCCGGCCCAGTAGCAGGCCACCACCTGCAGGAGCCGCTTCTGGGTTGGCGTCATTGCGACAGCGCTCGTTTCGCGACGGCCTCGCTGAGCGCATCGCTGGCCGCCATCCACCCCGCGTCCTTTTCGCAGCCCTTGCGAGCCATGATCTCGGTGACGTAGGCCGAGAGGGCGGCCTTATCGCCGTCCGCGCTCCAGAGCTTGAGCACCTGGCAGGCGCCCGCGAGGTCGAGGTCGTGCGCCTTCATGACGTCCTGGAAGGCCTGCTGGCCCGCAGGGAGAGGCTGGCCGTTGGGCGGCTTGGCTGGCTCCGACGGCCTGGGTGCTTCGGGCGTTGCGGCCTGTGCGGATGGAGAAGCCGGAGCAGGAGACGGGCGCGGCGCAGGTGGAGGGGCCTTGGGCGCAGCGCCCCGCTTGGGCCGCGAGCCATCGGCGGTAGGCTTGCGCCACTCGTTCTGGACCTTGTGCAGGTAACGGCCGATGCCGAAGAGCACGGCCGCCCGCTTGAGGGCGTCGGTCGCGGCCGCCTTGAAGGGCTGGTCCGTCTTCTGGTCGGCCGCGATTTGCCCGGCGCCGGCCTTGGTCACCCCCAGAATAGTGAGACGGCAGATCGCCGCTCTGTCCCCCGCGGCCTCGATATCCAGGCTCCAGCCTCCCGGCCCGAGGACGTCGTCCAAGCGGTCAATGATGGGGTCCGCCTCAAGGTAGGGGGCCCAGAGCTCGCTCATCTGCGGGGTGTTCTTGTTCGTTGTCGCCACCACGACCCAGGAGACCTCGCTCTCCTTGAAGGGCGCCGACAGGGCCTTCGCGATCTCGGGGGTCCATTGGCTCATGGCCGGTAGGCCTCCGCCGGCAATTTCGGGAACCATCGCAGCGCCTGCTCCTTCGACAGCTTCGCGCCGTAGGCAGCGACGTGGGCGATCGCTTCCTCCTCGGTTGCATGGCCACAAAGCGCGCCGATATAGGCGCCCCAGTCGTCGACGCGGCCCTCACGGGCCAGGATGACGATGCCGGCGCCGCTGACGTTCCAGTAGGTGTAGTCCAGGACGCGGTCGGTCGGCGGCACATGGTAGTGGCGGATGCCGAGTGCCATCAGCTCCTCCTTCCGTTGCAGCGCGCCCCGACACGGACGCGCGCGCCGAGAAAGCTTGGGTTGAGCCCCCATTCGCAGCTACAGCTGTAGCAGCGAAGGCTGGCCACACGAAGCCCCGGATACGCTCCCTGGCGCAAGGTCAGGTTGCCGCGGGCGCAGCAGGGGCAGAGCGCCAGCGTGCGCGTGTTGACGGTTCGGGATCGCGGGCGTTTGGGCGGCGCCAGTGTCCCCAGGTTCCCGGGGTCGCGGTAATAGCGCCTCACCGGTCCGCCCATCCGAGGACCGAGACTGGATACTGCCAACTCCTGAACAGGAGGCGTTCGTGGTGGATCTCGCGTGCGCCGAAGCCGAAGCGCGTGAGCAGGAAGTCCCAGGCCTTGTCGCTGAGGCGCCAGTAGTCCCCGCTCTCGTAATCGTGTAGCGGGAAAATGAAGGGCGTGGAGAACCAGAGGCGGCCGCCCGGCCGCAGCACGCGGTGGATCTCCTCCACCATCCGGTAGATGTCGTCGACGTGCTCCATGACCTCGCGGGCCAACACGCACTCGAAGGTCCCAGACCGCCACGGCAGGGAGCGCTGGCCTTCGTTCCAGGTGGGGCTCAGGTCGACAATGTCGCGCCGGCCGACCGGGACGACCAGATCCGCGGAGGTATAGGCTATCCGCGAGGAGACGAGGACCATCTGCAGATCGGTCTCAGGGCCGGGACCGAGCTCGAGAACGGTGGCCGGCTTCTCTATCGTGCCCCTGCCGATGCACCACTCGACAGCCTGCCGGAAGTGGGCGTCCACAGGAGCGCGGTGAAGCGCCCTATCTTCTAACCAAGCGCGCCAGCCGCCGTCTGCTGGGCCAGGAATCATGACGGCATACCCGAACGCTGCTTCGCCATACCTTGGCGGTGGCAAGCTCTGCATCCCCGGCGCTCGCTACGAGGGTAGATATAGGTATTGGCCTCGTCGTAAGGATGCCCTTGAGGGCAATGGGTCTTGGCCAGCCCTCGGGCCCGGGTAGCCCGAGGGCTGTCTCCGCGCAGCACATTCTCTGCGTGAGTGACAGGCTCGATGTGGCTGGGGCAAACGCAGGTTGGGTTCCTGCAAAGATGGTCGGGCTCCAACCCTTCCGCAACTGGACCGATCAGGTGCTCGTAGGCCCATCGGTGGGCGAGCACCGTTTTGCGCGTCCCATCCGTGCGGCTGCCGACCAAGAACTGGCCGTATCCATCGCGGTTTTGGCAGGCTGTCCACTGCCAGCAAGGGCCGAGGTCGGGGCGGTGAGCGGGGATTGGGCCGTTCTCGTTGACCTTCGCCCAGAAGCGGACAGGTAGGCGGGGATCGCCAAAGATGGGAGGAGTGGTAGACTGGTTGAGCATCGGCAGGTCCTCCTGTCGGTGTCGGACCGCCGGGCGTTCACGCGTCGCGGCGGTCATTCTTTCGTTGCTCCCATTATAGCAGGGCTACGGCTCACTTCTACCCACGTCTTCCAGTCACGCATGGGGTTCGAGCGCGCGCGGTGGCCCGCCGGGTTTGGGTTCCGCTCCCGTCCTAACCGGCGGGCCACCAAACGGCAGGCGCTCCTCCTTTCGTGGCCAGCCTCATCAGCGGCGGGCGGCCAACCCCGCCGGACGCCGCCGCCGGGCCGAGCGGCGGCGTTTCGGCTGTGCACAGGCGGGCCGAAGATTGGGGTCTTACCGAGGCCGGGGGTCCAGCCAGGGGAACGGTCCGCCTGTGCCTGGTCGTCATTCGGTCGCCTGACTCCCGTCCGGCGCGTGGCCGGCTGGGCAGCGGCCCGTCCGCGTGAATGTATCGTCGCTCACATCGAACGGTGCCATGCAGGCGTTGCAGAAGGCTCGCCCGTCCTCCAGGAGAGCGAAGGCGGTCGGGGTTCCTTTCACCAATGGCGGCACCGGCTCCGGCTCGGCGGTCGCGGCAGCCTGAGGAGAAGCGGGCCTGGGCGCCTTCGAAGTTCCCCGAGAGGCCTTCTTTGCCGGGGCCTGCTGTTCCGCCTTCATCTGGTCCCGCGCCTCCGCCTGCAGCCGCTTCACCTCCGCCTTGATCTCGGCCTGCTCCTTCGGGCCGAACAGGAACCCGGCCGTCGCGGGGAGAGCGGTCGGCGACCAATCGCCGCCGTATGTCTCGGCGCTGTCGAAATGGCGGACGAGGACGTCAGCCAGGGCTCTGATCAGACCATCCTGGCTGACCGACATCAGCGCCTTGAGAGCGCCGTTGGGCGTGCCGTCGTGAGCGGGCCTGCGAAGGCCAACACGGGCGCAGGCATCACCCAGGTCACCCTTGATGGAGGGGGTGTCGGCCATGCGGTAGCGCTGCAGCTGGGTGGCGGCCAGAACACGCAACGCGTCCTTCCCCAACCTCTCGATAAGCTCCGCCGCCTTTTCCTTCAAGTAGGGCTGGACCGCCGCCCGCTTGCGGGCGTTCAAGTCCTGAGCGGGGCTCGTGGGCGTCCCCCGGCTCGCCTCCGCTTGCTTCTGCCGGCAGACCGCCACCATACAGATGGGCCGGACCTTCACGCTGTCAGGGTATTCGTGGAGGCTGACCAGCAGCACGCGGCCCTGAGTCTTCCCATTCTTATAGGCCGGGCAGGCCAGGCACTTGTCGCGGGCCGAGCCCTTCACCACCTGGAGCACATAGTCCCAGGTGGCGGCGCCCTGTTCCCTCCCGTAGGTGTAGGTCTCGATCGCGGCGGGG
>Ga0209342_10000664_pt1 | contig 40004 bp, 30 predicted proteins | sample RifCSP16_2_FD_184023 | JGI IMG/M metagenome (GOLD analysis project Ga0209342, IMG submission 184023) | Soil microbial communities from Rifle, Colorado - Rifle CSP2_sed 16_2 (SPAdes) (version 2) | ecosystem: Environmental > Terrestrial > Deep subsurface > Rock core/Sediment | place: Rifle...
TGCCCCCTTTCCGGCCTCGGGCTCGCGATCGCCTCGGAGCTCATCGGGATGATGGGTGGACGCATCTGGGTGGAGAGCGGCCGGGAAGGGGGCAGCCGGTTCTTCTTCACCGTGCGCTTCGAGCCCGCGAAGGCGGGCGCGCCTCGCCCGCCGATCCTGCGGCGCGGTCTGCGGGTGCTCGTCGTCGACGACAACGCGACGAACCGGCGGATCCTCGTCGAGATGCTCTCGAGCTGGCGGATGCGCCCAAAGGGGGCGGAGGGCGGCCGCGCCGCGCTCTCCCTCCTCGAGCGGGCGGCGCGGAAGGGGCGTCCCTTCCCGCTCGTCCTCCTCGACGCCAACATGCCCGACATGGACGGCTTCGCCCTCGCCGGGCACATCAAGAAGCACCCGCGGCTCGCGGGCGCGGTCGTCATGATGCTGACGTCCTCGGGTATGGCCGGGGAGCGGGCGCGGTCGGAGCGGCTTGGGGTCGCCGCCTACCTCGTCAAGCCGGTCAAGCAGTCCGATCTCCTGGACGCGATCGTGAGCGTCCTCGAGACGGGCAGGCGGCGGCGTGGCCTCGCGGCGCGGCCGACCGCCGTCGCCGGCCGGCGAAAGGGCCGGCGCCTCCGCGTCCTCGTGGCCGAGGATAACCCCGTGAACCAGAGGGTCATCGTGGGCATGCTCGAAAGGGGGGGCCACACGGCGGTCGTGGTCGGAAATGGTCGCGAGACGCTCGGGGCGCTGGAGGCGGGGCGCTTCGACGCCGTGCTGATGGACGTGCAGATGCCGGAGATGGACGGGCTGGAGGCGACGGCCGCGATCCGGGACAAGGAGCGGGCGAGCGGCGCCCACGTCCCGATCGTGGCCATGACCGCGCACGTGATGAAAGGGGATCGGGAGCGTTGTCTGGCCGCGGGCATGGACGAGTACCTCGCCAAACCGGTCGAGATGCGCGAGCTGCACCGCACGCTCGAGCGCCTCGCCGCCCCCGCCCGCTCCGCGCGGCGCCCGGGGGAGCTTCTACGCTCGGTGTTCGACGAGGCGGTCGTGCTCGAGCGTGTGGGCGGCGACCGGAGGGAGCTGCGCGCCCTCGTCCGGCTCTTCCTCGCCGACTGTCCTCGAGCGCTGGCTCGGATACGGGAGGCGATCGCGAGCGGGAGCGCCCGCGCGCTCCGCGACTCCGCCCACGCCCTCAAGGGGGCGGTGGCCAACTTCGCCGCCGCCGCCGCGGTCGAGGCGGCGCAGCGGCTCCAGGCGATGGGGCAGTCGGGCGCTCTCGCCGGCGCCGAGGACGCGTACCGGGATCTCGCGGGACGGATCCGTGAGGTGAGGCGGGCTCTCAAACTCTTCGCCGCGTCCCGGGCCCGACCGGGCGGTGGGGGCCGGTCCCGCGGCAGCCGCAGACGGTAGTTCCCCGATCAGTGCGCTCGGTAGCGCGGATGCGAGGGCGACCTCGCCGCCCGCATCCTGGTCCGGGACGCCACGCGTTAGTCCAGATACTTGATGAAGACGACCTCGTTGTGCTTCTCGTTGAAAAGGAGCTCGTCGACGATCGCGCGGGTCATCAGGAGGCCGAAGCCGCCCGGGCGAAGGCCCTTCTCCTCGCGCACGAGCGCGTGCTGGAACGGCTGATCCTCGGGGTTGCTGAGGGCGGAGTGGGCGAGTCCCTCGAAGCTGAAGCCCTTGCCGGGGTCGGCGATCCGGTAGAGCAGCATCCGGCGCGCACGCAGGTAGGAGATGCGGACGGTCTGCTCGGGGTTCAGCCGCCCACCCCATTCGATCGCGTTCATCAGCAGCTCGCGGAAGGCCTGGCCTACCCTCGCCCTCACGTCCTCCGGCAGGTCCGTGTCCAGGCGGGCCATGAAGTCCTGGATGCGCTCCGCCGCCTCCCGATCGCAGGGCACGACCAGCTCCACCCAATTCGGGAGCGCGGAGAGGACCTCGATCGGTCGCGGCGCGGGCGGGGCGGCGAGCGCGGAGCGGATGAGATCCAGTAGCGCCCGAGGCTCCACGGGCTTGGTGATGAACCGGTAGGCCTGTGCCTTGACCGCGCGCAGCAGGGTCTCCGGCGTGTCGTCCGCGGTCATCACCACGACCTTCACCGGCGAGGTCTCGGCGCGGAGCCGGGCCAGCAGCTCGAGGCCGTCCATTCCCGGCATCCAGACGTCGAGGAGGACGATCTCGAAAGGCTTTCGGCGCATCTTCCGAAGGGCGGTCGCTCCGTCCGCCGCGACGTCGACCTCGAAACCCGCGGAGCGGAGCTGCAGCCGGAGGAGGTGGCGCGTGGAGCGGTCGTCGTCCACGACGAGGATGCGGGCCATCGTCCCTCGTGCCCCCCAGGCGCAGACTACGCCCGCGTCGAGGCGACGGTCAACCACTCGGTCAACCACTCGTCTTGACAGGCCCGGGGTGCCCGCGTACGGTCGGACGACTTGACCTCCGCCGACGACCTCGCCGCCCACGCCGTCTCTCCTGCACCGCCGACGGCTCGGAGGGACCGCTCGTGGCTCACCGTCGTCGGCGCCACCCTCGTCCTGGGCGTGCTCGTCTTCGTGGTCGCGCCCCACTCGCCGTGGCCGTTCTGGTCGCTTCTCTTTTTCCGGGACTACCCCTGGCCCCTACAGCTTGCCTTCGTGCTCGCTCCCGCCGTTCTCACCGTCGGCCTCGGACGCGCGGTGACGGTCGCCGCGCGGCGGATCCCGGCCCGCGTGCCGGGCACGCGTGCGACCGCGCTTCTCTCCATGGCGCTCGCTTCGCTCGCCGTGTTCTGGCTGCTCCGGGAGAGGCGCCACTGGGGCGACGCCGCCTACACGATCGACATCCTTGAGGGCAGGGCCGATGTCGGACCCTTGGGGCGCTACTTCTGGAAGGAACCCCTGGATCGCCTTCTCTCCGTCCTCTTCACATCGGCGGGACGCTCCCTGCTCGGCTGGGGGGCGGAATCCAGCGTCGCCCTGATGAGCGCCCTGGCCGGTAGCGCCTTCGTGGTGGCGTTGTGGCTGGCCTCGGCCAGGCTCGGCCGAACGGGACCGGGCCGGCTCTTCGCCTTCGGCCTCACCCTCTCCATGGGCGCCTCGCAGCTGTTCTTCGGGCACGTCGAGAACTACACGCTGGTCACGCTATTGATGATGATGTTCTTTCGTGAAGGGCTCGAGGCCCTGACGACAGGGGGCTCCTGGATCCCGGTCTGGCTGTGGGCTGCCGTCGCCGTCACCGCGCACCCGCTGGCCTCGTTTCTGATCGCGCCGCTCCTCGCTCTGCCGCTCTTGCGGGAGTCGCCCCCAACGCCCGTCGCGCTCCGGCGCTTTGCCTTCGCCGCCCTTCCCGGGCTGGCGTATCTCGGCCTCTTCTACGCCTTCTGCCGGGCGCTGGGCGCACTCCCCCTGGAGATCGGAGTCAACCGCTTCGGTGAGGCCAGCCCCGTGTTTCTCGGGCTCTCGGAGGCTCTGTCGGCGCGGCACCTCTGGGACGTCGCCCAGAACTATCTCCTGACTCTGCCCGCAGGCGCCCTCGTCGTGCTCATCCAGTGGCGGCGCAGGCGGGGAGAAGCCGATCGGCGGGACGCGGCCTCGGTGTTCCTCGGCGTGGCGGCGCTGTCCTTCCTCGTCTTCTCGCTCTTCATGCACGGGATCCTGCGGCGTCGGCGGGACTGGGACCTGTTCGCGCCCGCCGCTCTTCCCGTGGCCCTGCTGGCCGCCCGTCTCCTCGCGGGTCGGCTAGAGAGGGGTCGCTCGACTCCCCTCCTCGCCTTCTTCCTGGTCCTCTTCTCCCTGGCGGTCTCGGGACCGTGGATCGTCAGCAACTGGCTGGACCGCCCCGCGGCGTCGGCCGCGCTGTTCGGTCGCGACTAGCGGCGTCCACCCGGCCGCCAAGCGGTAGAGGCCGAGGAGCTGCACGCCACGGCACTGGAGCGACCACAGCGGACGGCCGTGCTCGTAGATCTCTGGGATCCCCGGGAGGCGATAGAGGGCGCCTCGCCGAGAGTACAGAAGGAGGTACTCGGCCTCTTCGTGGGGCACGGGCGTCCGGTCCAGGCTGGGCCGGCCCCACTCCGACAGGAGCACGAGGTAGGAGTCGTAGTTCGGCACGGTGACGAGCTTCGCCTTCGGTGGCAAGGGCACCTGGATCTCCCGCAGCGCGCGCGGGGTGTAGGCATCGTACCAGTAGCTGACCTCGAACCCCAGGCGCGCGGCGCCGCGCAGGCCGCCGATGAGCTCGCTGTAGTACGACATCTCGAACGGGTGCATGGTCACGAGGCCTTGGGCCCCCAGCACGAGGACGGCAGCGACCATCGCGAGCCGCGGCGCCATCCGCTCGCGGAGGGTCCGGAACCTCTCGACGAGCTCCAGGAAGCCGAACCCGGCGAGGGGAGCAAGGCAGAAGAGGCTCGGCAGCATGAGCCGCACGCCGTCGTGCCCGGGCGCGTTCGGCAGCATGCGAAGGAACGGCAGGACGCCCGCGCCCATCGTCCAGAGCGCGATGACGGGATCGCGGCGGCGCAGCCCCCGCCAGGCCCCGGCGAGGGCGAGGGCGAGCGTCCAGGGCGGCGTGGTCACCGCGGGTAGGACGAGCCCGTTGTGCCAGGGCAGTGCCCCCAGGTAGCTCGTGCCCAGGTAGTACGAGTCGCTCGTCCAGTGCTGGCTCGCGTTGAAGGCGCGCCAGTAGAAGCGGGCGATGCGGGGGAGGGGATCGCCCCACCACATCGGGCAGAGCGCGAGCATGACGAGGGGTGCGACCACGGCAAGGACGAGGGTGGCGCGCCAGCGCCGCCACTGCCGGAAGCAGAGCAGCCAGAGCCCCAGCAGCGCAGGCACGAGGACGAACGAGGCCTTGCAGGCGAGGCCAAGGCCACAGACGAGCGCGGCGACGAGCGCGCGCCGGGCACTCGTGCCGCTCCAGAGCCACAGGAGGATGGCCAGCAGCCAGAAGGAGGAAACGGCCACGTCGTTGGCCGCGAGGTGACCGTGGGCGAAGGCCTGGGGCATGAGGAGCAGGCTGCCCGCGGCCACGGCGGCCATCTCCCACCCGTGGGCCGGGGCCAGCCCGGCGAAGAGCAGCGCCACCGTCGCGGCGAGGAGCAGGCAGGTCCCGAGGCGGTACGAGTACGGAGGGCCGGGCCATCCCTCGCCCAAGGGACGGAAGAGCGCGGAGAGCAGGACGGGCACCGGTAGGTTGCGGTTCTGGCGCGCGGCGAAGAGCCACGTCTCGCGGAGACGCTCATCGCGGAGCTGCTCCCGCAGCCCGCCCAGGCCCCCGGCCGCGACATCGGCGAACCATCCGCGGAGGCCGTCGGTGATCACGATGTAGAGCGGCTCATCGAAGGTCAGGCCGTAGTCGTCGACCGTCGCCACGAGCAGCGTGGCCGCGAGCAGCGCCACCGTCAGGCCGGCCAGCCAGGTGCGCCCCATCGTGTCGGAGGCATCCTAGCCTCCGCCGGACCAGAGTCAACGCGTCAGGCCTTCTCGCTTGGCTCGTGTAAGATCGAAAAATATGACGCCGCGCCGCATCCTCTGCGTCTTCGCGGGAAGCGTCGCCCTCCTGGGCTGCCCCTCCGCGCCGAGGGAGGTCGTCTACGACCTGGCACGCAGAGTGCCCGTGGCCGAGCGGTGGTCGAAGCACGAGGTGTTGCTGTTCGGGACGCCCTCCGCGGAGCCGTTCCTGCCCGAGGGCTTCTATCGGGAGGCGGGAGTTGGGGGCGAGCCGTTCCTCTGGTCGAAGCGGGAGGCCGAAGTGGCCCTCCGGTTCGACCGAGTGGCCCCTCGCGCCGCCGTCGTCGACATGGCGCCCTTCCCGAGGCTGCGCGACCAGAGCGTCGAGGTTCGACTGAACGGCGTGCGCGTGGAACGCTTCCGGCTCGCCGACACGCGGTCGCGCCAGCGCATTCGCCTGCCGGCGCCGGCGCAGCGTCCCGGCGAGAACCGCCTGCGCTTCGTCTTCGCGGGGGCGGTCTCGCCGGCGGAGCTGGACGCCGCCAGCGCCGACAAGCGGCAGCTGGCCGCCGTCTTCTACAGCCTCACCACCGGCGCCGAGTCGGATGCCGGGCTCGACGACCTGCTCCGCCGCGATGCGCCCCGTCCCTTCGCCGTCGCCGAGGCCGAAGGGGTGCCTTCGCTGAGCCTCATCGGCCCCGCGATCGTCCGCTTCGCGGTGCGCCTGCCCCCGAGCGCCGAGCTGCGGTTCACACCGGAGCTGACGCGGGCGGCCCGGGCCGCCGCGGGGGCGGCATCGTTCCGGGTGACGATCGAGTTGGCCGAGAGGCCGGGCGCGGAACGGGAGATCTGGAGCCGTGTCGTCCGGGCGAACGACGAGGGCCCGGGCGAGGTAGCGGTGCCCCTGCCCGGGAGGGCGGGCGAGATCGCCCGGGTCGCCCTCCTCGTCGGAGCCGCGGCCGGAGACCGCTTCGCCTGGGGTGCGTGGCGCGCCCCGAGAATCCTCGGCCGCGGCGGGATGGACCCGCTGGCACCGGGGGCCCTTCCCCCGTCCGCGGACGCACGCGCCGATGACCTCCGACGCCGGCTCGAGGGCGCGAGCGTGCTCTTCGTCATCCTGGACGCGGCGCGGGCGCGCCAGTTCGGCGCCTACGGCTACGACCGGGACACGACACCCGAGATCGACCGGATCGCCGCCGACGGCGTCCTCTTCGAGAGGGCCTACACCCCGGCGGTCTACACCCTGGGCGCGATGTCATCGGTCTGGACATCGCAATACCCGGATCGCCACCACGGCGACGTCTCCTTCTCCTCCCCCCTGCCGAGGGATCGGCTGACCCTGGCCGAGGTGCTGTCCGGGCAGGGCATCTTCACCGCGGGCTTCGTGGCCACCGCGGTCCCTGGCGCCTTCAACGGATTCGATCGGGGCTTCCAGGAATTCCACGAGGTGTGGCGCGAGATCGGCAGCCGGGCCGACGTCTTTCGCCAGGCGATTCCCCCTTGGCTCGCCCGGAACAGGGACCGGCGCTTCTTCGCCTACATCCATTTCCGCGAGCCGCATTTTCCCTACGACCCCGAGCCGCCCTTCGACACGAAGTTCGGTCCCGACGGGCCGATCCCCAAGGCCAGCCGTCGCGATGCGTTCTTCCGCGACGTGAACCAGGGGCGCCGGCCCTTCTCCGCCGAGGAGCAGGCGCACCTCGTGCGGCTCTACGACGGCAACCTCGCCTACGTGGATCAGGAGGTGGGCGCCCTGCGGCAGGCGATGGAAGGGGCCGGGGTCTGGGACAAGACGGTGCTCATCGTGGCCGCCGATCACGGCGAGGAGCTTCGCGAGCACGGCTGGATCGGCCACAACACCCAAGTGTACGAGCCCGCGGCGCGGATCCCGCTCATCATCCGATTCCCCGCCGGCATCGGGCCCCGCGGCCGGCGTGTGGGCGAGCTCGTCGACCTGCTCGACATCGCGCCCACCGTGGCCGACGTGTTCGGCGCGCGGGGCAAGGGCGGCGCCGACCGCGAGTTCCAGGGCCGGAGCCTCCTGCCCGTCATGATGGGGGCGCCCGGAAGGCCGCTGGTCATCTCCCGCACCGTCTGGGATCGCCCGCGCTACGCCCTGCGCGATGCCCGCTGGGCGTACCTGTGCGAGACCGCGACCGGTCTCGAGTGGCTCTTCGACACCGCCGCCGACCCCGGAGAGACGACCGACGTCGCCGGGCAGCACCCTTTGCGCACCGCCTACTACCGTGAGACGCTTCGGGAGTGGACCCGCACCGCCTTCCGTGCGCGGGCGGTCGCGGCCGAAGCGCCGGCCGCCATGACCAAGGAGCAGTGCGAGGACCTCAAGGCCCTGGGCTACCTCGGGGCGGGTCACACCTGCCCGGTGAGATGACGGTCGTCCACCGCCGCCGCCGTCTCGGCCCTCGCACGCTGCTCGCGCTCGCCCTCGTGCTCGTCGGGTGTCCGGGCCCGCGGAGGGAGTCCGCGGCGCCCCCGCGGACCGGCCGCGGCTGGAGCGCGCTGCTGATCACGATCGACGCCCTGCGCTCGGATCACCTCGCGGCCTACGGCTACTTCCGCCGCACAAGCCCGAACATCGATGCCCTGGCCGGCGAGGGGACGCTCTTCGAGGAGGCCTTCACGTACTGGCCGAAGACACGAGGCAGCTTCGTGGCCCTGCTCACCGGGCGGCGCGCCTCGCAGACCGGCTACAGCAAGACCCACCCTTTGCTGCTGGGCTTCAACCCCACGCTGGCCGGCGTGCTGCAGGAGGCGGGATACGACACGATGGCCGTCGTCGACAACGCCAACGTCGCCGCCTCGCTCGGGTACGCCGAGGGCTTCCGCGTCTACCGGGAGACGTGGGAGGAGCAGGGCCTGGAGAGCGAGATGGACCGGACGAGAGCCATCACCGAGTCCGCCGTCCGGTTCCTCGCCGAAGCGCGTCCCGAGCGACCGTTCCTCCTGTGGCTCCACTACGTGAATCCCCACTCGCCCTACACACCCCCTCCGCCCCTCGACACCGCCTTTCTCGACGCGAGAGCGACGGAGGGGCCGAGCCTGCCCGTCGTCGACTCGCTTCACGGCGGGATCCCGCGTCGGTGGGCCGTCCCCGGGCAGGATCGCCTGGGCTACTACGTGGCCCAATACGACGGCGAGGTCGCGGCGGCGGACGCGGAGGTGGGGCGGGTTCTCGCCGCGCTCTCCTCCTCCGCGGTGAAGGGCACGACCGTCGTCGCCTTGACCGCCGATCACGGCGAGAGCCTGGGCGAGCACGACTACTACTTCGAGCACGGGGAGAACCTGTTCGATCCGTCGCTGCGGATCCCGCTCATCGTCGTCGTACCCGGGGCGCCGAAGGGGCTTCGAAGCACGGTGCTGGCCTCGACCCTGGATCTCGTCCCGACGCTGCTCGACGCGGTCAAGGTCTCCTACCCGCCCGGTCTCGCCGGACGGAGCCTGCTGCCGGTGGTGAGCGGCCGGGAGGCGTCGGGTCCGGAGCGCTTGTTTGCGCACAACGACCGACACCTCACCGCAACCTGGGACAACCGCTTCAAGCTGGTGGCGACGCCGCTGCGGGAGGGACGTCGCCTTGCGCTCTACGATCGCGGCGCGGATCCCGGCGAGACCCGCGACGTCTCGCGGGATCGGCCCGCGGAGCTGCGGATCCAGCAACGGGAGCTGGATCTCTTCCTCAAGCAGGAGGCCGAGGAGTGGAGCCGCATCCGCGAGGCCCTCGCACGAACTTCGGGCGAGGAGCACCTGAGCCCGGAGGCCTGCGAGCGTCTCAAGGCGCTCGGGTACGTGCAGGAAGGGTGCAAGTAGTGTTCCGTAACCGAAGGCGCGTGAACGCAGCCGGCCACGCGGCAAGGGGCTCGGCGAGCGGGGCCCCGGCGAGGACGCCGCCGTGCTTCGAAGCTGCGCGCCCGCAGACGGGGTGCACGCCGAGCCCCTTACCGTAGGCGCATTCGCTCCGCGCGTGCCGCGAGGAGGATGGGCAGGTCCTGGTCGGCGTCGGCCCAGGCAGCCAGGAACTCGTCGTAGGCCGTGCGGCTCTTCGCCGTGTCGCCCGTGAGCGCCAGCGCTCGGGCCAGCTCCAGGCCCGCCAACGCGTAGAGCGGCGAAAACGGGTCGACGCCGCGGTGGTCGAGGAGGGTCCGGAACTCCTTCGCCGCCGCCCCGCCGTCGCCTTGCTGGAGCAGGGCCTGGCCGCGCAGGAACACCGGCGCGAGCGCGGCCACACTGCCGAGCTCGTACGCCACAGCATCCTCCAGGGCCTCGATCACCTGGGCGGGCTGGTGCCGGGCGAGGTGGACAGCGGCTTCGGCAACCGGCACGTACACCATCTTCACGAAAGTGTCGCTGGTCTCGGCGTCCCTCGAGGCCGCAATGACGCGCTCCGCCTCGTCGGGCGCGCCGGCGAGAGCCAGGGCGGCGGCAGCACGAAGCCGGGGGGCGGCGGTGGGATCGCCGCGCAGGACCTCCCGAGCCTGCCGCACCGCCAGCCGACCGTTGCCGTAGAGGGCCTCCGTCCAAACCACCTGGGCGGCGTAGCCGAGGGCCACGTGGGGGAACCCCTGGTGCTGGGCCATGTCGGTCGTCCGCCGATAGAGAGCGCGCGCGGTCGACATCTGCCCCTCGAAGGCGACCGCCTGCGCCTGGGCGCCGACGAGATCGAACTCCCGCGAGCGGCCTCGTCCCCAGACGAGGTGTCGCTCGGCCTCGGCCGGGTTGTGATCCAGCCGCGCGAGCTGGTACAGCAGCCGTCGCGTCGGAACCGTCTCGATCCTTCGCACGACCGCCTGCTCCGCCGCCTGGCGCGCCTCCGCGAACCGGTTCGCGCCGCGGTAGGCGTATGCGAGGTTGGAATACGGGAACGGGTGCGACGGATTCCGCCGCTGCGCCTCGCTTGCCTCCTCGATGGCCCGAGCGTACTGCCCCAGACGGTTCAGCGACACCGCGAGCGCGTTCGCGGGGCGATAGTCGTGGGGGTAAGACTGCTTCCACACCTCGAGGATCCCGACCGCGCGCAGCTCGTCGCCCGCCGCGTCGTGGTACTGGTACTCGATGAACATCCGCTCGCGTTGGCTGACGTGGTCCCGGTTCGTGTAGGCGAGACGGGCGAAGATCCCGCGCTGCTCCGTCTCCCCGAGGCCGCCGTAGATGGAGGAGAGCGCGCTGTGAGCGGAGGCGAAGGTCGGGTCCAGCTCCACCGCGCGCTTGAAGAACGGGATCGCCTCGACGTCGCTCCCCATCGCGCGCCGCGCCACGCCGAGGGCGTAGGCCTTGAGCGCCTCGAGCGACGGCGTCGTCGCCTGCTCGATCGGCACGTCGAATCTTTCCATCGTCGCCAACGACTCGCCCAGCCTGGCGCGTATGGACGAGGCGCTGCGGCCGAGGGCACGGAGGACGTGTTCCTTGCTATCCGCCTGCGCCTGCTCGCGCGCGATCGACTCGCCAGCCCCGCAGTCGGTCGCATCGAGCGTGAGGACGTAGGTGCGGCCGAGGCTCGCGATGGATCCTTCGAGCAGCGCCTTGGCGCCCAGTCGCTGGCAGACTTCGCGCGCCAGGGCGTGCGTCAGCCGCTCGTCGGGGGTCCGGGTCATCATCTGCAGCGTCTCGCCGACCCGGTCGTCGGGGACGATGTCGAGGAAGGGCGACTGGCTGAGCTGAACGGCGAGGGCTTCGCGCAAAGTGCCGTCGAAGACGGGATCCCCCGTCGTGTTCACGAAGTCCGCGAGGAGGATCGAGTCGCGCTCGTTCAAGGGCGCGGGGCGGGGACGGCGCAGCCGCCAGAGGCCGACGGCAACGGCGGCGATCGCTAGCAGCACGAGAATCGCGGCGCCGGCTCGACGCCGCGTCGCGACCGAGCCCACGCGGTCTGCTTCCGACCACGGCGAGTCCGGCGGTACCGGCAGCGGGCCCGTCGAGGACGGGTTCTCCCGCCGTCGCTTGACCCGGCGAAGGTCAGCCAGGAGATCGGCCGCCGTCTGATACCGGAGCTGGCGATCCTTTTCGAGGGCCTTCCCGATCACCTGCTCGAGGTCGGCGGGGACTTCGGGGTTGAGGGTGGTGGGTGCGGTCGGCTTACGGTTGAGGATGCCGTCGAATACGGCGGCGGCGGTCTTTCCCGGGAACGCCCGCTGGCCGGTCGCCATCTCGTAGAGCACGGCGCCGAAGGAGAACAGGTCCGTACGCGGATCGAGGGCGTCGCCCCTCGCCTGCTCCGGCGACATGTAGGGCGCGCTGCCGGCGCCGGACTGGCTCGTGGTGGGGTCGGGGCGCGCGGAGGCCGTGGGCCAGGACGACGACGCCCGCCGCGTGCGCGGGTGATCCGGCAGGAGCCGGGCCAGGCCGAAGTCGAGAACCTTCGCGTGCCGGCCGTCGGTGGCCACGAAGACGTTGGCGGGCTTGAGGTCACGATGGATGACGCCACGCCGATGGGCGGCTTCGAGCGCCTCCGCGACATGAAACGCGAGAGCGAGCAGACGGTCGACGGGAAGGGGCTGTCCGCGCAGCACGTCTCGCAGCGTCTCCCCGTCCAGCAGCTCCATGACGATGAAGGGACGGCCGTTGTGCTCGCCGACGTCATAGATCGCGCAGATGTGAGGGTGATTGACCGCCGAGGCAAGGCGGGCCTCGCGCTGAAAACGCTCGAGCTCGGCGGGCTCCTCAGCCAGGTCGGCCGAGAGCACCTTGATGGCGACCTCACGCCCGAGCCGCAGGTCCTCCGCCCGGTACACCGTACCCGTGCCGCCCGCGCCAAGCTGCCCGAGCAGCCGGTAGTTCGAGATCGTCTCCCCGATCATGCGGCAGTGTCGGGGGCGCGAGGTTGGGAAACCGCCACGGTATCGCGAGTACGATAAGCACTCCCTGAACGCGCGTCAACGGATCCGGGAGCGGGCGGTGAGCCGGTCGTACTCCGCGCGTGCCGCGACGAGGATGGGCAGGTCGGCGTCGGCCTGCTGCCAGGCGGCGACGAACTCGCGGTACGCCTGGGCGGCCTTATCCTGATCGCCGATCACACGCCAGGCCCGCGCCACGCCCAATCGCGCGAGGGCACACACCGGTGAGAACGGATCGGCGCCCCGGTGGTCGAGGATCTTCTGGAACTCCTCGAGCGCCCGTGAACCGGCCTTGTCGTGCAGGTACGCCTCGCCACGGAGGTAGACGGGAATCAGGACCGCCAACCCTCCCGTCTCGTAGGCGGCTGCCGCGCGCAGCTCCACCAGCGCCGCCGCCGGCCGGCCTCGCTGCAGATCGATGGCCGCGCGCGTGGCCGGCAGCAGGACGCTGTTCGCGAAGGTCGACTGGGGATAATCCTCGGCGACCGCGGTCGCGATCTGCGTGGCCTCGGGTGCGGCCAGAAGCCCGAGGACGACGACGGCACGGAATCGCGGGAGGGCACTCGCCGTCGACTCGCGGCGCTTGCCCGTCGAGAGGGCTTCGCGTGCCAGCGCCAGGGCGCGGCCGGGGTTTCCGTAGAGCGCGTGCGTCAGGGCCTCGTGCGCCATATACGTCGAGCCCGCCTCCGGGAGCCCCCGCCGCTCGGCGAGCGCGATCGTCAAGCGATACAGCTCGCTCGCCTGGCGCAACCGCCCCTCGTAGGCCGCGACCTGGGCCTGGGCGGCGGTGAGATCGAACTCCCGCGGCCTGCCCTTCGCCCATTCGAGCTGCCGCGAGGCGTCCGCAACATTGCCCTCCAGCACGGCGAGCTGATAGAGCAGTCGTCGTGTCGGCACGGTTTCGACCTTGAGGGCGACCGCCTCCTCGGCGACTCTCCTGGCGTCCGCGTAGCGCCCCAGCCCGCGATACGCGTGCGCGAGGTTCGAGAGAGCGAATGGGTGGCCCGGGCTACGCGCCGCCGCTTCTTGCGCCTCCTCGACGCCGCGATCGTATCTGCCCAGGCGGTTGTAGAGGATCGCGAGCCCGTTGGCAGGCCGGAAGTCGTTGGGATAGGTCTGCTTCCACACCTCGAGCGTGTCCGCCACCTGCTTCTGATCGCCCGTCACGCGGTCGTGATACTGGTAAATGATGAAGAGTCGCTCACGCTCGCTCACTCGCTCCCGGCTCGCGTACGCCCGGCGTGCGTACTCAAGGCTCTTCGAGTCCTCCCCGAGGTTGCCGTACACGGTCGACAGTGTCGTCGCGGTGGCGGCGAAATCCTTGTCCAGCTCGAGCGCCCGCTCGAAGAACGGAATCGACTCGACCTCGGCGCCGCGGGTGCGCTGGGCGATACCCAACGTGTAGGCCTTCAGCGCCTCGAGCGACGGCGTCGTCGCCTGCGCGATCGGCACGTCGAAGCGCTGAAGGGACTTGACCGACTCGCCCAGGCGTGAGCGCAACTTCGACGAGACCGTGCCGAGGCTCTCGAGCACCTGCTCCTGGCTGCTCGCCTGGCCCTGCTCTCGCGCCAGTGACGCGCCCGTCGCGCAATCGGTGGCTTCGAGGAGCAGGACGTACAGGCTGCCCAACCGCGAGATCGAGCCCTTGACCATCGCCTTGCTGCTCAGCCGCTGACACACCTCTCGCGCCACCTCTGACGTCAGGCGCTCGTCGGGCGTCCGTCCCATGAGCGACAGCGTCTCGTGCACGCGGTCGTCGGCGACGATGTTCAGGAACGGGGACTGGCTGAGCTGGACCGCGAGCGCCTGGGACAGGGTCCCGTCGAACACGGCTTCGCGCGTGTGGTTCTCGAAGTCCGCGAGCAGGATGGGATCGCGTTCGGTGAGGGGCCTTGCCCGCGCCTGCCACGCCCGCGCCATGAAGGCCGCGGCGACGATCGCCCCGAGGAGGGCCAGTCCCCCCAGGGGCCACAACCACCGTCGGCCCCAGATTCGGGTCTCGCCGTCGGCGGGGCGGGGTGGAGCGGGCGACGCCGCGCCGCGGCGCGTCACGATCACCCCCTTCACGTGGGGAACATCCTCGAGCAGCTCGGCGGCGCTCTGATACCGGTTCTCGGGCGCTTTCGCGAGCAACCGATCGAGGACACCTTCCAGCTCGACCGGGACCGCAGGGTTGATGTGTCGCGGTCGTGGCGGGTCGCGATTGAGGATCCGATCGAACACGACCCCGGGCGTCGGGCCCGGGAACGCACGCTCGCCGGTCGCCATCTCGTAGAGCACGGCGCCGAGCGAGAAGAGGTCGGCACGGGCGTCCACCGGGCGGCCCAGGGCCTGCTCGGGCGACATGTAGGCGATCGTGCCCAGCGCCATCCCCGGCCCCGTCAGCTCGTCCAGCGGCGCCAGCGAGGGCGCCGAGTCCTCGGGGAGCGCCGTCGTCGCGATCCGTGGAGGCTCCGCGAGCTTCGCGAGGCCGAAGTCCAGCACCTTCACCTGCCCGCCGGTGAGGACGAACAGGTTGGCGGGCTTGATGTCACGGTGAATGATCCCGCGGCGATGGGCGGCGTCGAGCGCCTCCGCCGTCTGTGTCGCGAGGTCCACCGCCTGCTCCAGCGGGATCGCGCCGTCCTCGATGAGGCGCTTAACGGTCCGTCCCGTGCACAGCTCCATCACGATGAAGGGCCGACCCTCGTGCTGATCCACGTCGTGGACCGTGCAGATGTGCGGGTGATTGAGCGAGGAGGCGAGGCGTGCCTCGCGATCGAACCGCGCGAGCGCCGCGGGGTCCTCCGTCAGCCGCGCGGGCAGGAACTTGAGGGCGACGTCGCGGCCGAGCCGCAGGTCCCGCGCACGATAGACGACACCCATCCCGCCCGAGCCGAGCTCCTCGAGGATGCGGTAGCGGGAGATGATCTCGCCGATCATTCCACGCGGCCGGTCAATACGTCAGGCCGTACCCATGGGCGAAGAGCGGGTCGTAGCCGGGGTCGCCGACGTTGATCGGGATCTGGCCCATCGAACGGGGCCATGAGAAGGGGAGCTTGCCCGTCGGCCGGTAGTCGCCGAAGAGGAGGTCGGCGACGCCCTGTCCCTCGGTTCCCGGGAGCCAGGCGGCGACGATCGCGTCGCCATGGCCGAGCGCCTCCCCGAGGATGAGCGGCCGACCCGAGATCAGCACCACGACGACGGGGATGCCGGCCGTCTTGACGTTGGCGATCGCGGCGAGGTCTTCGGCGGCGAGCGCCAGGTCCTCCCGGTCGCCCTCGAACTCGGCGTACGGGGTCTCGCCGACGGCCACGACGCCGACGTCGGCCCCTCTGGCCCCCGTGCCGTCCTTCGAGAAGCTCACCTCGGTGCCGGCGCCCGCCGCGGCGCGGAGGGCAGCGAGGACGGTGGTGCCGGTCGTCGGGGTGCCGCTCTTGCCCTGCCAGGTGATCGTCCAACCGCCGCACTGGTTGCCGAGGTCGTCGGCGCTCTTGCCGGCGACATGGATGCGCTTCGCCGTCTTCGAGAGCGGCAAGGCCTTTTTCTCGTCCTTCAGAAGCACGAGCGACTCGCGCACGGCCTGGCGCGCGACCGCCCGGTGCTCGGGGCGCCGAAGCTTGCGTGGAGCCTGCGGTCTGCGAGCGACGATCGCCCCTCGTCGAAGAGACCCAGGGCGAACTTGACACGCAGGATCCGCCTCACCGCATCGTCGATCCGCGACGTCTGGACCTCGCCCTTCAACACGAGATCCCGCAGCGTCGCGAAGAACTCGCGGTACTTGCTCGTGACCATGACCATGTCCATGCCGGCGTTGATCGACTCCTTGATGTCGCTTCGGTAGTCGCCGAGGAGCTGGTCGATCGCGTCGTAGTCGGAGATGAGGAACCCCTCGAATCCCATCTCCTCCTTGAGGACCTCGGTGAGCAAGCGATGATGCCCGGACATCTTCCGACCGTTCCAGCTGCTGTAGGACGGCATGATCGAGCCGACCCCGGCCTCGAGGGTCGCGACGTAGCCCGCCATGTGGGCCCGCCGCAGCGCGGCCAGGCCGCGGACGGCGGCCGCCCCCAGCGCCGCCACGAGCTGGGGATCCTCGGAGAAGCCCTCGTAGGTGCGGCCCCAGCGCTCGTCGCGGGGAACGGCGACGCAGGGGGCGAAGACCCACTGGATGCCGGTCGCCCGCACCTCCTGGGCGGTGATGCGGCCGATCTGCTCCACGAGCTTGGGGTTCCGCGTGGCGCCGAGGCCGATGTTGTGGGGGAAGACGACGGCGCCGGGAACGTTGTTGTGGCCGTGCACGGCGTCGACCCCGTAGAGGAGCGGGATGCGTAGGCGCGTGCGGAGGGCGCGGGACTGGTAGCGGTCGTACATCTCCGTCCAGTCGGCCAGGCTGTTGGTCTTGGGGTCGGAGTCGCCGCCGGAGAGGAGCGAGCCGAGGAAGTAGGTCTCGATGTCCTTCTCGTCGACCAGCGAGGACTGGTCGGGCTGGGTCATCTGGCCGATCTTTTCTTCGAGCGTCATACGGGTGAGGAGCGCCCTCACCTTCGGGTCCCAGGCCGAGAGGCGCTTCTGCGCGGCCGGCGGCGCGCCGGCGCCCAGGGCGAGAGCGGCGGCCAGCGCCGCCACGGCGACGTACCACGTGCTCATGGGCCGATACCGTACGCCGGCCCGGGCTCGTGACGCAAACTGGACGCCGGGTGGGTGAACCCACCCGCTCTTGCGGGGAGAGCAGCGTTCTTCTTCGTTTTCCGCTGAGCCCTCGGGATATGATCAGGGACATGCGGGAGCGGCGGACGTGGCCAGGCGACCCGGTTCAGTGGAGCGCGCTCCGCTATACGACCCCTCTGCTCACGCCCATCGCGCCCGAGGCCACGCCCAGCTCCCAGCACGATCCGCCGCTCGCGATCGAGGCCCGTGCCCCCGAGACGGCCCACGCACCTGCCTGACCCTCGTCCCTGAAGGCCGTTCCGCGGGCGCAACCCGAGGACCCCCGGGTCATCCCTCCCGGGCCGAAAGGAGACGCCATGAGCGACTTCCACCAGAGCGGACCCGTCACCGCCCTTCCCCTGCTCGTCAAGCGGCCGGTCGAGGAGATGGAGCGCCGGATCCAGACCCTGACCCGGCGCTTCCCGGTCGCGCTCGTGATCCCGATGATCCCTTCGGAGATGGACCGGCCCGCCCTCGCCGGCATCCTGGGCGAGCTGTGTCGAGTGAGCTATCTGGACACGCTGCTCGTATCCCTGAACAAGGCCACGGCGGAGGACCACGCTCGAGCCACCGAGTTCTTCGGTCGCTACCCCGGCCGCAAGGTCATCCTCTGGAACGAGGCGCCCGCGGTCGAGGCCTTCGTCGAGCAGATGGCCTCGGCCGGCCTCTACACGGGCGAGCCGGGCAAGGGCCGGGCCTGCTGGCTGGCCATGGGCCTCGTGCTGGCCGAGGAGCGCGCCGAGTACATGGCGTTCCAGGACGCCGACGTCGTCAACTACCACCGCGCCATGCTGGCCCGTCTCGTGCTCCCCGCCGTCGACCCCACCATGGACTTCGACTTCGTCAAGGGCTACTACGCGCGGGTCTCCGACCGGCTCCACGGCCGGGTCACGCGGCTCATGCTGACGCCGCTGCTGGCCGCCTTCACCCGCCTCATCGGCGCCGACCCCTACATCCGCTATCTCTCGTCCTTCCGCTATGCGCTGGCGGGAGAGTTCGCGCTGAAGTGCGACCTCGCCGAGCGCATGCGGCTGGCCTGCGACTGGGGCCTCGAGATCGTGACGCTGTTCGAGGCGCTGCGCCACCGCGCCGCCGTGCGCGTGGCACAGGTGGAGCTGGCGGAGCGCTACGACCACAAGCACCAGGAGCTGTCGCCCGACGATCCGAGCCGCGGCCTCCACCGGATGGCCAAGGACGTGATCAAGCACCTGCTGCGGACGCTCGCGGCGGCCGGCGTCAACCTGCCCGACGGCCTGCTCCGCAGCCTGCTCGCGGCCTACCAGCGGGAGGCGGAGGACGCCGTCGCCGACAGCTACGCGATGGCCAGCATCAACGGCCTCGCGTTCGACCGCCACGAAGAAGAGGACAACGTGAACGTCTTCATCCGCGCGCTGCGGGCCTCGATCGAGGAGTTCCTGGTCGATCCGCTCGGGGCCCCCCTCGTCCCCAACTGGTCGCGGGTGTGGGCGGGGGTTCCCGACGCCGGCGCTCGACTCCTCGCCGCCGTGCAGGAGGCGGGAGGGCTGCCGGCGCGGGCGGCATTGGCGACGAAGTGAAGGCGGGGTCCGTGGACCAAGGCCTGCTCGTCGCCACCGACCTCGACGGGAGCCTCCTCGACGAGGAGGGCTACTCATGGGCCGAAGCTCGGGAGGCCCTCGCGGCGCTGGCGGCCCGCGGGGTGCCGCTCGTGCTGGCCAGCAGCAAGACCCGGGCGGAGATGGAGCCGATCCGCCGCGCCCTCGGGCTCGTCTCGCCGCTGATCGTGGAGAACGGGGGCGCCCTCGTGATCCCGGAGGAGGGCCTCGGGCGTGCCGCGACGCGCGAGCGTGCGCGGGCCCTCGTCCGCGAGGCGCCGGGGGCGAAGCTCGAGGACGGCGCCGTGGTCCTGGTCCTCGGCACGCCGCGGGCGGCGCTGGTGCGGGAGCTGGCCGCGCTCGCCGCCGAGACCGGGGCCAGCGTCCGCGGCTTCGCGCAGCTCGGCGCGGGGGACGTCGCCCGGCTCACCGGGCTACCCCCCGCGAGCGCCGTCCAGGCGCTCGCTCGGGAATACGACGAGCCCTTCGTCCTCGAAGACGAGGGCCTCGAGGGACGGATCGCGGAAGCCGCGGGGCGACGCCGGCTGCGCGTCTCACGAGGAGGCCGCTTCTTCCACCTGACGGGGCCGACGGACAAGGGGCAGGCCTTCCGCGTCCTCGTGGGCCTCCTCGAGGCCGCCGGCGAGCGGATCCGCACCATCGCCCTCGGGGACTCGCCGAACGACCTCCCGCTGCTGCAGGCGGTCGAGCGACCCATCCTGATCCCGCGTCCGGGCGGAAGGCTCGACGAAGTGCTGGCGGCGGCGCTCCCCGAGGCGGAGTGTGCACCGGCAACGGGACCCGTCGGCTGGAACGCGGCGGTGCTCACGCTGCTCGCGGGCGGGCGGCTCCCGACCGCGGCTTCGGTCGGTGTCGGGGGCGGCGTCGCTTGAGCGAGCGCGTCCCCCTCGCGGCGGAGGTCGAGGCGCGGCTGCGAGAGCTGGGGGAGGTCGACGTGCTCGTGGGCATCCCCAGCTTCAACAACGCGCGCACGATCGGCCACGTGGTGCTGGCCTCGGTCGCGGGCCTGGCCAAGTATTTTCCCGAGAAGCGGGCGGTCCTCGTCAACTCCGACGGCGGCTCGAGCGATGGGACGCCGCAAGCCGTCGCCGGCGCAGAGTTCACGAGGAGCGCCGCCATCCTCGTCTCGCATCCCCTGAGCCCGGTCCACAAGATCGTCACCCCCTACCACGGGATCCCGGGGAAGGGGAGCGCCCTCCGGACGATCTTCGCGATCGCGGAGAGACTCAAGGCTCAGGCCTGCGCGGTCGTGGACTCCGACCTCCGCAGCATCGCCCCCGAGTGGATCCAGCTCCTGCTCGGTCCCGTCCTCCAGGAGGGGATGGACTTCGTGGCGCCTCTCTATCTCCGCCACAAGTACGACGGCACCATCACGAACTCGATCGTCTATCCCCTGACGCGGGCTCTGTACGGGAAGGAGATCCGGCAGCCCATCGGCGGGGACTTCGGCTTCTCGGGCAAGCTCGCCTCTCACTACCTGACGAAGCCGGTCTGGGACTCGGCCGTGGCTCGCTTCGGCATCGACATGTGGATGACCGCCACCGCCGTTGCCGACGGCTTCCACGTGTGCCAATCGTTCCTGGGGGCGAAGATCCACGACGCCAAGGATCCGGGCGCGGACCTCGCGGACATGCTCGTGCAGGTGGTCTCTGCCGTCTTCGACCTGATGGACGCCTACGAAGCGCGTTGGAAGGCGGTGGAGGGGGCGGAGGCGGTGCCCCTCTTCGGCTTCCCCCACGGGGTGGGCCTCGAGCCCGTGAGCGTCAACGTCGAGCGGATGCTCGGGATCTTCCGCCAGGGGGCGCGGGACCTCGGGCCGGTCTGGGAGAAGGTGCTGACCGCCGACGCCCGGGCGGAGATCACGGTACTCGCCGCCGCGGGGGCAGACGCATTCCGCCTCCCCGACCCGCTCTGGGTGCGCATCGTCTACGAGTTCGCGGCGGCCTATCACCGCCGCGTGCTGCCGGCGGAGCAGCTCCTGCGCTCGCTGGTCCCCCTCTATCTGGGATGGACGGCCTCGTTCGTCCGACAGACGGAGCAGAGCAGCTCGGAAGAGGTGGAGGCCGTGATCCGCGAGCTGGCCGACGAGTTCGTCCGCCAGAAGGGCTACCTGAGGAAGATCTGGGGTTAGCGCCTCGGCGCCGGCCCGGGAGGTTGCCATGTGGAGACAGGTCCTCGACGACGTGATCCGGAAGACCGTGAGCGGCTTCGCCGAGCGCCTGGCGGCCTTCGGCCCCAACCTGCTGGCGATGGTGCTGATCCTGCTCGTGGGCGTTCTCGCCGCGGGGACCGTCCGCCTCCTGCTGCGGCTGACCTTGCCGTGGCTCGGCTTCGACCGCTTCGCACACCGCGTTGGCCTGTCCGCCGCCCTGGAGAAGGGCGGCATCGCCCGCGCCCCGTCCCGGGTCCTCGCCACCGCCACCGCCTGGACCGTCCTCGCCCTCTTCGTGCTCCTGGCGGTCGGGGCCCTGAACCTGCAGTTCGCGATGGACCTTCTCACGCGCACGTTCAGCTACCTGCCCCAGATCCTGATCGCGGGCGCTCTTCTCGTGCTCGGGTTTCTCGTCAGCGGCTTCTTCGAGCGCAGCGTGCTCATCGCCGCCGTCAACGCCGGGCTCCCCCCGGCGCGCCTCCTGGCCGGCGTCGTCCGCACCGCGCTGCTCGTGCTCTTCGTCGCCATGGCGCTCGAGCACCTCGGCGTCGGTCGACAGGTCGTGCTCGTGTCGTTCGCGATCCTCTTCGGCGGCGTCGTGCTCACCCTGGCCCTCGCCTTCGGCCTTGCGGGTCGCCACGTCGCCCGCGATCTTCTCGAGCGGCTCACGCGCAAGCGCGAGCCCTCCGGGGAGAAAGAGCTGCGTCACCTCTGAGCGTCGAGTCGAGTGGAACGGGCCGAGGGCCGGGAAGGAGATCGAGGACGATGAGGCTTCTCGTGTTGCTGGTGCTCCTGCCGGTGCAGGCGGAGGCGCAGGCTCGTCCGTTCGTCTTCTCCGTCACGACCACGACTGCCGGGAGTGCGGAGGACTGGACGGCCCACTACGACGTGGGCTTCGCGGAGCACACCGCCGACCCTTTCGGCTACGAGGGACTCGAGCAGCGTGTGGGGATCCAGGGCTCCCTGGGCGCGGGCTTCACGCTGCTCGGGCACCTCGGCCTGGGCGTCGGGCAAACGACGGGGACGAGCAGCACACAGGAGGCGGAGGTCCTCAAGGACATCGTCGTTTACCCGTCGGGGCTGCGTCTGGCCGCGGGCCTCGGCATGCGGCGGGAGTGGCAGGGCGAGACCACTCTCCTCGGCCGCGTCTCGCTCGGCCGGGCCACCAGGCGGTTTCTTCTCTTCGGCAACCTGCGCCTCGAGAGGCCGTTCGCGGAAGGGCGGGACGAGCTGGATCTCATCACCAGCCTCGGCTGGCTGCACCGCGTGGGGTCCTCGGTCCACCTGGGCGTCGAGGCGCTGGGCGAGGACCTCGAGGGCTTCTGGGAGGAAGAGGAGGCGGAAGGGGGAGCGAAGCTGTTCGTCGGGCCGTCCGTGCGTTGGGCGCGGTCCGGGGGCCGTCTCTACGCCTCGCTGTGCGGCGGCCCCATCTTCTACGCGACGCGCAGCGACCGCTCGAGCCTCGCGCCTCGTCCCCTGGGCGCGGGCGGCAACGGCTTCACGGTCAGGTTGTCCCTCGGGCTGGCCTTCTAGACCCGCCGTCGCAAGCGTGTGAGACCGATCAGGCCCGCGCCCAGTAGGACCAGGTTTCCTGGCTCGGGGACGGGCTCGTAGGTGAGGTCGTCCAGGACCCAGTGGTTCGGGCCGAGGTCTTGGATCACAACGCTGTGGACCAGTGAGCCGCCCAGGAAAAGCTCCATGTCGAAGCGACCGTCCTCGTAGCCGGCAAACCACGCGCCGAGAAAGACGACCGGCGTCGTGAAGTCCCAGCTCGGGGTCGAGTCTGTCATCGACCCGTAAAGCCGCTGGAGATCTCAGGCCTCGACGTGGCTCCCTCGGTCGCGCCGACCCTTTGCCTTTGGCCGTCCTTTCGAAGCCTCGCGAAGCTCCCTCTCCGCCTCCAGCCAGTTCTCGACCTCCCGTCCGGGCTCGCCGCCGCGGCCGAGCCAGATCTCGTACGCCCTCTTCGCGATCGCGTCGTGCGAGGGCCCGGGCGGGATCGCCTCCGTGGCCACCGTCTTCCTTCCCTTTGTCGACATGGCTCGCGCTCCCCGGTTCATCATTACCGGATTGCGCGAGCGGGGGCAATGGGCCGAAAAGGCCGGGGGCTGCCCTCTGCCAGCTCAGCGCCCTCTCGGCGAGTCGGCCACGGTCGGCGCGACGTTCCAGCCCTCGACCGTGACGGCGGGGGCGCCCGCGCCGAGGTCCTTCAGGGCGTAGGCGGCTCCGAGGACGACGCGCTCGCCGGGGAGGAGCGTGACGTCGTTGTCGTCCCAGAAGACCGGCAACACCTCCTCGCCGCCCGGGCCCTTGCGCACCGCGAGGTGCACGAAGAAGGCGAGCGCCTTCGAGGGATTCTCGAGAACCACCTCCGCGCGACCCTCGGCCCCCGACGTCTCGAACCGAGCCGAGGCCTTCACCTCGGCCGTCGGCAGCGTGTTGAGGGCCGTGAGGTCGGCGTAGTCACGGATGGGAGTGAAATACCAGGCGGTCTTGTCCCAGTCGAGGTCCTCCGGCTTGGTGGAGAGCCAGTAAACGTTCCGGCTCACGAGCCCACCGCTCGCGTCGGCGAGGCTCAGGTGGACGAAGTAGGTCGGGGTCAGACCAGCGGGCTCCGGTAGCGCGAAGACCTTGACGCTGGCGTCGGGCGCGATGTCGACGGTCTCCGTCCGGGAGTGCTTCTCCGCCCCGCTCAGATCGACCACGCGGGCCGTCACCTTCATGCCCGGGAAGGCCTGCAGGGTCGAATTCACCACCACCACCGAGCGGTCGTCGTAGGCATACTGCACGTGCACGGGCTCGCAGGCCTTCTTCGCCCCGAAGAAGGACCCGCCGGGCCGAAGGTAGTAGTCGTAGAGATGCCAGATCATCCCCGGCCAGGCGTTGTTGAGCATCCATTGGATGACCCCGGTGGCGGTGTACTTCCTCTCCCCGAACGACTCCAGCATCGCCCGGTGCGACTCGTAGGCCATCACCTGTGCCTTGAGCGCGTACTCCTCGAGGCTTCGTGCCTCGCCGTAGCGGGCCTTCATCGCCTCGTTCATTACCCCCAGGGTCCGGAACTCCCCACCGCCGCAGTGGAACTCCCACGCCTCGTTGATCGGCCAGAGCTTGTCCGGGGGGAGGAAGCGCTTGAGGCTCTCGACCCGGGGCGGCGCGGGTCCGGGACCGATCTCGGTGGCGAAGCCGTGGGGGCCGCCGAGCTTCGTGTCGGTGTACCAGTAGATGGGCGGGACGTACTCGTACGGTCCGCGCATCTTGACGCCACTCGGGCCCGAGAGCTCGGCCACCTTCTCCGTGGCCGAGGAGACGATGGGGTTGGGGAAGCCCAGCTCCTCGAGGACGTCGAGGTAGGCCTTCTCGACTTTCGCCGCCGGCGGGCCGTCGCTGCCGTTGAGCCACACGAACACCGAGGCCCGCCCGCGCAGCCGCAGGATCTGGTCGCGCAGCGACGCCACCGCGACCTTTAGATCCTCGTCCTTCCACTCCTCCCACTTCTCCCAGTGATCGCAGCAGCACCAGCCGGGCATCACGAGGATGCCCTCGCGGTCGGCGATGTCGAAGAAGTGCTCGTCCTCGAGCTTGCCCTCGAGGCGGATGGTGTTGAGGCCCATGTGCTTGACGTACCGGATCTCGGCCTCGTCCCTCTCGCGCGTGTAGCGCAGCATCATCTCCGAGGTCCAGCCCGCGCCCCGGATGAGGACGCTCTTCCCGTTGACCTTGAAGACGAGGTGGCCTTGCGCGTCGATCGCGGCCGTGAACTCGCGGATGCCGAAGCGGGCGACGGCGCGGTCGGAGACCTCTCCTCCCGTCAGGAACTCCAGCTCCACATCGTGGAGGTTCGCCGGCCCGTAGTGGACCGGCCACCACAGCTTCGGCTGCTTCACGACGAGGGCCGGGAACGCCGCGGGGGAGAAGACAATCTCCCGCGACTCACCGCCGGCGAGGGTCACGTCCTGTGAGAACGCGATGTCGCCGATCGCGCCCCGGAGCGTGCCCCTCACCTCCGCCTTGGTCGCATTGCGCGCGAAGACCCTGACCGTCAGCTCCGCCCGGTCGACGGCGGGCGGGTTGAGCTTCGTCACGACCAGCGGATGCCGCAGCGCCACCGGTCCGCTCGCGGAGATGGTGACCGGGCGATAGAGGCCCATGACCTTGTCCGGCGGCATCGGGTTCCAGTCGACGAAGGTGATGGCGAGGTCGTTCGGCTGAGGTGCGAAGACCTCGACCGCGAGCGCGTTCGCCTCGCCCGGCCTGGCGATGCCCGTCACGTCGAGCTCGTGAATGCGGAAGGCGCCGGCGGTCTCGTCGGCGTCGGCCAGACGCCGCCCGTTGAGCCACATGTTCGAGCGGAAGTTGATCCCGCCGAAGCGCAGCCACAGGGTCTTCCCCCGTGCCGCCGCCGGCACCGTGAACTCCGTCCGGTACCACCACGGCAACCGGAAGGGGCTGTCGTCGGGCATCGGCAGGTTCGAGAAGTTGGTGCCGATCTCGTAGCTCGTGCCCGGGATCGTGCGAAGGTTGGTCCCGAAGTGCGGATCCGGGTAGGTCCCGTCGGCGACGAGAGCCGCAACGACCGTCGTCGGCACCGTCGCGCGGTGCCACCCCCCGGTGGAGTAACCGGGCTTCGAGATCGCCTCGCCACCGGCCTTGACCTGGGCTGAGGACTGAATCGCCCACCCCTCGCGCAGCTCGAGGGGCACGTCCGCTCCTTCGACGCTCATGGCCCACCCAAGGCACGCGGCAAGGAGCACGCTCGTGCGACGGTCAACCGTCATGACAGCCTCCCCTTTTCGGCGCGCAGGCTACGTTGCGACCCGGCGGGCGGTCAAGAACACTGTCATCCATTCAGGCAGCCGGCGTTCACGGCGAGGACGCGCCTGTCACAAGGCCCGACAGCGAGCACCCCCCACCCTCTGCAAGTCCAGTCGGCACAATGGGATCGGATGTGCCGGGCGGCAACGTGTCCGGGCTTCCAATGGCACACCGGTTGCTTAGAATGGGGTTCCAGGGGGACGGCCGTCCGCAACGGGGACCCGGAGGATGGGATGCGCGAGCAGATGACGGCACACACGGCGCTGGCGCTCCTGGGCGCGCTCCTCGTTTATGGCTGCGCCAGCTCGTCACGCTCGTCGCTGCCTTCGCCGCCGCAGCTGCCGTCGCCGTCTCCGCCGAGTGCGGGGAAGCCCGAGAGCGCGCCGCCAACGGCATCGCCCCAGACGCCGTCTCCCACGTCGCCGCAGGGGCAGGGCGAGGGGAAGGCGGGCCAGCAGGGACAGGCCGGGGGCGGACCGGGGTCGAAGGGAGAGACCGGAGCGGGATCCTCCAGTGGCTCCCCGGCCTCCGGTGGTGGCCCAGCGGCGGGCACGTCGTCCGGCGCGGGGACGGCGGCGAGCGGCGCGGGGGCAACAGGCGCCACCGGGGGGACGTCGGGCGCCGGGGGCGGCGAGGGGATGGCGCGGACGCCGGGCGAGCAGAGCGACGCCCTCGACCGGCAGCTGCAGGCCGGGCTCGCCGAGTTCGACAGCCTGCTGCTGCGCGAGCAGAAGGCGCTCGAGGAGAAGCAGCGCAACCAGCCGCTGCCCCCGCGCGGCGCCGAGGAGGGTGCGGGGAGCGGCACCGCTGGCGGGCAGGGCCCGGGCGGGGAGGGTGCCGCGGAGAAACCCTCCGCCGCAGAGCGGCAGGCGGATGCCGAGGCGGCCGGTGCCGAGGGCTCACCGAAGGAAGGCGCTCCGGGCACATCCGCGGGCGGCGCTCCGGACACGGGTACAGGTGGCTCACCCGACGCGGGGCGCCACGAGGGAGGGACGCCCGTCACCGCTCCCGTCGAGGGCGGGGCCGCGGGCGGCGGGGCCGACAGATCCGTCGTCCCGCCGGACGTGGGCGACGGAAGGGACGACGACGTGGTCGCGCGACAGCTCCGCGAGGCGGCGATGAAGGAGAAGGATCCGGTGCTACGCGAGAAGCTCTGGCAGGAGTATCGCGAATACAAGAAGAGCGTGGGCAAGTGAGCGAGGTGTTGATGGAAAACCGGGTCCGGCTCTGCGCGGTGCGTGTGGTGCTGATGGTGGGGCTCGCCGCCACGGCCGCGGCCGGCGAGGACTACGTCGAGGCGATCCAGCCGAAGGGCGAGCTCCCCGAGGAGAGGCTGCTCGACGTCGCGATCGGCCTCTTCGACCCCGGCCTCGGCGACGTCGATCCCCAGGGCCTCGCCAAGAAGGGCCTCCGGGCGGCGGTGCGCAAGGCCGAGGCCCGCTATGTCGCCATCCAGCTCCGCAACACACTGCAATCGACCGGACAGTGGGGTGCGGTACGCGTGGTGCCCGGTCATGTCCCCGCGGCCGAGCTCAGCGTGGGCGGGAGCATCCTCAAGTCGAACGGCAAGGACCTCGAGCTGGATGTGCGGGCCAAGGATTCGACCGGCCGCGTCTGGCTCGACAAGATCTACAAGCAGCGGGCGGATCTCCTCGCCTATTCGAAGGACCGCCTCGGCGCGCTCGACCCGTTCCAGAGCCTCTACAACCGGATCGCCAACGACCTCGTGCGCGCGCGGGACAAGCGCTCGCCGCGCGAGCTCGCCCTCGCGCGGGAGGTGGCCTCCCTGCTCTTCGCCGCCGATCTCGCCCCCGATCCCTTCGCGTCGTATCTGTGGACGGACCGGAAGGGTCGTGAGACCCCGAAACGCCTTCCCGCCGTGGACGACCCCATGCTCGCGCGCATCGCCGGCATCCGGGACCGGGACCAGATGTTCGTGGATACGCTGAACGAGTACTATGGTGACTTCTACGCGCGGATGGACAAGCCCTACGACGACTGGCGCGCCTACAGCTACCAGGAGCAGGTCGCCTACGACTCGTTGCACAGAGCGTCGCTCATCAAGAAGATCGTCGGGGCCGTCGCGGTGGCGATCGGTGTCTTCGCCATCAACCCGGAGAACGACCACGGCGCAAAGGACGTGCTGATCCTCGGCGGCATCGCCGCCGTCCAGAGCGGCTTCGAGGACGGCAAGGAGTCGGGCATCCACAAGGCCGCTCTGATGGAGCTCGCGGACTCCTTCGAGGGCGACGTCACCCCGCTCCTCGTGGACATCGACGGCAAGATCGTGCAGCTCAAGGGATCGGCGGAAGCGCAGTACGCGCAGTGGCGCGAGCTGCTGCGCGAGCTGGCGGCGACGGACGCTGCCTTGCCCGAGGACATCAACGTGCTGCCCGCCCCCGTGGTCGTCTCCGCGGAGGCCCCGGCCCCGAGCGCGCAGCCCTGAGCTGGGGGGCGGGGGCAGCGCGATGATCCCGCTCGAGCCCGGGCTCGAGTTCCTGCCCGGGCTGACCCTTGTCAGGCGTCTCGGCCGCGGGGGGATGGGCGAGGCCTGGCTCGCCCTCGACCGCGAGCGGGGCGCGGACGTGGTGGCCAAGGTCCTGCCCGCGGATGCCCCGGAGGAGCGCGTGGCTCTCCTGCGGCGGGAGGCCCGGCTCGTGCGCAAGCTCTCCCACCCCTCGATCGTGCCCGTCCACGGCTTCCGCAGCGGCGCGAACGGCAGCGCGGTGATCCTCGAGTACCTGCCGGGCGGCGACGCAGGACGCCTCCGAGGGGCGCCTCCACTCCCGATCGTGCGCGTCGCCCGCGAGATCGCCTCCGCCCTCGCCCACCTCCACGACCTCGGGGTGGTGCACCGCGACGTCAAGCCCTCGAACGTGCTCCTCGACGCGGCCGGCCGCGCCCACCTCGCCGACTTCGGCATCGCCGCGGTGGCGGCGGGGGACGAGGAAGGGATCGTCCTCCGCGGTGGCGGGTCGCGGGCGAGCAGCAGCCCGCAGCAGCTGGCGGGCGACGCCCCGCAGCCGGCGGACGACGCCTACGCCCTCGGGGCGCTCCTCTACGAGCTCCTCTTCGGGCAGCCTCCCTTCGGCCCCGACGCCACCGACGAGGAGATCCGCACCCTGGAGCCTCCGCCACTCGCACACCCGCACCCGATCCCGCCCGCGCTTCGCGCGCTCGTCTCTGCGCTCCTGGCGAAGGCGCCCGACCGCCGACCGCGCGACATGCGCGAGGTGGGCGAGGCGCTGCGCCGGATCGAGGAGGAGCTCGCGGGCTCGGCTCTCTTCGCCACCCCGCGGCCCGAGGTGCGGCTCCAGCCGCCGCCGCGCCCCAGCGAGGCGGGGGTCGTGGCGCCCCTCGACCCCGCGCTCGCGCGGCCGATCGGTCGTGCGACCGCGGCCCCTCGCGCGCTCGCGGTCGGGCAGGCGGCGCTGCTCGCCGTGCTGGCGGCGACGGCGGTCTTCGTTGTGGTCGTGCTTCCGCGCTGGGCGCGTCCTCCGGTTGGACCGGCGGCAGCCACCCCTTCGGCGGCGCCGTCTCCTTCGGTGCCGAGCCCCGCACCGGTCCCGCCCGCCCTCGAAGGAGCAAGCGAGCCCCCGAAGGAGCCCACCTCCGTCTCCACCGCTGCTCCACCGGCGCCGCGGCCGGTGGCGACCCGCCGCCCGGCCGAGGAGCAGGCCGACGAGCGGCGCGGGCAGGCCTTCGCGGCGGCGCTTTCGGAGGCCCACGCCGCGCTCGACCGTCGGGAGTGGGAAGCGTCGCGGAAGGCGCTCGCGAGCGCAGATGCCCTGCGCCCCGGCACGACCGCGGTCGTGGACGGACTCCGCCGAGTCGAGGCGGGTGAGCGAGCGGAGGCGCTTGCCCGCCACCGCGACGCGGGCCAATCCCTCGAGGCTCGAGAAGACTGGCGCGCGGCGCGGGCCGAGTACCAGGCGGCGCTCCGGCTCGACCCCGACGTCGCCTTCGCCCGCGGGGGACTCGAGCGGGCGGCGGCGCGGGCGGTACTGGCGGAGCAGATGGACTTCCACATCGCGAACCCCCAACGGCTCTCGACGGAGGCGGTGGCGCAGGAGGTCGAGCGTCTGCTCGACCGCGCGCGCGAGGTCACCTCGCCGGGACCGCGCCACCGCGCGCAGATGGAGGAGCTGGAGCGACGGCTCGGCGAGGCCCGCCGCACCGTCACCGTGACCCTCGAATCGGACGGCCTCACCGAAGTCGTCGTCTCGCGCGTGGGGCGCCTGGGCACGTTCACCCGTCGTGCCCTCGAGCTGCGCCCGGGGACCTACGGCGTCATCGGCACACGCCGGGGCTACCGAGACGTCAGGGCCCGGCTGGTGGTCAACCCTGGGCAGGCCCCCCCGGCCCTCCTCATCCGATGCGAGGAGGCCATCTGAGCGGGAGGCTCCACGTCGAGGAGGGCCGACGCTCGCGCACGCTCAGCAAGGCCGACGTCCCCATCGCCCTCGGCGGTCCCGACGCCGCGATCGCGGTGCCGGGGAGCGCGGCGCCCTTGGGGTGGCTCGGGATCGCGGAGGGCGAGGTCTTCGTCCAGCCTGCCCCCGGCGCGGCCGTCCTCTGCAACGGCGTGCGCCTCGGCGCCTCGCACTGGCTCCGTGACGGGGACGTGCTCCGGCTGGGGCCAACGCGAATCGAGACCACCGTACGCGCGGACGGCGTCCATCTGCGCGTCGAGCAGCTGGCGGAGGCGAACCCCACCGAGCCTCCGGTCGTGCTCGTGCCGCCGCCGCGCAGCGTGCGGGGGAAGGACGAGGACCGGGAACCGAGCCCGACGATCCAGGCCATCCCCTATCGGCCCCGCGCGGCCGGTATCGACGCGCAGCGAGGCCGGCGCCTGTCGTGGCGCCGGCTCGGCCTCGCCGGGCTCCTGCTCCCAGCCGCCCTCGCCGTCGCGTTCGTCGTGAGCGCCCGTTCGATCCGGGTAGAGATCGAGCCTGCACCGGAGCGTCTCGCGCTGCGCGGTCGCCTTCCCGCAATCCCGCTCGGCTCCCGCATCCTCGCCCTGGCCGGCCCCTACACGCTCGTCGCCGAGAAGGCGGGCTTCCGGCGCCTCGAGGTGCGGGTCGAGGTCTCCGACGCCGCCTCGCAGACGCTGCGATACGCGCTCGCGCCGCTTCCCGGCCGCCTCGTGGTGGACGCGGGCACGGTCGAGGGGGCCGAGGTGTCGATCGACGGCGCCCGCGTCGGCCTGACCCCGCTCTCGGCGGTCGAGGTCGAGGCGGGAGAGCGTGAGGTCACTGTGCGCGCCGAGGGCTACGTCGAGTTCCGGACGCGTGTCGCGGTCGTCGGTCGCGGGGCGGAGCAGCGACTGGAGGTGGCGCTCGTCCCGAAGCCCCTCACCGTGAGGCCGGTGAGGCTTGCGCCCGCCGACGGGGTCCTCGTCCTCGCCAGCGATCCCCCAGGCGCCGCCGTCAGCGTCGATCGGGTCTGGAAGGGCGAAACACCGCTCGAGGTCGCGGTCGCTCCCGGCCGGCCGCACGAGGTGCGCCTCACCAAGGCCGGACACGAGGAGGCGACGCTACGGGCCGAGCTGCGGCCGGGCGAGCGACGCGAGGAGACTCTCACCCTCGCGAAGCAGCTCGGCGAGGTGAGGATCGTGGCCCGGCCCCCGGACGCCCAGCTCCTCGTCGACGGCCAGCCCCAGGGCCGCGCCGAGCAGACGCTCCAACTCACGACTGTTCCCCACGAGATCGAGATACGGCGCGAGGGCTACGAGGCCTATCGGCACACGCTGACGCCACGGGTCGGCTTCCCCCAGGAGGTGCGGGTCGAGCTCAGGAGCCTGCAGCAGGTGCGGGAGGAGGCCCGGCCTCCCGTCCTGCACACCCCCGAAGGCCACGAGCTGCGCTTGGTGGCGGGCGGCCGCTTCCTGCTGGGGGCCCCGCGGCGAGAGCCCGGAAGCCGGGCGAACGAGGCCCCGCGGGATGTGGAGCTGGTGCGCACCTTCTACGTGGCGACGCGGGAGGTCTCGAACGCGCAGTTCCGGCGCTTCAACGCCTCCCACTCCTCGGGGCGAGCCGGGGAGCACAGCCTCGACGTCGACGACTACCCCGTCGTCCGCGTCACCTGGCAGGACGCGGTCGCATACTGCAACTGGCTCAGCGAGCGGGAGAAGCTCCCGCCGGCCTACGTGCAGAAGGGCGGGGGTCTCGTCGCCGTGGTCCCCCTCAGCACGGGCTACCGCCTCCCGACGGAGGCGGAGTGGGAGCGTGTGGCCCGCTACGTCGGGGTGCGCGCGCCGCTGCGCTACCCCTGGGGCGCCGCGCTGCCGGTGCCGCCCAAGGGCGGGAACTACGCCGACCGGTCGGCGCGGGGGCTGCTCGGCCAGGTGCTGCCCGACTACGACGACGGCTTTCCCGTCACGGCGCCCGTCGACGGCTTCGCCCCGAACGCCCTCGGGTTCTTCCATCTCGGCGACAACGTCGCGGAGTGGGTGCACGACCTCTACGTGATCAGCCCGGTGGCGGCGGGCGAGATCCCGCGCGACCCCACGGGGCCTGCCCAGGGCGAGTACCATGTCATTCGAGGCGCGAGCTGGATGAACAGCACCGTCACCGAGCTGCGGCTGAGCTTCCGCGACTACGGGAAGGACCCGCGTCCCGACCTGGGCTTCCGCATCGCGCGCTACGCAGAGTAGGAAGGAGAACTCGGCCATGAGATTCCCCGTGCGGGCAGCGATCGTCGTGCTCCTCGGCCTGGGCTCCCTCGCCGTGAGCGGAGACCAGGCGGGGCCCCCTCCGGCCCCAACGCCCCCCCCGGCCGCACGCCCCACACCCCGGCCCGAGGCCCAGCTCGAGGAGTTCGTCCCCTCGGAGAAGGTCAAAGCCGACGATGCGGTCGCTTTCCCGGTGGACATCTGAATCGGGGAGCGGGGGGCCAGCCATGAGGAAGCCGGAGACAGGCGACCTCGTTTATCAAGTGGCGGCGCTCATCGTGGCCTTCGTCGTCGTCCACGCCCCGTACGTCGCCGTGGTGCGACCAGGCGCCGAGGCCGTGCTCGCGGAACAGGCGCGGCGGATGCGCGCCGATCCCGAATACGTCCAGGAGCGCTCACTGTGGGTGGTCCTCAAGGACCCCGAGCAGGAGTCGGAGTTCGTGCTGTGCCTGTGGGCGCTCGCCATCATGGCCGCCAAGTGGGTCGCCGCCAACCGCGAGAGGCGGCTCCTCGAGCGCGAGCTGGTGCCGGTCGCGGCGGGAGGGCGGATCCTCCCCGAGGACGCGCGGGAGTATGCGCGGCAGATGCAGGCGCTGCCCGAAGCCCAGAAGCGTCTCCTCCTGCCGAGGACGCTCCTCGCCGCGCTCGGCCGGTTTCGCACCACCCGCAGCGTCCAGGACGCCTCCGCCACCGCGCGTGAGGTCTGTGCCGCGGAGTCGGACCGTCTCGACTCCGAGCTCGCGATGATCCGCTACATCGCCTGGGCCATCCCCTCGATCGGATTCATCGGCACCGTCCGCGGCATCGGTGACGCCCTCACCCAGGCGCACCGGGCGGTGCAGGGCGACATCTCCGGCGTGACCGAGGCCCTCGGCGTCGCCTTCAACTCGACGCTCGTCGCGCTCCTGCTGAGCCTCGTGCTGATGTTCGTGCTCCACCAGCTGCAGCTCCGGCAGGAGCGGCTGGTGCTCGAGACCGAAGGTTACGTGGACGAGCACCTGCTGCAGCACCTGCAGGCCTGACGGGGGGACCGTCCGCGAGGCCCTCATGACACGCGCGCTCGCTCTCGACGTGAGCGACGCCGGCCTGCTGGCCGTTGCCGAGGGGGGGGCGTTTTTCGGCCCGAGCCCGGGCTACGCCCTCGCGGACGGCGAGGAGCTCGTCGTGGGGGAGGCCGCCTTGCGCCGTGCGCGGCTCAAGCCGCGCTTCGTCTTCAGCCGCTTCTGGGAGCGGCTCGACGCCGAGCCGCTCGGGCGGCCATTCGCGGACGGCCTGACGAGCGCCGACCTCGTCTATGCGCACCTGAAGCTGCTCTGGGAGCGGACGCGGGCGGGCGTGCGCGAGGTCGTCCTCGCCCTGCCCGGTCGCCACGACGAGCGGCAGATGGGTCTCCTCCTCGGGATCGCGCAGGCCCTCGACATGCCCGTCATCGGCCTCGTCGACGCTGCGCTCGCCGCCGCCTCCGCCTTTCCGGGCGAGCGGCTGCTCCACGTCGACCTCGGCCTCCACCGGACGGCGGTGACGGAGCTGCGGCGAGGGGACTCACTCGTCCGCGAGCGCGTGGCCACCATGGAGCGCTGGGGGCTCGAAGACGTGCAGGATGCGCTTGCCCGGCGCATCGCGGAGGCGTTCGTGAAGAAGACCCGCTTCGATCCGCTCCACGCAGCGGAGACCGAGCAGGCCCTCCACGACGCGCTGCCGCCCTGGCTGGCCCGCATCGAGCGCGAGCCACGGATCGAGCTGACTCTGGAGGCGGACGGGGCCCGACACACCGTCGACTGCAGCCGTGCCGATCTCGAGACCTGGGCGCGCACCTTCGTCGATGAGCTGACGCAGCAGGTCAGCCTGCTCAAGCGTCCGGGCGAGCCCACGACGCTGCTCCTGACCGCCCGGGCGGCGCGGCTGCCCGGGCTGCTCTCCCGGCTCGCCGAGACCCGCGGGGTGGAGGTCGCGGTCGCTCCCGAGCAGGCGGCGGCAGCGGGGGCGCTGCGGGCGCGGAAGGCGGTGCGGTCGCCCGCGGGTGCCCTGCGCTTCGTGACCCGTCTGCCGCCCGGCGAGGGCTCGCCGGCGGAGGGCTCCGTCGGCGGGCAGGCGGTCATCCTGCGGCCGATGGCGGGGGCGACGGCGTCGACGAGCGGGACCCGACGCCCGACGCACGTGCTCCTTGGCCACAAGGCGCGCGCGATCACGGCGGCGCCGCTCGTCCTCGGGATCGCACCTCCCGAGGGGAGTCGTGGTCTGCGGCTCGAGGGCGACACCGCCGGCGTCTCGCGCGCCCACTGCCGCCTCTTCGAGTCTGCGGGGGAGGTCGTGCTGGAGGACCTGAGCACCTACGGGACGTTCGTCAACGGCGAGCGTGTCAACGGCCGGGCGGTCCTTGCCGCCGGGGACCGCCTTCGCCTGGGCGGGATCGAGCTCCTGCTCGTGGCCGCGGAGGAGTGAGGTGGCCCGTCGTCGGCGCGAGTTCAACATCTTCAGCCTCTCGCTGCTCGACTGCATCTGCTGCGGTTTCGGCGCGCTCATCCTCTTCCACATGATCATCGCCTCCCGCTCCGGGAGGATCTTCGCGGACAGCACGGACAAGCTCCGCGCCGAGGTCACGCTGCGCGAGGACGAGGTGCTCGAGGGCCAGAAAAACCTGGTCGAGCTCCGGAACTCGCTGCGCGAGATCGAGAAGGAGCGGGCCGCCGCGCAGGGCCTCTCGACCCGCATCATCGAGACGCTGCGGCAGATCGAGGAGGAGCTGGCGATCTACGAGCAGCAGAACGTTGCGAAGCGCGAGCACGTCAACCGGCTCAAGACCGACCTCAAGTCGCTCGAGGAAGGTGCCAAGAGGCTCTCCGGCGGCCGCCCGAGCGAGGAGGTGCCGGGGCGGAGCGTGCGCGCCGTGATCGGGGACGGGGACCGCCAATACCTGACCGGCCTCAAGGTCGGCGGCAAGCGGATCGTCATCCTCGTCGACGCCTCCGCGAGCATGCTCGCCGACAACATCGTCAACGCCGTCCGTCGCCGCTTCCTTGGCGACGATGTTCGCAGGCGGGCCAGGAAGTGGCAGCAGGCGGTGAGGGCGGTCGACTGGCTGACCGCGCAGCTGCCGCGCGACGCGCAGTTCCAGCTCTACGTCTTCGACACCCGCGCCCGGCCCGTTCTCGCCGGCACCGACGGCGTGTGGCAGGAGGTCAAGGACTACGAGCGGCTGGATAAGGCGGTGGCGGCGGTGCGCGAGGTTGCCCCCAACGGCGGGACGAGCCTCCACCACGCCTTCGCGGCAGCGAAGGCGATGAACCCGCCCCCGGACAACATCATCATCCTGACCGACGGGCTGCCGACGCAGGGGGTGTCACCGCCGACCCGAAAGACGGTCTCGGGCCGCGACCGGCTCCGCCTCTTCGACCACGCACTGGATGAGCTGCCCAGAGGCGTGCCCGTCAACATCGTCCTCTTCCCGATGGAGGGGGATCCGATGGCCTCGTCCGCCTTCTGGAAGCTCGCCATGGCCACCCGGGGCTCGCTGATGACCCCCTCGAGCGACTGGCCATGAGGCGGCGCGTCCGCCGGCCCTTCGAGGTCTTCTCACTCTCGATGCTCGACTGCATCTGCTGCGGCTTCGGGGCCATCATCCTACTGTTCGTCCTCAACAAGATGGGGGAGCCGGCCGCGCTCGAGCGGGGGCAGGAGGACCTCAAGGGGCTGCTGGCGCGGCTCGAGCAGGAGCTCGTCGAGATCCGAGGCGAGACCGCCGTCTTCAAACGCTCGCTTCGTGGGCGGGAGGAGCAGCTCTCGGAGGAGAGGGCGAGTGTGGCGCGGCTGCAGGGAGATCTTGCCCGCGTCCAGGGACAGTACGCGGCGAGCCGGCAGCTCTCGGAGGTGCAGGACATCATCCAGGGGCGGCTCCTCGCCGCGCAGCAGGAGCTCAGCGAGGAGATGAAGCGACTGCAGCAGCAACAGCAGGCCTACCGTCGACCACCGGAGGCCCCCGTGGGCGGCATCCCCGTCGACAGCGAGTACATCATCTTCGTCATCGACACCTCGGGGAGCATGCAGCGCTTCGCCTGGCCGGCGGTGCGCCAGAAGATGGACGAGGTGCTCGACGTCTATCCCAGGGTCAAGGGGCTCCAGATCATGAACGACGAGGGGGTCTACATGTTCTCGCGCTACGCGGGGAAGTGGATCCCCGACACCCCCGCGCGCCGGCAGGCCATCCGCGAGCGGCTGACGAGCTGGAACGCCTTCAGCAATTCCTCCCCGGTGGAGGGGATCGAGATCGCGATCAAGACCTACTGGGCGTCTGACAAGCGGATCAGCCTCTACGTCCTCGGCGACGAGTTTACCGGGGACTCGATCGACGAGGTGCTGGAGACGGTCGAGCGCCTGAACCGCCGCGACGCGCGCGGGCAGAGGAAGGTGCGCATTCACAGCATCGGCTTCCCGACGCTTTTCTCCCAGTCGCAGTATCCCGAGAGCACCAACATCCGCTTCGCGACCCTCATGCGGCTGCTGTGCGAGCGAAACGGCGGGGCCTTCGTCGCCCTCAACAGCACCGCGCCCTGACAATCCCAGTTCGCTCACACTCCGTGGAGGCGATACGATTCCGGCCGGAAAGGAGCGCTTATGCCGAGGACGCTGTCGCTCATCGTGGCCACGGTCGCACTCCTGGGTTGCAGCCCGAACGCCAAGGAGCCCCCGCCCGAGGCGCAGGGAAAGGACGTGGGCGCGCAGGCGGCCGACGTCGCGTCGGACACGGAGGCGCTGCGGGCCGCGAACGCAGCGGCGGGCGACGTTGTGCGTGCCGCCGGGGACTGCGAGGCGGTGAAGGCCGCGCTTCCCGAGGCCAATCGCCGGCTCGACGAGATCGAGAACAGCGTGCGGACGGCCACGGGCCGGACGACCCTCGCCGCCGTGCGCAAGCGCGTGAACGATATCGCCCAGCTCTGTCCCTGATTCCCTTCGCAGGCCAGACCTCGCCCCGCTCAAACGCCGGGGCACCGACGAACCCCACGCGCTGGTGCGGCAGCGGCTCTTCGATTGCCTGTGGGTGCTACTGGTGGCCCCGATCTACATCTGCGAGCACCTCTCTTCGCGTCGAGGTGCCGAGATGGCCCTACTTCGCCCTGTTACTTTTCTACCCGTTCCAGAACGAGTTCGAACGGCCTTCCACTCACGCCCCTTGGGGAGCAATCCCGGCTAGTCTCGCACGCTTCGACGGGGCCGGCCGGGAGCCAGGACCATCGGCAGGGGTCGTAGCTCCCGCCTCAGGGGGTCGAGGAGGACACCCAGCGCCTCGAGCGTGACCGCCCCCATAAGGACGCTGTCGCCTCTTTCGCCGAAGATGACGGGCGAGGCGCCCTGGCGTCCGTCGAGGCGGAAGACGGCGTCGCCCAGACGACGCGTCACCTCGGAGCCGTCGGCCAGGATAAAGGTGCGGCTCGAATGGGGCTTGACGCCCAGCTTCTGGAGGGTGCCGGTCGGTACCACCGAGTAGATGGCGCCGGAGTCGACGAGGAACCTCACGCGGACGAAGCGGCGAGGCCGCGCGGGATTGGCGACTCCGACAGCCACGTGTGTCAGGGCCATGAGAGCGTCCCTACACACACTCTACCACGCGCCCCGCGCGCCGGCGGTTCCGCGACGACATGGGCGGAAAGAGGCGCGGGCGCTCAGCGGGCCCGCGGGGGCCAGCGGCCCTTCCAGATCCGCCAGAATTCCGCGGTGCCCAGGCCGAGCTCGTTCCACCACAGGTCGCGCATCGCGCGGTCGCCCTGGAGGATTCCCTCGCGGGTGACACCCAAAGGAGGCGGCACGAGCGCGGCGAGCCGATCGAAGACGAGCCCGCGTGCGTGCCCCTCGAGCCGGCCGAGCAGGTGCCAGAGCGACAGCGCGTCCCTCGGCTGCGCCTCCGCCAAGACCTGCTCGAGGGCCGCCGACCGCGCGCCGGACTCGGGCGCGAAGTCGACGGCCTCGAGAGCGGCCCGGAAGGCCGCGCCCGATTCCGTGTAGTAGGGGGTTCCGGGGCCGATCCCGAGGCGCGTGGCGCAGAGAGCACCGGCGGGCACGAAGGATTCGCGCCCCTGGTGCTCGAAGCCCACCCAGCCGGAGACGACCCGCAGAAGGCCCGAGCCGGCAGCGTCCACCTCGAGCGTGTAGCGGCACCCCAGATCGACCGCGATGGCCGAGGGCGTGTCGACGACGAAGGTCCCGGGCGGCGCCCAGATCCAGGCGTGTATCACGCCGCGCTGTAGCGCGAGGCGGTGCGCGCGCCCGCCCGTGTCGAGAAGACGCAGCCGGGTCCGGGGCTCGAGCTCGACCTCGCCGATCGCGCCCACGCGCAGGCGCGCGCGTGCCTGCGCTCCGGTCTCCAGCCACTCACCGACCCCCAGCCGATCCCGGCGGGTGAGGGGCCCCGACGGCCCCTCGAGCCACGCCAGCTCCCATGTCGCATCGCGGCGCACAAGCCCGCCCCAGGTTGCGGCGAGGGCGAGGATGACGGCGGCGGCGGCCGCGAGCGTTGGGAGCGGCATCGGATGGGACAGGCGCGCCTTCGGCGGAGCGAGCCGCGCGAAGTCGGGAGCGGCCCGCGGGCCCCGCAGGGGCCGCAGCAGCTCCTCGAGCCGCCGCACCTCCGGCTCCGGCTCTCCCGAGGCGTCCCAGAGATAGTCGTCGTGGCTCATGGGTCCACCCCCTTCGAGAGCGCCTCGCGGAGCATCCGCATCCCGCGGTGCAGGTTCACGCGCACGGAGCCGGGCGTGAGCCCCGTGCGCTCTGCGATCTCCGGCCCGCTCATCCCCTCTACGAGGCGCAGCACGAGCGTCTCCCGGTAGGCCTCGGGGAGGCTCCGGATGACGGCCAGGGCCGCCTCCGCCTCGGTCTCGCGCGTCGGCTCGCCCGGCAGCTCGTCCGGCAGGCCCCTCGTCTCCGGGGCCGAGGGCCGCCGGTGGTGGTCCGCCGCGCGGTTCCGCGCGATCGTCGCCAGCCAGGGCCCGAAGCGGTCCGGGTCCCGGAGCGAGGAAAGACGCCGCAGCGCCCGGAGAAAGACGTCATGGACGAGGTCCTCGACCTCGCGTCGCGGGGCCCGGGCGAGGAGAAGGCCGTGGACCATGGGCGCATAGCGTGCGTAGAGCTGCCCGAAGGCGTCGCGGTCGCCGCCCCTCGCCGCCACGACCAGGCGCGCTTCCGGGGAGGGCGAGGGGTCGGGGCTCAACGTCACCGGCCGCTCGATCGCCGGGCTCCACTCGAGGCCCACCCGCCCTCCTCGCCCTGCGCACCGCGCCCTTCGTTCAAGGAGACGCCCGCCGCGGGTCGAGCGTTAACCGACGAGGGAGAGGGCCCCTCTCACTTCATCTGAGGGAAGCCCAGGTTCACACCGCGGTGCTGGGGGTCGGGCCAGCGGCTCGTGATCACCTTTCCCCGGGTGTAGAAGTGGATCCCCTCCCGCCCGTGGATGTGGGAGTCTCCGAAGAGCGAGCTCTTCCAGCCCCCGAAGGAGTAGTAGGCCATGGGCACCGGGATCGGGACGTTGATGCCGACCATGCCCACCTGCACCTCGTTCTGGAAGCGCCGCGCCGCCCCGCCGTCGTTGGTGAAGACGGCGACGCCGTTGGCATAGCGATTCGCGTTGACGAGGCCGAGCGCCTGGTCGTAGGTGCCGGTGCGCACGACGCTCAGGACGGGGCCGAAGATCTCGTCCTTGTAGATCGTCATCTCCGGGGTGACGCCGTCGAAGAGGCAGGGGCCGAGGAAGAAGCCGTTGTCGTGACCGGGCACGTGAAGCGTGCGCCCGTCCTCGAGCAGGCGGGCGCCTTCGGCCTCGCCCTTCTCCACGTA
>Ga0209342_10000665_pt1 | contig 39987 bp, 33 predicted proteins | sample RifCSP16_2_FD_184023 | JGI IMG/M metagenome (GOLD analysis project Ga0209342, IMG submission 184023) | Soil microbial communities from Rifle, Colorado - Rifle CSP2_sed 16_2 (SPAdes) (version 2) | ecosystem: Environmental > Terrestrial > Deep subsurface > Rock core/Sediment | place: Rifle...
GCCTATGAGTGGCTTCGACGTGCGGCAGCATTGGACGAGGGCCGGGATGCGAGCGTGCTTGTCCGGATCCAGCGTGCTGCACTGGAGGTCACGGGATCTCCTCGAAACGCCTCCGCCAGTCTGGTGGCGATCCTCGACGACAGGGAGCGCGCCATCGATGCTTCCGAGCGAACGCTGGCCTTGTACATGCTGGCCAAGGTTCACCACTTCGAGGGGGAGCAGCAAGCCTCGGCTGACGCTATGAGCCGCTGTCTGGAGTCGGCCAGCGGGCACGGCACAGAACAGATCATCGCCGCCGAGCTTTCCTTCGACACCGAGCTGCGGGACTTCTTGCGAACCAGGCTCGGCGGGAGCACCGAGCTCGCGACCGTGTTGCAGCGGATTGACATGATGCGAGCAATCGCCCGGCAGTATCGTGATGTCCCGGAGGAACGCAAGGCGGGGATTCAACTGGCCTTTGCGGCTCTCGGGCAGACCTCGATCCGCTGTGATGGTTCCTCCGTGACCGATCTCAAACCTCTTGCGCGTGAGGTGTTGTTCTACGTCGTCGATCGCCGTCAGATCGATCGCGACATGCTTGTTGAGCACTTCTGGGCCCACTACCCGCCGGGCCGACAGACGGCGAACTTACATATGGCCGTCTACGGCCTACGCCGGGCGTTGGGGAAGGATGTCGTGCAACTGGAGGGGACGGTCTACGCCATCAATCCGGAGATCCCCGTCGAGTATGATGTCGGACGCTTTGAGCGTGCGGCAGACATCGCCGACGGACTTCCGCCGGGCGATCCCAGGCGCTTCTTCGCATTGACGGAAGCCATCAACGCCTACGGGGGGGCTTTCCTTCCGGAATTCACCTCCGATTGGGTGATCGAGCGTCGAAGAGGCCTTGAGCTACGCTACCTTGACTTGCTCACAATCCACGCCGATGAGGCGATGGTCCGCGACCAACCCCTTCGGGCTGTGGGGACGTTGCGCCGGGCCCTCGACCTTGACCCTTACCGGGATGATTTGAATCTCCAATATATGGAAGCACTCGGCCGCCTCGATCGCCGGAGCGAGGTCGTTTCACACTACCAACGTTATGTAAGGTTGCTTGCCGATGAGCTCGGGCTCGATCCGCCTACGTCGGTTCGAGAGCTGTATGCCAGGTTGATCGGCTAGCATCCGACCCCGGCTTCAGGCTTTGGCAAGACTTTGACCGATAACGGTCCCGGTGGAGAGCCTCCCGGGACCGGGAGCCTGTGCTGGATTCCGGAGGTCACGACGTCCGCGGTCCTTCGCTCGGCAGGGTGGCTAGGTCCCCAGGATCGGCAGCTTTCTGTTCCAGGGCGTAAAGAATCCGCTGAGTGGCTTAGGGTATTGTTGTCCCAGAGTGGAAAGCAGAAATTACAAGGAGGTTGCCATGACCAGTATTCGCCTCTCTCGAGACGGCGGGGGCCGCGGGTAGTTATAACCCGCAAGCTCTAATTCAGCACTTAGGGCGTCCGGCAGCGAGGCGGTGCAAGCCAGGCTGCCTTTCGCTTTCTATAGACCAAGTGACAAAGATCACAGCTTCAGGAGGAACTAAAATGACCATGCAAGCGCTCAACCAACTTGTGGCCCGTTCGATCATTGACCCGGCGATCGTACAATCCTTCAGCACCGGGCGCATCGGGGAATTGATCTCCGACCTCGACTTCTCGGCCGAGCTTCGGGAGCGGCTTTCCGGCCTCAAGGCAAGCTCTTGGGCCGAGTACGCCGTTCTTGCCTATCGGGTCGTCAAGGCGACCGAAAGGGCGACCGTGCGGGTCGAGCTGCCCTCGCCAGCCGAGGGTCTGCTCCCCGAGCAGCGTAAGTCCGGCGAAGAGCGGGTTGCATGATCCCAGTAACCTCCGAAGAGCGCCAGTGGTTCCTGTCTAACTTGGCGCTCGGCCTGGTTGAATACATGGGCGTCGCCGAACCGCCGGTTCCGGTGGAGGAGATCTTGAAGCATCCGCCGAGCCTGTACGAGAGCGATTTCGGCGTCGTTGACATGTATTCGAACCTGTGGGACGCGACCTTCGCTCGGCCACCAACGCAACGCGGCAGCGTTTTCGTGCGCATAGACCTTCCTCCTGACGAGCGGCGCTTCGCCCTGGCGCGGGAGATGCTCAGCGCGCTGATTACCAGCAAGCACGGTCGTGCAATGGGCCTGTCGGATTTCCTGATGACAGACCTGCGGGAATCGGCCGAATTCTTCGCCCGCAAGCTCCTGATGCCGGAGACCCTGGTCACGGCCTTCCGGCGGCGCAAGGGCAGGCTTCAGAGTGTGTCGGAGACCTTCCAGGTACCACCTCCGGTGGCATCCATGGGATGGGACGAATCTTCCGCCGCGCTCAATTGACGGCCAGCAATCCCCGCGTCGGTCCGCTGTCTGGCAGGGACGATCCCCTGCCAGACAGCGATCGCCTTCCTTGACGGATACATCCTGCCTAGGATGCGATCGACCGGGTTGAGAAATCCCCCCAAACCATCCTGCCTAAGTGTCCCAATCGCCTTATCCGGGCTTCGCCTTCCCCTGCAGTGTCTCTCTGGCAGGAGGAGGACCTCCTGGCATCCACCTTGCATCCCAGCCGCAAGAAACCGGCTCAAGCCGTATAATCTGCCGGCTTCCAGCCCTGCTCGCCAGGTAGGTTAGCCTTGATTGACAAGTCCGACAGGACCGCGAACAAACAGCCGGGCCGGCCACAGCGCCGGAGCCTATCTCCCATTAGGCTTGTGCTTGGCTTGGTGGTGATTCTGTTCGTCACCTTGGGGCTGGTCAGCCTCAGCGATGGGCGCCAGCCGGAGCCCTTACCGACATTCGATCCGACCCTGGTGGCTTTTGCCACCAGCCTGGCCGGGTCGACGGCCAGCCCGACCTTCACACAACCTCCCCCATCGGCCACATTCACGAGCGCACCAACCCGGACAGCCACGTCCGGGACGCTTTTTATGGCGGCACGGGTGGGCGGATACAGCCACTTGTGGGCCTATGTGCCGGGGGATGCCCGCCCGGTGCAGCTCACCGGTGGAGAATGGGACGACCGCGATCCGGCCGTCGATCCACAGGGCGAGCGCGTCGCATTCACCTCCCATCGGGACGGGAATTGGGACCTGTATTTGCTCACGCTCAAGACCGGTGGTATTCGGCGAGTCACCCAAACGGCGGGTTTCGAGGGGCACCCGGTCTGGTCACCGGATGGTCACTGGCTGGCTTTCGAGGGAAACTACACCGGCGATTTCGATATCTGGATCCTACCGGTCGATGGCGATCAATCTCCGGTCCAACTCACAAACGACCCGGCAGCCGACATCAGTCCCGCCTGGGATTCAGGAGGAAGGAGAATCGCCTTCATCTCGGACCGGGAAGGCAGCCCGGATGTCTTCCTCGCCGACCTCGACCATGTCGATGATCGTTACACCAACCTGACCCACTCACCTCGGATTTCAGAGGGTTGGCCGGCTTTCTCCCCAGACGGCGCCCGGTTGGCGTACACGGCGCGCGGGTCCGGGGTAGAGATGCTCCTCGTCCAGGATCTGGCCAAGTTGTCCCAGCCCCCGCTTCAGATGGGCCAGGGAAGAGAAAGCTCCTGGTCGCCCGACGGGCGGACACTCGCGGCGGTCCTCGAGACGCCCCTGGGTTCGTACTTGATGAGTTACACCTCGGGTGAGACCAGTTACCCGCCAATCGGCCTCTCCGCTCCGATGACCTTGGTCAGCCTCGAGTGGAGCGGGGCCGGGCTTCCGGGAGAGGTTCAAGGGTATAGCAGTCTGCTGCCCCAGGCCGAGCCTCTGTTCTCCGTACCCGGACCGAACGCCGGATCCAGTGCCGAGAGGATCCCGCTGATCGAGTTGAGCGGAGTGCAAGCGCCGTTTCCACGTCTCGCCGATACGGTCGACGGAGCCTTCCAGAGTCTACGCGAACGAGCGGCCGGGGAGCTCGGGTGGGACTTCCTCGGCCAGCTCGAACACGCATTCGTCGGGTTAAATGAACCGCTTCCGCCTGGATTCGCCTACAACGACTGGCTCTACACGGGCCGTGCATTTTCATTTAGCGAGGCGGCGATCCAGGCAGGCTGGGTGGAGGTCGTCCGCGAAGACTTCGGGGCGGAAACCTATTGGCGGGTTTTCGTCCGGGTGAAAGACCAGAGTGGCGACTATGGCGAGCCGATGCGGGATCGCCCATGGTTGTTCGCCAGCCGGAACCAGGCTGATCCGGCCGCCTATGATCGGGGAGGGACACTTGCCGAGGGAATCCCTCAAGGCTACTACGTCGATTTCACGATGCTTGCGGCGGACTTCGGTTTTGAGCGCTTACCGGCCCTGACCAGTTGGCGGACATTCTATCCGGGGGGCCGGTTCAGCGAGTTCGCCATGACCTCGGGCTTGGATTGGGAGACCGCAATGCTCGAGCTCTACCCGGAATCGGCGATCGTCACCCCGACCGTGTTCCGAACCCCGACGACTACACCTTCCAACACACCTCGACCCACTCCGACGCCGTGGTGGTGGCGCTGGACGACACCGACCCCGACCCGGACGAACACTCCGACGCTTGCTCCATCGTCTGCCACAACTGCTTCTCCATGATCCGCACGCCTTGGCGCGGTCTCGCGGTTCTCCTTGCGGCAAGCTCGTCGCTCTCCGGGTGTGCCACGGTCGCAGCTCCGAAGCCCGATCTGGATGCCGGGGCACTGAAATCGGTTTACATCGCAACCCAATCGGACGCGGAGGCAACCGAAACCGAACCCCCTGCCTCGACTCCGATCCTCACCCGTCGGCCACCGGAAACACCCGCGAGTTTTTCGTTTCCGACGCCGATCGCCAGCCCGACTTCTGCTTGGCGGCCGCCACCCTACCCGGTTCCGTGGGCTTTGACCCCAGACGACCACTTCTACTTCGGCAGGCCGATCCCCTCCGGGGAGGTCAATTGGCCGAATCCCACCTATCGATACGGCTCGACTTTCTTCGGCCAGGAGACGATACACACCGGGGTGGACCTGGATGCCAAGCGGGGGACGCCGGTGCTAGCCGCTGGGCCGGGAGAAGTCGTGTGGACGGGATACGGGCTCTACCGGGGAGTTGAGGACGAGAACGACCCCTATGGCCTGGCAGTGGCCATCCGGCATAGCTTTGGCTACGAGGGGAGGACTCTCTACTCGGTCTACGCCCACATGGCCTCCATCAAGGCCTGGGTTGGACAGCACGTCGAGACTGGAGAAGTCCTCGGGACAGTCGGAGACACCGGGCACGCGAGTGGGCCGCATCTTCATTTCGAAGTGCGTTTGGGGGATAACCGGTACTTTGACACGCGCAACCCGGAGCTATGGATGGTACCACCGGAGGGGTGGGGCCTACTGGCTGGCCAGATCATGGGGACGACCGGCCAACTTCTTCCGGAGCAACCCGTGCAGATCACGTCCCTCGACAACGGGCAGCGCTGGGAGCTCTGGACCTACGCCAAGGCGACCATCCATCCGGATGATGTGTACAGAGAGAACTTCGTCATCAGCGATCTGCCGATGGGGGCGTACCAGGTCAGCGTGATTTTCGCTGGCCGGGCCTACGTTACCCAGCTCTATCTGATGCCGGGAAGAACGAACCTGGTTCAGTTCAAGGGCTGGGAGGGCTTTATGCCTGTAACCACCGCCACACCGGATACTTCAGGCCCGCCTCCGTATCCCTGACGCGGGACGTCGTCTCACGCGCTATTTGACCCAGAAGGAAAAGCACTTGACTCCCTAGGCGGGCATTCCTGCGCATAGCCACATGAAGGAGAGCCCGATCGCAAGCTCCAAAAGCCTTATGTCAACTTACCTTGACAGTCGCGCTGCCTGCGTGTTATCCTTCCCGGCTGTCAACGCCGGCAGGTGCACCCATGGTCCGTGAACGCGTCGCCGACAACGTCTTCATCTTCACCAGTGAGATGTATGCCCAGGTCAACGCCGGAGCTATCATTGGCCCCGACTGGTCCGTCCTGATCGACACTCTGGCCTTTCCGGAAGAGACTCTAGAGATACGCGATTTCGTCGAGGGCCGGCTCAACTCCCCCGTGCGATACATCATCAACACTCATCATCATGCCGACCACATCCTAGGCACATGCTGGTTCCCCAATGCGGTCGTGATCGGCCATGTCCTCTGCCGTGAGTTGCTTAGCGGCCGGGGCAGGGAGGCCTTCCTCCTAGCCCAGGAACACAACCGCGACCTGCGCGATGTACGTTTGGTGCTGCCTGACATCGTTATGGATGGCGGAGCGCTAAGCCTGCGGGTAGGGAAACGGACTCTTCAACTGATATCCTTCCCGGGACACAGCGAAGACGGCATTGGGGTTCTCCTGATCGAAGACAGGGTGCTGTTCTCAGGTGACGCAATGATGCCGATACCCTACGTTGTCGACGGGGAGTACGACGACTTGGTGGCTAGCATCAAGCGCATCCCCCGTCTCAAACTTGAGAACCTCGTTCAGGGACACGGTGAGGTCATCTTGCGGGGCGAGATTCCAAATGCAGTCCGGGCCAACCTGAACTACTTGGCGGCCATCCAGCGCCACGTCAACAAGGCCTCCCGCCGGAAGGACCCGGAGGGCTATTTGGCCACGGTGACAATTGAGGAGTGCGGTAAGAAGCGCATCGACCTGGGGGGGCTCGGCCCCTCGCTCCACTCTAGAAACCTCCTCGCACTCTACCGGAAGCAGTATCAGGATGGGTAGTCCTTCAGGCGCGACTGCCTCAGACGCAGGGCGGACGAGCGTGTATGTTCTGGTGTTCGACGGAGGCAGCCAGGGAAACCCTGGGCCGGCCTATGGATCGTTCCGCTTCGGTCCCAAGAGAGGCAAGCTCGGGAACCCGCAACGACTCGATCTTGGCCAAGGGACCAACAATGAGGCTGAGTACGCCACGCTGATTGCGGGCCTGCAGGCGGTCCTGGCTTATTTGCGCGGTCGGAAGACACGGCCCTCGACGGTGACCTTGGAGATCCGCGGCGACAGCCAGCTCGTGATCCGCCAGGTAGAAGGTGCGTGGAAAGCGAGGGACGCTCGGATGCGAGACTTTCGAGATGAGGCGCGATCGCTGCTCGGCGCCTTCGCTGCCGTCCGCTATACGCATCAGCCCCGATCGCGTTCGGTCTCGCTCCTCGGGCATTGACCGGCTTGTGGGCCTATGCGATAATCACCGAAATCGGCAAGCCAAGCAAGACACAGGCGTTGAAGGAGACGAGTAGGCCCGACGTGAGCTGCTCAGCGAGCCTGGGCAGGTGTGAGCCAGGCGAGCCGCGTGGGCCGAAGATCCCTCCGGAGCCGCGACCAGAACGCGATCACTCCGCCAGTAAGGAAGCCGGCCTCGCCCACCGTTAACCGGGGCGCGGGTATAAGCCTGTCTGGCCGTACCCGGCTAAGAGCCTGCATACGCAGGCATCAGGGTGGTACCACGGGAGCGGCCTGGGCTCTCGTCCCTGTGTGGACGGGGGCTTTTCGTTTTCAGATCGGGAAAGGGAAGGTGTCATGTCTGAGTTGCTCTACCAATTGGCCGCGTATCTCAAGGAGTTCGAAGCGACCGTGACCGCGGTTCAAGGGGAGGAGGTCACCCTCGACAGAACGGCTTTCTACCCAAGCGGAGGAGGCCAACCCTCCGATCAAGGCAGCCTCGAAGTCCTCGGAAGGCGCTACAAGGTCGCCTCAGTGCGCAAGGGAGATGGAGAGGTCTGGCATCGACTCGAAACGGCGGGTGTCGGCCCTGGCGATCCTGTAAGAGGCGAACTCGACTGGGAGCGCCGTTATTCGCTCATGCGCACGCACACGGCCATGCACATTCTGTGCGGGGTGGTATGGCGGGATTACGGCGCCAGCGTGACGGGTGGGAACATGGAGCCTGGGCGCGGCCGGATGGACTTCGAATTCGAACGGATGCAGAAAGAGCTCGTTGCTGAGATTGAGGCCAAGATCAATGAGGAAGTCCGTGCGGCCCGCGACCTGCGCGTGGCAATCTTGCCCCGGGAAGAGGCGTTCAAGATCCCCGACCTGATCCGCACCAAGATCAACTTGCTGCCCCCGGGCATCCCCCAGGTAAGGGTAGTCGAGATTGTGGGACTCGATCTTCAGGCCGACGGTGGCACGCATGTCGCCAATACGAAGGAAGTCGGTCCCATGCGGATCGCAGACTACAAGAGCAAAGGCGCCATCAACAAGCGCCTGGTGATCGAATTGACGTCTTGAGGTGATTCATGTTCGAACCGGTGCCGAGCCAAACTGACTTCGTCGCTCAGGAGAAGGCCATCCTGCGCTTCTGGGACGAGACGCGGGCATTCGACAAGTTGCGTCTCTTGCGGAAAGACCGCCCGCATTGGTCTTTCGTGGATGGCCCGATCACGGCCAACAATCCAATGGGTGTTCACCACGGTTGGGGACGCACCTACAAGGATCTATTCCACCGTTTTCGTGCGATGCGAGGTTTCCAGACCCGCTATCAGAACGGGTTTGACTGCCAAGGCCTGTGGGTCGAAGTCAATGTCGAGCGCGATATGGGTTTCCGCAGCAAGCGGGATATCGAGGCCTTCGGTCTGGCGGAGTTCGTCGTCCTGTGCAAGCAACGCGTTCTGAATTACGCCGCGGTCCAAACCGAGCAGAGCCGCAGGCTTGGATACTGGATGGACTGGAATGATCCGGATACGCTGCTCATGCTCCGGGACAAGCTCGGGCGGGATCCGTCGGAAGTCATCGAACTCGAAGGACCAAAAGGCCCGGTGCGCGGGACGATCGAGCATCTGGTTGGCCGACTGGGACTCCCCGAGCTGGGCGGATCCTACTTCACCTTCTCGGATGAGAACAACTACACCATCTGGGCTGCCCTGAAATCGTGCCATGAGAGAGGCTGGATCTACAAAGGGCATGACGTGATGCCATGGTGCGCGCGCTGCGGGACGGGGTTGAGCCAGCACGAGATCGTCACCGAGGGTTACCAGGAGCTCACGCATCCCAGTATCACGCTTCGCTTCCCTCTGGTTGATCGCCAAGGGGAGAGCTTGCTCGTGTGGACCACGACCCCCTGGACGCTCACCAGCAATGTCGCCGTTGCTGTCGGACCGGAGCTTGAATACCTTCGCATCCGCCAGGGTCATGAGGTTTTCTATCTAAGCAAGGGCACTTTGCGGATGCTCCGCGGCCCATACGAGATCGAGGGCGGTATGCCGGGACGGGATATGGAAGGCTGGCGATACATGGGTCCCTTCGACGAACTGCCGGCGCAGATCGAGAACGGCTCTCCCGAGGCGCATCGGGTTATCCTGTGGCAGGCGGTCGGCGAGGACGAGGGTACGGGAATCGTGCACATCGCCCCCGGCTGCGGCGCCGAGGACTTCGCGCTCGGCAAGCAATACGACCTCCCGGTGATCGCACCTCTGGACGAAGCCGGGGTTTTCGTGGAAGGGTTCGGCTGGCTGTCGGGGACGCCCGTCCATGATGTGGCAAAGCCCATCTTCGACGATCTTGAGAAGAAGGGCCGCTCGTACCGCGTCGAGGACTACACCCATCGCTACCCGGTTTGCTGGCGGTGCTCAACCGAGCTCGTCTTCCGCCTGGTTGACGAGTGGTTTATCTCGATGGGGGCTCAGCTCGATCGCCCATATGAGGAAATCACCCAAGCAGAGAAGGATTCCAATCTCCGATACCAGATGATGGACGTCGTCATGCAGGAGACTGCCTGGCATCCGTCTTTCGGGTTCGAACGTGAACTTGACTGGTTGCGCAACATGCACGATTGGATGATTTCGAAGAAACGCTACTGGGGCCTGGCTCTACCGATCTATGAGTGTCGCTCGTGCGGCAACTTTGACGTGATCGGCGGGTTGGAAGAGCTCCGCCGGCGCGCCGTTGCCGGCTGGGATGGATTCGACGGCCACACTCCCCACCGGCCCTACATCGACGCCGTGCAGATCGCCTGCAGTCACTGCGGCGAAACGATCAGCCGGATTCCCGAAGTGGGCAACCCGTGGCTCGACGCAGGCGTTGTGGCCATGAGCACCATGGGTTATCGCCAAGACCGCTCCTACTGGGAGAAGTGGTTTCCGGCGGACCTCATCAGCGAGAGTTTCCCGGGGCAATTCAGAAACTGGTTCTACAGTCTGCTGGCGATGAGCACAATCCTCGAGCGCCGCGCACCGTTCAGGCACGTCTTCAGCTACGCCACGCTGCTCGGGGAGGACGGACGAGAGATGCACAAGTCTTGGGGGAACATGATCGAGTTCAACGAAGCCGCCGATCGTATCGGCGTCGACGTGATGCGCTGGGCCTTCTGCGATCATAAGCCCGAGAAGGAGTTGCGCTTCGGCTACCATCGGGCAGATGAAGTCCGCCGCCAGTTTCTGCTTCCTCTTTGGAACGTCTACAGCTTCTTCGTCACCTATGCCCGCATTGATGGATGGCAACCGCAGACATCGCGCCCGGCCGACCTGTCAAGACTCGACCGGTGGATCACGGCCCGCCTGCACGAGGTGACCGGACAGGTCACGCAATCCCTCGAGCTGTTCGAGCCTGATCAGGCAACTGATGCAGTAAACCTCTTCCTTGATCAACTGAGCAACTGGTACCTGAGGCGCAGTCGCCGGCGGTTCTGGGCCAAGGCGGGGACAAGCGACGTCTCAGATGCGGACAAGCACGCCGCTTACACGACGCTCTACCTGGTCCTGACGACCCTCGCCAGACTTCTGGCGCCCTTCGTGCCCTTTGTCACCGAGGTCTTGTACCAGAACCTGGTCAGGAACATTGACGACCAGGCACCCGAGAGCGTTCACCACTGCTCGTGGCCCGTCCCCGAAGAGGCCTCAATCGATCGACAGCTCATGCTTGAGATGGATCTGGTGATGCGCCTGGTCTCCCTCGGGCATGCGGCGCGTAACTCGGCTGGTCTGAAGGTGCGCCAGCCGCTGGCCGAGGCGGCCTTCGCCGTGGGCACTCTCGAGGAGCGTAGAACAGTCGCGGCTCACGCCGATCTCATCTCAGAGGAGCTCAATGTCAAGAGGGTTCGCCTTCTCGATACGGCATCCGAGGCCGTCGACTATCGGCTCAACCCGCTCCCTCGCCAGCTTGGCCAAAAGTACGCCTCGCGTTTCCCGGCGATCCGGAAGGCACTCCTTGATCTGCCGGCGGAAAAGGCCGCAGCCAGCCTGCTCGCCGGGGAGGCGCTGAATCTGAGCCTGGGTGGCGAGACCTTCAGCATACTGCCGGATGAAGTTGAACTTCGAGTTGAGCCGCACACGGGTCTGACAGCGGCGGCCGACGGGGCGTATCTGGCGGCGCTGTCGACCGCGCTCACGCTCGAACTCGAACAGGAAGGATTGGTTCGCGAGGTCGTTCGCCGCGTTCAGGATGTCCGCAAGAAGCTCGCTCTTCAAATCGACGAGCGAATCAGGGTGACGTATTCGGCCACGCCCGGCTTGGAGCAGGCCATTCAGGCCTTCGGCGACTACGTCCGGAATGAGACGTTGGCTGTCAGCCTCCAGCCTGTCGAAGGGCTGTCTTCAGCGGAAGCGATCGAAGACGCCTTCGATGGCGAGCGACTCGTTCTGCTCATCGCACGTGCCGACCCCGAGGCGTGACCGGGAACATGGCCAGACCTGGAGATCTCGACCTTAACACAGCCCGCCGACTTCGGCCCCGGGTGTTTACGGTACAATGCTGTTCGCACGAGCAGCGGGCCGCCGTGCGACGGAGGTACGCTTGTCGAGGATACGCGGATACATTGGCCTCGTTGGGATCGCCAGTGCGGTTGTCGCCCTTGATCAGCTGTCGAAGTTTCTCGTTCGAACGAACTTGACGTTCGGGGAGACCTGGTCGCCCTTCCCCTGGCTGGGCCGCTTCGCCAGGCTCGTCTACTGGAACAACACTGGGGCTGCCTTCGGCCTGTTTCCATCCGGAGGATTGATATTCACTGTCATCGCCGTCGTCGTCTCGGCGGCAATCCTCTACTACTATCCTCGACTCCCACAGGGCCATTTCACTTTGCGCCTGGCCTTGGCCCTGCAGCTGGGGGGTGCGATCGGGAACCTGATCGATCGGCTGCTCCACGGGACGGTGATCGATTTCATCTCGGTCGGTTCCTTCCCCGTTTTCAACCTGGCTGACAGCAGCATATCGATCGGTGTGGCGATCTTGATCGCGACCATGTGGATTGACGAGAGGCGGAGCCGCGGGGCGGAGCCCGTGGGATTGGAGCAAGGGGCGTTGTCCGGGCCGGCGAGTTCCGGCTCGGAGCATTCCTTGGAGTGAGAGTGCGTCGGGTTCGATTTACGGTTGACTCGCCGGGGGGCAGGCTCGATCTGGTTGTGGTCAATACGCTCGGGGAACTCTCCCGCAATCGGGTCCGACAACTCATCGACCAGGGGATGGTCACGGTAGACGGGATCCTGCCCAAGAAGGCCGGGACCCGCCTTGAGGGTGGAGAGAGGGTTGAGGTCCGCATCCCACCGGTCGAACCCTCGAACCTCACGCCCGAGCCAATCCACCTCGAGATCATCTTCGAGAACTCCCAAGTGATGGTGGTCAACAAGCCCGCCGGGATGGTGGTCCATCCCTCTCCAGGGCACGACCATGGCACCCTTGTCCATGCGGCCCTTGCCCACGCGCCCGATATTCGCGGAATCGGCGGCGAGCTGCGGCCGGGAGTCGTCCATCGGCTCGATAAGAACACCTCCGGCCTGATCTTGGTCGCCAAGGATGATGAAGCGCTTCAGCTGCTGCAGACCGAGTTCAAGCAGAGGCGTGTCGACAAACGATACCTTGCGCTGGTGGACGGCTCGCCCCCTACACCTCAAGGACGGATTGAGGCCCCGATCGGGCGAGATGCCTCGCATAGGAAGAGGATGGGGATCGTCACCCCGGCCAGGGGACGCCAGGCTGTGACAGACTACTGGACACGGCAGGCCTTCTCTCAACACACTCTGCTTGAGGTCCAACCGCTGACTGGACGCACGCATCAGATCCGGGTCCACCTGGCGTTCATCGGCTGCCCGGTCGTGGGCGATGTTGTCTATGGCCGCCGGAGGCCGACTCTCCCGCTCGACCGACAGTTCTTGCATGCCTACCGGCTTGTCATTCGACTTCCCGGGCAACAAGAGGCCAGCACCTTCGAAGCGCCGCTCCCTGCCGAGCTCAGCTCGGCGCTGCGAGATCTGGAGAAGCGCGAGCGGTAGGCGTCCTCGCGCCTCCAGAAGGAGAACCCCATGGATTGGGTTGATCTTCGTTCGGACACCGTAACCCAACCGACCGCAGCGATGAGGGAGGCGATGGCACAGGCTATCGTCGGAGACGATGTGTATGGAGAGGATCCAACCGTAAACCAATTGGAGCAGCTCGCAGCTCATCGGCTCGGCAAGGACGCGGCGATGTTTGTAACCTCGGGGACCATGGCCAACCTTGCGGCCGTGCTGACCCATTGCTCCCGCGGAGACGAGATCATCCTTGGCGACATGGCGCACACCTTTCTCAACGAGGCGGGTGGCGTGGCGGCCCTCGGCGGAGTGCAGCCCAGGACTATCGCGACTCAGCCCGACGGTACTCTGGCTCTTAGGGATATCGAAGGCGCAGTCCGATCAGATGACGTGCACTACCCCAGGAGCCGACTGGTATGCCTGGAGAACACCCACAACCGCCGTGGGGGAGCGGCCTTGAGTGTCGGATATACGCGGCAGGTCGGGGAGCTTGTGGGCAAGCGGGGACTGAGTCTTCATATCGATGGCGCCCGTTTGTTCAATGCTGCAGTCAGCCTCGGGACGGAGGCGCGCGAGCTCGCCGCCCCGGCAGACTCAGTGAGCTTCTGCCTATCGAAGGGATTGTGTGCCCCTGTCGGATCCATGTTGTGCGGAAGGGAGGAGTTCATAAGCCGGGCGCGCCGCATTCGCAAGCAGTTGGGTGGGGGGATGCGGCAGGCAGGGGTGATCGCCGCAGCCGGGATCGTCGCCCTCGAGACCATGGTCGATCGGCTGGCCGAGGATCACGCCCGGACGCGGCGCCTGGCTGACGGCTTAAGAGGGATCCCGGGGATAATCCTGGAGAACGATCCACCCGCCACGAACATGGTGTATTTGCAGCTCGGTCCGAACGCGGGGATCGCCGCGGCTGAGCTTTCCAGCCAGGTAGAAAGCGACGGTATTCGGATTCACGTCGTCGGGCCGGATAGGATCCGTCTGGTCCTTCACCATGACGTCGACAACGCTGGGGTCGAGCGCACCCTTTCCGCCTTCCGTCGGGTCGTGCTGGAAGGCTAATGCCGATCCTCCCCCTGCTTGAGGCGTTGCTCGTCGTCGGGGTATGGTCAACATCGTTTCCTCTCGTCAAGATCAGCCTCACTGAACTCTCGCCTTTTCAAGTCGCCGGCCTCAGGTATTTCGGCGCATTTGTCGCGCTGATCCCATTCCTCCTGATCGGCGCCCGTTCTACCCTGAGGAATCTGACAATCTCGGACTGGATCAAGTTGGGGGTCATGGGTATCATCGGCTATCCCATCGGGAACGGGGTCCTCTTTTGGGGGCTTCAATCCCTGGACTCGACGACCTCAGCTTTCCTGCTGAACGCCATGCCATTGGCAACCCTGGCCCTGGGCATGGTGTGGCTCAAGGAGCGCCCCACTCGATTGCAGCTGATCGGTCTGCTTGTAGCCCTGGGGGGCGCAGTGATCTTCTTCGGCACTCGCATCCCGGCCGGACAAGGAGTTCCGATCTTGGCCACATTGGCGAGCGCAGTCTGCCTCGCCGCCTTCGGCGTTCTGGCGCGCGAGTTCGCCCGAGATGGGTCGGTCGATGGCGTGACACTCGCCGGGATCCCGCTACTTTTTGGAGGCGGCCTCCTGGTGGCGGCAGCCCCGCCGGCGGGCATGCCGTCGCCTCGCGTTCTGACGGTGCTCGTATGGTTAGCCGTCGTCAACAGCGCGCTGGCCTACCTGGTGTGGAACCACGCTCTGCGGCGACTGCAGGCATTCGAGATCAGCCTTGTGGCCAACCTGATGCCGATGGGGACAGCGCTGATCGCGCCGGTACTCATCGGGGAGAGCGTTGGGCGTTCCGCCTGGCCGGGCATGGTCGTGGCGCTGGCGGGCGTGGTTCTGGTCGGGTTGAGTGGAAAGCGTCCCGTCCCCACACCGGCCGTCGGAGGCGCATGAGCAGAGGCGAAATTCTTACCGATCCTCGTGCGGACACCGGGTGCCACACCGGTCGGAGAAGCGACAAACGCGCGGCGCAGAGGCCCTGCGTGTCGGCCGAGGCCAAGGGTTTTCTTGACGCCGAATCCGCGCCCATGGTAGACTTTCCACTGTCCGGGGGTGTGGTGTAGCGGCCAAACACGCTGCCCTGTCAAGGCAGAGACCGCGGGTTCGAATCCCGTCATCCCCGCCAGGCCGCCCGCTCGTTGCGGGCGGCGTTCGCAATTCTCGCCCACTGGATCGCATTGAATTCTGGCCCGCTGTTCTCGCCGACCAACTGTCAGGGGCAAACGATCAAGCATCCTCCCTACGTCTTCTTCCGCCCATGGAGGCTCATCGGCCGTGATCTTCGGAGGCGCTTGGAGCATGTCGTTTGTGGCTGGAATAAGATGGGAGTCGTGACGGATGCGACGAACCCCGAGGGTGTCTTCCGTTTGGGCTCATCCTTGAGAATCCGGGTCTTGATGACGGGCCGGATCTGTGCTACATTGACCCCAATGAGCTCCCGGCGCAATCGGGCGACTAATCGTGGCAATAATGATGGAGGCGAGACCCTTGCCTGCGGGCTTACCTGACGCCCCACGCCGCGATTGAGAAGCGCTAGCGAGTGGCCCCAGCCCCCCAGGCTGGGGCCCTTTTTGTATCCGAAGCCAGCCCAACACGGAGGATCACCAATGCAGCACATGGGTGAACTTGAGGGCCCGGACATTCCGGCCACGGTCGTCCCGGTCGAGGCCCTTATCCCGGTCAGCGACCACGTGGGCCGGATGACCGACATCCCGCCCTCGCGGATGTTCCTGATCAAGAAGAGTCTTGCGGTTTATCAAAAGAAGTACCCCACAGGGGCAGTCTTCGACGCCTCTCAAGGCGATGGCGGAGCAAGTCTGCCAGGGGTACCACCGGAAATCCTCGAGCGAGCGCATGCCCTCCAACTCGAGCACGGCTCGGCCTACGATATGCCCTACGGCTGTGACGAGTTTCGCAAGGCGGTTGTTGAGGACTACTGGCACCTGGGGGAGGGCTCCGGTCTCAGCCCGGTCAATGTTGTAGCCACAGTTGGAGGGCGCGACGCTCTACTCAAGGCTTATGGGGCGATGCTCGGCCTCGGGCACGGTCGGACCGGCGACATGATCATCGTCAGTCGGGTTCCATGGATTTCGTACAACTGGGGGCCATATGGTATCGGAGCCAACGTCTTGCTGGCTCCGGGCGTAGCTGAAGATGGATGGATCTTCACGGAAGACTCGCTCAAGGCCTGTGTTGAGTACGCCGCGAGCCTTGGCCGGAAGGTGGCCGGCCTGGTGATCACTTGCCCCGACAACCCGACGGGCGCGACCTTGTCCGCCAAACGGCAGGCGGCACTCGGCCGGGCGGCATTGCGGCTGGGCGTGGCCTTCGTCTTGTTCGACTGGATGTATCACTATGTGACGGACGAGGCGCCCATGAACCTGAACGAGTTCATGCAGGAGTTCGAGCCGGAGGATCGGGGCCGGGTGATGTTCCTGGACGGGCTGACCAAATCCCTGGGCGCCTCGAATGTGAGAAACGCGCATCTGATCACTTCGAAAGAGGTGGCGAGCTTCATAGCCGCCCGAGCTTCGCATGGCGTCATCCCTTCCTACCATTCGATGGCGGTCGCGATCGCGGCGTACTCGATGGGTTATCAGAATGCCTCACGCAGCATCGTCGAGCCGACGAATGCCAGCCGGATGGCCCTGCGTTCAAACCTCCAAGAACAAGGACTCACTTTTGTCCTCGGACAGGGGTACTACAGTTTCATCCATGTCGGGCGATGGTTGCAGGCTGCCGGCTGGGATGACTCCGAGCCACTCGGCCTCCATCTGGCTGAGGAGCACGGTCTGGCGGTCGTCCCTGGGGCGTTCTTCTCCCGTTTCGGCGGGGAGTGGATCCGCTTCTCCTACGCCACGCCCGTCGAACGGACGATCAGCGCCGCCCGGAGGCTCAAGGAGGGGCTGGATGCGCTCATGGCGTGAAGATCCCGGCCGATACGCCGAGAAGTATCGCCTGGCGCAGGAAGCTGCTGTCAAGGAGCTCCCCGAGCGAGGCACTTGCGGCCAGGAGCTCGAGTGGAATCTTCTGGATGACGCCATGCGCCCTCTCCAGACCGTGGGCGCCGGGCCAGCACAACGATCCTTCATCGATGTGCTGCGCTCCGACTTCCTGCCGAGTTGGTTGGACGAACGTAACCAGCTTGAGGTCTTCCATTGGATGACGGAATGGGCCACCCGGCCTTATTACAGCCCGACCGGCGCCGTCTACGAGGCGCGCCTGCTCGAAGCCTGTCTGCTCAACGCCCTGGCCCAGGCCGGGCGCAAGTATTCCGGAAGGTTATACGCACTCCCCGGAAATTTGCTTCTAGAAGTCCACGTAGATCACTCGTCGATACCGGGGGGCTGGAATCTGGCCAAGCGTCGCTACCTGGAGCGATGCGTGGACCTGTACGGGGAGGCGCTGGCGACGGCCGGGAACCATGCCAACCTCTCCCTTCCGGAACCACTGTTGTCCTGGGATTTCCTGCATCTCCCGCCATCGGAGCGAGGCGAAACGCATCTCGATGACTACAAGAACAGCGTGTACATCGCCGGCGCGCGTGTGCTGCGGGCCTACGCGCCGCTGTTCATCGCCACTGCGGCCAACACACCCCTGCGGCCCGAACTGCGCAAAGGGAGCCCGATCGTCGTTGTCACCGAAGTCGATTCGCTGCGCAATCTGACGTTCCCGAACCCGGAACGGATTGATCCGCCGGGACTCTACCGTTCCCATGCAGACTATTTGCGCCTCTCTTACGAACTGGTTCGACAAGGGATCCGTTTCGGTAACAACAACTGGACGCCGACGCGAGCCCGGTCCTTTGCCGAGCCGGTCGAGCGCCTGATTGCGACGACCGGTGAAGAACTCCAGACCGTCTTCCAAAGCGGATTGTACGGATCGAGAGACGGAGCCGACCTCAACCGCCTGGCACACGAGATCGAGATCCAGAACCTCTTGACGCGCATCGACATCCCAATGGCACGGGTTGAGATTCGAACGGATGACGGCGGTGCTCCGATGGAGGTCGACATCGGGAATCTGGCCTTCAAAGAGCTCTTACTCATCGCCAGCTACGGCGATCCAGCCATGGGATCTGGATTCGCCTACGACGCCGATGACCTGGCCCGGGCGCGGCGCAACGAGGCGGCAGCCGCACGCCGAGGATTGCGGGCGGAACTCGAGCATCCATTCACCGGCCGCCGGGTGGCCCTGCGTGAGTTCCTACGAGAGACGCTCGATGGCTTGAAGCCTCTGGCAATAGCTCTTGAGATGTGGCCGCTGCTCGAACCGCTTCGGGCCATGCTCGAAGGCGCGCCCAATCCGGCCGAAACCTTGCGAGGGCGTTTGAGGCAGGAGATCGGCAACGAGGAAATCGTCCCGATTGAGCTTCTGAGACAGATCGCTGAAGATCGGGAGGAGCTCGTCTCACAGGAAGTCGCACGAATCGCCGGCGACTTGTCATCGTTGGGAGGTGAAGCTTCGAAGCTGCAATCCCTGCTCTGGCATGCCCGAGACGAGGCCCGACGAGATCCGCAAGTCCCGATTCGATTCCGCGCATCCCTGGAAGGACTATTCCAGGTTAAGCACGCCGACAAGACCGGCGAGATCGTCGAGCTGGCCAAGACGCTGATCCGGATCCCGTCCGTGAGCAACGCCCCGCTTGAACGCCAACGCACGCTGGATATCCATCGCGCAGGGACCTTCATCTACGATTACTTGAAGCAGGCCGGCCTCGAGGTGCGTATGTTCGAAGGAGAGGGCTTCCCGGCCGTACTGGCGGGATTCCCCGGGATGCTTGAAGCCCCTGTCATGCTTTCGGGACACTTCGACGTCGTTGAACCCGACCCGGATGACTCCCAATTCGAACCGCGGCTCGATGGAGAATACCTCGTGGGTCGAGGCGCGGCAGACATGAAGACGGTCGTGGCGACGTTCCTGGTGTGGATGAAGGACGCACGCCGCCGCGTTGAGAAGCACCCAGCGGTGAATCTTCTCCTTGTTGGCAACGAGGAGATCGGAGAAGCTTCGCCGGCAGGCTCTCCATACGTACTCCAGGTTCTGAAGAAAACGAGCGGCTATGTTCCTGCCCTTTTCGTCGCCGGCGAACGTACGGGCGAGCGGGGCGATGAGCTCTTCGGGGAGCTGTGCGTCGAGAATCGCGGTTTGCTGCGGTTCGAGATTGTCGCCCACGGCCTCAGGGGTCACACGGGTGTGCGCAATGCGCCGGCAGACATGAGCGCCCGGTTGTTTGCGGCCAGGGAGGAGCTCCTCGGACGATTGAGTCAGATGCTCACCCTCGACGGAGCCTGGTCCTCGCAGGTCCGCTTCCCGTTCGTTCGTGCCGGAGAGCCGGGCATCTACAATGTAACCGTCGAGCGGGCCGTCCTCGGATTGGAGATTCGACCGATCCCTCAAGACGATGCGGAGGCGGTCTTGAAGCTCGTACGTGAGTACTGCCGGGAGGCGGAGTTTGAGCTGGTGACGGCTTCCTCGGAGGGCGGCATCGTTTGCGACCCGACCAACCCCTGGTTGGCCGGTCTGGCCGAGGCGATCCGACAGGTCTCCGGGGAGGAACCCGTACTGGGGAAGAAGCTGCCTGCGACGAGCGCGCGCTTCGCCCCGGGAGGGCAGGGCGTCGTCTGGGGACAGTCGGGAATCGGTCCGCACGCGGCGAACGAACGCCATTTCATTCCGAGCATTATCGGATACTACGAGGCCCTGGCCCGTTTTGGGGAGTTCTCGCGCGACCGCGTCGGGGCCGGACCGGCGTCTCGAGCGATCGATCTTGAGACCCCAGACTCCGAACCCGAGTCGGCTTGAAGCAAGCCGGCGACGATCACGGGTCATCCGAAAACGATCCATGCTGTCTCGATGTCCCCGGGATGCACTGGGGACAGGGAGGATTGCGGCTTGGAGGGCGCGTTCCCTTTGCGTTCTGGTAACCGAGCCCTTGATCTAGGCTCCCGGAGCCTTCAAGGCTCCGGGAGCCTGCACTTCGCCGCGCGCGGGGAACACTCGGGTCACACGTCCCCCAAGCCGGGATGCACACCCGTTTCCTCCCTCTATTGACAAACCACCGGATATGGCCTATTCTCCGTCAATCATGTTTGGGGCTCCCTCCTTCTTCCCGCGCGCTCGTCGTTGCCGCCAGACATCGGTCTGGTTGGTGGGGTTGCTAGGGTAGCCCTCCGGGTTCTCTTGTTCTTGCCCGCCAGACCATTGCAGGGTCTGGCGGTTTTGTGTTTCCGAGGAGGAGGCATGATCCGCGCCGGGGTGCTCGGGGCGACCGGGTATACGGGAATAGAGCTCCTGGGTTTACTGAGTGGCCACCCCCAGGTGGAGGCCGCCTTTGCCACCTCCGAGAAGAATGCCGGAGGGAATCTGGCAGACATATATCCTGGCGCGGTACGTGTTCCCCTTATCCCGCCGGGCGATGCACCTCTGGGCGAGGTTGAGGTCGTATTCTTGTGCCTTCCGCACGCCGCCTCAGCACCTTCGGCGAAGAGGGCCATTGAGGCCGGGGCGCGCGTGATCGACTTGAGCGCCGACTTTCGCTTCAGAGATCCAGACGTCTACGCCGAATGGTACGGAGCGCCTCACCCGTGTCCGGAGTTGCTTCCCGAAGCGGTCTACGGTCTCACCGAAGTCGAGCGTCAACGCCTCCCGGGTGCGGGCCTGGTTGCGAATCCGGGCTGCTATCCGACGAGCGCGTTGCTGGCTCTCTGGCCGCTCGCCACTGCGGGCGCAATCGATGGCCAGGTGATCATCGATGCAAAGTCAGGTGTATCCGGGGCAGGTCGTACCCCAAAGCAGGAAACGCATTTTGTCGAAGTGGCGGACAATCTCAGACCATACAAGCTCGGGCGCGCCCATCGTCACTTTCCGGAGATCGAGCAGGAACTGGCAGGATGGTGCAAGACGCCTCAGGCCGTCATCTTCTCCCCACACCTCCTGCCGGTGCCGCGCGGCCTGCTCTCGACGATCTACGTCCCACTCTCCGACGAGTGGACTGAGGCGCGGGTCCGTGATCGCTACCTCGAGGTATACGCTGCGGAGCCTTTCATCGAGATCCTCGCCAGCGGTAGAGCAGCCACATTGGGACACGTCAATCACACGAACCGCTGTGCAGTCGGCCTTTGTCAGGTCGATAGGACGCTTATCCTCACCTCGGCGATCGACAACCTGGTCAAAGGGGCATCCGGGCAGGCGGTCCAGAATATGAACGTCATGTTCGGCCTCGAAGAGACCTGCGGTCTCCGGTGAGAATCGAGGGAGGCGATCGATGCGGTTGATCAAGCTCGGAGGAAATGAACTGGACCGCCCGGGATTCCTGGACGAGCTTGCACTCGCTTTGGCCGCCATGCAAGAGGAGGTCGTTGTCGTTCACGGGGGAGGGCGGAGTGTCGACCGGCTTCAGGAGAAGCTTGGTGTCAGGCCGACGAAGATCGACGGGATGCGAGTGACTGACACTGCCTCCCTTGAAGCGGTTGTGATGGCGCTCTGCGGGGACGTGAACAAGAGAATCGTGGCGTCTCTGGTGAACCATGGTATCGATGCAGTCGGGCTGAGTGGCGTAGACGGAGGCCTGCTGCGGGTCCGGAAACTAGAGAAGGAAGGGCTCGACCTGGGATGGGTCGGGGAGATCACCGACGTCCGCACCGAGGTCCTCAACGTCCTCCTCTCGCAGGGGATCACGCCGATCGTGGCGCCAGTCTCTCTCGGGCCGGTGGGCCAAATGTTCAACGTCAACGCCGACCAGGCCGCTTCAGCCCTCGCCTCCGCCTTACGACCTCGTTCGCTGGACTTTGTCTCTAACGTCGCCGGAGTCAAGCTGGACGAGAAGCTGATCAGTACTTTGGGCAGCGCCGAAGCCGAGAGGCTCGTCGCACAAGGCAAGATCAATGGTGGGATGGTGCCCAAGGTGCGGGCTGCTCTGGACGCCCTGGTCGCCGGGGTCCCGGCTGTCCGGATCGTCGACCTGTCGGGCCTGGCCGACGCGGGTGCGGGTACGACCCTTACGACAGACTCCGTGCCGGCTCGGGTTCAGGGCGGTCTTGCGGAGGCAGAACATGGAAGCTGACCAGGTGCCGGGCGCCGCCTCGCGCCTACTCGTCCCGACCTACCGCCGGCCGGACGTGGTGTTCGCGCGCGGACAGGGGAGCACACTCTTCGATGCCGGCGGGAACAAGTACATCGATTTTGCCGCCGGAATCGCCGTAACAGCCTTGGGTCACTCCGACCCCGGTTGGGCGGCAGTGCTGGCGGACCAGGCGGGCACCCTCGATCATGTGAGTAATCTCTTCCACTCTGTTCCTCAGCTCGTACTGGCGGAAAAGCTAATCCAGGCATCCTTCGCCGATCGTGTCTTCTTTTCGAATTCGGGCTCGGAGGCCAACGAAGCTGCGCTGAAGTTCGCCCGGAAATGGGCGCGCATGAACCACGGTGATGACAAGACACACTTGGTCGCCTTTGAGCACGGTTTCCACGGGCGCACTATGGGCGCATTGTCGCTGACGGAGAAGGCGCGCTACCGTGAGCCGTTCGCTCCGCTGGTGCCTGGCGTGAGCTTCGTTCCGCTGAATGACCTGGAGGCGGTCCGGAGAGTCGTGAACGATCAGACCTGCGCCGTCTTTATCGAGCCCCTCCAAGGCGAAGGCGGAGTTCGGCCGGCCCCGGCCTCTTTTCTCCGCGGCCTGCGCGAATTGTGTGACATGCACGGGGCGTTGCTAGTGTTCGACGAGGTGCAGTGCGGCTTGGGCAGGACCGGATCCCTGTGGGCGCATCAAGCCTCCGGCGTGGTTCCGGACATCATGACCTTGGCCAAGCCGCTCGCCGGCGGCCTGCCGATCGGCGCCACGCTCGTCACGGAAGAGGTCGCCCGCTCGATCGAAGTCGGAGACCACGGGAGCACATTTGGCGGTGGTCCACTCGTCTGCCGGGCCGCGTGCTATGTCTTCGATCGGATCAACCAGATTGGGCTCCTGGATGATGTGGTCGAAAAAGGACGAAGGCTGCGAGCACAATTGGCCGAACTCCCCAGCGATCACATCCTCGAGGTCCGAGGCGAGGGATTGCTGATCGGGGTCGAGTTCAGTCGCCCCGTCAAACCTCTGACGGAACATGCGCTCCGCCAGGGGCTGATCGTGATCAACGCCGGAGACAACGTGCTGCGTATTTGCCCGCCTCTGACCATCGAACAGTCCGAGATCGACGCCGGCATGTCCATCCTGGCGGAGTGCCTGGATGTGCTGGACGTCGTCGGGAGCGAGGGATGACGCCCCAGGTGCGAAGAGCGCGTCCATCGGACTCGCACCACATCCTGCGCTTGATCCAGCCCTATGTTCTGCGCGGCGAGCTCCTGCCGCGCACCTTGTCCGAGGTATCCAGGACGATCGACGCCTGGGTTGTTGCCCAGGAGGGCAACACGCTCCTGGGTTGCGGATCGCTGGTGGCGTACACCAGCGATCTCTCGGAAGTTCGTTCGTTGGCCGTGGCGGCCGATCGGAGGGGGCAGGGGATTGGCCAGGCGATGATGGACAAGCTGGTGGATGTCGCCCGCCAGCAAGGTGCCCGTCGTCTCTTCGCGTTGACGCGCGCCGTCCCATTCTTCCTGCAGGCCGGATTCGAGCGGATCGACATGCGGGAGATCCCCGAGAAAGTCTGGCGGGATTGCGCCCCTTGTCCGGTTCGGGACCGGTGCGACGAACACCCGGTCATACTGGTTCTTTCAAAGCCACCCGCTGGCCGGGTCCCGCTGGCAGCGGGTCGAACAGGAGTTAACTCACATGCCTAAACCTGAAGTCAACAAGGTCGTGCTGGCGTACTCCGGAGGCCTGGACACGTCCGTCATTGTGCCGTGGCTGAAGGAGCACTACGGTTGCGAAGTGGTCTGCTTCTGTGCCGACATCGGGCAAGGGGAAGAGCTTACGGGGCTCGAGGCCAAGGCGATCGCCAGTGGAGCGAGCAAGTGCATCGTGAGAGACTTGCGCGACACGTTCGCTTCGGACTTCTTATATCCCATGCTTCGTTCCGGCGCGGAATACGAAAAGCGTTATCTTCTGGGGACCTCGATCGCCCGCCCGCTGATCGCCCGGGAGCAGGTCGCCGTCGCCGAGAGCGAAGGCGCCGATGGTCTGGCTCATGGCTGCACTGGCAAGGGTAACGACCAGGTCCGCTTCGAGCTCACCTATAAAGCACTCAACCCGACGCTGAAGGTGATTGCCCCATGGCGCGAATGGGATATACGCTCCCGCCAGGACGCTCTGTCCTACGCCGAGGGGCACGGTGTGCCGGTCGCGGCTACGCTGAGGTCGATCTATAGCCGGGATCGAAACCTGTGGCACCTTTCGCACGAAGGGGGGAATCTGGAGGACCCGGCGAACGAGCCGGAGGCCGAGATGTACCAGTGGACGGTATCGCCGGAACAGGCGCCGGATCAGCCCGAGGTTGTGGAAATCGATTTCGAGTCCGGCGCGCCGGTTTCGGTGAATGGGGAACGGCTCTCGCCGGCGGGTCTGATCGAGCGGCTGAATACCCTCGGAGCGCGCAATGGGGTGGGGCGGGTCGATCTTGTCGAGAACCGCCTGGTCGGGATGAAGTCCAGGGGAGTGTACGAGACGCCCGGGGGCACAATCCTCTACGCCGCGCACCGCGAGCTCGAGTCGCTGTGCCTTGATCGAGACACAGCGCACTTCAAGAACGAGCTGTCGCTGCGGTACGCCGAGCTGGTGTACTATGGGAAGTGGTTCACCGCCCTGAGAGAGGCGATCCAGGCCTTCGTCGATCGGACGCAAGATCGGGTGACCGGTTGGGTACGGCTGAAGCTGTATAAAGGCAATGTGATCGTGAGCGGCAGGGCGAGCCCGCAGAGCCTTTACCGAGAAGACTACGCGACATTCGCCAAGGATGATGTGTACGACCAAAGTGACGCGGCGGGGTTCATCAATCTCTTTGGACTTCAGATGAAGGTCCGGGCGATGCTTGAGCGGAGCGAGGACGGGACGACAAGCTACGCCACGCCGGATTACTCGGTCTTCAAACGAGATTGAGAAGACATGAAGCTCGTTGAGGATGGAACGATCACAACACCGTCGGGGTTCAGCGCGGCCGCGGTTAGCTGCGGCCTGAAGAGCTCCGGAGGACTGGATCTGGCGATCGTGCATTCCCCGACCGACTGCTCGGCGGCCGGGGTGTTCACGCGGAACAAAGTGGCTGCGGCTCCAGTGATCGTCGACAAGGACACACTCGCCGGCAGTTCGGATCGCATTCGTGCCGTTGTCATCAACGCGGGTGTGGCCAATGCATGTACCGGGCCGAGGGGATTGGCGGCGGCCAGGGCCTCGCAGACGCTGACAGCCAAAGCCGTGGACTGCCTGTCCGATCAGGTCCTGGTCCTTTCGACGGGGGTGATCGGGGTGCTTCTGAATATCGAGAAGATGGCGGAGGGGATTGCCGTGGCCGGCATGCAGCTCTCGCCCGAGAACGGGCTTGCGGCGGCGCGAGCGATCATGACGACGGATACGCAGCCGAAGCACCTGGCCGCCAGAATCGAGCTTGCATCTGGCTGGGTCACCTTGGGTGGTATGGCCAAAGGATCAGGGATGATCCACCCCGACATGGCGACCATGCTCGCCGTGCTCACGACGGACGCCGCCGTCTCGCCGCAAGACTTGGATTATGTGCTCCGCCGATCGGTTGACCGATCCTTCCACCGCATTTCCATTGATGGAGATACAAGCACGAATGACACGGTCTTGATCCTGGCCAATGGGGCCAGCGGGATTCGTGTCGATGAGCGCGGGGCGCTTGAGATGTTCGCCGAGGGAGTCGAGGCCGTCTGCGGCGAACTGGCCCGGAAGATCGTGCGTGACGGGGAGGGGGCGTCGAAGTTCATTACGCTCGTCGTGAGTGGGGCGCGCAGCGAGGCGGAGGCCGTAACGGTCGGGCGCGTCATCGCCACCTCTCCATTGGTCAAGACGGCCTTTGCCGGCGGCGACCCGAACTGGGGAAGGATCGTTGCCGCCGCCGGAAGGTCGGGTGTCGAATTCGACCCCGATCGGCTCGCGCTGTGGGTGGCCGCGGAGACGGGGAGGGAAATCCCTGTCGTTCGTGGAGGCGCACCGATGGAAATGGACGTGTCCGAGTTGTCGGCCATCTTCAAACTCCCGTCCTTCCGAGTGCATCTCGACCTCGGGGAAGGGCGAGGCGAGGCGACTGTTTGGACGTGCGATCTGACCCGCGAGTACGTCTCGATCAATGCCGACTACCATACCTGATCCATGGCGTGAGAGTGGGGGGAAGACCGAGCGCCGAACCTGCGAGAGCGAGATGGTGCGACGATGAAGCTCTGGGGCGCCCGTATGAGGGCTCCGCTGAATCCCCTTGTCGAGAAACTCAACGCCAGTCTTCCGATCGACATCCGCCTGTTCCGTGAGGACATCGACGGGAGCCTCGCCTGGACCCATGGCCTGCAGCGCGCCGGCATCTTGTCGACGGATGAGGCCCGGCGGATTCGGGATGGGCTGGAGAAGGTGCGAGCCGAGTTCGTGACAGGATCGTTTGCAGTCCTTGCCTCCGATGAAGACATCCACACTGCAGTGGAACGACGCCTGACCGAACTCAGCGGCGATGTCGGGGGAAAGCTCCACACAGGACGAAGCCGCAACGATCAAGTCGCCACGGATTTCCGCCTGTGGATCATGCGCGGATGCGACTCCCTGGACTGGGAGCTTCGGACGCTCCAGTCGGCCTTGCTCGATTCGGCCGAGGCCGCGCTCGAGGCACCGTTCCCCGGGTATACGCACACGCAGCGGGCCCAACCGATCACGTGGGGTCACTGGGCCATGTCCCACTTCTGGCCGCTCGAGCGCGATCGAGGCCGCCTCAAGGATGCGCGTCGGTCGGCCGGCATCTTGCCTCTTGGATCGGGCGCGTTGAGCGGTGTTGTCTTCGCCATCGATCGCCACGCTCTGGGGAAGGAGCTCGGCTTTCACTCAGTTTCGGCCAGCAGCCTTGACGGCGTCAGGGATCGGGATTTTGCAGTCGAGTTTCTCTTTGCGAGTGCGCTTACCGGGGTGCACCTCAGCCAGATCGCCGAACAGCTCATCTTATACAGCACCAGCGAATTCGGGTTTGTCGTAATCGATGACTCCTACACGACGGGATCGAGCTTGATGCCCCAGAAGAAAAACCCCGATCCGCTAGAGCTGGCGCGAGGGAAGTCAGGTCGATTGATCGGGGGATTGGTAGGATTGCTGACCACACTGAAGGGCCTTCCGTCCGCATACGACAAAGACCTGCAGGAAGACAAGCAGCCTGTCTTCGAAGCGTTTGACACGCTTAGTCTGCTGATCCCGGTGATGACCGGATTGATCTCGACGATCCATCTGCAGACGGATCGCATGTTGGCTGCCCTGAGCCCAGAGATGTTCGCCACCGATCTAGCTGATTACCTGGTCGCCAAAGGGATCCCCTTCCGACAGGCCCATGCCTTGGTCGGAATGGCCGTGCGGCGGGCGGAGGAGCAGGGGATTCCACTCGCCTCATTGAGCCTAGATGAGTTGAGAATGATCAGCGGCGAGTTCGGGGAGGATGTCACGCGGGTTTTCGATCTCCAGGCTGCTATCAATCGCCGGAGGGCCATTGGGGGTACGGCTGGCGAAGCCCTGTTCCGACAACTTCGATCCGCCCGATCTCTCCTGCTGGCGTGAAAGGGGACGCTGCGGTGGGAAGGATGAGATAGGAATCATTCGCGGTCGCATTGGCGGCGAAGGTTCGCGGCCACATTCTCTTGTTCGATGCAAGCCTGATCTTCCCCCCGACTCGGCATCGTCTTCCCTCGTCCTTAAGTACCCTGGCTTGAGTATCGATTGGCGCCGTCTCAGATCCCGATCCACGCTTTGATATTGCTCACTCGACACCTATCCTGGCTTTCCGTCAACCGACGAGTTGATCGGTGGTCCATTGCTGATGAGAACACGGGGAAGTAGAATTCCGCAGAATTGTTACGTAATGATCCCGTCTTGCCGACAATGGGATGCCAGAGGAGGCATCGATGGACCTATATTTCATTCTGCTTCGCATCATTCACTTCTTCGCAGGGGTGTTCTGGGCGGGAGGGACCTTCTTGTTTGTCAGTGCGATCGCTCCGGCGGTGAGACTGGCCGGCCCGGACGGCGCCAAGTTCATGCAACACCTCGCTCGGCAGGGGCGGATGGCCGTGTCGCTCTCGGTGGCGGCGGCCCTCTCGGCAGCCTCTGGTCTTCTGCTTTACTGGCGAACGTCCGGTCACTTGAATGGCGCTTGGATTACTAGCGGTCCGGGGTTAGCTTTGACCATTGGCGGCGCCTCAGGCCTCATCGCCGCCACATATGGCGCGGTATTCGTGAGAGCGACCTCGGCTCGCATGGGTCAACTGGCTCGCCAGATCTACGCCTCAGGCGGCCCGCCCTCGCCCGAACAACAAGCCGAGGCGCAGCAACTTGGAGCAAAGCTCGGCACCGGCGCCCTATGGACGGCGGGCCTGCTCGTGGTCGCCTTGCTGGGCATGGCGACGTCGCAATACCTGTTCTCGTTCTAGAGGTTGCGGCCGGGCCTCCAGTCGGAGGCAGGCCGGATGCCGGCCTGCCCGGCGGGCTCGATGGACGGCTAACATGGCCCGGTGGGAAAGCCGACGGTCAGATCGTTGTCAGATCCCTGATAGATTTCGAGAGCACAAGCCCATACACTTCTGGTTGCGGGTCTCCCTCCTCGGCGCGCAGCGCGCGTATTCGAGATCGGAGGCACCCAGTCCTGGAGGGCACAATGGGAACTTCGAAAGGCAAAGTCGCCTGGTTCCTCTGGCCATTTGTCGCGCTTTGGCGGCTTCTGGCTCTGATCATCGGCTTCACGGGTAGGGTGATTGCGATCGTCCTGGGGCTCGTCGTCATGATCCTCGGTCTCCTGGCGACGCTGACCTTTGTTGGGGCTGTCGTGGGGATTCCGCTGATGATCTTTGGTTTTCTGCTCGTCGTCCGCGGGATCTTCTGAGGCCTAAGGGACTCCGGGGGCCGGAAAGCGGAGCGAGAGCTCGCCGGCCTCTCGGGGGCTCGGACGGCGAAGGTTCGATCCGTGGCCTGCCGACGGGAGCGTCGGAGGGACGCGGCTCCCTGAACTAACTCGGTTGAACGAAGCCTGGGCCTTGCTGGGGAGGAGATCGCCTCGTCTGGAACCAGCGCACCGAGCCCACCTTCGGCGGTCAAGGGCCTCTCCCTTCATAGCTCCCGGGGTGACAGCCAGGCTGACGTGTGGCGGGCTGGCTACGAAGTCACTCCCACGGGTTCAACATCGTCTGGATCAGGATCGGTCGACCGATCTTGATGTTCGGTCGCCGCGTGACGAGCCATAGGACTAGATCGGCGATGTCCTCAGGAAACAGGCACTTGGCGTGGTCAAGACCGGCGGAGTCCTCGGTCATTTCTGTTACGACCATTCCGGGACAGATGGTGTCAACCCGGATACCGAAGTCCTGATTCTCGCGTTGGATGTACTCGCTCAGGGCGTTGAGCGCGTGCTTTCCGACGCCATAGGCCCCAACCCCGGCGTAATACTCGAGGCCCGACTCAGAACTGATATTGACAAGGTGACCGCGCTTCCGCCCCCTCATCCCCGGCAGTACAGCGCGGGCGAGCAGGAAAGGGCCGCGCAAGTTCACGTCCAGCACATGATCCCATACCTCAACGCTGTGCTCGTGGATAGCCCCGCCTCCGCCGATGGCGGCGTTGTTCACCAGGATGTCGATCGGACCCAGGGCGTCCGAGGTCTCGTCGACCAACCCCTCGACCTGGCCGTCGTCAGAGACGTCGGCCGGGATGGCGATCCCAGTCCCACCGTTCGCCTCAATCAACGCGAGCGTGGCCTCGAGAGGTTCTCGGCGCCGCCCACAGATCGAGACGTTTGCCCCTTCGGCAGCAAGAGCGAGGGCGACGGCGCGACCAATCCCGCTTCCGCCTCCGGTTACAAGCGCCACCTGACGATCAAGCTGCCCCATATTGACCACTCCTTCCCGCCATAGATCGTTCGGTTGCGACACACTCGCAAGGAAGTGTCGGCTCGCCGATGGCCTGACTCTAGTTCGTGACTGACATTTTCAATTCGTCCGCAAGTTGATGTTGGCGGTGCCTACGCCAAGGCTGAGGTTGACCTGAGGTCCTTGGCCTTCATGCGCCTAGCCGTCGTCTCTGGCCGTCCAGCCGGTGTCGGCGTTGATGGAAAGGAAGGCTCCTCTCGTCCTCGCCCTTGCCGGTGTGCCATCGGGGACGTAGATGGTGAAGTTGCCGGCTGCTCCTTCAATTGCGACGTCGACGTCCTGGGACAGGTCACCGGAGAAGTCGAGGGTGACGTCGCCCCCACCCAGCGTGAACTCCATCCGCGGGCTATTTGCGTTGGCCAGCTGGCTCAGCTCAAGCCGGGCCGCGCCCGCGATGACGGTAAGCGAGCCCATCGGACCTCTGTTGGGTTCTGAGAACCCGATCGCAACGCGCTGGACTTGATGACAACCCGGAACCCAGATTTAAGACACGTATGCCAGAGACCCTACGATAAACAGGCGGTTTGCCTTGGGCGGGCCCGTCACTTGATTCAGTAATCATTACCTGTCCTGCAAACTCGGAGACCCTTTTGGCGTGGAATGCGTCAACGAGACAGCTCGCGAGGTCGAATGAAATGTTGCAGGCAGGCCGCGCGAAGTATACCAGACCGACGTTGCGCCGAAGCGCCCTCCCACGATCTATCCGTGTGAAACCGGTGATTCGTCGCTTGCTTCCCGCGTCGAACGCCAATCCGCATGCCAGAATCCGGTCAGTAACCCACATTGACCCTGGTATAGCCCGAATGGCAGCTTGACACGCTGATTCACCGCGTGGTATTCTCCCCCGACTTCTTTCCGATCCTGGATCCAGAAGAGGAGCGAGCATGGGGGACTCTCGGGGTTACTGGTTGGGGTTTAGCCTCGTCAAAGGCATTGGACCTGCGCGAGTGCGAGCACTGCTTGACGCGTTTGGCGATATCGGCGTCGCGTGGAATGCGAACGCCCAGGAGCTCAGGCAGATGGGTCTCGGTCAACAGTTGACTGAGACGTTAATCGAAACAAGAGGACGTCTGGATCTTGAGGCTGAGCTCGAGCGAATTGACCGTGGAGGTTTCGGACTCCTTACCTGGGAGGACCCGGCGTATCCGGAGCGGCTGCTCGAAATCGATGCGCCGCCTCCCGTGCTCTACGTCCGGGGAGGAATTCAGTACGAAGACCGATGGGCGGCGGCGATCGTCGGTACGCGCAAGCCGACGGGATATGGTAAAGATGTCGCATGTGAGGTTGCCTCTGCCCTTGCCAGGAACGGGGTGACGGTCGTTTCAGGTTTGGCGAGAGGCGTCGACTCGCTCGCTCATCGAGCGGCGTTGGAGGCCGGCGGTCGCACTCTGGCCGTGTTGGGATCGGGTGTCGACTACATCTATCCTCCAGAGCACGCCCGCCTCGCTGAGATGATCGCCGAGAGCGGAGCAGTCGTCTCGGACTACCCCTTGGGAACGAGGCCCGAGCCAGGCAACTTCCCGCCCCGTAATCGGATCATATCCGGGCTGGCATTGGTGGTCGTCATCGTCGAAGCCGGCGAGAGCAGCGGGGCGCTGATCACCGCGGAATTCGCCGCCGATCAAGGGCGAGAAGTCTTCGCCGTGCCGGGAAGCATCTATAGCGCGGCCAGCCGCGGGACCAACCGCTTGATCCAGACCGGGGCCAGACCGCTCTTGACGGCGGATGAAGTCCTCGAGGCATTGAACCTTGACGTGCTAGCCCGGCAAGAATCGGTGATCGAGGCTCTGCCCGAGGATGAGACTGAGAGGCAGCTGCTCCAGGCGCTCACCGGCGAGCCTTTGCACGTCGATGAGCTTGGCGCTCGCTGCGGCCTGCCGGTTGCCCGGGTTAGCGCTTCACTGGCGATGCTCGAGCTCAAGGGCCGGGTCCGTCAGGTCGGTGGAATGCACTATATCCGAGCGCGTGAGCCACAAGGCGAGTATCGAGTGGAATGACGACCAGTGAGTTCTTCGCGGTAATTATGGCCGGAGGGGGCGGCACCCGGCTCTGGCCACTCTCCAGGCGCGAGCGGCCCAAGCAGACATTGCGACTGTCGGGCGACCGGAGCCTTTTCCAGCTGGCGATCGATCGTCTGCTCCCGATCATCCCGCCGGAAAACATCTTGGTGGCGACCGTTGCCGAGCAGGCCGAGTTGTTGCGCGACCAGGCCCCCGAGCTTTCACGGGACAACTTCCTGCTCGAGCCGGGTCAGCGCGGGACGGCATCGGTCATCGGTTTGGCGGCGACTGTCTTGCGCCAGCGCTCTCCGGATAGCACGATGGCTTGCCTGACGGCGGACCATTTCATCGGAGATGTCGGCAAATTCCAGGCGCTCCTGCTCGCCGCACGTGAGGTCGCTGACCGGGGCTTTCTGGTGACGCTGGGGATCACACCGACATACCCTTCCACTGGTTATGGGTACATCGAGCGGGCCGAACCGCTCGAGCCTTCTCGGGGAACTACGGTATTTCGCATGGCGGGCTTCCGAGAGAAGCCGAACCGGGACATCGCCCAAGGCTATATTCAGAGCGGGAAGTACTCCTGGAACTCAGGGATGTTCATCTGGAAGGCCGACCGCATCTTGGATGAGATCAAGCGCCAGATGCCGGACCTGGCGGCGGGGTTGCACAGGATCGGAGCGGCACTGGGTGATCCGGAAGAGGTGCGCGTCATCGAGGACGTGTGGCGCGAGCTGCAGCCGCAGACTCTCGACTACGGGATCATGGAGCACGCCGAACGGGCAGCGGTGATCCCGGCCGATGATCTTGGTTGGTGCGATATCGGCAGTTGGGAGCGTCTATTCGAGGCGCTGCCTCTGACATCCGACGGCAACCTGGTCCTGGCTGAGCAGAGCCTGCGCCAGGAGATTCAGGGGAGCCTGATTTACCAGGACTCGGCCGGGGGCCGGAAGCGCCTGATCGCGGCACTCGGCCTCAAAGACGTCATCATCGTCGATACGCAGGACGTGCTGTTGGTATGTTCCAAGGAGCGCAGCGAAGATGTCCGCAAGCTGGTTGAACGTCTGACGGATGCGGGGTTGGATGAATACTTGTAGTAGGAGTGGTGAGTGGAAGCCTATTGTGTGAAGTGCAAACAGAAGCGAAAGATACTCAATCCCGAGGCGACGTTTACCGCCAGCGGTGCTCCCGCTACGCGCGGGACGTGCGAGGTATGCGGCACGCGCCTGTTTCGGATGGGGCGGACCGCGGCTCATGATGGTCTGGAGCCGCCCTCCGCTGAAGAACGGTCGAAGGCCCGCAGCCGGAACGACCGCGCGAAGGGCGAATCGGCGCCCAAGCGGAGCGGGCGTCTGGTCATCGTCGAGTCGCCGGCCAAGGCGCGGACGGTCGGTCGTTTCCTGGGGAAGGGCTACAAAGTACGAGCCTCCGTCGGTCACGTTCGCGATCTGCTGCGATCGAAACTGTCGGTTGACGTGGACAACGATTTCGAACCTCAGTATCGGGTACCGAATGAGAAAAGAGATGTCGTCAAAGCCCTGAAAGGGGACGTCGCCAGGGCCAAGGACGTTTTTCTGGCGACAGACCCGGATCGTGAAGGGGAGGCGATCGCCTGGCATCTCATGCACGCGGCGGAGATCGAGCCCGAACGGGCCCAGCGAGTCGTGTTCCACGAGATCACCAAGCCCGCGATCGAACGTGCGTTTTCACATCCACGTTCAATTGATATGGACCTGGTCGATGCCCAGCAAGCTCGACGCGTGGTTGACCGACTTGTAGGTTACAGCCTGAGCCCTCTGTTGTGGTCGAAGGTGCGCGGCCGCCTCTCGGCGGGGCGAGTGCAGTCGGCGGCCCTGCGGCTCGTCGTCGATCGCGAGCGGGAGATCGAAGATTTCGTAGCGCAGGAATACTGGACGATCGAGGCTGAGTTCATCGCCCCGGGAAAGCCGCCGGCGTTTCGGGCCAGGCTCGTCCAGCTCGATGGCAAAGAGATCAAGCCTGAGTCGGAGGAAGGGGTCCTGCCGATTGTCCAGGACATGCGGCTTGCCGGATACAGGGTTGTGTCTGTTCGCACCGGCAGCCGTGTCAGACGGCCTTCGGCCCCGTACACGACCAGCACTCTCCAGCAGGACGCCTCTCGCAGACTCGGTTTCAGCGCTCGCAAGGCGATGGCAGTCGCCCAACAACTTTACGAAGGGATTGAGTTGGACCATCGGGATGCCATCGGTTTGATCACCTACATGCGCACCGACTCGACGCAGGTGTCCCCCGAGGCTCAATCGGAAGCTCGCGAGTTGATACGCTCCCGTTATGGCGGAGAATTCCTGCCGGAGGTGCCGCCGGTCTATCAGACGCGCACCCGGGGCGCCCAGGAGGCGCACGAGGCCATCCGGCCCACTTCGGCCAGCCTGCTGCCGGATGATGTGAAGGACCATCTTTCGGCGGACCAGTTCAAACTCTACAGCATGGTGTGGAACCGCTTTGTCGCCTCTCAGATGAATCCGGCGATCTACGATACCCTGACGGTCGAGATCGAAGGCCGCTCGGCCATCCACGTCTATGCCCTGCGCGTATCGGCCTCGAGCTTGAGATTCGCCGGGTTCCTGCAAGTCATCGGGGATCCGCCGGCGGATAACGGCGACGAGAACGGTAACGGGGAAAGCGGTTCGCAGCTCGAGCAGCTGCCCGATCTGGCCGAGTCCGATCCGTTGGACCTGCTCGATCTGTATCCGACGCAGCACTTCACCCAGCCGCCGGCGCGCTACTCTGAGGCCGGCTTGGTGCGCGCTCTCGAGGAGAATGGCATCGGGAGGCCTTCGACCTACGCCCCGATCATCACGACGATCCAGACGAGAGGCTACGTGCGCAAAGAGAAACGCCGCCTGATCCCGACTGAGATCGGCGAGGTCGTGAACGACTTGATCGTCGTCCACTTCCCGGAGATCGTCGATCTCGGTTTCACGGCCAAGATGGAAGAGGAGCTGGATGAGATCGCTGAAGGAAAGCGGGAGTGGGTCGAGGTGATCCGGGCATTCTACAATCCGTTCGCCGAGCAGGTCCGGCTGGCGGCGGAGAACATGCCCGAGATGAAGCCCGAGGTCGAGCCGCTCGGTCGGTTGTGCCCGGAGGACGGAGGCGAGCTCGTAATCCGGCATGGTCGCTATGGCCGGTTCATCGGTTGCTCGAACTTTCCGAGTTGTCGCTACACCGAGCCCTGGCTCGAGAAGATCGGCGTGCGCTGTCCGCAGGACGGAGGTGAGCTGGTCGAACGCCGAACCCGGCGAGGACGCACTTTCTACGGGTGCGCCAATTATCCGGCTTGTGATTTCACGAGCTGGAAACGCCCGCTGCCTGCTCCATGTCCAAACTGCGGCGGATTGCTAGTGGCCGAGAGCAAGAGGTTTGCCGAGTGCCTGTCGTGCCACTCGCGATTCGAACTGAAGGACCTTCCCGAAATCGAGCGTGATCTGGCATAGAACCTGCACCTCAGTCCGAGGGTTTGCCTTCGCTGACGCGGAGGTCTAGAATTTATCCCATGTTGGGACCTCGGACGAGTACAATCCACCGCGCCCGACAACCGGGGAGTGAAGTCTCATGAACATGCTGGACAGCCTGACACAGAGAAAGTGGGTCCTGCCGGGCATTGCCCTTGTCGTTGGCCTTGTCTTGGGCGTCGGGTACGCCTGGGGAATCAATCCGGTTAAGTGGGTCGAGGGCACGCCGGAGCAGCTCCGGGCGGACCTGCAGCGGGATTTCCTGCGGATGGCGATCGACTCATATTCGATCAACCGCGACGTCGACCAGGCGATTAAGCGGTACCAAAGCCTCGGGGCACGGGCACAGCAGACGCTCGAGGAAATCGGTGCCAACCCGGATAAAACCCGGCCGACGGACATTCAGAACTTCAGAGCCGTGGTGGAGATCTTCAAACCGTCGGCCGAGCCTCAGGCGACGGACGTTCCGGTCGGGGGGTTGAGCGGCATCACCCGGTTGGCGCTGCCGGTCTGCGGCGGGACAATCGTGCTGGGACTGGTTCTGGCAGCCGTCTTCCTACTCAGAGACCGCGTGCGTCTGCGCGGCACCCCGACGATGTCCGAAGAAGAGGCCGCCGCCAGAATGAACTTGGGATCCGGTCCTTTGCCTAGAGCGTCGCGAAGCGGCCAAGGTGCCGACACCAGTCAAGAGCCCCTGGCCACTTTCAGGACGATCTACGCGCTGGGAGACGATCTTTACGACGATTCGTTCAGCATTGAGAGCGGGACCGGGGACTTCCTGGGGGAATGTGGGGTGGGGATCGGAGATGTCATCGGCGTCGGCGACCCAAAGAAGGTCTCCGCCCTGGAAGTCTGGTTGTTCGACAAGAACGACATTCAGACCGTAACCAAGGTCCTGATGAGCCGCTACGCCTTTCAAGATGGCGCCACCCATAATCGCCTGGCGGCGAAAGGGGACCCATCACTGGCCGAGAGTGGCGGCGTGATTTATCTCCAGACCGCTTCCCTTGAGGTCGAGGCACGCGTCGTCGACCTGGTCTATGGTGAGGGGGCCCTGCCGCCGGAGAGTTTCTTTGAGCGGGCGACGATCGAGTTGAGAGCCTGGTCCCGAGGGAACTAGCTTTCGAGCCCGCGCATCCTGCGTAAGATGATCACCGGGCAGCCGTCGGCTGCCCGCTTTCTTTCGTGCCAGGCGGTCATGCATTCTCGGGGCGGTCATGACGGCGTGGGCGCCTCGCGTGAGGGATCTCAGTCTGTCCGGCTAGCGGATCTCGAGAATCTTGAGCTCGACTCGGCCGGCCGGTGTCTCGGCCACAGCCACCTCGCCGACTTTCTTGCCCATCAAGGCCTTTCCGATCGGGGACTCGTTCGAGATCCGGCCCTCGCGCGGGGAGGCCTCCTTGATGCCGACGACATGATACGTCTGAGGGGAGTCGCCATCGCTGGCGACCACGACAGTGTTGCCCACGCTGACTTCGCCGGCGGAGCTGCCTTCGACGATCTTGGCTTCACGAAGGATGGTCTCCAACTCCTGGATTCGACCTTCCAGGAAGGCCTGCTCCTCCTTGGCATTGATGTAATCGGCGTTTTCTGAAAGATCTCCCTGCTGAACAGCATGGCGAAGCCGCTGTGCCAGGGCAGTCCGGCGCGGTCCGCGCAGCTGTTCCAGTTCGGCGCGCAGCCTGTCGGCGCCTTCCGGCGTCAGAAAGAACTCCCTCTCCGTCATTCCCTCACCTGCTTCTTACGGTCGCTTGTGCGGATCGAATAGCTTGTCTCGTTCCTCGAGTGCGAATCGATCGGTCATCCCGGCGATATAGTCGCACACCGTCCTGTAGACGTCGGACTCGCGAGCGCGGTCTTGGACCTCGTCGGGAAGGGTCTCCGGATTCCGGGTGTATGCCTCGAACAGGTCCTCGAGGAAGCGCTCCGCCTTCACCTGCATACGAATCACCCGGTAATGCTGGTACATGTTCTTGAATAGGAAACTCTTCATCTCCCGGTTCAACAGGGCAAGGGAGTCGGAGAAGCCAACGACGTTGTGCGAAAGAAGCTGAAGTCCGGCGACGGTATCGACCTGGCTCTCCTCAAGACGCTTCTGGGTGGCAAGCAACAGGTCGGTGACTTCGATCCCGATCAGTCGCCTGATTAGGCGATGACGGACCGTTTCGTCGAAAGGCTGGTCGCGCCACCCGATACTCTCGCGGACTTTCTCCCACAAGCCCACCCCGTCGAGTCCTGCCGGCGAAATCAGACCGGCCCTGAGCCCATCATCAAGATCGTGGGCCGTGTAGGCCAGCTCATCGGCGACATTGGCGATCTGGGCCTCGAGGTGGCCTCGCTTTTCGGGCTCGAATTCCTGGGCATCGGCGATGTCGTACTCCGTCTCATGCTTGACGATCCCTTCCCGGACCTCCCAGGTCAGGTTCAGCCCCACGAAACCTGGGTAGCGGTGCTCGAGCTTTGTGACGATCCGCAAGGACTGCTTGTTGTGGTCGAACCCGCCCCGCCCAGTCATCAGCCGGCTCAGGGTTGCCTCACCAGCGTGTCCAAAGGGCGGGTGCCCCAGATCGTGAGCCAGGCAGATCGCCTCAACCAGATCTTCGTTGGCTCCGAGGGCGCGGGCAATCGTGCGCCCGATCTGGGCGACCTCAAGCGTGTGTGTCAGCCGTGTCCGATAGTAATCGCCTTCGTAGTTGACGAAGACTTGGGTCTTGTATTCCAGACGTCGGAAGGCTGTTGTATGCAGAATCCGATCGCGATCGCGTTGAAATGCCGTCCGGTAATTGGGCTCGTCTTCCGGGAAGGCACGCCCGCGCGAATCGCGACTGCGGATGGCGACAGGCGATAGCGCCGCATCCTCATGCGCTTCTATCTTCTCGCGGGTTACGAGCACCTCGTCTCCTCAATCCTTGCGGCCACACACGGGCGAGGCCCGCAGCAATCCGTCCGCAAGTGTTCACCTGTCATTTCGTCACCGACCGGCTTCCTAGTCTAACCGACCCACGAATGGGCGTCAAATGAAGGCGAATTCTGCGGTGCATTCCAACTCGAGGGGCACGTCTCCTTTGTAGGGAGCGAAGGGGGAAATGGCGTTTTCCCCGCTGAGAGCGTGCGGGGCAGGCAGGCGGCCCCCCTCCGCAAATGGCCGTTGTTGAGCTTCCCCACCCGGGCATGATCTCCGCCATCCATTCTTGCGGCCTCCTCTCGGGTCTTGGAGCAGGAACGCTCAACAAAGGTCGCCCTGGCCTGAACAATGTGGTGCTCCAAATAGGGGCGGCCGGGGAAGCGCGCTTTGTCCCATCCCGGGCCGTCAACGGTCGCATTCCGGGGGGGCCAGGGGGCCATCCCGCGAGAAACGCCGCATGGGTTCTTGCCAACGCAATCGGGATGCACCCGATAGGAGCCTTCCGTTGACATCCCGGAATCGCGGCAGGATAATCATCGCTGAACAAGGATGTGGAGGGGCATGTGGCCTATCCGTTCCCCAGCCAGGCTTGGGTTCAGGCCCTGATCTCGATCCTCAACAGCGATAACCGCTACGCCGAGATCGCTCGCAATTGGGAGGGCGACCTGGTGTTCGCCGTCGAACCGGATGATGATGGGCAATCCAATGATCCACAGGCCCAGGTTGTCCGGATCTACCTGGATCTCTGGCACGGCAAGTGCCGGGATGGTTACATGGTCGAGGACGGAATGGCCGTGGCCCCGCCGGCCAAGTACGTCTTGAGCGCTCTCCGTTCGAACTTCTTGCGGATCCTCTCCGGAGAGCTTGACGCGATGCAGGCCATGCTCACCCGCCGTTTGAGGGTCGATGGAAGTATGGCCTACATGTTGCGCAATGTCCCGACGGTCCTCGATTTTGTCCGATGCACCAAGCGGGTGGAGATCACAGACTCGAGGCCATGAATGAACAGAACGCCAGGCTCTGTTTCAGCCGGCTCCCCGAGGATCGACCCGGCGCCTAACCGATCAAGCCTCTGACCTCACTCCGGTATTATCATCCGGGGCGGGGTGCACAGTCCGTTTCTTGCCCATTCGACGTTCGGCATTTGGATTGTATGGCACGTGAGGTTCATTCACGCGTTGCTAGACGAGGACAGACTCGCGGCGTGCCGGTCCTGCGCTCGGGGCTCGATGAAACGGTGGCCTCGTACGAGCGAGCGGAGCGTTGCCTGACCATCTGCGTG
>Ga0209342_10000666_pt1 | contig 39922 bp, 39 predicted proteins | sample RifCSP16_2_FD_184023 | JGI IMG/M metagenome (GOLD analysis project Ga0209342, IMG submission 184023) | Soil microbial communities from Rifle, Colorado - Rifle CSP2_sed 16_2 (SPAdes) (version 2) | ecosystem: Environmental > Terrestrial > Deep subsurface > Rock core/Sediment | place: Rifle...
GATTCCACCAGCCGCGCGCGCCCCAGCGTGCGCAGCACCTTGGCCACGTGGTGCGGCGAGATGCGGTAGCGGCGCGCGATCTCGGCCGACGAGACCTGCTCGCCGGGGCGCGCCGCGATCTCGAGGATCGCATACACGCCGAACAGCGTGTTCTTCTGCAGCTTCACGTGCTGCGTCGGCGCCCGATCGCCATCTCGAGCGGCACCACCGGCGCCGCCATCATCCCCTGGCTGCGAAAGAACGCGTGCACCAGGTGGTTGTCGCGCGCGGTCAGCGTGCGCACCGCGGCGACGCCCGCGCCGCGGAACGCGGCGCAGATCGCTTCGAGCATCCGGCTGCCGATGCCGGCGAGCCGCGCCTGCGGTCGTACGCCGAGCACGAACACCCAGCCGCACGGCGGCGAGCCGAACTCCCAGTCGCGCACCTCGCCGACGATGTAGCCCTCGACGCGGCCGTCGGCCTCGGCCACCAGGAAGCGGCTCTGCCGCCGCCCCGTGCCGTAGCGCCGGTAGATCTCGCGCCAGTACGCGGGCTTGCGCAGCCGCGTGATCCCGGCGTCGATCTCGATCACCTGCGCGAGGTCCGCGGCGCGCGCGGCGCGCACCCGGATCGGGTTTGCGCTGCCGGATCGGTGGCCAGGTCGAACCGGCTTGATCGAGATCAAATCGCACCACCCCCAATCTGGTATCTGCTTACCGGATATTACCAGTCACAGGAGAACGACCATGCGCATCGCCAGTCTCGCCAGAACGGCCGCGGGCCTTTTCGCAGGCCTCGCAGCCGCGTTCGCCGCACCCGGCGCCCAGGCGCAGGAGCCGATCCGCATCGGCGCGTTTCTCGCCGTGACCGGGCCGGCCGCGTTCCTCGGCGACCCGGAGCAGAAGACGCTCGAGCTCTACATCGAGAAGCTGAACGCCGCGGGCGGGGTGCTCGGCAGGAAGCTCGCGCTGGTCTCGTACGACACCGCGGGCGACGCCGAGAAGGCGCGCACCTTCGCCAAGCGGCTGATCGAGCAGGACAAGGTCGACGTCATCGTAGGCGGCACCACCACCGGCGAGACCATGGCCGTGGTGCCGATGGTCGAGCAGGCCGAAATCCCGTTCATCTCGCTCGCCGGCGCGGTGGTGATCGTCGAGCCGGTGAAGAAATGGGTGTTCAAGACGCCGCACACCGACCGCATGGCGTGCGAGAAGATCTTCGCCGACATGACCTCGCGCGGCGCGAGGAGGATCGCCCTGATCTCGGGCTCGGGCGGGTTCGACAAGTCGATGCGCGCGCAGTGCCTGGCAGCCGCCAAGGGCCGCGGCATCGAAATCGTCGCCGACGAGAGCTACGGCCCGGGCGACAAGGACATGACGGTGCAGCTCACCAAGATCAAGAACACCGCCGGCGTGCAGGCCGTGCTCAACGCCGGCTTCGGCGAAGGGCCGGCGATCGTCACCCGCAACTACCGCCAGCTCGGCATCGCCGCGCCGCTCTACCAGTCGCACGGCGTCGCGTCCAAGGAGTACATCAAGCTCTCGGGCGCTGCGGCCGAGGGGGTGCGCCTGCCGGCGGCGGCGCTGCTGATCGCCGAGTCCCTGCCCGACAGCGACCCGCAGAAGAAAGTGGTGCTGGCCTACAAGCGGGAATACGAATCGCGCTTCAACTCGGAGGTCTCGACCTTCGGCGGCCACGCCTACGACGGCCTGATGCTCGCCGTGGAGGCGATGAAGAAAGCCGGCACGACCGAGAAAACGAAGGTGCGCGACGCGCTGCAGTCGATCCGCGGCTGGATGGGCACCGCGGGAGTGTTCAACCTGTCGCCGACCGACCACATGGGGCTCGATCTCTCGGCCTTCCGCATGCTCGAGGTGCGCAAGGGCGCCTGGACGGAAGTGAAATGAGAGAAGCTTGAGCGCCGCGCTCCTCCAGTACCTGCTCGCGGGCCTCACGCTGGGCGCGATCTACGCCCTGGTCGCGCTCGGCTTCTCGATCATCTACAACGCGAGCCACGTCATCAATTTCGCGCAGGGCGAGTTCGTCATGATCGGCGGCATGGCCACGGTGTCGTTCCTGGGCGCCGGCCTGCCGCTCGCCGTGGCAGCGGCGCTCGCAGTGGTCGTTGCGACGCTGGTCGGCCTGGCGCTGGCGAAGTTCGCGGTCGAGCCGGCGCGCGGCGCGTCGGTGGTGACGCTCATCATCATCACCATCGGCGCCTCGATTCTGCTGCGCGGCCTGGCGACGCTGGTGTGGGACAAGAAGATCCATGCCCTGCCGGCGTTCACGGGGGAAGACCCGATCGCGATCGCGGGAGCCACCATCGTGCCGCAGAGCCTGTGGGTGATCGCGGCGGCATCGGCCGTGTTCGCCATCCTGTGGTGGTTCTTCAACCGCACGCTCGCCGGCAAGGCGATGCTCGCCACCTCGCACAACCGGCTGGCGGCGCAGCTCTCGGGAATCGGCGTGCGCCGCGTGCTGCTCGCCTCCTTCGGCATGTCGGCCGCGCTCGGCGCGCTCGCCGGGATCCTGATCGCGCCGATCACCTTCACTTCGTGGGACGCGGGCGTGATGCTCGGCCTCAAGGGCTTCGCCGCGGCGATGCTCGGCGGGATCGGCAGCGGCCCCGGCGCGGTGCTCGGCGGCCTCGCGCTCGGGCTCGCCGAGTCGCTCGCCGCGGGCTACGTCTCCTCGGCCTACAAGGACGTAATCGCGTTCGCCATCCTCCTCGCGGTGCTGGTGTTCATGCCCGGGGGCCTGCTCGGCGCGCGCGCCGCCGAGCGCGTGTAGCCGGCATCGAGCGCGCATGCTCGGGCGGCTCGCCAGCGCGCGAACCGGAGGCATGCTGGCGCTCGCCGCGGCGCTCGCGCTCCTGCCGCTAGTATTCGCCAACAATTACCACTACGAAGTCGCGATCCTGGTCGGGCTGAACGCGATCATCGCCGTCGGCCTGAACCTGCTGATCGGCTACGCCGGTCAGATCTCGCTCGGCCACGCGGGCTTCTTCGGCGTTGGCGCCTACGGCTCGGCGATCCTCTCCGCGCGCTACGGCTGGCCGCCGCTCGCGGCGCTCGCCGCCTCGACCGCGCTCACGGCGGCGCTCGCCTACGCGGTCGGCCGCCCGATCCTGCGCCTGAAAGGCCACTACCTCGCGATGGCGACGCTCGGCCTGGGAGTCATCGTCTCGATCGTCATCGCCACCGAGGACCGCCTCACCGGCGGCCCCGACGGGATGGGCGTGCCGCCGCTCGCCGCCTTCGGCGCCGCGCTCTCCGGCGAGCGGGCGTGGTACGCGCTGGTCGCGGCGCTCCTCGTCCTGTCGGTGTGGCTTGCGCTCAACCTCATCGAATCGCCGCACGGGCGCGCGCTGCGCGCGCTGCACGGCTCGGAGGTCGCCGCCGAGGCGATCGGCATCGACAGCGCACGCCACAAGGTGCTCGCTTTCGTCCTCTCGGCCGTGTTCGCCTCGGTCGCGGGAAGCCTCACCGCGCACTACTCAGGGTTCATCACGCCCTCCAGGGTGACGTTCCTGCACTCGATCGAGCTGGTGACGATGGTGGTGTTCGGCGGCATGGCCTCGACCTTCGGCGCCGTCGTCGGCGCGGCGCTGCTCACCGGGCTGCCGCAGCTGCTGACGGTGCTGAAGGAATACGAGATGGTGGTGTTCGGCGCGGTGCTGATGGCGACGATGATCTTCTTTCCGAAGGGCCTCGTGCCCAGCCTGGCGGCGGCCGCGCGCCGCTTCGCCCGGTGAGCGTGCTGCGCGCCGAGGGGATGTGCAAGCGCTTCGGCGGCGTGAGCGCGCTCGACGGCGTATCGCTCTCGCTCGCGGCGGGGACGGTGCACTCGGTGATCGGCCCGAACGGCGCGGGCAAGACCACGTTCCTGAACCTCCTGTGCGGCATCTATGCGCCGAGCGCCGGGCGCGTGTTCGCCGGCGAGCGCGAATTGACCGGAGCGCCCGCGCACGCGTTCGCGCGCGCAGGCATCGGCCGCACCTTCCAGACCCCGCAGATCTTCCTCAACATGGGCGCGCTCGAGAACGTGATGGCCGGGCGCCACCTGCACGAGCGCTGCGGGCTCGCCGCCGCGCTGCTGTGCCCGCCGTGGCGCGCGCGCGCCGAGCGCGACTGCCGCGAGCAGGCCGCGCAGCTGATGCGCGAGGTGGACCTGGGGCAATGGCTGCACGCCGAGGCCGGCGCGCTGCCCTACGGCGCGCTCAAGCGCCTGGAAATCGCGCGCGCGCTCGCCGCGCAGCCCGAGGCGCTGCTGCTGGACGAGCCGGCGGCGGGCCTGAACGCGCGCGAGACGCACGAGATCGACGAGCTGATCCGGCGCATCGCCGCGCGCGGCATCGCGGTGGTGCTGGTCGAGCACAACATGCGGCTGGTGATGGGCGTATCGGACCGCGTGCTGGTGCTCGATTACGGCCGGGCGCTCGCCGAGGGCAGCGCGGAGGAGGTGCGCCGCGACCCGCGCGTGATCGAGGCCTACCTCGGCGCCGAGGCACTCGCCGCATGATGCTGGAAGTCGAGAACCTGTCGACGCATTACGGCCGCATCCGCGCGCTCGACGGCGTGCGGCTCGAGGTCGCCGAAGGCGAGCTGGTGGCGCTGGTCGGCGCGAACGGCGCCGGCAAGACCACGCTGCTGCGCACGATCTCCGGCGTGCACCCGCCCACCGGCGGACGGGTTCGCTTCCGCGGCGCGGACATCACTGCGGCGCCCCCGGAGCGCCGCGTGCGCCTGGGCATCGTGCAGGTGCCCGAAGGCCGCCAGGTGTTCGCGCCGCTCGCGGTCGCCGACAACCTGCGGCTCGGCGCGTTCACCCGGCCGGCCGCCGAGGCCGCCGCGTCGCTCGGGCGCATCTACGCGATGTTCCCGCAGCTGAGCGAGCGACGCGCGCAGCCCGCGGGCACCCTCTCGGGCGGGCAGCAGCAGATGCTCGCGATCGGCCGCGCGCTGATGGGCCGCCCGCGGCTGCTGCTGCTGGACGAGCCCTCGATGGGGCTCGCGCCGCGGCTGGTGGCGGAGATCTTCGCCTGCATCGCCGCGCTCAAGGCCGAAGGCATTACCATCCTGCTGGTGGATCAGAACGCGCGCGCCGCGCTGCGGGTGGCCGACCGGGGCTACGTGCTCGAGACCGGGCGCGTGGCGCTCTCGGGCGGCGCCGCCCGCCTGCTCGACGATCCGCAGGTCCAGGAGGCGTACCTCGGCGTCTATTAACCTAGATCAAAGCACCGCCCCCCTCGGCATGGCGAGATGTGTGAATCGGGAGACCGCGAATGAACGCCCTGCTGCAAAACAGATACGCGTCGAAGATCCACCACCGCGCGCCGGGAGCGCGCCGCGCGCGCCCCGCCGCGTACTGGTACGACCGCGACGCCGAGACCATGCCGCGCCAGAAGCTCGCGCGTCTGCAGCTCGCGCGCCTGCGCGCGACGCTCGCCAACGCCTACGAGCACGTCGCCCTGCACCGCAGCCGCATGGACGCGGCGCGCATCCGGCCCCGCGACCTGCGCTCGCTGGACGAGGTGAGCGAGCTGCCCTTCACCGTCAAGTCCGACCTGCGCGACTTCTACCCGTTCGGCATGCTCGCGCGACCGCGCGAGCGCGTCGCGCGGCTGCACGCCTCCTCGGGCACCACCGGCAAGCCGACCGTCGTCGGCTATACGAAGAAGGACCTCGAGCGCTGGGCCGACCTGATGGCGCGCTCGATGGCCTGCGCCGGCGCGCGCCCCGGCGACGTGGTGCACAACGCCTACGGCTACGGCCTGTTCACCGGCGGCCTGGGCGCGCACTACGGCGCCGAGCGGCTCGGCGCCACCGTGGTGCCGATGTCGGGCGGAGCGACCGAGCGCCAGGTCATGCTCATCGTCGACTTCGCCGCGCGCGTTTTGTGCGCGACTCCGTCGTACGCCCTCAACATTGCGGAGGTGGCCGAGCGCGAAGGCGTGGATTTGCGGGCGAGCGCGCTCGCGGTCGGACTGTTCGGCGCCGAGCCCTGGAGCGAGGCGATGCGCCGCGAGATCCAGGTGCGGCTCGGCCTGAAGGCGATGGACATCTACGGCCTCTCGGAGGTGCTCGGTCCCGGTGTCGCGGTCGAGTGCGAGGCGCAGGACGGGCTGCACGGGTGGGAGGACCATTTCTTGTTCGAGGTCATCGACCCCGACACCGCGCGGCCCGTGCCCGAGGGCCAGGCCGGCGAGCTGGTGATCACCACGCTCACCAAGGAAGCGCTGCCGATGATCCGCTACCGCACGCGCGACATCACGCGCATCTCGCGCTCGCCCTGCTCCTGCGGCCGCGCGCACCTGCGCCTCAGGCGCATCACCGGGCGCAACGACGACATGCTGATCATCCGCGGCGTCAACGTGTACCCGTCGCAGATCGAGGCGGCGCTGATCGGGCTTCCCGGCATCGCGCCGCACTACCAGCTGGTGGTCGAGCGGCGCGGCAATCTGGACGAGCTGACGGTCGAGGCGGAGGCAACGCCGGGCGCCGCGGCCACCGAGGCGGACTTGCGCGAGATCGCCGCCCGCGTGCGCCACCAGATCAAGTCGCTCGTCGGCGTCACCGCCGAGGTGGTGGTGAAGAAGCCCGGCGAGGTGCCGCGCTCGCAGGGCAAGGCGGTGCGGGTGCGCGATCTGCGCCCGAAAACCACATGAAGCGGCTGGTCCCGCTCACCGTGAACGGCCGCGCGCGCGAGGACGCGGTGGAGGACTCGCTGCTGCTGCTCGACTACCTGCGCGAGCGGCTCGCCCTCACGGGCACCAAGCGCGGCTGCGACGGCGGCGAATGCGGCGCGTGCACCGTGCTGGTGGACGGGGAGCCGCGCCTTGCGTGCCTGACGCTCGCCGCCGCCTGCGAGGGCCGGCGCGTCGAGACCATCGAGGCGCTCGCCGCCGACGGCCGCCTGAGCGCGCTGCAGCGCGCGTTCCACGAGATGCTCGGCACGCAATGCGGCTACTGCACGCCCGGCATGATCATGGCCGCGGAGGCGCTGCTGCGCCGCGATGCGCAGCCGAGCGAGGCGCAGATCCGCGAGGCTCTCTCCGGAAACCTGTGCCGCTGCACCGGCTACGTGAAGATCGTCGAGGCGGTGCAGTGCGCTTCGCAGGAGACGACGTGAGCACCGGGCGTCGGTTCTTTCCCCTCCTCGTCGAGGAGGGGTGCCGCCGCAGGCGGCGGGGTGGAGGACTCGGCGCCGTTGATGTGCCGACACCACCCCGGCTCGCTTCGCTCGCCACCCCTCCTCGGGGAGGAGGGGAGAAAGGCAACCCATGAGCCGCATCGCAGGAACAAGCCGGCCGCTCATCGACGGGATCGAGAAGGTCACCGGCCGCGCCAGGTTCACCGCCGACCTCCCGGCCGCGCAGGCACTTGCCGGGGAGATCCTGAGGAGCCCGCACGCGCACGCCGAGATCGTGCGCGTGGACGCGAGCCGCGCCCGGGCGCTTGCCGGCGTGCGCGCGGTGATCACCGGCGAGGATTGCGACGTTCCCTACGGCATCCTGCCGATCGCGCACAACGAATATCCGCTCGCGCGCGAGCGGGTGCGCTACTGGGGCGAGCCGGTGGCGGCGGTCGCCGCCGCGCGCGCCGCGCGGCTGCTCGCGCGGCTCGCCGATGCCGCGAAACGGAGAATCGCATGAGCACCAAGGCAGTACGCGCGGCGGGACTGAAGCTGCGAGCGCTCGCGCCGCGCGACCTCGCCGAGGTGATCGCGATCGACGCCGCGCTTTCCGGCCGCACGCGCGGCGCGTACTTCGAGCGCAGGCTCGCCGCGGCGCAGCGCAGGCCCGAGCTGCACGCGCAGCTCGCGGTGGACGAGGACGGCGCGCTCGCCGGCTTCGTGCTCGCGCGGATGATGCAGGGCGAGTTCGGGCGCACCGAGCCGGCGTTGCGCCTGGAGGTGATCGGCGTGAAGCGCGCCGCGCAGAGCCGCGGGCTCGGAGCTGCGCTCGGCGCGGCCCTCGAGGCCGACGCCCGGCGGCGCGGCGTGCGCGAGCTGCGCACCGCCGCCGTGTGGCGCCACCACGCCATGCTGAAATTCCTCGACGCGCAGGGCTGGGCGCTCGGGCGCAATTTCGTGCTCGAATGCACGCTCGCAGACTCGCCGCTCGGGTCGGCCGGCGAAGCGCCGGTCGGGGCGCCGCAACGCGAGCGCGCGCCCGCCGACCGGAACGACTACGGCGCGGCGGCGCCGAACGACTTCGAAACGCTGGCGCGCGACACCGCCGAGGTGCGCTCGCTCGCTGCGAGCGACGCGGACGACATCGCGCGCATCGACCGGCGCGTGACCGGGCGCGAGCGCCGCGCCTACATCGAAGCGCGGCTCGAGGAGGCGCTGATGGACGCGGCGCTGCGGCTGTCGCTCGTCGCGCGGCTGGAAGGCACCGCGGCGGGATTTCTCATGGCGAGCGCGGACTACGGCGACTTCGGCCGCGCCGAGCCTGCCGCGATCATCGACACCGTGGGCGTCGACCCGAATTTCGCGCGCCGCGGGGTCGGCCGGGCGATGCTGTCGCAGTTCTTTTTCAACCTGGGGGCGCTCGGCATCGAGCGCGTCGAGACCGTGGTCGGGCCGGGCAACCCGGACCTGTTCGGCTTCCTCGACGCAGCGGGCTTCCGCCCGGGCGAGCGCCTCGCCTTCGTGAAGAGGCTGCCATGACCGAGGCCTCGCAGGCGCCGATCATCGAGTGGAGCGAGCGCTACGCGGTCGGCATTCGGGTGATCGACGGCCAGCACCGGGAGATGCTCGATCTCGTCAACCGGCTCCTGGAGGGCCTGAGCTCGGGCCGCGAGCCCGCCGAGCTCACCGAGAGCTTGCGGGAGCTGGTGCGATGCACCGAGCACAATATCGCCACGGAGGAGCGGCTGATGGGCGAGTTCGGACTGGAGGCCGCCCACCACCGCGACGAGCACCGGCGCCTGCTCGAGAGCGTGCGCAACTTCCACATCCGGCTGGAGCCCCGGGCGGTAGCCGAGAGCTCGCGCTTCCTGCGCCAGTGGCTGCTCGGGCATATCGAGGAGGACGACCGGCCCTTCGCCGCGCTGCTGCGCAGCCGCGGCGCGACCTAGTTCTTTTTTTCAGGAGAATCTGATGCGACTGGACGGGAAAACGGCGGTGGTGACCGGAGCCGCCTCGGGAATCGGGCGCGCGACCGCCGAGGCGCTCGCCGAGGCGGGCGCGCACGTGCTGCTCGGCGACATCAACGCCGAGGGCGGCGAGGCTGCGGCGGCCGCGATCCGCGCGCGCGGCAAGGGCGCGGACTTCTGGCGGCTGGACGTCACCGACGCCGCCTCGATCGGGTCGTTCCGGACGAGCGCCTACGCCAAGCGCGGCCAGGTGGACATCGTCGCCAACGTCGCCGGCTGGGGCAAGACCGAGCCGTTCGTGCAGAACACGCCCGAGCTGTGGAAGAAGCTCGTCGACCTCAACCTGATGGGCCCGATCGCGATGACGCACGCCTTCCTCGACAAGATGATCGAGCGCCAGTCGGGGAAGATCGTCAACGTCTCGAGCGACGCCGGGCGCGTAGGCAGCCTGGGCGAGACGGTGTACGCGGCCACCAAGGGCGGCGTCATCGCATTCACCAAGTCGCTCGCGCGCGAGACGGCGCGCTACAACATCAACGTGAACTGCGTATGCCCGGGCCCGACCGACACCCCGCTGATGGCCGCGGTGCCGGACAAGATCAAGGACGCGTTCGCGCGCGTCACCCCGATGCGGCGCCTCGCCAAGCCTTCCGAGATCGCCGACGCCATCCTGTACTTCTCCAGCAGCCGCTCCGACTTCGTCACCGGCCAGGTGCTGTCGGTGAGCGGTGGCCTCACAATGGCCGGATAATCCAAGCCTCCCAGAAAGCGAGAGATCAGCATGTACAAGCTTAAAGCCGCCGAATGGCGGCCCGAGCACTTCAAGTGGAAGGTGAAGGACCGCGTCGCGACCGTGACGCTCGACCGCCCGGAGCGCAAGAACCCGCTCACCTTCGAGAGCTACGCCGAGCTGCGCGACACCTTCCACAAGCTGCAGTACGCCGAGGACGTGCGCGCGGTGGTGATCGCCGGCGAGGGCGGCAACTTCTGCTCCGGCGGCGACGTGCACGAGATCATCGGGCCGCTCACCGAGATGGACACCACCGGCCTGATGACCTTCACGCGCATGACCGGGAGCCTGGTCAGGGAGATGCGCACCTGCCCGCAGCCGCTCATCGCCGCGGTGGACGGGGTGAGCGCCGGCGCGGGCGCGATCCTGCCGATGGCCTGCGACCTGCGCTACGGCACGCCGCAGGCGAAGACCGCGTTCCTGTTCGTGCGCGTCGGGCTGGCGGGCTGCGACATGGGCGCCTGCGCGATCCTGCCGCGCATCATCGGGCAGGGGCGCGCGTCCGAGCTGTTCTACACCGGGCGCTCGATGAGCGCCGAGGAAGGGCTCGCCTGGGGCTGGTTCAACGAGATCGTGCCGAAGGAGAACCTCCTGCAGCGCGCGCACGAGGTGGCGCACGCGCTCGCCGACGGCCCGGCGTTCGCGCACTCGATGACCAAGAAGTGCCTGCACCAGGAATGGAACCTGTCGATCGAGCAGGCGCTGGAGACCGAGGCCGAGGCGCAGGCGATCTGCATGCAGACGCGCGACTTCGACCGCGCCTACCAGGCGTTCGTCAGGAAGGAGCGCCCGAAGTTCGAAGGCGACTGAGCCCCGCGATGTCGGACAAGAGCTTCCTCGACTGGCCGTTCTTCGAGGAGCACCACCGGCGGCACGCGGCAGAGCTGGAAGCATTTGCCTCGCGCATCGCGGTGCCGGAGCATCACGACGACGCGTCGCTCGACGCGGCGTGCCGCACGCTGGTGCGGGCCCTCGGCGAAGCCGGTCTGCTTTCCCAATGCTGCGTGCCCGAGCCGGGCGGCCGCTTCGACGTGCGCGGCCTCGCGCTCTCGCGCGACGCGTTCGCGCGCCGCGACGGATTGCTCGATTTCGCGTTCGCCATGCAGGGCCTGGGCAGCGGGCCGATCTCGCTGTTCGGCAGCGCGGAGCAGCGCAAGCGCTACCTTCCGCCTGTGGTGCGCGGCGAGAAGATTCCCGCGTTCGCGCTCTCCGAGCCACAGGCCGGGAGCGACGTTGGCGCGATCGCGACGCGCGCACGCCGCGACGGCTCCGGCTGGGTGATCGACGGCACCAAGACCTGGATCTCCAACGCGGGAATCGCCGATCATTACGTCGTGTTCGCGCGCACCGAAGAAGGCGCACGCGGCGCGAAGGGGCTCTCGGCCTTCGTCGTCGAGGCCGGAACCCCCGGCTTCGAGGTCACGGCCAGGATCCCGGTGATCGCGCCTCACCCCCTCGGCACGATCTCGTTCCAGGGCTGCCGCGTTCCCGAGAGCGCGCTCCTCGGCGCGCCGGGCGAGGGATTCAAAATCGCGATGGCGACGCTCGACGTGTTCCGCACCACGGTCGGCGCGGCCGCGCTCGGACTGGCGCGCCGCGCGCTGGACGAGGCGCTCGCGCGCGTGCGCAGCCGCGAGGTGTTCGGAAAGCCGCTCGCGGAATACCAGCTCACGCAGGCGAGGATCGCCGACATGGCGGTGGCGGTGGACGCTGCGGCGCTGCTCGTGTACCGCGCCGCCTGGCGCAAAGACGCGAGCGACGCGCGCATCACGCGCGAGGCGGCGATGGCGAAGCTCTACGCCACCGAGGCGGCGCAGCAAGTGATCGACTCTGCGGTGCAGCTGTTCGGCGGCACGGGCGTTGTGTCGGGAACCCCGGTCGAGCGCCTGTACCGCGAGATTCGAGCGCTCAGGATCTACGAGGGCACAAGCGAGATTCAGAAGCTCGTGATCGCTCGCACGCTCGTCTGAGCGTCAGCCGAACCACTCCTGCGGCGGCCGGGAGAAGAACTCCGCCAGCGGGATGCCGGCCTCTCCGACGAGCAACACGGCCGCCTTCGGATAGCGCCGCCTGAATGCGGCGATGCCGCTCATTCTGCCTCCGCGTCCGCTTTTGACCTCGATGGCCCAGGTTCCCGCGCCACGGCTTACCACGAAGTCCACCTCCTCCACGCCGTCACGCCAGTAGGTCACGCTCCACTCGGGGCCGTGCAGATGGTTAAGCAGGTGCGCGCCGACCGCGTTCTCCACGAGCCTTCCCCACCAGGCGCCTTCCGCAAGCCCTTGCTCGAACGTCTTCGGCGTGACGGCGTTGACCAGGGCGTTGTTCCACAGGATGAGCTTCGGGCTGCTGCCGCGCTTGCGCACCTTGCCTCTCGAGTACAGCTCGAGGCCGCTCGCGAGAAACGCCGTCTCGAGCAGCCGCAGGTAGCCGGCGAGCGTGACGGTGTTCCCGGCGTCCTGAAGCTGGCCGAGCATCTTGGTATAGGAAAGGATCTGTGCCGGATGCTGCGCTGCAAGCGCGAAGAGCTGCCTGAGCAGCGCCGGCTTGGTCACCGCCTGCAACTGGAGCACATCGCGCGCGAGCACCGTCTCGATGAGCGAATCCGTCACATAGCGCTTCCACATCGGCTCCTCGCGGATGAATCCCGCGGCCCCGGGATAGCCGCCGAACCAGATCCAGCGCTCGAGGTCCCAGCCGAACGCCTGCCGGCACTCGGGCCAGGACCAGTGCGCGCAGCGATGGAGAAAAAAGCGGCCTGCGAGGCTTTCCGTCAGGCCGCGCTGCACGAGGAGCGCGGAGGAGCCGAGGAGTAGCGCCCGTACCTTGCCGCCGCGCCTCATCTCCTCGTCCCAGAGGCGCTTCACGACCTCGCTCCAGCCGCGTATCTTCTGAATCTCGTCGAGCACCAGCAGCACGCGCCGCTTCGCCGCCGTCGCGCGCATGCGCGCCAGCCGCCATTGCGTCTCGATCCACTCCGGCGGGTGCGGGATGGCCGCGTCCGCCGAGGCGGTCACGCAGGGCCAGCCGAGGCGCCTTTCGATCTGCGCCGCGGCGGTCGTCTTCCCGACCTGCCTGGGGCCGACCAGCACCTGGACGAGCGCACGCCCCCGCCGCTCGAACGCGGCGGCGAGTTCGTCCACCAGGGATCGCTCGAAGCCCACCGCGCGAATTCTAACATTTACTCAGTCACTGAGCAAACTTACTCAGTGACTGAGTATTTCCTGCCCCGGCTCGCGGCGCCGCGTCAGGCGTCCCGATAACCCTTCTCGATCAGCCGCCCCTTGTGCGCCGAGCGCTCGAGCGTGCCGGGGCGCACGAATTCCAGCTGCGCCGTGAAGCGCAGCCGGTCGCGGATGCGGGTGCCGATCTCGCGGCCGAGGTCTTCGAGCGCCCCCTCGCCGATGCCCGCCGCGTGCTCCAGCCGGATGTGCAGCGGCGCGGCGGCGCGCGGCGGCGGCTCGGCGAGCACGATGCGCATCTCGCCGGTCACGCGCGGCAAGAACTCGTTCACCAGGTTGCGCACCGCGGCCGGATAGACGTTGATGCCGCGCACGATCAGCATGTCGTCGATGCGGCCGAGGATCCTGCGGCGCTTGCCGGGCAGGCCGCAGGGGCAGGGCGCAAGATGGATCTGCATCAGGTCGTTGAGCAGGAACTTGACCGGGGGACCCGCGTCCCAGTCGAACGCCGTCAGCACCGCGGCGCCGATCGTGCCGTCCTTCACCTCGATCGGTTGCCTGGTCTGCGGGTCCACGAAGTCGTAGTGCACGCAGCAGTCCTCCGAAAGCAGGTGCATGCCCTGATACTCGGCGTGGTCGCAGGAGATCGAGGCGATGCCCCAGGGGCCGCCGGCGAAGTCGTACACCTTCGCGCCCCAGGCGCGCTCGATCTTGTCGCGCACCGCAGGCAGCCCGGCGCCGGGCTCGCCGGCGCAGAAGATGCGCCGGATGCCCAGCTCTCCCACCTCGATTCCCGCCGCGGGCGCGCGCTCGATGAGGTATTCCGCGTACGACGGCGTGCACAGCAGCGCGGAGGGGCGCGTGATGCGCGCGAACATGAGCAGGCGCTCGGTTCCTCCTTCGGCGCCGACCGCGATCGGGCGCGCCCCCATCGCCTCGAGCGCGCGCACCGCCGGGATGCCCAGCACCCAGACCGAGAGGCCGAAGGCGTGCAGCACGGTGTCTCCGGGGCGGATGCCCATGCGCCAGAAAGCGCGCGCCAGCACCTCGTCGGTGGTGGCGATGTCGCGGCGCGTGAACGGCGTGAGCGTCGGGCGGCCGGTGGTGCCCGAAGTCGAGGAGACTCCGACCACGTCGGCGAGCGGCGCGCACAGGATGCGGCCGTACGGATGCCCGTCCTCGGAGGCCGAGCGCTCCTGCTGCGCCTTGTACTCCTCGGGCGTGAGAAAAATCGGCAGGCGCCGGAAGTCTTCCCACGTGCGCACGTCTTGCGGCGTCGCGCCGGCGCCGTGAAACTTCTCGCGGTAGTAGGGCGAGCGCTGGTGGCAGTACGCGAGCTGGCGCCGGATCTTCTGCATGCGCAGCGCGGCGATCTCGTCCTCGGAGCGCGTCTCCACCTGCTCGTTCCAGAAGCGTCTGTCCGCCATGACTAGCTGCGCAGCGCGTCGATCGCCGCCTTCACGGCCCGCGGATCCGCATCGGCCGGGATTTCACTGGTCGTGGTGTAAAGCCACGCCTTCGCCTTGCCGGCGATTTCATCCACCCACGCGGCGCCCGGCACGGCGCTCACGCCCGGCGGCGGCGATTCGGCCAATTGCACGAAAGCAACGCCGAAATGCGTGCACACGGCGGCGAGCCGCGGGCCTGCGGGCGCGCCGACGACGATCAGCAGATCGGGCTCGAGCGTGCAGTAGTGCCGCGCCGCCGCGAGCAGCAGCGCCGCGCACCATGGCTCGGCCTCGGGCGCGCCGAGCCGCGCGGCGAGCCGTGCGGCGCCGGGCAGCGCGATCGCGATGCCCGCGCGCTCGGCGAGCACCGGCCTCAGGCGGCGCATCGCCTCGCACTCGGTCGCGACCGCGGCCTGCGCCAGCACCCTGGCCGGCTCGGGCCGGGGCTCGGGGAGCGAGCGCACCGCGGCCGCCAGCGTGTCGAGCGCGGCGCCGACGGTCACGGCGTCGGTCGCGTAGAGCGCCTGCGCGTTGCGCAGCGCCCGCGCCTGCATCTCCGGGTCGGCACGGAATTGCGCCTCGCTCACCTGCTCGAGCCGCGCGGCGTGCGCGCCGATGAGCGGCACCACCGCGCCCTCGCCCGTCGCGCGCGAGGCGAGGGCCGCGCGCAGCCTCGCCCGGCTCATAGCCAGCTGCGCACCTTGCCTGGATCGGGCGTGCCCTCGGGCCAGGAGCCGAAGTGCCCGAGCGCCTCGTCGCTGGGGCGCAACTTCGACCATTCGGCGATGAACTCCTTCCACGGCCTGCCGCGGCGCAGGCGCTCCCGGCGCGCCTGCGCGCGCAGCCGTTCGGTCGCGACCGCGTCGACCTCGTGCGTCGCCGGATCGAGCTCGACCCGGTAGACGTTGCGCGCAGTCCAATCGCTGATCGCGCCGCACTTCAGGTCGCGCACGACGTCGCCCGGATCGCGCAGCAGCGCGTCGCCGTAGCCGCCGCCTCCTCCGCTCAGGTGCACGATCAGGTCGCCGTTCATGCCGATGCGCCGCGGGCGCGAGGGATGCTCGAAGCGGTACTCGCCGGCGATCGCGCGCCGGGTCGCGAGCTCGACGGTGTTCGCCGGCACGTCCGGGTCGCCGCGCGCCATCTTTTCCCACAGGTTGGTGCCGCGCACGTGGATGCCGAAGCAGGACGAGGACGGATAGCCGCCGAACAGCCCCAGCGCGCAGGTGATCTTGGCGTTGCGCGAGCGCTGGTTCCACGGCATCGCGTCAACGTGCCGCACCGCGAGCGCCGTCTCGCTGCCGGCGCCGCCGCGCCGCATGCCGAAGCCGGCGTTGTCGCCGCGCAGCCGGAAATACAGCCGCAGCACCTGGTACTCGGTCTCGGTCTCCTCGACGTCGGGGGCGCGGCCGGCGTGCGCCCAGGGAAAGCCGTAGGCGTCCACCCCGTCCAGGTCGGATCGCGCCCCCTGCCCCTCGGTGTTCATCGGCGCCGCGTCCACCTCGGCGACCGGGATGCCGTACTGGTTGCGGCCCGAGAACACCACCGGGCCGGTGGTGTTGCCGTTGCAGGCGCCGATCAGCTCGCGGCTCGGGCTGTCGTAGAGCATCTGCGCCATCACCTTTGGAATCGCGGCGAGCGTCAGGCAGTTGACCAGCGGCGCGTTGCTGATCGCCGCGTTCGGCGAAGCGTTGAAGATCGTGCCCTGCGGGATCACCCAGTCGAACACCGCCAGCAGCCCGTTCGAGACAGGCAGGTCGTGGAACGCATAGGCGTACAGGAACGTCGCGGCGTGCGCCGCGACCACGTGCGGGAAGCAGTTGTAGGAGGAATCGTTCTCGGGCGAGGTGCCGGTGAAATCGAAGGTGATCGTGTCGCCCTTCTTGATCGCGGCGAGCGAGGCGCGCAGCAGCCCGGTCTCGCGCCCGATGGTGTCGCAGAAGACCGCGGTGCGGTACACGCCGTCGTTCCACTGCGCCACCCGCCGGCGCGCGGCCTGCTCGGCGCGCACCACCAGCTCGCGCAGCAGCCCGCGCACGAAGCCGTTGCCGCGCTCGGCGGCGATTTGCTGCACGCGCCTTCTCAGCCGGTCGGCGCCGGTGACGCGCGCGCGCGTGTCGATCGCCTGCATGCGCGGCGCGCGGCCGATGAAATTGACCACCATGTCGAGAAGATCGCGGCGGATGCGGTAGTTCTCGCCGATCTTGATCGGCGTGAGCTTCATGCCCTCGTCGTCGCGCGTGCGCGCCGAAAGCGGCATGCCGCCCGGCTCGACCGCGCCGGTCTCGGGCTGGTGCGCCAGCGCCGCCGTCCACGCGATCAGCTCGCCGTCGTGGAACACCGGCATGAACGCCATCTGGTCGGGATTGTGGATGCCGCCGTAGCGCGCCTCGTTGGCGTAGAAGATGTCGCCCTCGCGCACCAAGACCGTGGGCTCGCCGAGATAGGCGTGCAGCACGAACTTGATCGGCAGCATCGCGGTCACGCAGTGCAGGTAGGTGCCCGCCGAGGCGCTCGCCAGATCGCCGTTCGCGGTGTAGACGGCGACGATCAGGTCGCCCGAGCGCAGCATCCCGGAGACGCCGCTGCGGATGAAGATCTCGCGCGCCTCGTCGAGGTAGTTCGCCAGCTTCTCGTCGTAGATCTCGTAGTCGCCCGGCCGCAGCGCCTCCAGGCAGCTCCTGTCGAGTTCGCCGATCGGCTCGGGCCGGGTCCAGCCGATCACCGTCGCGGGCGACACCTCGATCGGCCTGACCCTCAGGTATTCGGGAATTTCGAGCGCGGCGCTGCTCGTCATCGGATCGCTCCTACGCGGGGGTCAGGACCAGGTTGAGGTGCCGGTCCACGTCGAGCCGCCAGCCGGGCTCGACCACCACCGTTGTGTAGTCGGCCTCGACGATCGCCGGACCCTCGAGCGCGTTGCCGGCCCTGAGGCGCGAATGGGCGTAGAGCGGCGTCGGCACGGCCTCGACGGCATCGCCCCAGGTCACCGGCCGCTCGCCGATGAGCGCTGCGTCCGCCGACTTGCCTTCGAGCGGATGGCTCGGCAGCTCCCAGCTTGGCTCGGGCAGCTCGGCGCGCAGCACGAAGTTGTGGATCTCCACCCCGCCCTCGGGATAGACGTTGACCGGGCTGAAGGCCTCGCCGTACTGCTTCTCGAAGCTCGCATACAGGCCGCGGGCGTCCTCGGGGCCTTCGAGCCGCGTCAACCCAGAGGCGGTGCGGTGGTGGTGGATCTGGCCGCCGTACTTCATGTCGAGCTCGAGGCTGTATTTCGCGTCTTCCGGCGCGAAGCCCGCGCCGGAGAGGTCGCGCCCCGCCTCGGCCTTAAGGCGCTCGACCACGCGGTTGAAGGGCTCGAAATCGGTCGCAAGCGCGCGCGTGTCGGGCGCCATCAGCTCGAAGCGCTGCGAGGCCTCGTAGATGTGCGCGACGGGCAGGGTCGAGGAGCCCCAGGCGCAGAACACCGGGGCGAACGGGAAGATCACGATCGCGCGGATGCCGAGGCCGCGTCCGTAGCCGATGCAATGCGTCGGTCCCGCGCCGCCGAACGAGAACAGGACGAAGTCCTTGGGGTCGTGGCCGCGCAGATAAGTGACGCGCGCGATGACGTCGGCCATGTTGGCGTCCACGATGCGCTTGATGCGCCGCGCGGCCTCGATCACCGTGATCCCCAGCGGCCCGGCGATCCGCGCGCCTATCGCCTCCTCGGCCGCGGCGCGATCCAGCGGCATCGCGCCGCCGAAATAGTTGTCGGGATTGAGATAGCCGAGCACCAGGTCGGCGTCGGTCACCGTGGGCTCGGCGCCGCCCAGGCCGTAGCAAGCGGGCCCGGGCATCGAGCCCGCGCCCTCAGGGCCGACCTCGAGCCGGTTGCCGAGCGCAGGGTTGAGCCGCGCCATCGAGCCGCCGCCCGCGCCGATCGATTGCGTCTCGAGGATGCTCATGTCCACCCAGTAGCGGTCGATCACCGGGCGGAAGTCGTAGGTGCGCGCCGAGCCGTGCACCACCAGCCCGATGTCGAAGCTGGTCCCGCCCATGTCGGTGACCAGCACGTTGTCGTAGCCCAGGCGCTTGCCGACCGCGGCGCCACCGATCAGCCCGGCGACCGGCCCGCCGTTGAAGGTCTGCACCGCCGAGGTGCGGTAGACCTCGGCCATGCCGCCGGTGTTGTGCACCATCATCATCGGCCGCGCGTAGCCGCGCGCGCGCAGCTCGTCGCCCATGCCGGCGAGCTCTTCCCACATCGCCTGGTGAAGATAGGCGTTGAGCACCGTGGTGTTCGCGCGCGTGTATTCCCAGCGCTTCGGCGCCACGTCGGAGGAAAGCATCACCGGCATCGCGCCGAGGGTGACCTCGGGGTACTCGGACTCGATCAGCTCGCGGATGCGCCGCTCGTGCGCCGGGTTGAGGTAGGCGAACAGCAGGCACACGACGAAGCCGCGCACGCCGGCGTCGACCAGCCCGCGCAAGCCGGCGAGGAAATGCTCCTCGTCGAGCGGGCGCACCACCGCGCCGAAGCAGTCGACGCGCTCGCGCACCGCCAGCACGTGGCCCTGGTCGACGAGCGGCTGCGGCTTGACGATGCGCGCGACGTTGCGGATCTCGCGCGCCACGGCGGCGTCCATCCATGACGCGCCCTTCGCGATCCTGAGCACGTCCTGGTGCCCCTCGGTGGCGATGAACGCGAGCTTCGGTCCCTTGCGCTGCAGCAGGGTGTTCATCGCCACGGTGGTCGAGTACTGGATGCCGTGCACCGTGCCAAGCAGCTCCTCGAGACCCATGCCGAGCTGGCGCGCGGCGCCTTCGAGCGCCCGCATGAACCCGAGCGAAAGGCGGTGGCCGGTGGTCGGCGTCTTGACGCAGGCCGACCTCCCGCCGTCGAGCGAGACGAAGCAGTCGGTGAACGTGCCGCCGATATCGACGTTGATGGTCGCGGTCATTCCTCTTCGGCCGCCGGTTTTTTCGCCAGCTGCGCAAGGTCGAGCTCGATGTCGTGCGGGATCGGATGGCCGGGAGGCAGCACGTCGAGCTCGATGAGCGTTCCGCAGCCCGGGCAGTAATACTCGACCAGCCGCATCCATTCGGGGTCGTAGGAAAAGTTGTATTCCTCCTCGATCAGCGGCCGCCATACTTCGCGCGGATCGCGCGCGTCGATCAGGCAGCCCTGCTTGTAATTGGCGCTCGCGGGGCCGAGCGCGCCGCCGCAGCGGTGGCAGTGCCAGGTGAGGCTGCCGGTATCGATGTCGAGGTTCTCGGTGATGCGGCGCTTCACCTTGCGGCCTCGATCGGCAGATGTCGCGGGACTTCGGCGCTCGCCATCGCGCGGCGCCCGGCGCCGGTATCCATCTTCAGCTCGCCGAGCCGCCCGACGGTCCCGGTCGCGCCCGGCGGCACCAGCAGCGTGGTCTCGTCGGTCTCCAGCACCGCAGGCCCGGGGATCACCGCTCCGGCGGGCAGCCCGAGCCAGTCGTATACCGGCGACTCGGCGGAGCCCTCGCCCCAGTGGATGCGGCGCGCGGCGAGCGGCGCGGCGCGCCCCTCGCGCGCTCCCGGCGGCGCGGCGCGGCGTCCCGGCGCGACCGCGGCCAGGCGCACCAGTTGCAGCTCCGCGTAGCGGCGCGCCAGCTCGCGCGCGGCGCGCCCGAGATCCGGGCCGAGCGCTTCCACCCTGCCGCCTTCGGCGCTGCGGAATTCCGCCTCGATGCGCAGCGCGACCGTCGCGGCGTCGCAGCCCTCGCCGCGCATGTCGGCGAGCGCCGCGTCGCGCAGCGCCCGCAGGCTGCCCTCGATCGCGTCGGCGGCGGGCATCGCCTCGTAGCTGTGCGACACGTCGAGCTGCGACAGGCCGAAGGCGCTGAACACCGGGCTCACGGGAAATGCGCACACGCTCGCCAGCCCGGCGCGGGCGGCCACTTCGTAGCCGAGCATCCCGCCGCCGCCTCCGGTGGCGAACAACACGCAGGCCGCGGGATCGATGCCGCGGTCCGCAAGCTGCTCGCCGATGCGGCGCGCGATCACGGCGGCGGCGTGCTTCACCACGCGCGCCGCGGCTTCCTCGACCGGCACGCCGAGCGGCCGGGCGACCTGCTCCTGCACGGCGCGGCGCGCCGCGCCGAGATCGAGCGCGCGCCGGCCGCCGAGAAAGCGCGCCGGATCGAATACTCCCAGGCAGCAGGCCGCATCGGTGACGGTCGCGTGCTCGCCGCCCAGCCCGAACGCCGCCGGGCCGGGCAGCGCGCCGGCGCTGTCGGGACCGACCTCGATCTCGCCGCCGCGAACGCGCACGATCGAGCCGCAGCCGGTCCCCGCCGAACGCAGGCGCAGCGACGGCAGCGCCACGGCGACGCCCTCGATCGAAGGCGACACCTCGTATTCCCAGCAGCCGTCGCTGATCGCGCAGATGTCGGAGCTGGTGCCGCCGATGTCGACCGCGACCACGCGATCGAGGCCGAGGCGCCGCGCCATCTCGGCCGCGCCCGAGACGCCGCCCGCGGGGCCCGAGCCCCAGGTGCGCAGCGCCGTCGTCTTCGCCACGCGCGAGGTGGCGCCGCTCGCGTTGGCGACCTGGAGCGGATGCGCGAGGCCGTCGGCGCGCAGCTGGTCCTCGACGCGGTACAGGAAACGGCTCATCACGGGGTGCAGGTACGCGTCGAGGACCGCGGTGTGGATGCGCTTCACCCCTTCGTGAATCGGCGTGACGAGGTGCGAGGCGAGCACCGGCACGGCGCCGAGGTAGTGGCGCGGGTAATCCTCCGCGATCACCCGGCGCACCCGCGTCTCGCGCTGCGGCAGGTCGTGGCCGCCTTCGAGCGCGATCACCAGGATGCGCGCGCCGCGCTCCAGAAGCGTCCGGGTCGCCAGGCGAACGCGGCCGGCGTTCGCCTCGTCGACGCTCTCCGGGACCGGCGCGATCCGGCTGCGCTCGAGCGGCAGCGCGCTCGCCAGGCGATCGAGCTTCCCGCCGAGCGTCTCGCCGACGAGCAGCCCCACCTGCGCGCCGCTGCGGTTGATGAAGGTGTTGGTGCCGACCGTGGTGGAGAGCCGCACCACATCGCAGCGCTGCAGCAGCGCGCGCCGGGTCAGCCCCAGCCGCCCGGCCGCGCGCTCGATGCAGGCGAGCACCCCCTGGCTGAGGTCGTGCGGCGTGGTGTCGGCCTTGGCGAGCACCACGCCGCCTTCCCCGCCGACGTAGCAGTCGGTGAAGGTGCCGCCGGTGTCGATGTCGATCGTGTAGCCCATGCCGAGCCGCCCGGCGCCGCCGCGGCGGCGCCCGCTCGATACGCTCGCCGAAGGCGGCGCCGCCGGGGATGATCTACATCAAGTCCGGTGGGCGGGCGCGGTGGCGAAATGATTCCCGGCGAATGCGATGGAAATCAGGCTCGATGGAAAAGTCGCGCTGGTGACCGGCGGCGCGTCGGGAATCGGACGGGCCGCCGCCGAGGCCTACGCGCAAAGCGGCGCCAGCGTGGTCGTCGCCGACCTGGACGAGGCCGGCGCCGCCGGGACGATCGCGGGCATCGAGCGCGGCGGCGGCAAGGCGCTGTTCGTGAGGACCGACGTCGCGCAGGAGGCGCAGTGCGAGCGCATGGTGGCGGCGGCGCTCGAGCGCTTCGGCCGCCTCGACGTCGCCTTCAACAACGCCGGGGTGATGCGCGCCTTCGGGCAGAAGCTGCACGAGTCCACCGAGGAGGACTGGGACCAGCTGATGGCGGTCAACCTGAAGGGCGTGTTCCTGTGCATGAAGCACGAGCTGAAGCAGATGCTGCGCCAGGGCGAAGGCGCGATCGTCAACACCGCCTCCGCAATGGGGCTGGCCGGCACCGCGAAATCGGTCGTCTACCCGGCGAGCAAGCACGGCGTGGTGGGCCTCACGCGCTGCGCCGCCCTGCAGTACGCGGATTGCGGCATCCGCGTCAACGCCGTGTGCCCGGGCCTGATCGACACGCCGATGACGCGGGGCATGAGGCAGCAGGAGGCGAACTACGACGAAACGCGCAGGAAGCTCGTGCCGATGGGCCGCATCGGCGCTCCGGAGGAGGTCGCCGGCGCGGTGCTGTGGCTGAGCTCGGGCGCGGCTTCCTACGTGACCGGAATCGCCATGCTGGTGGACGGGGGCTGGATCTCCAGGTAGCCGCACGGCGCACAGGTCGGGCAGGTCGTGTGCTCGATCGAACAGTCGCCTGGGAGCTGAACATGGACAATCCATTCGACCTCTCCGGAAAAGCCGCGATCGTCACCGGAGGCAACGGCGGGATCGGGCTCGGCATGGCCGAGGGCCTCGCCAGGGCGGGCGCCAGCCTGGTGGTCGTCGGACGCAACGCCGCAAAAAACGAAGCCGCGCTCGCGCGGCTCGCGAAGCTCGGCGCGCGCGCGATCGCCGTGCAAGCCGACGTCGCGCGGCGCGATGCCTGGCAGCGGATCGTCGCGGCGGCGCTCGGCGAGTTCGGCAGGATCGACGTCCTCGTCAACAACGCCGGCATCTCCCTGCGCAAGGCGCCACAGGACTTTTCGCTCGAGGAATGGCGCGACATCCTCGACACCAACCTCACCGCGGCGTTTCTCGGCGCGCAGGCCGTGTACCCGGAATTCAAGCGCCTGGGCGCCGGAAAGATCATCAACACCGGCTCGCTGTGCTCGATCCTCGGCGGCGCGTTCAATGTTCCCTACACCGCGAGCAAGGGCGGCATCCTGCAGCTGACGCGCGGCCTCGCCGTCGCCTGGGCGAAGGACAACATCCAGGTGAACGCGGTGCTGCCGGGGTGGATCGAGACCGATCTGTCCAAGCGCGCGCGCGCCTCCATCCCGGGGCTCGACGAGCGCGTGCTTGCGCGCTCGCCCGCGGGCCGCTGGGGCCGGCCCGAGGACCACGCCGGGGTGGCGGTGTTCCTCGCCAGCCGCGCCTCGGAATTCATCACCGGGGCCGCGATCCCGGTGGACGGCGGCTATTCGATCCAGCTGCTCTAACGCGCGCCGCGTCAGTGCCCGGCGGGCATGCGCCAGCGCTCGAAATCGGGCCGGCGCGCGCCGAGCGGCCGGACTTTGCAAAGGATGCAGCGCGCGATCGAGCCTCCGATCACCGGGTCGACGTCGTCGCGCAGCGGCGTGAGCACGTTCGCGCCTACCGCGAGCGTCCCCGCGATCAGGTCCTCGCCCGGCATGTACCAAAGCCCCTCGGCGTTCACCACGTCGGGGTGCAAGCCTTCCATCAGCGCGACGCGGCGCACGATGGTGCGCTCGGTGGTCGGCGCGGAGATCTCGGCCCATTCGCCCGCCTTGAGCCCGAAGCGCGCCGCAGTCTGCGGGCTCATCTCGAGCGTCGGATAGGGGTGCCGCTTGAGCAGCCGCGGCACCTCGATGCCGAGCGTCGAGTAGAACTCCACCGTGCGCGTGCCCGAGATGAGCACCAGCGGGAATTCGCGCGCGAGCTGCGGCGTCGAGTAGGGGCTCAACGGCGGCTCGACGAAATCCGGCAGCGGGTCGTAGCCGTGCGCGGCCAGCGTGCCGGAGGCGAATTCGATCTTGCCCGACGGCGTGTTGAAGCCGGGTTTGCCGTCCCGGCGCAGCTTGCCGCTCAGGTATTTCTCCTGCGTGCTGGGCCGCGTATAAGTGCCCTGCGCGGCGAGCTGCGCGAACGAGATGCCGAGCGGCTCGAGGCGGTAGTCGAGCAGCTCCTCGTAGCTCTTCACCGGCAGCCGCCCGCCGCAGCCCATGCGCCTGGCGACCTCGATCACCGCCCAGCCCTCCTCGCGGGCCTCGCCGCGCGGCGCGAGCGCGCGCACCCGCGCGCACACGATGTTCAGCCCCGAGTACTCGGCGATGGCGTTCGATTCGAGGTGCGTGGTGATCGGCAGGACATAGTCGGCGAGCCGTGCGGTCGGCGTCTCGAACAGCTCGCTCACCACCAGCAGGTCGAGCGCCTGCAGCGCGCGCAGCGTACCGTACGTGTCCTCCAGCCCGACCATCGGGTTGCACGAGGTCCACAGCGCGCGCACCGGATAGGGCTTGCCGGTGAGCATCGCGTCGATCACCTGGCGCGGGTGGGGATATGGCGCGGTGATCGCCTTCGGCCCGGCGAACAGCGGGAACTTGTCCGCGCTCAGCATCTCGCCGAGATTGCGCGTTTGCCCGAGCGAAGGGTCGGCACCGTAGTAGCTCGGCATGCGCACGCCGCTAGGCGGTAGAAAGCCGTTCGCGCCCTCGCGGTCGATGTGGCCCGCGAGCGCCGGAATGAATCCCATCAGGCGCATGGTGGCGATCGAGTTGCCGCCCATGGTCGCGCCGATGAAGGTGTAGAGCGCGGGCCGCCTCGCCTCGCCGATGAGCCGCGCCGCCTCGACGATGTCGCGCTCCGGCACCCAGGCGATCTCCGCGACGCGCCCGGGCGGGTACTGCGCGGCACGCGCGGCGAGCGCCTCGAAGCCGAGCGTCCATTGCGCGACGAACTCGCGGTCGACCCAGCCGTTCGCGATCATGGCGTTGAGAATGCCGAGCGCGAGGGCGGCGTCGGTCCCCGGGCGCACGCGCAGCCACAGCGCCGCCTCGCGCGCCGCCTGGGTCGGGCGCGGATCCACCACGATCGTGCGGCATCCCTTGCGCGTCGCGTCGCGCACCCGCTGGTGCTTGGAGGCGTTGGTCTCGGCGAGGTTGATACCCCAAAGCACGAGCACGTCGGTGCCATTCAGCTCGGTGAAGGCCGGATAGGTGAGCAGGTTGCCGTAGCTGAGCACGTCGGCGATCAGCTGCGGCGTGAAGCACTGGTGCGAGTCATGCTTGAAGAAGGTCGGGCTGCCGATCGCGTCGAGGAACAGGTCGTAGGCGAAGTAGTCCTTGGGCGGCAGCGACTGCACCGCGACCGCGCGCGCGCCGTGCTCCGCGATGATCGACTTCAGCCGCGCGGCGATGTCGTCGAGCGCCTCGTCCCAGGTGACGCGCCGCCAGCGCCCCGCGCCGCGCGCTCCGTCGCGGCGCAGCGGGTAAAGCACGCGCTTGGGCGACAACGTCATGTCCACCGACGCCTTGCCCTTGGGGCACAGGTAGCCGCGGCTCAGCGGATGCGCGCGGTCGCCTTTCACGTGCACGCGCGGGGCCGCGCCGTCGTGCGCCTCGACCAGCATGCCGCAGCGCACCAGGCACAGCCTGCAGGTGGTTCGCACCACGCTCATTCCAGCTCCTTGTCTTGCGGGTGCTCGATGGTCAGCGGCTTCAGCTCGCGGTCGTCGAAAAACACGCGGAATTGCTTCGGCCAGTAGTGCCCGGTGCCCTCGTGGATGAAGTAATGCGGCGCGGCCGCGTTCAAGTCGATCTCCCCGTACACGATGCCCTCTTCGTCCGCGGCGAGCGGCCCGGCGATCAGGCGCCCGCTCCCGGCCTCGATGATCGCGCTCCAGGCGTTGCCGGGTTTCTGCCGGTCGGTGCCGAGCCGTTCGATGATTCCCTGGTCGACCACCGACTGGCTGCACACGACGAAGGCGTTGTAGGCGATCGCGTGGTAGCGCGCCAGGGTCTCGGTGAGCGAGATATCGGCGGTGGCGAAGCCGAGGAAGGCGGCGACGTGTACCTGCTCGCCCATCGCCGCGAGCGTGTAGCCGGGAAGCGCCATCGCGTGCTCGCCGCAGATCAGCCCGCCGAGCCGCCCGATCGCAGTGTCGTAGACGCGGTGCGTGCTGCCGTCGCCGTCGCCCCACACGAGCTTCTCCGACGCCGTCGGCTTGAACTTGCGGTGGATACCCAAGAGCCGGCCTTCGGGGTCGAAATAGAGCAGCGTGTTGTAGAGCGTCTTTCCGGCGCGCTCGTTCACGCCGACGACGACGTAGGCGCTTGCGGCCCGCGCCGCCTCGCCGAGCCGCGCCGTCGCCGGTCCCGGGACATCCACCGAATTGCGGTACAGCTCGGCGGAAAATTTCAGGCCCTCGCGCATCGGCATGTGCCAGGCCCAGTAGGGGCCGCCAGGCACGAACACTTCCGGCAGGACGACAAGCTTTGCGCCGTTGCGCCCCGCCTCCCCGATCAGCGCGCAGGCCTTCGCCACGCTCGCCTCGCGGTCGAGGAAGACCGCCGAAGCCTGCACCGCCGCCGCCTTGAACACCGCCAACCGGTCGCCCATGCTTGCAGCGCATTCGGCGCTTCGGGCCGGGCGCGCGCGTTGATCTGTCTCAAGAAAATCGCCCCGGCGCGCACGCGGAATTGCGGCAGACTGCAAGCACATGGCGGACTACCTGCGCATCGCCACGGAGGAAGCCTACGCGCCCGCCGAGCTGCTCGAGCGCTACGCCGAGCTGCTGCGCAAGCAGCCCGGCGTCGATCCGGGCTTCGACAGCCTGTGGGGGTTCTTTCTCGGCAAGTCGGAGCGCGCGCAGCGGCTCGCCGCGCGCATCCAGGACCTCGGCGAGGGGCGCATCCGCGACATGGACGAAGCCGGCATCGCCAAGCAGGTGCTCGCGCTCACCGCGCCCGGCGTGCAGGTGTTCGACGCGCCGACGGCGACCTCGCTCGCGCGATCGTTCAACGACCAGCTCGCCGAGGCGATCGGCAGGCATCCCGAGCGCTTCGCCGGGCTCGCCGCGATCGCGCCCCAGGATCCTGGCGGCGCCGCCAGGGAGCTCGAGCGCGGCGTGCGCTCGCTCGGCCTGAAAGGCGCGATCGTCAATGCCCATACGCACGGCGAATACCTCGACGACCAGAAGTTCTGGGAAATCTTCGAGGCCGCCGAGGCGCTCGACGTGCCGATCTACCTGCACCCGACCACGCCGCCGCCGGCAATGATCGGCCCGTTCCTCAAGCGCGGCCTGGACGGCGCGATCTACGGCTTCGCGGTGGACACGGGCCTACACATGCTGAGAATCATCATCAGCGGCGCGCTCGACCGCTTTCCGCGCCTGAGGATCGTCGTCGGCCACCTCGGGGAAGGGATCCCGTACTGGCTGTTCAGGGTGGACTACATGCACTGGTCGATGTCGGCTTCCGGGCGCTACCCGGACGTGCCCAGGCTGCGCAAGAAGCCGAGCGAGTACCTGCGCGAGAATTTCCACGTCACCACGAGCGGCATGGCGTGGGAGCCGGCGATCATGTTCGCGATCTCGGTGCTCGGCATCGACTGCGTGATGTACGCGATGGACTACCCCTACCAGTACGTGCCAGACGAAGTGAAGGTGTACGACTCGCTGCCGCTGGGCGCGGCGGACCTGAAGAAGTTCTACCAGGCCAACGCCGAGCGGGTGTTCGCCCTCTAGCTGTCAGGCCGGCTCCAGCGCGTTGCAGCGGCCGATCAGCTCGCCGGCCTGCGCGCCGATCACCTGGTACATCATCGGGTAGAGCATTCCCTCTTCCTTGAGGCTGTGCTGCTGCACGAGGGCGTGCAGCGTCTCGCCGCGCGCGAGGTATCGCTGCGCGTCGCGCCCCGCGACGGCGCCCTTCATCTGGCGCTGGAGGCCTTTCTCGCGGTGCTCGACCGCTACACGCTCGCCGACCTGGTCGCGCCGGCGCGCCCGCTCGCCCGGCGGCTCGCGCTCGTGCGCGCTTAGGGCCCGTTATGGTTGATTCAGATCAAACCAAATCCGGCTGCAACGTCGACAATGGTCGCCGACCTTTCAGCGAAGGAGGCGAGCCATGGGCGCAAGGCTGCGCGAATACGGCATCCCCGGAACCACGATCTTCGACGGCGCTCAGGCGCAGAAGGGCCACGCGCTCAACAGGATGTGCTACTCGTTCAATTCGGCCGAGAACCGCGCCGAGTTCAAGCGCGACGAGGAAGCGTACATGACGAAATTCGGCCTCGGGCCGGAACAGCGCGAGGCAATTCGCAGCCGTAACGTGCTGAAGCTCATCGCGGCGGGCGGCAATATCTACTACCTCGCCAAGTTCGCCGGCATCTTCGGGCTGGACGTGCAGGACGTCGGGGCGCAGCAGACCGGCATGAGCGTCGAGGCGTTCAAGGCGAAGCTGCTCGCGGCGGGAAAGGGCTGACCATGGCGAAAATCCTCGGCTCGATCACTACCTCGCACATCCCGCTCATCGGCAAGGCGATCGCGCGCAACCTGCGCGGGGAGCCGTACTGGAAGCCGTTCTTCGACGGTTTCGGCCCGGTGCACGAGTGGCTTGCGCGCGTCAAGCCGGACGTGGCGGTAGTGTTCTACAACGACCACGGATTGAACTTTTTCCTCGACAAGCTCCCGACCTTCGCCGTCGGCGCGGCGCCCAAGTACGGCACCGCCGACGAAGGCTGGGGGATCCCGGCGCTGACGCATTTTCGCGGCGACCCGGATCTTTCCTGGCACCTGATCGAGGCGCTAGTCGCCGAGGGGTTCGATGTCGCCACCTGCCAGGAGATGCTGGTCGATCACGGCTTCACCATTCCGATGGCGCTGCTGTGGCCGGGCGGGGGCGACTGGCCGGTCAAGGTCGTGCCGGTCGAGCTGAACACCGTGCAGCATCCGCTGCCCTCGCCCGCCCGCTGCCTGAAGCTGGGCCGCGCGGTCGGCCACGCGCTCGAGTCCTACGACGAGGATCTGAAGGTGGTGATCGTCGGCACCGGGGGACTGTCGCACCAGCTCGACGGCACGCGCGCCGGCTTCATCAACCGCGAATTCGACCTGATGTGCCTGGACAAAATTGTCGGCGAGCCGGAGGCTGTGGCGCGCTACACGATCCTGGAGATCGTCGAGCACGCGGGCGCCCAGGGCGTGGAGCTCATCAACTGGATCGCGGCGCGCGGCGCGCTCAACGGCCGCGTCGCGAAGCTGCACTCCAACTATCACGTGCCGATCTCCAATACTGCGACCGGGCTGCTGCTGCTGGAGAACCGCGGCTAGCGCCGCGCAGCGCCGGCAAACACCGCGAGCGCGAGGACGACGGCCGTCAGCGCCGGCAGCGCGAGCAGCAGCGACAAGCGCTGTTGTCGCTGCAGGGCGAATTCACCGTGCCCGATCTGAGGGCGTTCAGTCGTGAGGAGGGAACCACGTGAGCGGCTGGTCGTGCCCGTATCTCGATTTGCGGGCGGACTGGTGCCGGCGGCTCGACGCCGCCTGCGTGCTCGGCCGCAAAGGATGCGTGCTGCCCCGGAATCTTCGCTACGCGGTTCCGCCCGAAGAGCGGGTGCAGGAAAAAAATCGAAAATCCTCGCCGTCGACGACGCTCAAACCCCGGCGATCCGGAGATAGGCGATGATCGTCACCGCCTTGACCGAGATGTTCGGCCTGCGGCACCCGATCATATTGGGACCCATGGGTGCAGTGTCCGGCGGGCATCTGGCGGCGACGATGTCCAACGCCGGCGGGCTGGGACTCGTCGGCGGCGGGTACGGGGACCCGGCTTGGCTTCGGCGCGAACTGTCGCGCGCGAGCGAAGAGGCTCGAGCACCCTGGGGCGTGGGGCTGATCACCTGGTCGATCAAGCCGGCCGTGCTCGATCTTGCCCTTGGGTACCGGCCCCATGCGTTCATGCTCTCCTTCGGCGATCCGCGGCCTTACGCGTCAACGATCAAGTCGGCGGGATGCAGGCTGATCTGTCAGGTCCAGGACGTCGAGCAGGCGCGGGTAGCGCGCGAGGCGGGCGCGGACCTCATCGTCGCCGAGGGAGCCGAAGCAGGCGGACACAGCGGCGCCCGCGCCACGCTGCCGCTCGTTCCCGCGGTGGTGGACGCCGTGGCGCCCGTTCCGGTGGTGGCGGCTGGCGGCATCGCCGACGGCCGAGGCCTTGCCGCGGCGCTGATGCTGGGCGCCCACGGGGCGCTGATCGGCACGCGCTTCTACGCGAGCGCCGAAGCCCTCGCCCCGGATGCCGCGAAGCAGCGCATCGTGGCCGCGCGCGGCGAGGACACGGCGCGCACGCGCGTGTTCGACATCGTGCGCGGCTACGACTGGCCTGCGGGGTTGCCCGGGCGAGCGCTGCGCAACCGATTCCTGGACCGCTGGGACGGCCGCGAGAGCGATCTGGCGGCCGCGCTCGAGACCGAACGCGCGGCGTATCAGGCAGCGGCGCGCGCCGGCGACTACGACACGGCGGTGGTATGGGCCGGAGAGGCAGTCGACCTCATCCACGGCGTGGAGAGCGCAGCGACGCTCGTCGCCCGCATCAGCGCCGAGGCCGAAACGAGGCTGCGTTCGGCGCCGGCAACTTGCGGCTAGCCGCCGACCCGGGTCTTATAGCTGCGCCCTCACCTCCGCAACGTCGATCACCATCGCGCCCCTCGCCCAGGGGAATTTCACCTTCACCTTGTCGAACGGCTCGCCCGAGTTGACGATCCTCGCGGTGCCCTCGATGACGTAGCCCTGCCCCGGGCTGCGCGTTCCCTGCACTTTCTTCGAAGCCACGAGCAGCTGCATGCGGGCGTTCTTCGCCAGGTTGCGCTCGGTGCGGTGATAGCGCCCGACAGGGAGCAGGATCCTGTTTTCCTCGATGCCCAGGGCGCGCATGTAATCGCCCCAGTTGCCGACCAGGTGGGGGCCGTCGTCTCCGGCGGTGACCATGGCCATGAACTCGGTCGCCTCGCACACTTCGCGGCAATTGCCTTCGATTTTCATCCACTGTTCTCCTTGCACGGTTCGTGTCATGTCAAGCGGCGCGGTACAACCGGCGTACCTCGCGGATCGCATCGGTGCCCGAGCGCTCGAGGATGCGCCGGTACGCCTGCAGGACGAAATCGTCCTCCGGCAGCGGGTCGAAGCAGTGCCAGGGCGTGCCGAGGACGGTGTCGAAGCCGAGCGGCGCGGCGAGGGTCACGAAGGCGCGCGCCAGCCGGTGCTTGAGCTCGCCGCCGTCGGCGGCGCGCGCCGGGAGCAGCTGGCCGATGTTGGTGAGCCCGCCGCAGATGTGGATGCCGCGCAACTCCGGGTCGGAGCCGATGGCGCGGATCGCTTCCAGCGTGGCGCGGTTGAGCCCCGAAGTGTCGGCGATCAGCGCGCTCACTGACACATCCACGATGATGTCGTCGAGCGCGAGGCCGTGCTCGCGCGCGAGCCTGAGCGCGGCGCGGCGCGCGGTCGCCGCGATCTCGGAGGCGCTGCGGTTCGGCCTGCCGGCGCCCTCCTCCAGCCTCTCGGAGGCCATCAGCAGCACGCGGCACGGCCGGAGGTCGAGCAGCCGTGTCATCGCCCAGCGCGTCTCGGCAAGCGAATTGATGATCGGCTTGCCGCCGCGCGCGCGGCCGGGATCGTAGACCGCGAGGCAGGCTTCCTGCACCGCGATCTCGGGGTAATCGAAGCACAGCGGCACCTCCACCGCCGCCTGCACCGCGCAGATCGCGTCGCCGAGGAAGCCCGCATCGTCCCGGGCGCGCGGCCCGATGGTGAAGTCGAGCGCCGCGGCGCCGGCCTCGACCTGCCTCACCGCAAGCGCCTGCAGCGCCGCAAGGTCGTTCGCCTCGAGCAGCGCGCGCGTGTCCTTGAACCCGGGGTTGATTCGATCGCCGATGATGGTCAGGCGCGCTGCGGATTGGTCACTCAAAGCCGATCCTCCTCATGAAGGCGTCGCGGAAGCCGGGCACGACGCCGAGCTCGAGATAACGGCAGCGCGCCGCGATCCGCTGCGCGCGCTCGCGCGCCGCGACCGAGGCGAGCGCCATGCGCACGCCCACCCCGGCGGCGTTGCCGACCTGCTCGACGCGCTCCCTGGGCAGCGGCGGGAGCAGCCCGATCGCGGTGGCGCTCTCCACCTCGAGATACGCGCCGAAGGCGCCGGCGATCAGCAGCCGCTCGAGCGAGCCGTGCTCGATGCCGCGATCGGCGAGCAGCAGGTCGATGCCCGAGCGGATCGCCGCCTTGGCGAGCTGCACCGCGCGCACGTCGCCCTGCTCGAACGCCACGCCCGGCGCGAGCTGCGCCTCGCGTCGCGTCCCCGACTGGCTCACCGCGGGGTGGTCCGGCCGCATGCGGCCGCGGCGATCGATGGCGCCGGCGGCGAGCAGCGCCGCGACCGCGTCCACCACCCCGGAGCCGCACACGCCGACCGGCGCCGCTCCCCCGATGGTTCGCCCCTCGATGCGTCCGTTCTCCGCCCACACGCGCTCGATGGCGCCCTCGGCGGCGCGCATCCCGCAGGAGATATGCCCGCCTTCGAGCGCCGGGCCGGAAGGGCAGGACACGGTGGTGATCTCGCCGCCGTGAACCAGCGACACCTCGGTGTTGGTGCCGATGTCCATGACCAGCGCGGTCGCGCCGCTCCAGCGGCTCTCGGTGGCGAGCAGCACCGCGACGTGGTCGCCGCCGACGAAGCCGCCGACACCCGCAAGCAGGTGCGCCCGGGCGCCCGGTGCGGCGGGCAGCCCCAGCTCGCGCGCCGCGACATCCAGCGCCCGGCACGCCGCCGGCACGTACGGCGCGCGCCCGAGCTGCGCCACGGGCAGGCGCAGCAGCAGGTGGTGCATCGCCGTGTTGCCGCAGATCGCGACATCCGCGATCTCGTCGGTGCGCGCGCCGACCGCCTCGCACAGGTCGCGCGCCAGCGCCGAGAGCGCCGCGGCCGCCGCGGACTGCAGCTCCGCGGCCCCTTGCGGCTCGCGCACCGCGTGGTTGACGCGGCTGACCAGGTCGGCGCCGAACGCCGCCTGCGGGTTCTCGATTCCCAGGCTCGCGAGGCGCTCCCCGGTCTCGAGATCGAGCAGGAACCCGGCGACGTTGGTGGTGCCGAGATCCACCGCCAGCCCGAGCACGCGCCCGCCCGGCAAGCCGGCCGCGATGATTTCGTCGCCGTGCGCGATAACCTTCATTCGCCACGCGGCCTCGCGCGCGAGCGGCGGCAGCGCGCGCAGCGCCTCCAGCTCGATGCGCGCGACGCCCTCGACGGCGAGCGCCTCGAGCAGGCGGTCCGCGTCCGCGCCTGCATGAGCGAGATCGGGCGCGCTCAGAGCGACCTCGAACGAGCGCACCGCCGGCTCCAGCGCGAGCCGCGGCGCGCGCAGGCCTTCGACCTCCGCGCGCACGATCGGGGCGAGCGAGCGCGGCGAGAGCTCCAGCGTGCAGTCGGTGAGCGGCCTCAGCGTGCACGCCCGCAGCCAGCCGTCGGCGGGCGCCAGCGCCCGCACCGACGCCGCGGTGGTTTGCGCCTCTTCGACTTCGCCCGACAACACGCGCACCAGGCAGGTGCCGCACACGCCGCGTCCGCCGCAGGCGCCCACGATGCGGATGCCCGCGCGCCGCGCGCACTCGAACATCGTCTCGCGAGCCCGGCATTCGGCCTCGCGCCCCAGGCTGGCGAATCGCAGCCTGCGCGCCGGCGCGCTCAGTCCGGCCGCGCCCGGCATCGTTCGCGTGCGGGGCAGCGGCGGCATCGCCCGCCGGCGCGCGGCGCGAGCCCCGGCCCGAGCGCAACGACGAACGAGAGCGACTTGACCGGCGAGAGCATTCCGCCGCCGGTCGCGACGATGCCCTGATCGCGCGCTGCGGCGAGCCGAAGCACCACCGCCTGCTCGGCGAGCGCGAGGCCCGGATCGCCGGGGTTCAGCTCGTCGCCGGCGCGATCGCCGCGGCGCGCCGCGTCGCGGCGGATCGCGGCGAGCGCCGCGCGCGAGAGGCAGTACAGCAGCTTGTTCGCGGCCTCATCCAGCTCCAGCGCGACCAGCCTGCGGCCTTGCCGCCACAGCGCGCGCACGCGCTCCTCGAGCGCGTCCCCGAGCGTGCACGCCGCGGCCGCCACGGCGCTCGCGGCGGCGCAGCTGGCGGCGAGCCCGGGCGCCTCGAGCACGACCTCGCCCAGATCGATCCTGGCGCCCTCGGCGCGCTCGACCGGCCAGACGCGGTAGCCGAAGCGCGGCGCGACGAGCGCGCGCTCCTCGAGCATCGCCCTCGCCTCGCGCCGCGCCGCGGCCCGGGCGTCAGGCCGAGTACTTGCGGACTGCCTGGAACATTGCACGTGCATTTTCGAGCGGCGCCTCGTCGGGAATCCCGAACGCTCCGTCGAGGATGAAGCCGCCGTCGCGCCCCACTTTCTCGATCAGATCTCGGCAGTACGCGTCCACCTGCTCCGGGGTGCCCATGTTCAGCAGCGACGGCGGCACATTGCCGCGCACGCAGGCGATTCCGCCCAGAACCTGCTTCGCCTTGACGAGGTCGGTGCGCTCGAACCAGTACACCGCCTTGCCGCGCGGGATGTCGGCGATCGTTTCCAGGCGCGAGCTGCAGTCCGCTTCCCACAGCGGCACCGGGATCAGCTGCGCCTCGATCAGTCCCAGCAGCACCTTGCGGAAGCTCGGCCACCAGAAGGTCTTGAACTGCGCGAGCGACATGAAGTTGTCCGCTGCCCAGTGGATCGGTATGAACACGAAGGGGCTGGAGCTCGCCTTGCAGGTGGCGATGGTCTGGCGCACGATGAACGGGATCGCTTTCTCCAGCGCCGCGAGAAGCTTGTCCTTGCGCCGGTACATGTCGGTGAGGATGCCGCGCGCGCCGCGGAAGTAGTCGCCGATCAGGTCGAACGGCGCGATCGAGACGGCGCCCTGCGCGAGCACGTAGCCGCGGCCTTCCATCTCGCTGGTGAATTGTGCCTGCGCCGCCACCAGCCGGTTCGCCTCCTCGCCGGCGGCCCGCATCGCCTCGAGCGCCGCCACCACCTTGGGATGGGCGAAGGAGCGCATTCCCATCACCAGCCGCATGTAGAAGAAACCCGGCAGCGCCGGCAGCGCCTCCAGTCCTTCGGCCACCCCCAGCACGCGCGGCATGTATTTCTGCAGGTAGAAGCCCGAGGGGTCGAACAGGTACTCGTCGTATTCCTCGGCCTTCATGTACTCGCGGTCGAGGTACTGGTAGGGCTGGTTGTCGCCCACGCCGTGCCCCGGCCACTGCAGCTGCTTGAAGCGCGCGGCCTCGAGCACGCGCCCGAGGGTGGTGAACTGGTGCGGCGGCGCGAACATGTCCGGGTCGAACTCCAGGATCGCACGGCGGCCCAGCTCGGCGGCCTTGTCGTAGTCGTACATCACCTCGCGAATGGTGGTGCCGCCGTATTTCGCGTACCACAGCATGGTGTGGAAGGCGACCGGCACGCGGTCGGGGCGCTTGAGCTGCACCGCGTCCATCACGCGCTTCAGCTTCTCGGCGTGGCGCACCGCGCCTTCGTTCGCGCCCATGTCAGCCCCCGATCCAGCCGCGGCACAGCGTCACCGCGGTCATGGCGTTGGTGCCGAACGCGTCGGCGCCGGTGTGGCCGCGCACCGTCTCGTCCACCTGCCCGCCGCCGATCATGATGCGCCGCCCGTCGCGCAGCCCCGCCGCCTCGATGGCCGCGATCGTCTCCTTCATCGAGTCGAAGGCGAGCGTGAGGAACCCGCTCAGGCCGACCACCGCCGGCTGGAACTCGCGGATCTCCTCGACGAATTTCGCCGCCGGCACGTCGATGCCGATGTCCTTCACTTCGTAGCCGTTGATGTCGAGCATGAAAGTGACGATGTTCTTGCCGATGTCGTGCAGGTCGCCCTGCACGGTGCCGATCAGCACGCGGCCGAGCTTTTTCGCCTCCCCGCCGGCGCCGGTCTGGATCAGCGGCTTCGCCATCGCGCCGATCTTCTCCAGCATCTCCCCGGCGAGGATCAGCTCGGGCAGGAAGTACTCGCCGCACTGGAAGCGCTTGCCGACCGTCTCCATCGCCTCGCGGCACAGCTCGAGCACGCGCAAGGGGTCCGCGCCCCCATCGAGCAGCCCGCGCGCCAGCTCGATCGCCTCGTCCTCGCGCATCTCGCCGATCGCCTCGAACAGCCGCCGTTCTTGATCCTGCATGGGAAATCCTTCCTTTTCGCCGGATGCGCCATTGTTTGCCGCGCGCCGGCAGCCCGATTGACTTGGATCAATACTTGACGAGGCCCGGCAGGAAGGTGGCGACCTCCGGGACGAACAGGACGACGATCGCCAGCAGGATGATGGCGTACAGGAAGGGGAAGATCCCCTTGAAGATCTGATTGAGCGGGACCTCCGGAGCGATGCCCTTGATCACGAACACGTTGACCCCGACCGGCGGCGTGATCACGCCCATCTCGCCGATCAGGACCATCATGACGCCGAACCAGATCGGGTCGAAGCCGAGCTTCATCACGATCGGGAAGAAAATCGGCAGGGTGACGACCATGAACGCCATGGAGTCCATGAAGAAGCCGCCGACGAAATAGATGAAGAGGATGACGCCCATGACGGCCATCCTGTGGAGCGGAAGGCTTCCCACCCAATCGGCCAGGAGGAACGGGAGTTGCGACACCGCCATGAACCGGCCGAACACGATGGCGCCGGCGATGATGAACAGCACCATGCAGCTGATGAGCAGGCCGTCCTTGCCCGATTCGACGAAGCTCTTCCAGCTCAGCTTGCGCCGCGCGAGCCCGATCAGCAGCGCGCCCCCCGCCCCGATGGCTCCGGCCTGGGTCGGGCTGAACCACCCCAGCATCAGCCCGCCGATCGCCAGCAGGAAAAGCAGCGCCGCGTCGGCGACTCCCTTCGTCGCCTTCAGCTTCGCGCTCCACGCGGTCGACGGGCCCGGCGGACCGAGCGCGGGATTGCGAGCGCACAGGATCGCGACGACCGCCACGAACATCAGGCTCAGGATGATCCCGGGGACGATGCCCGCGATGAACAGCTTGCCGATCGATTCCTCGGTCAGGATGGCGTAGACGATGAGAACGGTGCTGGGCGGGATGAGGATCCCCAGCGTTCCGGCGGAGGCCACCGTTCCCGTCGCCAGGGTGTCGTCGTACTTGTATTTCTTCATCTCCGGGAGCGCGATCTTCCCCATGGTGGCGGCGGTCGCCGCGGTGGAGCCGCAGATCGCGGCGAACCCGGCGCAGGCGAGCACGGTGGCCATCGTGAGCCCTCCGCGCAGGCCGCCCACCCAGGTGTGGGTGGTCGAAAACAACCTTTCGCTGATCCCCGACGCGTAGGCAAAGGACCCCATCAGGACGAACAGGGGGATGACCGACAGCGGATAGGATGTGAAGGATTCGAAAATCTCCTGCCCCAGGAGCGCGAGCGCCGGGTCGATGCCGGACAGGGTGACGAAGCCGAGGAAGCCGACCGTCGCCATGGCGAAAGCGATCGGCACCCTGAGCAGAAACAGCACGAGGAGCGCGACGATGCCGGCGACGCCGGCAGCTTCAGCGCTCATCGCCCACCAGGCTCAGAAGCGAACTGAGGAACCGCTGAGCGAATACCAGGCAGACGGGCACCATGGCCAGGGCGGCGAGGTAGGGAAAAGGGGCGAGAGGAATCCTGATCGTCGGGGTCACCTCGTTGCCCGTCTGCTGGAAATAGCCGACTTCGAACAGGCGCCAGACGATGACGGCGAACAGCGCCAGGCAGAGCAGCTGGACCGCGCAGTCGACCAGGGCCCGCGCACGCCGCGGCAACAGCATCACGAAGAACTCCACCGACACGTGCCGTCCCCGGATGAGCGTCATGGCGGCGGCAAAGGAAATGGCGATCAGCTGCGCCAGCGCCATCATGTCGAGCGAACCGGGGACCGGAAGGCGCATGGTCTTGGTCCCGACGACGTCCACCACGGTGAGCGCGACCATGAAGACGACGGCGCCGAAGCCGATCGATTCGGCCCAGCGGCTGGTCGTTTCGTTGAAGCGCTCGAATCTCTCCAGCATCGGCGAAAAAATCCCCGCCCGGCACTGCAGCCGGGCGGGGATGTTGCGCGTCGAAACCTACTTCTTGCCCAGCCTTTCGGGCCGCAGCTCCGCGGGACCGGTCGGCGAGGGAATCTTGGCCTCGATCTGCTTGGCGGTCCAGTACTTGATGCGCTCGCGCATGAAGGCGATCCAGCCCTTGACCTCGGCCTCCTTGAAGCCCTTACCGGTCATGGTCTTGGTCCAGTCGCCGATCACCGGCTCGACGGCCTTCTGCCAGCGTGCCGCCTCCTGCGGCGACAGCTCGATGTAGTTGACGCCTTTCTCGCTGGCGAACACCTTGCCGTCGAGGTCGATGCCGTTCCACATTTGCGCGAAGCGCTCCACCCACTCGGCGCTCACCGAGTCAACGACCTTCTTGAGGTCGGGCGACAGGCCATCGTAGCTCTTCTGGTTCATCGCCAGGTAGAACGGGAACGATGCGCCGATCTGCCAGCTCACGGTCACGTTCTTCGCCACCTCGGCGAAGCGGAAGGTTTTGAGCACCTCGTAAGGTCCCCATACCCCCTCGTTTACTCCCTTGGCGATCGAGTCGTAGACCTCCATCATCGGCGTGGGCGTGGGCGTTCCGCCGAGCGCCTTGACGATGTCGCCGGCGATGCCCGGAGCCCGGATGGTGGTGCCCTTCATGTCCTCGAGCTTCGCCACTGGGCGCTTGGTGATCACCATGCTCGGTCCGTTGGCGTGCAGCGTGAGCACCTTCACGCCGCCGAACTCCTTGGGCTTGTACTTCTCGTAGAAGTCGTTGCCGACGTGCACGCCGACCCAGCCGGTCGGCATGCCGATCGGCAGCCCGACGCCTTCGCTCACCGGCATGCGGCCCGGCGTGTAATAGACGTGCGAATAGCCGACGTCGGTGATCCCCGACTCGATGCCCTTGAACATCGCAGGCGCCTGGACCAGCGACCCGCCGGCGAAGTACTGGACCTTGATCTTTCCTCCGGAGCGGGCTTCCAGCGCCTGGCCGAAAGCCTCCACGACCTTGGACTGCTGGGAGGGCGGCGGGAAGAAGTTGGAGATCTTGAGGTTGACGACCTGGGCATGGGCCGGCTGAACCGCCAGGGATGAAATCAGGAACGTCGAGCAAACGGCCGCTGCTGCAACTGCCGGGATTCTTGCGCGCATGATCATGGCCTCCTCTTCAAATGAATCACATCCAACGGGTTCCGCCGCCGGAATCAGCGTCTTCTGGCCTGCGGCCTCACTCTACGCGAATTCCGGCTGAATCGATGACACGCTTGTAGCGGGCCCGGTCCTCGGCGATGAACGCCGCGAACTCGGCCGGCGCGCTGCCGACGGCTTCGAAGCCGAGCTTGGCGAAGCGCTCGCGGATCTCGGCCGTGCCGACCGCCCTGCGCATCGCGTCGCTGAGCTTGTCGACGATGGCGGCAGGCGTCCCCGCGGGCGCCACCATTCCGAACCATGCCGTCGCCAGCACGCCGGGCAGCCCCGCTTCCGCGGTCGTCGGCACGTCCGGGAACAGCGGGTGGCGCTTGGCGCTCGTCACCGCGACCGCGCGCAGCCTGCCCGCCGTGACGTACGGCCCAAGCACCGAGATCGCGTCGAAGGTGATTTGCGCCTCGCCGGCAAGCACCGCGTTTCTCGCCGGCGCGCCGCCCTTGTAGGGCACGTGCGTAAGGTTGATGCCGGCGGCCGCCTTGAGCATCTCGCCGATCAGGTGCAGCGAAGAGCCCGGACCCGCCGACGCGAAGTTGAGCTTGCCGGGCTCGCGGCGCGCGAGCGCGACCAGCTCCTGCATGTTCTGCGCCGGGACGACGGCGCCGATCGCCACCAGGAACGGCGTGCTCGCGCCGATGCTGACC
>Ga0209342_10000668_pt1 | contig 39895 bp, 32 predicted proteins | sample RifCSP16_2_FD_184023 | JGI IMG/M metagenome (GOLD analysis project Ga0209342, IMG submission 184023) | Soil microbial communities from Rifle, Colorado - Rifle CSP2_sed 16_2 (SPAdes) (version 2) | ecosystem: Environmental > Terrestrial > Deep subsurface > Rock core/Sediment | place: Rifle...
CGCACGTGGAGAACACGGGAAAAATAAACCCATCTGCAGTAAAACTTATGTCGGTAGCAGGAGCATACTGGCGTGGTGATGAGAAGAAACCGATGCTGCAACGCGTTTATGGGACAGCGTGGCGGACAGCCAAAGAATTAGAGGAATACCTCTGGAAACTCGAAGAGGCAAAGAAACGAGACCATCGAAAACTGGGAAAGGAACTTGGCTTATTCTATTTCTCTGACGATGTTGGTCCGGGACTTCCTTTGTTCTCGCCCAAGGGAGAGCTCTTACGTTATTTAATGGAAACCTACATCCGGGACCTGCAGACTCGTTATGGATATTCGCACGTGTGGACGGGCCACCTGGTGAAGGAAGACCTGTACAAGCGCTCCGGACATTATGACAATTACGTGGAGTCAATGTTCCCACCGATGGTGGATGAGAACGTCACTTTCCGATTGAAACCGATGAACTGTCCCAGCCACATGACGCTGTACAAGGAGATGGGTCTGCATTCCTACCGGGAACTGCCAATGCGTTTCAGCGAGTTTGCGACGCTTTATCGATATGAGAAAACCGGAGAATTGACCGGTCTGACAAGAGTACGGGCACTGACACAGGATGACTGCCATATTTTCTGTACCGAAGACCAGATCCAGGAGGAGTTCTCACTGGCTTTGAAATTGATCCAGGAAGTGCTGGAACGTTATCGATTCACAGATTACAAGGTGCGATTAAGCCTGCGCGGTGAAGGTGGGAAATATGTGCAGGATGATGAGAAATGGATCAAAGCTGAAAATGCCCTACGGGCATCGCTGGAAGCAAACCAGGTCGAATTTTTTGAAGCCAGTGGCGAAGCTGCATTCTATGGACCCAAGGCGGACTTCATCGCCAGAGACGTGATCGGCAGAGAATGGCAGCTATCCACGATCCAGGTAGATTTCATCCAACCTGCTCGATTGGGACTAAATTATATTGGCGAGGATGGTGCGGAACATGTTCCGGTTGTACTGCACCGGGCAGTAACCGGGACGACCGAACGATTCATGGCTGTGATCATTGAACATTTCGCAGGCGCATTCCCAGTGTGGCTTGCCCCGCAACAAGCAATCATCATCCCGATCGCTGATCGCCACCTGGTGTATGCCAAAAAGGTGGAAGAAGAATTGAAAGCGGCCGGAATAAGAGTTGAGGTTGATGAACGTACAGAACGGATGAACTCCAAAATACGGGATGCACAGAAACAGAAAATCCCTTACATGCTGGTGATCGGAGACCAGGAGGAAGAAGATGGAAAGGTTGCACTGCGACTGAGAAGCGGTGAAAATCCTGGTCCGATGGCTGTGGAAGAATTTCTGAAGATTGTAAAAAAGGACATACTGGAAGGTAATTAAGATCTCCAGAAGTAAACAACTATGAAAGAGAATACCCACCAACTTTGGTGGGTATAACCCATTTATTCAATTCTCCGGTGAAGAAGCATCAATATTGTGCAACTTGACGCTTAATCTCCGGCAATGGTAAGATGAAGCTATGTATCTAAAAGGCTCCAAATGGAGCATGACAAAAAAGCGTAAGCCATTACGGGTATTCCGCATCCTGATCCTTGTGATCCTGATCGCGGTGGTCGTTTATTTTAACCAGGTTGTGATCCCCACGATGCCGACGCCTTTCGTTCCCACACCCACTGCCACACGCGCTCCTGAATCTTATATCAGTGAAGCAGAAGGACTTTTCAACGATGGGAAATTACTGCAGGCTATTTCCGTTTATGAAGAGGCCATTCGATACAATCCCAATGATGCAAATATTTACCTGGCATTGGCGCGCGTACAGGTCTTCGCCGGGCAGATCGATGAAGCTCTCAGGAATGCTGAGAATTCACTGCTCCTATCAAGCAACAATTCGACAGCTTATGCTGTTCGCGGTTGGGCATTAACAAGGCTAGGAGATTATGCCACTGCAGAAACCGCCATCAAGAAAGCCATTGAGATCGATCCAAACAATGGTCTGGCGCATGCCTATTACGCTGAATTACTGGGAAATATGTACCTAGATAATGTAGGACCTTTTGAAGCCATAGACATTGCAATCGAAGAATCCAGGGTGGCGACTTCCCTATCTCCGAACACGATCGAAGCCAACTATGCAAGAGGTTTTATCCTGGAGATCACTGATAACCGGGAAGAAGCAGTCCAGGCATACCTGGCAGCCATCAATATTAATCCGAACATCCCTGAGATCCATATTGCCCTTGGAAGAACCTACCGCGTCCTTGGCGCTATTGGGAATGCAATTGATGAATACACCCTGGCGAATACACTCAATCCATCTGACCCGATCCCGGATCTTTATACTTCGAGGGCATATGCAGCCTATGGAGAGTTTGCAAAGGCTGTTCAATCTGCAGAACTGGCAGTCAGCAATGATCCGCAGGATCCCTACCTGATTGGAAACCTTGGTCTAATGCTGTACCGAAATTTCGAATGGCCAGAAGCAATAGAACAATTGAGGTTGGCGATCAATGGAGGAACCAATGCTGATGGGCTTGTGATCGAACCATTGGAACTTACTGGAGATGATCTATACATTACCCAGTATTATTCGGCTTTTGCCCTGGTATTGGCGAACACCAATCACTGCAATGAAGTGATCAATGTATCCAAAACCATCCTGGAAAAAGTACCCAGCGATGAAGATGCTGTTTTTAACGCCAACGAAGCCATGAGGATCTGTGCAGACAGCCTTTTGACACCAACGAATTCCCCGACCCCATGAATGTCAGACCCAGGCGTCATCTTTTTTATCAAAAGAAACGCTCCAACCTTTACCGATCCTTCCTGTGGGTTTTCCTGATACTGGCAGGGATCTGGTTAATCAACCAGGTTGAAATCGGTGCAATCCAACGGCCATTTCAACCGACCTTTACTCCAACCAGAAGTACCATCTCTTACACGTCCGAGGGAGATGCGTCCTTCACGGCTGGACAATTGGAAGAAGCCATCAGTGCGTATAAAGAAGCAACCAATGTTGACCCGGATGATATTGAAGTGTGGGTGAAACTTGCAAGAATCCAGGTTTATTCATCCAACCTGGTAACAACGGATGCGCAGCGAATTCAACGGTTACAGGATGCCCTTGAATCCATCGACAAGGCAATTGTTCTTGCCCCGGATGACAGTACGGTTCATGCCACGAAAGCATTTGTGATGGATTGGCTATGGAGTGCGACCCTTCTTGCCGGACAAGATCCAAAAACGATGCTGGCTGAAGCTGAACAGGAAGCGACACGAGCGTTACAGCTGGACGGGCAGAATGTTCTTGCGATGGCTTACTATGCCGAGATCATGGTCGATCAACAAAAATGGAGCCAGGCAGAGAAAATCATTATTCAAGCCATCGAACGCGGTCCCGAGATCATGGATGTCCACCGGGTCTATGCGTATGTACTTGAATCCACATCCAATTACAACCAGGCTATCGAAGAATATCAAAAAGCGATCGAGATCAATCCGAACCTGACATTTCTTTACATCTCCGTAGGTGCCAATTATCGACGCCTGGCATTCTCAAGTACCATTCCCCTTGAGCGCGATGATCTTTATGACAAGGCACTGGAATATTTCGCGAAAGCAGCCCGGCTGAACACCCAACTGCAAATCCTTGACCCAATCCCTTACATTTCCATCGCGAAAACATATTCGCAAAAAGGTGATTTCTTTGCAGCGGCATTAAACATCAAGAAAGCACTTTCCTTTGATATTTCGAATGCGGATATCCATGGACAGCTTGGAATCATCTATTTCAAATCCAGAAACTACGAAGGTTCCATCCCTGCACTGAAATGTGCGGTCCAGGGATGCACTGCAGCAGAATCATGCGAAGCCAGGTTTGGGAGGGAATGTGCCCAAGGGGAAACCAGTTCTGATGTAATCGGTCTGCCGTTATCCAATTCCACGGTTGTTTATTACTACACTTACGGTTCTGTTTTGGCAGCCCTGAGCCTTCCACAACGTAACTACTGCCCGGAAGCTGTTCAAGTATTGAAACAGGTAAGGGCTGATTTCAGCAGTGATGAGACCATTATTGGAATTGTCAGCGCAGGTGAACAGATCTGTGCATCGCTGAACCAGGATCTTCTTCAGACTCCAACCCCGCTGCCGACCTCAACACCTGTCCCGACACCGAGATCTTAAAAAGCATCCCAGCGTTCCTCCTGATATTGAAAATTGTTATAGATTTGTTAATATCAATACAAACCCCTTGACGATGCATCGCAAGGCAAGTATGATATGAATTAGCACTCAAATCATGTGAGTGCTAAAATAATCAAGTTTTATTTCCAGGAGGCAAATATGGCAATTTCCTTAAAACCCCTCGGCAATCGCGTTGTGGTTGAACCCATCGAACAGGAAGAGATGACCGCAGGCGGCATTTATGTTCCCGAGACCGCAAAGGAGAAACCGCAACAAGGCAAAGTCCTAAGCGTAGGTCCAGGAGACCGGGATGAAAGTGGAAAACGGATCCCCATGGATGTATCCGTAGGTGACAAAGTCTTGTTCGCAAAGTACTCAGGTACTGAAATGAAATTGGACGGCAAGAAGCTGCTCGTTTTGCGCGAAAGCGATCTGCTGGCCATTGTTGAATAAAAAAATAATAACCCTGTAACGGAGGATTAGAACTATGGCAGCAAAACAACTCGTATTTTCAGAAGACGCGCGCCGTCGACTTAAGAACGGCATTGATATCGTCGCTAATGCGGTAGGCACCACTCTTGGTCCGAAGGGTCGCAATGTAGCCCTTGACCGCAAATTCGGCTCCCCCACGATCACTCATGATGGTGTTACCGTAGCCAAAGAAATTGAACTGGAAGATCCATTTGAGAACATGGGCGCTCAATTATTGAAGGAAGCGGCAACAAAGACCAACGATATTGCAGGTGATGGCACGACAACATCAACTGTTCTGGCTCATGCCATCGTAACAGAAGGTCTGAAGAACCTGGCAGCTGGTTCCAACCCGATGCGCTTGAAACTGGGAATTGAACAAGCAACAGACAAAATTGTTGAAGCCCTACGCAAGATGTCACAGAAAATTGAGACCAAAGAAGAGATCTCTTCCGTGGCAACAAACTCCGCTGCTGATCCTGAAATCGGCAACCTGATCGCTGACGTGATGGACAAAGTTGGTAAAGATGGTGTGATCACCGTTGAAGAATCCAAGTCCATGCAATTTGAGACGGAATACGTGGAAGGTATGCAGTTCGATCGTGGATATATTTCCGCTTATTTCATTACTGATTCCGAAAAAATGGAATCAATAATTAATGATCCTTATATCCTGATCTATGACAAGAAAATTTCTGCAGCCCAGGATATTGTTCCAGTGCTTGAAAAACTCGTTCAACTTGGCAAACGTGAACTCGTGATCATTGCCGAGGATATCGACGGTGAAGCCCTGGCAACACTCGTTCTGAACAAACTGCGTGGTATGCTGAATGTCCTGGCAATCAAAGCCCCAGGATTCGGTGACCGCCGAAAAGCAATGTTACAAGACATCGCCACCCTGACTGGCGGGCAGGTTATTTCAGAAGAAACCGGCCGCAAACTTGAGACCACCACACTGGACGAAATGGGACGCGCTGAGAAAGTTGTTGCTGATAAAGATAACACCACAGTTATCAGCGGCAAGGGCGACAGCAAAGACATTAAAGGACGCATCGACCAGATCCGTGTTGAAATCGACAAGAGCACAAGTGATTATGACAAAGAGAAACTCCAGGAACGGCTGGCAAAGTTGTCTGGCGGCGTAGCCATCATCCGTGTTGGTGCAGCCACCGAGACAGAACTGAAAGAGAAAAAACACCGCGTGGAAGATGCCTTATCTGCCACACGAGCAGCCATCGAAGAAGGTATTGTCCCCGGTGGAGAAATTACATTCATCAATGCAGTTTCCGCCCTGGATAAGGTCAAACTGAACGGGGAAGACGAAACCATTGGCGTTTCAATCGTACGACGTGCCATGGAAGCCCCCATCCGTAAACTGGCTGAAAATGCAGGACAGGATGGTGCTGTCATTATTGAGACTGTCCGCAGACTTTCCAAAGAACAGAACAATAAGAACCTGGGTTACAACGTAATTACCGGTGAATACGTGGATATGCTGAAAGCTGGAATCATTGACCCACTGAAAGTCGTTCGTGGTGCCCTTGAAAATGCATCTTCCATCGCAGCCATGATCCTGACCACGGAGTGCCTGATCACAGATATTCCTGAAAAGGAAAAACCCATGCCAATGCCCCCCGGCGGCGGAATGGATTACTAGACCAAAAACGTATTAGATTGCCACGCTCCACTTCGTTCCGCTCGCAATGACAATAAAATGGAGATAGTGACGCAATTACCATACAACAAACAGGGTGCAGTTTCTTAACTGCACCCTGTTTTTCTATTCAGGTATAATCATCCAATGCACAAATTTTCCTTCCACTCATCCATCCTGCTGCTTGCAGCAATCTTCGTATTACTATTAACGGGCTGTCAACAGAACACTCCAACATCGACAAGTTCCGGAGTGACACCATCAGTTATTGTTCTGCCATCTGATACGCCCATTCCGATGGCTGTGATAGTAAATGGAGAAGGGATAAGCAAAGCAGAATTTGAAGCAGAAATGTCGCGCTTTTTTGCGGCGCAAACCGAGCTGGGGAATTCCATACCTGCTGAGCAAGCAAACCAAACAGTTCTGGACGATTTAATTGACCAGCTCTTACTGAAACAAGGCGCAGAGGCATCCGGTTTTAGTGTCGATGATGCTTTACTGCAAACACGAATTGACACGCTGGCGGGTCAAATTGGGGGCATGGAAGCGCTCAGCAAGTGGGAACAAGACCATGGTTATTCGGATGAGTCACTACGGGTTGCGCTCAGAAGGCAGATCGCAGCGGCATGGATGCGTGATTACATAATCGCACAAGTCCCCACCATTGCAGAACAGGTACATGTCCAGCAGATCCTGGCATATAACAAAGAAGCCGCCCAAAACGCCTGGGAGCAATTAAATTCAGGTGCAGAATTTGACAGCCTGGCATATGAATTTGACCCGATCACGAAAGGTGAATTGGGGTGGTTCCCACGTAATTACCTGCCAGATGTGCAGATCGAGGAGGCAGCGTTCTCCCTTCAACCAGGGGAGTACAGCCAGGTGATCGAAACCATTGCCGGCTATTCGATCCTCAAGGTCATCGAACGGGATGGCGAACACCTGCTTTCTCCAGATGCGCTACTGACCCTGCAAACTCATGCGATCCAGGTATGGTTGGATGATAAACGGGCATCAGGTGAGATTATCATTTTGCCGTAATTGATGCTTTGTTTTTGATTCGATTCATTAACGCATGGCAAGACCACTGTTAACCAGGTGATCTTTTTTATTGAGAGTTTCTCCCTCAACTCGTTGAAGAGAGAACAAAACCCTAAAGGTCTAAAACCAGACCTTTTGGGATAGTTTTTTTGTTGAATTTGTGGCAATATCAAGCCATATTGGCAATAACTGCATCACCAAACTCAGAGCATTTCAGAAGCCTGGCACCTTCCATTAACCGCTCAAAATCATATGTAACAGTTTTGGCAAGAATGGCTCCTTCCATGCCTTTGACGATCAGATCAGCAGCTTCATTCCAACCCATATAACGAAGCATCATTTCCCCGGAAAGAATGACTGAACCAGGGTTGACCTTATCCAAATCGGCATACTTAGGGGCTGTACCATGAGTTGCTTCAAAGATCGCATGCCCAGTTACATAGTTGATGTTGGCACCAGGGGCAATACCAATACCCCCAACCTGAGCTGCCAAGGCATCTGACAGGTAATCTCCATTGAGATTCATGGTGGCAATCACATCATAATCCCTAGGACGGATGATGGTGAATTGAAGGGAAACATCGGCGATGGAATCCTTGATAAGAAGCATGGATCTCCATTTGCCGTCACCATGTGTATTCCAAAGATCCAATGCTTCTTTGACTTCCTGCTTGATATCGTTCTGCTGGTCAGGAGACATCATTTCATAACCCGGATCGATCAACCTGGCATTGTCTTCAACAGAAAGTGCTGGATCTTGTTCCTTATTCCCCAGGATCCAAGTTTCCCGCTCGGTGACAATGCCATTGCGGAATTCCTTTTTTGCCAAAGCATAACCCCAGTCTTTGAAGGCGCCTTCAGTGAATTTCATAATATTACCCTTGTGGACAATATTCACACTCTTCCGTTTGTTATCCAATGACCATTGGATGGCAGCCCGAATCAATCTTTCAGTTCCTTCTTTGGAGATCGGTTTAAGTCCTATCGCAGCAGTGTTGGGAAAGCGCATCTTTGCAAATTCTTTCGGAAATGCATTTTTAAAAAGCTGTAAAAATTTCTCGTTATCTGCCGTTCCGTATTGAAATTCTATTCCTGTATAAATATCCTCTGTATTCTCACGAAAGATAACCATATCGACATATTCAGGGTGTCTTACTGGAGAAGGGACACCTTTGTACCATCGAACTGGTCTGAGGCAAACATAAAGATCCAGCATTTTTCGCAAAGCGACATTCAATGATCGAAAACCGCCTCCAATAGGTGTAGTAAGCGGTCCTTTGATCCCGACAAGATATTCTTTAAAGACTTCCACTGTTTCATCTGGAAGCCAGGTATTGAACAATTTGAAGGATTTTTCTCCGGCGAAAACTTCCATCCAGTGGATCTTGCGTTTGCTGCCATATGCTTTTTGAACTGCCGCATCGAAGACCTTTACTGAAGCTTTCCAAATATCTCTCCCGGTGCCATCTCCTTCAATAAAGGGGATAACAGGATTTTCAGGCACCTGTAGTTTCCCATCTTTGAAGGTGATCTTTCCCCCGTTCCTGGGAACTGAAACGTTTGTATAAACCATTATTAATTCTCCTAGTCATCAGGCTGGTAAAATAGGATTATATCAAATCAATCTTTAAGATCATGATCAAATATTCACCATTATTCGGACTTTTATTGGATGCAGGAAGATATAAAAGGTCACATAACAAACCATTTATTTGAAAACAGATAATAATTCGGGTTTAACCATAAACAACATTAAGGATTTCAGGTATACTTCAGGACAAGAAAAAAACTCCATTAAACGAGAGGATCAGAGGCATGAAAGTTACCGTACTTCAAGAGACGCTGGCACACGGATTAGGCATTGTATCCCGAGCTGTTTCACCACGGAGCACCCTGCCAGTGCTCTCCAATATCCTAATTGCAACGGATGAAGGACGACTACGACTTTCTGCAACCAACCTGGAACTGGGAATCACCTGCTGGATCGGTGCAAAGATCGAAGAGGAAGGTTCAACAACCGTACCAGCGCGAACATTTGCAGACCTGGTAAGTACGCTCCCGGCTGAACAAGTCAATTTATCTCTTGAACCTTCCACCCAGAACCTAAATGTTAAAGCGGGGTCATCAAACACGGACATCAAATGTATCGACTCACAGGAATTTCCACCAATGCCTGTACCAGAAATGGATTCAGCACTACAGATCAATGTTGTTGATCTCAAAGAGATCATCCAACAAGTTGCCTTTGCTGCATCCACTGATGAAGCCCGTCCGGTGCTGATGGGTGTGTTGCTGAAAGTTGACGGCAACCAGTTGACCATGGCGGCAGCAGATGGATTCAGGCTTTCTGTACGAAATGCCACCCTCTCTTCCGCTTCTCCACAAGCATTAACTGCCATCATTCCAGCCCGGGCATTAACTGAATTATCAAGAATCGCCGGGGATGGGAGCGAAATGATCTCCCTGGTGCTGCCAAAAGGCAGGGGTCAGGTGGTATTCAGAGTCAAGGATACGGAACTGGCAGCACAATTAATTGATGGCACATTCCCTGATTACCAGCAGATCATCCCACGCAGTTATAAATCACGTACCATTCTTTCAACTCAGTCGTTATTAAAGGCGTGCAAACAAGCAGAAATATTTGCAAGAGAAGGTTCCAATGTTGCAAAATTCAATATCAAGACAAGTGGTGATATGGAACCCGGATCGGTTGAAATCTCCGCACAGTCTGAAGAAACCGGTTCCAATGAGACCGTCATCTCTGCCACGATCGATGGTGATGGATTGTTGATCGCTTTCAATGTGCGCTTCCTACGCGAAGTTCTCGAGGTCATCAAAACTCCCAATGTCGCCCTGGAAACAAGTGCAGCGAACAACCCTGGAGTGGTTCGACCTGTGGGTACAGATGACTTTCTGCATGTAATCATGCCGATGCACCTGGGATAATCCATACCTGGATAATTGCATTCTCAACATTTCTTTACCCTTATCTATTTGTGAAGTAACCCATGAAAAGATATCTTCCCATGTTCTTTGTACTGCTGGCTGCCAGTGCGGCATGCGGAACGACAACAAGCAACAATGGCGCGGTTGAAACACAAGCACCCATTATTTTCTCGACCGCAACCGAATCTTCTGCATCCATGACTCCAGATATCTCCGTTTCAGCAATGACACAAAAAGCTGAACTGACGCTTGAATCTCAACCTACACGCAATTTCCAACCGCAAGGAAATTTAATCTGGGCTGATAACTTTGATAACAATTCGAGCGGCTGGTACAGTGAGAATGAAAATGACAGGATCAGCGATTATTTCAACGGAGGTTACCGGATGTGGCTGGATAAACCTCAGCATGATATATGGGTAACTTCAGGGCAATCCTTTCCGGGAGCAATAAGCATTGAAGTGGATGCCACCAAGATAGGCGGAACTGACGATAACGATTTTGGCATTATTTGCGACTACCAGGAGCCAGATAATTTCCATGTTGGATTGATATCAAGTGATGGATATACCGTTATCGCCAAATACCAAGACCAAAGCTGGGAATACCTATCGTCAGATACCTATATAGCTGTGAATGCCATCAACCAGGGAGAAGTCACCAATCACATCCGATTCGATTGCATGGAGGGTGAAATAACGTTATAAGTCAATGGAATAATAATTGCCAACACATTTGATGGTTCCTTCACTGGTGGAGATATCGGATTCCAGGTTGGAAATTTTGACAGCAGTGGTGTGGATATCCTTTTTGACAACCTGGAAGTAAGAGTTCCGTGAGACGTGTATAATTCTTCTTCGTGGGATGCAATAAGATTCAAGGTTTTTAAGAATAACTAATTGATCATATCAAGGTTTTAATAAACATACCAAAGGAGGTTCGTATGAAAAGATTTACGATAGCCATCATGTTACTCATGATGACGTCACTGGGATGCAGCCTGCTATCAGCAGAAGTCAATCCAGCAGATGATCAAACCCAAGCACAGCCAGCACAAGCAGACATTTTATTCTCAGATGATTTTTCCGACAGCAACAGCGGCTGGGACAGCTATGTTGCCGATACCAAGGTGACAGATTATTCGAATGGAAGTTACCGGATGTTCACATCTGAGACACAATACGATGTGTGGGCCAATCCCTACCAAAACTTTACAGAACCAGTCCGAATTGAAGTGGATGCAACCAAGATAAATGGACCGGACGATAACGATTTTGGCATCATTTGTGATTACCAGGATGACAACCAGAATTTCCATGTTGGACTGATCTCAAGTGACGGGTATGCTGTAATTGCCAAAATGGAAAACTTATCATGGGTGTACCTATCATCAGATACCATGCAAGCAGTTGACAGCATCAAGCAAGGAGCAGCCACCAACCATATCCGATTTGACTGCAACCAAGGGAACCTTACCTTATATGTTAATGGAACCCAAATCGCTTCTGCATTTGATGATACCTTTATCGGTGGAGATGTAGGTTTACAGGTTGGCACCTTTGATACAGGTGGAACGGATATTTTATTTGATAATTTCGTCGTAGTGAAACCATAGAAACTCATTCTTTCCAGGATTCATGGTGAACTTAAGCCGGAAGCAAGTTTTTATGAACGGATGATATAAAATACCAGTACCATATTGTTTAATAAAAGGACAGCGATGCATATGCATCGCTGTCCTTTTTGCATGCGAAGATAAATCTAGAAACCTTCCAACAAACCAAGATCGGCCACTCCCTCTGCAAGATGAGCGATACGTTGAAGCAAAGCAAGCCTGTTTTCCCTAACATCACGGTCTTCCACCATAACCATCACATCATCAAAAAACAAATTGACCGAGGGTAACATCGGCAAGAAAGCGTTAAGGAAGTCATCCACGTTCCCTGAAGATCTGATATTGCCTTCCGCCACGATGAGCGCATCAAACAAATTCCTTTCAGCAGTTTCACGGAGGAGTTCGGGTTTCAAATTAAATATCACTTCCTGATCACGGGTGATGCGGACACAACGGGCATAACCTGGCAGGATATTATTCCAATCCTCCCTGGCAACCCACCCGGCAAGCTGCTTTATTGCCTGCAATGCCTTGTATGGATCGCTTGCCTGTTGTGCCAGAACTGAATCGACAACATCATAAGGGTAATCCAGATCAAGAAACATTACTCGCATCCTACCCCTGATAAATTCGAATACTTTCTCAGAAGTATCAGCACCTGCATTCAACGGTTGTAATTCCGCAGCAGACCTGATGGTCTTGAATAAGTTGAGAGAAATACGATGATCCAAGAGGGGTTGGACCACACCGAGTGCAGCCCTACGCAAAGCGAACGGATCCCTGGTTGCACTGGGAATGAGACCAGCAGCAAATAAACCGGTCAATGTGTCAAGGCGATCTGCAAGGGCAACCACGACACCTGGAAGGCTGGATGGAGAAGGCAGGTATTGTTCTGCTATTGCATTTGCCACTTCAGGCGGCTCTTTCTCTCTGGCAGCATATTCACCACCAATAATCCCCTGAAGAGATGTCATCTCGACCACTATTCGAGCTGCCAGATCAGCTTTGCAGAGGAAAGCGGCGCGGTTTGCGTGTTCTGCCTGGATGGCATTCAATCCCAACATCGAGCATAAAGATGGCGCCAACTTCATGATACGATCAGATTTATCCAGCATGGAACCGAGCGATTCCTGAAAGGCAAGCATGGAGAGTTTTGAACGAAAATCTTCCAATGTATGTTTCGAGTCGTCTTGAACAAAAAATTCAGCATCAGCAAAACGAGCACGGACAACATGTTCATTCCCTGATCGGACCAAATCCAAACCCTGGTCATCCCCATTCCTGACAACAACAAAATATGGCAGCAGTTCTCCTTCCTTTATCAATGGAATATAACGCTGGTGTTTCTTCATGACAGAGATAAGGACCTCTCCTGGTAATGCCAGGAATTCTTTGGAGAAGCTACCAAGGAAAGGATAAGGTTTCTCAACGAGGTTGGCAACTTCAGACAATAATTCATCGGTCAGCAAGGCAATTCCACCCACTGAATCAGCCAATCTTTCAACCCCTGACTTGATCAGATCCTGTCTTTCCTGCACGCTGAGGATGATCTCATTCTCCTGCATCAAGGATGGATATGAAGCAGCTGACCTGATCAATATCGGCAGGGAACCATAGGGACGCAAACCGACTGAACTATTACCAGCTACAAGATTGGCATATTCGAAGGGAATTATGGTAATTCCAAACAAAGCCACAATCCAACGTATAGGTCTTGAAAAATTGACAACGTCGTTATCTGACCCGAATCCGGGGAGCCAACGCATCGATTTGTCGAATTTAATTCCAGAGATCAAATTGGGAAGTGCCTCCATTAGGACTTCGACAGTGGAGCGACCTTTCTGATGAACTGATGCAAACACATAAGAACCCCCGTCGATCTCTTTGACCAGTAAATCTTTAACTTCAACACCCTTCCCGCGAGCAAAACCTTCAGCAACTTTGGTAGGATCACCATTCTGATCGAATGCCCGTTCTGCAGGAGGTCCTTTTATCTCTTGTGAAAGATCCACCTGGATATCGGCAAGATCTTTTACTCGAACAACGAGACGCCTTGGAGTTCCATCGATATTTATTTCCTGGTAAGTAAGTCTCAGGTCGTTCAACATTTCAGGTACGGATCGTTCCAGTTGGCGGAGGGCGAAATCAAGATCGGCTACAGGCAATTCCTCCACCCCTATTTCAAACAAGAAATCCTGAGGACCAGAAGTTGAATAGTCCAATACCGGAAGTTCTGCAATTTTCGGTGTTCTACCTGGATGGTTCTTAAGAAGGGGATATTCCAATTCCATTCTCTGGTTCGAATAAGCCTCAGCCACTTTTCTTGACATGGCACGCATCCGCCCAAAATACGCCTGTCTTTCGGTGACACCAATGGCACCACGCGTATCCAGCACATTGAAGGTATGTGAACATTTAAGGACATAATCATGTGCCGGAACCAATAAACCCTGTTCAAGGCAGGATCCTGCTTCGGCTTCGAAAAGCTCGAACATCTGGCGAAGACGGTCAACATCACCGACTTCAAAGTAATACCTGCTGTGTTCAAATTCATCCCGCTGGCGAACTTCACCGTACGTTATCGAATCGTTCCAAGGTTCATCCCATATGGCAGGTGCATCATTGAGGGCGATGAGGATTCGCTCCAAACCATAGGTGATCTCAACCGAAACAGGATCCAAACTCTGACCACCGACCTGCTGGAAATAGGTGAATTGCGTGATCTCCTGACCATCCAACCAAATCTCCCAACCCAACCCCCAGGCTGAGATAGCTGGCTGTTCCCAGTTATCCTCAACCAGGCGGATATCATGCTGCCGGAGATCAATGCCCAATTCCTGCAAGGATCGTAAATAAAGTTCAACCGGATTTCCAGGATCCGGCTTCAGGATCACCTGGAATTGAGTGTGCTGCTGGAAACGGTTGGGATTCACTCCATAACGCCCGTCATCCGGTCGGACAGATGGTTCCACATAAGCGACATTCCATGGTTCGGGACCCAATACACGTAAAAAGGTTGCTGGGTTCATGGTCCCTGCCCCAACCTGTGTGTAATAAGGCTGCCAGATCAAACACCCCTGAGCCGCCCAGAATTCCTGTAATTTAAGAATAATCGATTGAAAATTCAGTGATCCAGTCATCCCACTTCCAATTATTAGCAAATTTGTTTATTTTGAAAGATTATACCGTAAAGCATGTTTCGTCACTACCTTACAGGTGACCAGACCTTGTAACGGAAGCAAGATTGCCTTAAACTAGAGCAACATGGCTTCTACAGAGATCAATACTTTTGAGATTATCATCATCGGTGGAGGACCGGCGGGGCTATCCACAGCTTTGCACATTGCCAAAATCACTCCATACCTGATCCCGAAAATCATCATCCTGGAGAAATCGAAATATCCTCGTCCAAAATTATGCGGAGGAGGATTGACCGTGGATGCGGAACTTCTCCTGAAAAGACTGGGGTTGGATGTCAACGAAATCCCATACCGGTTGGCAAATTCTGTTTCATTGGAATACGAGGGAAAAGGTTTAACCCTGAAACCAAAAAACCAGCATGCCCTCAAAGTTATTCAACGAGATGAATTCGATCACTGGCTGGCGATGAAAGCACGGGAGCGGGGAATTGAAATACGCGAGAATTCACCTGTACAGCAGGTCAAATCGGAAAATGGCGTGGTCACTGTCGAAACCAATTCAACCACTTACCATGGCCGAATAATCGTTGGCTCGGATGGTTCCAACGGGATCACTCGAGATCAACTATTGCCAGGTCAACGATTGAAGACTGCAAGATTACTAGAAGCTCGCGAAAGAGAAATACCAGGTTCCCTACAAAATAATGACCATGCAATATTTGATTTCTCCCCCATTTCATCAGGTGTATCAGGATATACATGGGATTTCCCATCCATGGCAAATGGAGAGCTTGAACGCTGCATAGGAATATTTGATAATAATCTCCAAGCCGGGAAGAAAAGACCACCCTTGAGGAACGTTCTTTTACATGAGATGCAAAGCACGCATAATGATCCAAGTGAAATAAAACTACAAGGGCATCCATTACGGCTCTACAGCCTATTTAAACCAATTTCAAATCCAGGTGTTCTCCTGGTTGGAGATTCTGCCGGAAGCGACCCTCTATTTGGAGAAGGGATCAGCCTGGCACTCGGGTATGGTCATGTGGCAGCCAAGACAATAAAGAAATCATTTGAATCGATGAATTTCGAATTCAAGGATTACAAACGGGCAATTCTCAGTTCTTCCTTAGGGCAAACATTGATCATCCGGAAGATCATTGCCGAGATCCTGTACACCTTTGATCGGCGATGGTTTCAAAGAATCATCTGGCACGGATTAATTCCAATCGTTAAAGCAGCCGGATGGATCTTTGTACTAAATTGGGCCAAGCGATTGAAATAAACCTGTGCGACCTGATGGATTGCTAAAAACCTGATCAGTTCCTAACATTACTAATAAAATCAGGCGTGTTCAATTTTCGTTCGAACAAATAAGAAAAATAAGCTTGCATCAAGGTTTCCAATTCCTTCCTGGTCTGCGGGGAAGGTTTTAAGCGCATTGAAACATTGTACGTGCTTCGCTGCAGGTGACGCAATGTCTTTAACGCATCGATCGAAATCTTCCAGGTGCCAGGCAACCCCTGCCCACATTGGGGGCACAAAACCCCTCCATGCAAAGGTGATATAAACTGAACTTCAGGCTTGATTTCCTTTCGACAATTACTGCAATGGAACAGGTGAGGTCGGAATCCTGCCAGGTCCAGAAGGTTGATTTCATAATAGCGTACGCCCATCCAGGGGTCCGGAGAAGAAGCAATACGAGCCAATGAATCGGTGAGCAGTTTAAAAATAGCCGGGTTTTCACCTTCTTCTTCATACGAAAACCTATCCACCAATTCAATTATGTAAGAAGCGTACCCTGTCAGGAGAAGGTCTTCCCGCAAAGGTTGGTAGGCATCAATGGTTTCAGCGTCGGTTACGATGAATGGTCCCCTGCCCATGGCAAGTTGAAGGCTGACATGCATAAATGGTTCGACATGACCTGCCTTTCGGGAGCGCATTTTTCTTGCTCCCTTGGCGACTGCCCTGAGCTTCCCTTTTTGCCTTGTCAGGATCACCAACATTCGATCTGCTTCCCCCCAGTCTGAATGCCTGAGAATTACTGCTTCAACCCTGAATGATCGCTGTTCCTTCATCCTGTATTAACAGCCTGGTCAAAAATAGCTAGATGCCATTTACTGCAAATCATCAGGTCGAAATGCACCTGGTAACAATTCTTCCACGGTGGCTTCTTTAACCAGTTTGCCATCTCCATCTACAATAAGAACCAAGGTATCCAATCCAAATTCTGACAGGACCTGGCGACAGCTTCCACACGGTGTCCCGCCGTTAGATGTTACAACAGCCATGACCTCAAATGAAGTTTCACCATCTGAAACTGCTTTAAATAGCGCTACTCTTTCAGCACATATGCTGGCAGGATATGCAGCGTTCTCGATATTAACGCCGGTATATATTCGTCCACTGGAGGTTCGCAAAGCGGCGCCGACCTGGTAATTTGAATAAGGGGCATATGCCCTGCGACGTGCTTCACTGGCAATGTCAATCAATGATTTACGTTCAATGTCCGATAATTTTATCATTGGATGCTTTCTCTTCTTCAACCCGAGCGACACGGACGCGGCGGATCCTACGGCCGCTAACCTGTTCTATGGAAAAGATCAATCCATTAACCTGAATAGATTCACCACCCTGAGGTACCTGTCCCATCTGATCATAAAGGTATCCTGCAAGGGTATCTGATTCATCCTTGGAAAGGTCAGCATTCATAATCTCGTTAAAATCATCCAGATCGATCCTTCCCTGGAAACTATATTCATTGTTTGCCATTTCCTGGTAAAGTGCTTCCTCGCTGGCAGAATCATATTCATCACGAATCTCTCCGACAATTTCCTCGACAATATCTTCAAGGGTCACAAGACCAGCCACTCCGCCATATTCATCAACCACGATCCCCATATGAATTCTTTGGGACTGCATCTCTGCCAGTAATTCATCGACTTTTTTTGTTTCGGGCACAAAATAGGCTGGTCTCACCAATTTACGGAGAGGGAGCGGATCATTCTTTGCGATGGAGCTCTTGAGGAGATCCTTTGCATATAACAATCCAATCACATTATCGATCGTATTCTCATACACCGGTAAACGGGAATGACCGGAAGCAAGAAAGGTTTGAATGGCTTCATCGATCGCGGTGCCAACATCCAACCCTACAATATCAATACGAGGAATCATGATCTCTCTCGTGAGCGTATCTCCAAACTGAAAGATCGAGTAGATCATTTGCCTTTCTTCACGTTCCAAACTACCAGGTTCCTCTTCAGATTCCACCCATGTTTTTAATTCATCTTCCGTAATCTGGGCATAGCTATAATGCCCTGCAGTTGGTTTCAAAAACAACAACGGGATGAAGGTGAACGGTGTGAAAATAAACATCAGAACCTGGGTTAATCCTGAAAAACGCATTGCCCACGTATCGGGATCCTGAAATACTTTATGTTCAATTCGGAATTCGATGATCAGCATTACCATAGCCAGGAGAACGAGACTAACAATGGTCACAAGAACCACAGATCGATCGGTTCCCATCCAGGTGATGATCAAATGGACAACAAGGTAGGCGATCAAGAAACGGTTAAGAATCTGGCTCATACGCAGGTTGGCACGCAAACGCGGATTTTCGACCAGTTTTAATGTTCTTTGAACCATTCCCGGTTGGTTTTCCTGCTGATGCATAAGGCGTAATGGTCGTGCATTTAACATGCTCACACGAACAGCCCCAATAGTAAAATCAAATAAGACCAATACCAAAATTATGGGATAAACCCATTCATTCATTTTTTTTCTTCTCCAATTTTCGAATTGCCCTGGCTGGCATGCCTACAACAAGGGTATCATCCTGAACATCTTTGGTAACAACTGCTCCTGCACCTGTGCGAGAACGTTTCCCTATCTTGAGAGGTGCAACCAACATTGTATCACTTCCAATGAAAGCATCATCCTCTATCCGGGTTTCATGCTTGTGTTCTCCATCATAATTACATGTAATCGTTCCAGCCCCAATATTTACATTTGTTCCGATGGTGGCATTTCCAATGTATGAAAAATGACCCATTTTAGTGCCCTCCCCCAAGGTGGAGTCCTTGACTTCGCCAAAATTGCCAATATGGACTCCCCTGCAGAGATGCGTACCTTTTCGTAGTCGGGCAAAGGGACCCATATCAACCTCATCATCCAAGACTGAGCCATCGATAACCGACATGAGTATCCTGCATTGATTGCCAATATTTGAATCCGATATGATCGTTCCGGGACCGATCTCTGATCTTTCACCAATGCGTGTAATTCCGCGCAGGTAAGTATTGGGCCAAATGGTGGTGTCTTTTCCAATGGAGATGCCTGCATCAATAAAGGTTGCAGCAGGGTCGATCAAAGTCACACCAGAGAGCATGTGCTGCTGATTAATGCGCTTACGCATGGCAGACTCTGCTTCTGCCAAGTGAATCTTCGTGTTCACACCAATGGTCTCAGTGGCATCTTGTAAAACCAACGGTGTTACTTTTAACCCTTTCTTGACTGCCAATGCAATTGTGTCAGTGAGAAAATATTCCCCTTTAGGGGATACTTCGATCTCATCCAACGCTTCCCACAACCAATTGGAATCAAAACAATACGCACCAACATTCAACTCATTTATCTTGAGCTGGTCAGGAGTGCCAACCGCTTCTTCGACAATTGCCTGAACTGATCCATCCGTATTGCGAATTATCCTGCCAAAGCCGCGAGGATCATCAGAAATAACTGTCAAGAGACTTATTGGACCTTCATTACTACCCTGCATTGCAACCAAGCTTTTTAGCGTATTCTCACTCAGTAAGGGCATATCCGCATAGGTAACAAGAACCTGATCCGTTTTCCCCTGCAAGAATTGCCTGGCTTGCTGAACGGCATGGGCGGTTCCAAGCTGTTTTTCCTGAACGATGCAGTGAGCCTGGTCAGCAACATACTCAGAGACTGAATCTGCCTGATGACCGATAATGACGACCGGTTTTTCCGTGGAAACCTGGTGGACTGCCTGCAGAGCATGCCAGAGCATGGGTTTGCCAGCCACATGGTGAAGAACCTTGGGAAGTGATGATCTCATGCGGAGTCCCTGCCCGGCAGCCAGTAGAATTGCTGTGGTTCTCATTTTTTGCTCCGACATGCTGTTTCTGAAACCTGTATGATTTGTTTGGTTCTTATCACAATTTTAAAACCTTGACCTTTATTTCACATTAGTACTGTTATGAGTTAAAAGACCCTGCAAAGCTTTAAAAGCGGTGCAAGGTCCCATCAATAAGCATCGATATCATTTCAAGCTGGGGCGCCTGGATTCGAACCAAGATCCACGGCTCCAAAGGCCGGTGTGCTGCCGTTGCACCACGCCCCAAAGCGGGGCAAATTGTATCATAAGCAAGACTGTAGGGCAATGTTTAACCTTGTTCATCCCCTGGAGTCAACCCCAATTCCTGAGCCTGTTGATAAGAAAGGCCATTTTGGTGTGAAGGCAGATCACTAAATGTATCCAGCGCTTCATCCCAAAACGCATTCAATTCGTCGGTTGGGACTTTCTCTTCCAACTTTTCCACAATTGGTTCGATGTCAAAAGCTGGTTCCCCACCACCCGGAATCTCCTGATCAGCCAGGGTTTCGTCCACGTGTGTCAATAAAGAATCTTCAGAACTGAGAGCCTGACCATGAGAAGAATGGTGAGACTTAAGATATTTCTGGATCTTCTTCACAATCATTTGGTCCGAACTCTTCTTTACCCCTGTTAATAACAAGGCATGGGAGGAATCGAGAGTGGAAAAAATCAGATCGTTTTCCCCTCGAGAGAAGATATGCCAGCTCGAATAATCATCGTTTCCATTCATTCTCGAAAGGTTACGAACTGAAGCAAGTATTGGGAGAATTTGGCTTATCAATGAACTTTCATCCAATGCTTCATCCAGGTCACAAATACTGGCATGAATGCGTCCCTGATCATTAAACATGATAACTGCCTGGGCATTAAATTTGTTTTTTAAATCATGGAAAAGACTTTTCAATTCCTGATCATCATCAATCGTATGCAGTTCTCCAGCGGAGAGATTTGACCCGCTGACGGGTTCCAATGCCTGAATTACTGCATCCAAGAAGTCCGGGATAGGAACAGGTTTCTTAAAGAGTGCAGTTGGGTGCTCCTTTTCCATTTGCTCCCAAATTTTGGGGTCGGATAACCCGGTAATCATTATGCTTTTTAATGCCGGTTTGAAACGGCGAACTTTTCGAAGCAACTCAAGTCCATTGATACCGGGGAGACGATAGTCGATAACCATCAGATCGACCTGGTTCTTCATGGCATCGAGAATCGCTTCTTCCCCTGAAGGGATATTAACAAGACCAAGGTTCCTTTCGAGGGTCATTAAAGCAGAATTAAGCAGACGGGCGACTTCAAATTGATCTTCAACAATCAAAATGCGATGAGAATACTGCATTTTTAAATTCTATCACAAGTCAAACGGGAGAAGAATTGATCAACCATAGATAATCATCTTTATGGGAAAGAAAGGAATAAAAAATTCCCGCACTTCGATGAAAAAGGTGCGGGATGACAACAACCAAGTACTGCGATCGCCACCATAGCTTACAGGAGGTTCGCATTAATAAATATGACAGGCATGAGAATAAAATGCCTGTCATAAGAATCCAGTCACACCTATCTACTTTCTTTTTTTGCCCTTAATTCCCGCGCGCGCGACTCCAATTATCCCTATCAGCATACCCGATAAAGATAATATGTAGGAGAGAAAATTCAAAAAGAAAGTTGATTCGATCTCTTTAGTCACCATCATAAAAGGCAGAATCACTCCAAGCAGCATCAAAATAAAAGCAGTAATCAGTGCTCTACGAGGAGTGGAAATAAGGAACATAGGATCATTCCTCCCTGTATAACCAACAAGAAACGAAATGGTTGGCTTCAGGCTCAAACTCCGGTGGTTCTTCCACCTCGCATAAACCTGCAATAGCCTGGGGACAACGCGGATGGAAGCGACAACCAGGAGGGGGTACGATCAGGCTGGGTGGTTCGCCTGGAGGTACTTCCTTGAATGAGGCTGCGTTATTTGCATCCGGATCAGAGGTGCCCTGCAATAATGCATGGGTATATGGATGTAATGGGTTATTGATAAGATGATGCACTTCTGCTTTTTCAGCAATTCTACCAGCATACATTACAAAGATGCGTGAGGAGAAGTAACTAACAGTAGCCAGGTCATGGGTGATGTAGATCACCGACAGGTTATATTTCTGCTGCAATCCTTCAAATAATTTCAAGACTTCAACGCGAACGGAAGCATCCAACATGGAAACCGGTTCATCTGCGACCAACAACCTGGGTTCGAGAATCATGGCGCGGGCAATGACAACACGCTGCTGCTGACCACCACTGAGCATATGAGGATATTTTTTCAAATAATCATCAACAGGATGGAGCTTTACTTCTTCCATAACTTTGCGAACCCGTTGTTCCCTCTCGACTTTATCCTTAACTCCGGAAATAATTAAAGGTTCTTCCAAAATCCGGTGAATTGTCATAAAAGGAGCCAGGGCACCATAAGGGTCCTGTTGTACATAGCCGACCTGACCATGGTACCACTGCATTTCCTTTGAATCCATCTCACTTAAATCTTTGCCATCGAATATTATTTTGCCTTCTGTTGGTTCATAAAGAGCCAGGATCGTTTTCATCAGGCTTGATTTTCCACAACCACTTTCGCCAACAACAGCTATGGACTCGGCATGCCCAAGATCAAACGAAACTCCATCGACAGCATGGACATAGCCTGCATGACCAAAACCAAATTTCTTTAATTCAAACCAGACGCGCAGATTCTGAATAGAAAGAAGGGCATCGCTGTGGTCGTTTTGTTCAATTGCTGTGTTCATTTCCATTGTTTCAACAGTCATCATTTGCTCCTATCTCTCATTCATATAACCAGCACTTCACCTTGCGGCCATCCTTCTCGAAGGTAGGCGGTTCCTGCTCGCACTTTTCGAAACGGGATTTGCAGCGAGGAGCAAAGCGACATCTTGGCGGGAGACCGATCAAGCTGGGCGGTTGACCAACGATGAAGTCAAGAACTTTTCTTCCCTTCAGGGTGGGGACACTATCCATAAGAGCCTTGGAATATGGGTGGAGTGGATTGGTAAAGAAGCGATGTGCGTCAGAATATTCCACGATCTGGCCGGCATACATGACGGCAACATCATCAGCTAATTCACTAGAGGTGGCAATATCATGAGTTATCAGGATATAACTGGTACCCAATTCCTTTTTTGTTCTCTTAAGGACATTAAATATATTCGCCTGGGTTAATACATCCAGTGCCGAGGTGGGTTCGTCCAGAATGATCAGGTTTGGTGAAGTGACCAAAGCCATGGCTATGGCAACCCGCTGGCGCATCCCGCCACTTAATTCAAAGGCATACCTGTTCAGGAATCCTTCCGGAACTCCGACATGCTTGAACATTTTCTTGGCAAGCTCAACTGCCTTTTCCTTGGAAACGCCGAGATGGATGATGGCGGGTTCAGCCACCTGTTCACCTACTTTAAGAACAGGGTTGAGGGCATTCATGGCTGCCTGCGGCACGTAAGACATTCCCACCCAGCGGACATTCTGGCGGTATTCTTCGTCATCCAACGCCATCGTATCTGAACCTTCCAGAATGATCTTACCGGTATACGAGGCTACATTCCTGGGAAGCAGGCGAAGGATAGCTTTTGCCAGGGAGCTTTTTCCACATCCAGATTCACCGAGAATTACGACTGCCCGGTTGTAATCAAGATGAAAATCAACTTTATCGACTGCCTGGACAGGTCCCAGGTGGGTATTGAAATAAAGAACCAAGTCTTCGATGAGTAACAATCTGTTTTCTTGTGTCATGGTTTATATATCCCTCAACCTAGGATTAAAGAGTCGATCCAATGCAAAACCAAGCATTGCAAAACCGAATCCGGTGATCATCAATAGAATAGCAGGCTCTAAAACCCAATAATATCTTCCCTGGTAAAGAGCACCATCAGTAAAGGCGTCATTGATAACCTTTCCCCAAGTGGGAAGAATCGGGTCACCAAGACCGAGCACCGCCAAGGATGCTTCGAGGAACACATATGTTGGGACCGATGAAACCAAGGCAGGAATCAACAAGGGGACCATGCGTGGGACCAAATATGAAAAGATAATGCGAGAACTGGGCGCACCATATGCACGGGCAGCTTCAATATAACTGGATTCCTTTGATTGAAGGAAAATTGCCCGATAAGTTTTGATGGCACCTGAAAAGATGCTCAAAAGAATTGTTACTCCCAGCATCAACCAGAGAGAACGCGAATAGAATGTACCTACCATGATCAGAATAGCAAGGAAAGGTAAAACAAGGTTGATCTCCGTGATTCGCTGGATCAATTCATCAATCCAGCCTCCATACCAGGTGCCAAAGGCAGCGATGATCAATGTAAGCAAGGAAGTACCCAAGGCAGCTAAAATACCGAATGCCAAAGCGATCGGAGTTCCATAAAGCAATGGGAGCAGAAGATCTCGACGGTATTTATCTGTTCCGGCAGCGCCAGAAAGTGTCCCAAAGAGAACAAATTCCATATCCATTTCATCCCCATTGGTGAAGGTTGTTGCTATCATCTTCAATTGATATGTACCCTTCAACACCGTGGGAGTTTCCAATTCCGGATCTGAAAAGAGGACCTGCATGACTTTTTCGCTTTTCAATTTTGCCTGAAGCTTTTCATCCTGGGAAAACCGATAAGAAGTTTTATTCTGCACAACCATATCAGCGATTCGAATTTCTCTTCCATCTGGGGTGATCCAACTAATGGACATAAAAGGAAATTTTGGACCGACTTCCGGTCTTATATAGATGGTGATTTCCTGGGGTAATCCATCGGCTTGATAATCGAATGAATAATTTGCTTCAATGGTAGAAATATCTTCCGTATTATGCGTCACCACTTTTTCCATGGAGCCATCAGCGGTATTCACAAAGAACGAGATAGGCTGTTTCTTTTCAGAGAAGAAGTTGAACCATGACGGTGCTGCGTATTTTGGATATTGATACCAAACATCCTCCCCGCCCCGCCAAAGATAGACAGCCTCAGAATACGGTATGGTAACCAAGGCATAAACAGAAACTAAGACCAGGAAGAGAATAATTCCCAAGCCCACCATCGCTGATGGATATTGTTTTAGATTCTTAAAGGCAATCTTCAATTGATTCATCTAGAGCTCCCTGAACCAACTTTAACCCGGGGATCCACCAGGGCATAGACAAAGTCAAGCATAAGGACAGTGATAGCCAACAAATAGGCATAAATAATGGTCGAGCCCACGATCACCGGTGTATCATAAAAACCGATGGCACGGTAGAGAGTGACACCCAGTCCTGGCCATTTAAAAACCGTTTCAGTGATGATAAAACCAGTCCATAAGGTGATGACCAGCAAGGCAAAGTTGGTGATGATGGTTGGCAGCGTAGGACGAAGAATATAACGGCGTTCGACATCGCTGGAAGTCAACCCTTTGGCTTTTGCCATTTCGACGTAATCCTCGCTGGAATAAATCAAGAAAAAGGTACGCCAGTTATAAATACTCAGAAACATGGAACTGACAATAACTGAGGTGCAAGGCAGGATAAGGTGTTTAAGAATACTCAAGTAATAATCGACACGGTTGTCGGGAGGCGGCACATCAACAAGACCTCCAAATGGGAGAACCTTCAAGACCGCGGCGAAAATCAAGATGAAAAAGAGCCCATAAAACCAACTTGGTACTGAGGAAGTTGGTGAGCCGGCGATAATCACCTTGTCCCAGAAGCTGCCATACTTCCTGGAAAGGGATAAGGCAATAAAAAGACTACCGAAAAATAGAATAAGCTGGGATGTACCCGTTAATAATAGCGTAGCTGGCAAGCGTTCCAATAATATATTCCTGACCAGCTTTGAACCCTGGTCGCTGGACATCTGGACAGCGCGACCCAAGTTCAAAGTGAGTGCATTTTTCAGATAACGAACAGAGCGAATGGCAAATGGCTGGTCGAGCCCACGACGTTTAATCTCATTTTCTATCTTTTCCTGGACGATCCTGGTCTTCGCCTCGGTAGAAAGGTTACGGTAGGCAGGATTTAGAAGGATCGTCTGCGTCATGGTGTCGCGGATATCATTGCGCATGATGGTATCGACATAGCCACCCATGTTGGCGATAAGAATCGTGAGGTAAACACCAATCACGACAGTGATCGCCATGGTTAATATCCTGACAGAGGTATAGCGGAAAATACGCATGAATGTGCTGTCTTTAAATGTTATTTTGGCTTCTTGAGCGCCATCGAGTTTTGGAATCACCAATTCTTCAGCCATAATTTTCCTACTCAATAAATTCTTTATGGTGCATATAAGAAAACTGAGGGGCAAGGGAGACCCTTGCCCCTCGTTTTGTGTTACAGAACCATCACTTAAGGCTAGGGAACAACAACATAGTCAAGTGATGTGAATGCCGGGATGGCGACAGGGATGAATACGCCTGCAACTTCGATCGAGCCGGTACCAGCAACCAATTTGGAGGTGATATCGGCAGGAATGGTCAGGGTGAAGACACCATCAGAACCAGCGGCAACGCCTTCACCAACATAGATTGTCAGACCCTCAGCATCGTAGACGAGGAATTTGACCCTGTTGGTGTCAGCGGTTGGATAAGCATCACCCGAGGATTTCAGGGTGAAGGTGGCTGTAAAGACAGCTTCGGCGCCAATCTTGACCTGGGCAGGTCCCTCGAGGGCAGCTACGCCGAGAGGAGCCAGGCTGAAGCGTGACCAGCGGTCTGCAAGGTCAGCAAACTCAAAATTGTTCTTGACAACGACGGAGCCAGCATTCAGGTCAGCAGAAGCCAAGTAGTAAGGACCAGTTCCAACCCAGAAGTGACCATAGGTTTCATAGAAGGTCTTCAAGGCAGCGTAGCGGGCAGTTGCTTCGTCAGCGGTCAGGTAAGCAGCCATGGTGGGAGCGTAAGGAATGGTGTTGTCTGCAATAGCCTGATCAAGTTTCTCAACAAGAATCGGGAGGCTTGGTCCAGCAACGAGGCTCATCCATTCGACTTCCCAGCGATCAGCCTGGCCAGTACCCCAGGCAAGTTCCTGGTTGGCAACAGCAAGGTTGCCGACTGACAGAACAGGCCATGAAGCTTCACCAAGGGTGGAGGTTGGCCACCAGCTGGTGATATCGAGCTCAGCATCTGCGTAGACATTGTCGCTGTAGGTATCGATGGTGAGAGGATCAGTGGATGTGATCTGAACACCTTTGAAGGCGGAGAGGAAGGCTTCCAAGTTGGAAGCGGTGTCCTCATCAAAGATGGCACTGCCTTCCTTGCTGTAGTCAAATGATTCGATCATGTACATGACGAAGTCAGCTACGGAAACGAAGCTGCCGTCATGCCATTTGACAGTTGTGAATAGGTCAGCAGGATAGTAAATGGTGCTCTTCATCTTGGCTGTTACACCATCGGGGAATTTCTCTCCGGCGGTGACCCACAATTGAGTGGCAGGATCCCAATCGACCCAGGCATCTATAGGAACTGTGATCTCGTCGACGAAGGAGAGTGTTACCCAGTCGAGGTTAGCCTGAACGGGGATACCGGTCTGGACAACCAGATCAGCTTTCTCAGCGCGCAGAGGCCAGGCAAGACCGGTGTAAGGATCAGGCATCAAGCCACGGCTTCCGGTAGCATTCTGTGCATAGGCACTGGAAACCCAGTTGGAACCGTTGATAGGATTCCAAGGATCGGTGAAGAGTGTATCAGTTGTACCAGTTTTGACTACGCCACCTTCGATTCCGGTGTAGCGCATGGTGTAAGGTGACATGAAGGTGGTCTCAACGCCGGCGCCAACATCGGCACTAACTTCGAGGTCGCAGCGGAAAGGTACGAAGACCTGCAAGTCAGCAATCCAAACCTGGAATGAATCCTCAAGTGAGAGGGGTAGAGCCTGAACGATCAGGTCATGGCGTTCCTGGAGGGTATCGTAGTTACCATTGGCCAGGTCGTCGCCAACCTGCTGGAAGACTGGATCAGGAACATTGTAGGTCCAGGCAGGGATACCCTGGGCACTGGAGGGCAGGTACATTTCCTGGAAGATGGTGCGCTCGTCGCGGTTCAAACCACTTGAACCCCAACCAGCTGTGTAAACATGCCACAGACCATCTTCAGGATTTGAGCCAATCCAGAAGGGTGAAAGTTCGGATGACTTGGCTTCCTTGCGTTCGGTTGCGAAGCCCAACTTTTCAAGCTGATCGGCGAAGTAGTTACCCCAGAGAAGCCGGGTGCCATCGCCATCGTTGCGGATGAGGAAGAGCAGGGAAATAGGAGCATCCGCAAACATGAACTTGCCGTCAACCTTTGTGGCGCCCATGGCTGCCATTTCGGCATCAACGATCTCCTGGCCTTTTTCGAAGTTATAAGCATACTTGGCTTCGAGACCGCGGGCGACTTCGATGATATCAGTGTAGTCAACCAATTGGGTTGTCAATGGGAAGAACTTAGCCAATGCGCCACCAGCGTAAATTTCCTGGTTGATGTATTCGCGATCGATGACATAGTTCATGGCTTCGCGGATCTTGCGATTCGAGAAGGGGTTGAGCTTGGTAGCATCTGTGAAAACGGCCGGGTTGAACAGAGCGTCGTAATACAGTCCATAGGATTGGACATAGCACAGACCAGCATCCTTGATCTCAGCCAATTTATCTGATGCCAGACCATAGCTGAACAGATCGAGTGAACCAGCTTTAATCTGGGTGACTGCATCAGCTGAAGTCACTGCCACTGTATAGTCGATCTCATCCAACCAACCACCGTGTCGGGTGGTAGGCGGCATAGTTGGCTCCGCTGTGGGAGCTTCGGTAGCAACCGTTGTTGGTGCTCCGGTTACCCCAGGTACTACAGTGGCAACAGGGGTTGCGGCAGGTGCACACGCTGACAGGATCATGCTAGCAGCGAGGATCACACCGACAACCATCATTAAGCGTTTACTTGACATTATCTTTCTCCTCCAATAAATTATTTACAGGTTAGGGTTAAATACGTGTACGAAAATACTTGAGATTCTCTCTTGATAAAAGAATCACCTCCTTTATTTTCCTGACTAAATTCTATCCGAATTATATTGCAAATCGTAAATTTTCCTATTGTCGGATAGGCTCTTAAATTGTTCCCTGGCGATGAGCCTATGCTTCCAGGGAGATATTTTCTAGATTAACACAAGATGAGTAAATCGTCAAGTATTCTGCATTTGGGGTATTCCATCCAATTATGCAGGACCAATTCAGATCACTCAACTGTGAATCTAATGAAGCAATTATATCAGAATCATACGATTTTATGGAGATTTGGCAAGTAATCAAATTTCACTCCGTTTTCCCCCGGTCTCGTTGACACCGTACTAAGCAAACGGTACAATGACCAGCACGATTGATTAGAAATGTATTTATTTTAGAGGAGGCTGACCATGCTTAAAGAATTCAAGGAATTTGCGATGCGTGGTAATGTCATAGACCTGGCAGTGGGTGTGATCATTGGCGGCGCTTTTGGAAAGATCATCAGTTCCCTGGTCAATGATATCATCATGCCACCCATCGGTATGCTTCTCAACGGTGTTAATTTTTCGGACCTGTTCGTCTCGTTAGACGGAAGCAAATACGCTTCCCTGCAGAATGCCCAGGAGGCAGCAGCACCAACCCTGAACTATGGACTCTTCATTAATAACATCATCGATTTTCTGATCGTTGCTTTCATTGTGTTTCTTTTCGTTCGCATGATCAATCGTCTCCAAAAACCAGCTGTCCCGGAAAAGGCAGTTGAAGAAACAAACAAGGATTGCCCTTTCTGCCTTTCATCCATCCCGATCAAAGCCAGCCGCTGTCCTTTCTGTACTTCGCAACTAGCTGAGTAAAGAAACCAATAATAAAAGCACCCACCCATTATGTTTGAAAATCCCGGCGTGGAAGGGATATGTAATCATTCATGGATATTCTCGACAAACTCAACGAACAACAACGCCAGGCTGTGACCTGTGAATTGGGACCGGTTCTGGTAATGGCAGGACCAGGGTCGGGAAAAACGCGGGTGCTGACAAACCGGATCGCATACGTGATACAAAGCATGGGGATTCGACCATGGCAAATGCTGGCGGTCACCTTTACCAACAAGGCTGCCCGTGTGATGGCTGAGAGGGTCAATGAACTGATCGGTGAGGATGCGACAAGAATGGGACTATGGCTGGGGACTTTCCATGCCATGTGCGCCCGAATTCTGAGGGCTGAAGCGGAATACCTGCCAATAACCTCCAACTATGTGATCTATGATGACAACGATCAAGAGCGGGTGGTCAAATCCGCTTTGAATTCATTAAACATGGATGTGAAGATCCATCGACCGGCAAGCATCCATGCAGCCATTTCCAATGCGAAAAATGAGTTGATCAGTGCTGAGAATTACCCGGAACAAACCTACCGTGATGAAGTGGTTAAGCTTGTTTACAAGGTTTACCAGGAAGCCCTGCAAGCGAGCAATGCAGTTGATTTTGATGACCTACTGCTGTATACCGCCCAAATCCTGGCTGATATCCCTGCCGTAAGAGAAAAATATGCCCAGAAATTCAGGTACATCCTGGTGGATGAATTCCAGGATACCAACCTGGCTCAATACACGCTGTTGAAGCAGCTAGCATCCGTCCATCAGAACATCTTTGTTGTGGGAGACCCGGACCAGTCGATATACCGCTGGCGGGGAGCCGATCATCGCAATGTACAACGGTTTGAAAAGGATTTTAAGCAATCGACGATCATCCAACTGGAGCAGAACTATCGATCACGCCAAAACATCCTGAATGCCGCCATGAAGGTGATTAATCAAAATGAGAAACGTTATCAAAAAAACCTTTTCAGCAAACGGGGTGACGGGGAGAGACTGATCTACCATGAAGCAAGGGATGATTATGGTGAAGCTGATTACGTGGTGGAAACCATTGTACAGTTAATCTCAAGCAAGCAATTCTCACCGGGTGACATTGCGGTCATGTACCGCACCAATGCACAATCAAGGTTATTGGAGGAGGCATTCCTGCAGGCGCGGCTTCCCTATCGTCTGGTAGGAGCGCAGCGCTTTTATGGGCGCCGGGAAGTCAAGGATATGATCGCTTATTTACGATTGGTGTACAACCCGGCAGACAGCATCAGCCTGGAAAGAGTGATCAACACACCGACACGCGGGATCGGGCAGAAGACCTTTCAAGTACTTATTGAAACTGCAGAAAAAGAAGGAGACCATCCTTATGAAATTCTTTTCAGCCTGGCACGGGGTGAAGGGAGCAGTGCATGGACCTTATTCACAAATCGGAGTGCATCCTTGCTAGCATCCTTCGGCAGGTTATTTCAAGCATGGGTGAACGAGAAGGATGCGCTTTCTGTCAGCGACCTGTTCGACAGGATCGTGGAAGATATTCATTTCAAGGAAGCCCTGAGCGATGATGAGACGGAGGAAGGTCAAGAACGGTGGGAGAACGTCCAGGAACTACGACGACTGGCAAAAGAATACGATCAACGCGGATTGCTGGATTTTCTTGAATCTGTTGCCCTGATCTCAGACCAGGATACTCTGCCGGAAGGGATCGACCACCCCACCCTGCTGACCCTGCATTCCTCCAAAGGATTGGAATTTGGGGCTGTCTTCATCGTGGGATTGGATGATGGCATATTGCCGCACTCGCGCTCTTTCGATGAACCGGAAGAAATGGAAGAAGAGCGACGGCTTTTCTACGTGGGAATCACGCGCACCAAAGACCGCCTCTACCTGATACGATGCCAACGGAGAGGTGGGAGGGGTTATGGAGAAGAAACCTACCCATCCCGATTCCTTGAGGACATTCCAGATGAACTGATCAATGGGCGTTTTAAAGGATATAACTGGCAGAGCAAGGCGAGAGTTTCAACAACCTGGAGTCCGCCTATGCATGCGATATCTTTCGTAAACAAGGAGGCTGAGTACCCTGTTGGCACAAGGGTTTCACACCCGACATGGGGGGAAGGGACTGTACTGGAGAGCCGCCTGCAAGATGATGATGAAATCCTGGCCGTGAATTTCAAGGATTATGGACTGAAACGCCTGGCGGCGTCACTGGCAAAATTAACCATTTTGTGAATTGTTTCATTTTGGATTAAAGACTTTTATAATAAGTCATCATAAAACCAATTGAAAGGATTAATATGGATTTCCAAACTTTACCCAAAGATGCAGAAAGCATCCTTAAATTGAAATGGACTGACCTGGAGGCATACGCAAATGACCTGGAAAGCAGACCGTTGAACAAAGGGAACGTGGCACAATGGCTCCTGGATTGGACCGTCCTTAGCGATATCATTTCCGAAACCTATGCCCGGCTGTCCCTGGCAACCACCGTCAATACTGCAGACAAACGAGCAGAAGAATCGTTCAAAGCATTCCTGGATAACTTATTACAGGCGTCAAGAAGTGCTTTTCAAAAGTTAAAAGTAAGACTTCTGGAAAGCGGTTTGCAGCCGGAAGGTTTCGAGATCCCACTTCGTAATATGAAGGCTGAAGCCGACCTGTTCCGCGATGAGAACCTATCCCTGCTCTCTGAGCAACAAAAATTAAGCCTGGAGTACGACAAGATCATTGGGGCAGAAGTAATAGAATGGGAGGGAAAAGAAATAACCCTTACCCAAGCGACCCAAAAATTAAATAATCCTGACCGTGAAAAACGGGAAGCGCTATGGCACACAATCCTAGACCGCAGGCTGGAAGACCGCGAAGGGATCAACGACCTGTGGGGAAAATTCATGGAAAACCGGGCAGCAATTGCCAGGAATGCCGGGAAAAAGAGCTGGCGGGAATATGCTTGGCAGAATTTCCTGCGGTTTGATTATTCTCCAGAAGATTGCCGATCGTTTCACAAGGCGATCGAGGAAGTGGTTGTGCCTGCTGCAACCCGAATTTACGATAACCATCGTAATGACCTGGGGTTGGAAAACCTTCGTCCATGGGACCTGACTGACGGCTGGTTCGGGCGACCGGTGGATATCGGAAAACCGAAGCTTAAGCCTTTCAAGGATATGGATGAATTCGAGTATAAAACCGCAGCCATATTCAACCATGTAGATAAAAAGATCGGGGAATATTTCAAGGAACTGGAAGATAATCACATGCTGGATCTCCCCAATCGAAAAAACAAGGCTCCAGGAGCGTACTGCACCTCGTTTGATGTGATCCGAAAACCATTCGTATTCATGAACGCGGTCGGCCAGCACGATGACGTGCAAACACTGCTGCATGAAAGCGGGCATGCCTTCCATGTATTTGAATCTTCTGCGTTACCTTATGCACAGCAGTTGAATGTACCCATGGAGTTTGCAGAAGTTGCATCGATGGGAATGGAACTCCTGGCGGCACCTTACCTGACGCAGGAATTTGGTGGATTTTATACTGCCGAGGAAGCAGCCCGGGCAAGAATTGAACACATGGAGGGCTGCATTCTTTTCTGGCCTTTCATGGCGGTGGTGGATGCCTTCCAACACTGGGTATATGAGAATCCGAAAAGCGGGTCAGAGCCAGCTAGCTGCGACGCCAAGTGGGAAGAACTGTGGAATCGATTCATTCCAGCAATTGATTGGAGCGGGTTGGATGATGAACTTAAAACCGGGTGGCACCGCAAGCTGCACATTCACCAGGTACCTTTCTATTATGTTGAATACGGCATGGCACAACTGGGTGCAACACAGATCTTTGCCAATGCGCAGAAAGATCAATCCAAGGCGGTGGCAAGCTATCGAAAAGCACTTTCCCTGGGAGGCAAGGTCACCCTTCCGGAATTGTTTGCAACCGCAGGCGGGAAATTTGCCTTTGACCGGGAAACTGTCCAGCAAGCTGTATCGGTGTTGGAGAGATCGATAGAATCACTGCGGGTATAAACTGGCGAAGCAAAAATTGCAGTCCAAACAGGTCATGAGGATCATCATGACCTGTTTTTTTATCATGATGGATCAATTAGCCAAGACCCCAACCAAAGTGAAAGGAACGAACCAAATCCCAGCCATTAATCACCATCCGGGAACAATAAAGTAAAATATAGAATGGTATGAGCATCATTTACAATCCATACCCAAGTTCTTAAAAAGAGATGGGAAGACTGATGAGCAAAACACTGACAATCGTTATCCCGATGGCAGGGCATGGAACACGGATGCGTCCGCATACGTGGAGCAAACCCAAACCATTGATAAGTGTGGCTGGTAAGACATCGCTTGACCACCTGCTGGAAAGTTTCGACTCCCTTCCACCTGACCTGACGATCGAATACGTGTTCATCGTCAGCCCCAACCTGGGAGAGATGCAAATCCCGGTTTACATGAAAGAGCATTACCCCAACTACAAGGTGGATTATGTCGTTCAGACTGAAATGCGGGGTCAATCGGATGCCATATACCTGGCAAGGGAATACCTGCAGGGACAGATCCTGATGATCTACTCAGACACTTTGATAGAAACTGATTTTTCGGAAATTGGAAATGAATCGCTGGGCGGCATCGCATGGGTTAAATCGGTCGAGGATCCGAGAAGGTTTGGCGTCGCGGAGATCAACAAGGCGAAGATCATCAAGAGATTGATCGAAAAACCTGCAAGCATGGATAACGACCTGGCAGTGGTGGGATGCTATTATTTTCGTTCGGGTGAGGACCTGGTCTCCGCCATCGAAGAACAATTCAAGCGGGACCTACAATTGAAAGGTGAATATTTCCTGGTGGATGGGATCAATATCATGATCGAAAGAGGGCTCGAGATGCGAGTGGAGCCAGTTGAAACCTGGCTGGATACCGGCACGATCGATGCCACCCTGGAAACCAATCAACGTTTACTGCAATTGGGAAGGAATCCCTCCACATACACACCAACCCGAGATGTTAAAATTACTCCACCGGTATACATTCACCCGGATGCCAGAGTGACCTCTTCACAAATTGGACCCAATGCATCCATCGGCTCCAGGTGTGTCATAACCGGCAGCAAAATTGAAGACAGCATCCTGGAAGAAGGTGCACAAGTCAAGGATGCCAACCTGATACACTCCTTTCTTGGCTGCAACGTGAATGTGAAAGGGAGAGGGGTTGAAAGTCCAGCAGCAAGACTGAATCTTGGGGATGACAGCACAGTAGAGTTATGATGACTGAAATCGTTGAGTGCCATTCAGGCTATGAATATGGTGAAAGACCGATAGCGCTAACCTGGAAAGGTGAGCGACTGGAGGTCACAACCATCCTTGACCACTGGCGGATCCCGGGCGGAAAATGCTTTCGCGTGGAAACGAGAGATGAGCAAGTATTTGAAATCACGTACGTGGAATTATATGATGAATGGAGAATTCATCAACCATGAGGAGAATTAATGCAAGAAATTTCTGAAAGGCGAATGTTATCTGATCGAGTTGCGACCCTGAAACCTTCCGGAATCAGGAAGTTCTTTGATATCGCGGCAACCATGAAAGATGTGATCTCGCTCGGCATCGGTGAACCTGATTTCACGACCCCCAAACCGATCCTCGAAGCGGGAATACGCTCCCTTCAGCACGGAGAGACCCATTACACGTCCAACGCAGGAAAGATGGAACTGCGGCAAGCTATTGCTGACAATCTAAAAAGATTGTATGGTGCGGAATATGATGCGAGCAACCAGATCATCGCCACCGTGGGGGTATCTGAGGCTCTTTACCTGGCACTGACAGCCGTCTTAAACCCGGGTGATGAAGTGATCATTCCGACACCCTGCTTTGTTTCCTACCAGGCCGAGGTTCTCCTGGCAGGAGGGGTGCCAGTTGAGATCCCGAGCCGATTTGAGGATGATTTCCAGCTTGACCCGAAGAGGATCGAAAAAGCGATCACTGCAAGAACCAAAGTAATCTTCATCGGGTATCCCAACAACCCGACCGGTGCGGTCGCTTCACGGGATGTACTGCTGGAGGTTGCCCGGATCGCTGAAAAGAATCAGCTACTGGTCATTTCAGATGAGATCTATGACCGCCTTGTCTATGATTTCAAGCATGTTTGTTTCCCAACATTGACAGAATATGCAAGAGAGAACACACTTCTTTTGGGAGGATTCTCCAAAGATTATGCCATGACAGGCTGGCGCATCGGTTACGCGGCAGGACCTGCGGAACTGATAAGAGGATTGGTGCGTATTCACCAGTACACAATCATGTCTGCACCGACCATCGCCCAGGATGCGGCAATAGAAGCCGTACGCAACGGCGAGGAATTCGTTCTGGAAATGGTGGCGGAATATGACCGCAGGCGACGTTTGATCGTCCATGGACTTAACCAGCTTGGATTGACCACCTTCGAACCAAAGGGTGCTTTTTATGCCTTCCCAAACATCGCTGCTTCTGGGATGGACGATGAGATATTTGCCGAAAAATTATTGCAGGAAGAACATGTGGCTGTTGTGCCCGGAAATGCATTTGGTGCAGGAGGAGATGGATTCGTTCGGTGTTCCTATGCGACGGCATATGAAAAGATCGAAGAAGCGCTGCGGCGGATGGAACGATTCATGGCGAGGCAAGGCTAAGGAATCAACCCTTTATCTATCTGATAGTGAACAAAACGAAACATCCGCCTAAATAGCGGATGTTTCGTTATTAACTTTTTCAATGGATGTCAAGAACCTTACAGGAGGATTGCAGAAATGGAGTTGGCTTACCGTTTCCTCTTTACATTGGTCCGATGGGATGTTATGCTGATAAAACCCAAACTTGATCACCCATTTCCCCAAGTGGAATCGCTATGCCCGAAATCATCACATACTCTTTAAAAACCAGCAAAGATAATTCAGATGAATATTTTCAAATCATCGCTGGATTTTGTGATGAGGTGAGCAAGCATATAAGCGAGGAAATGAAGGAATTTCTCACGTCCTTTGACGGCTGGATTGAAAATAGGAACCTTCCGCATAAATTCAGCATTGAAGAAAATACGTTCGCATTGCTGAACATGGGAATTCTGTGGAAGATTTACGGAGCACGGGCAATGAAATCCAGTAGGTCCACCCGAAAGGTCCGTTCGGGGTTGGTTAGCATAAGGAAGACAAACACAACCCTCAAACCAATAGCAGACTTCTTCAGGGGACTTCTGAATGGGATCACTTCATTCAATAAGGAAAAGGACAGCGAACAGCCTGCAGCAACCCCGCAAAATTTTAATCTCCTGTTGGACTGGCTGGAGGCAAGTGGTGAATTTGCCGAGGTTGTCAACAATGTTCAAGCATGGAGAGGTTTTCTTTTCACGAAATCAAAGTCAGAATTCGAAACCATTCTTTTCAAGCTGATCACCCTGGCTGAGTGGTTCACAGAAACCAGTTTGAAACGCCTGGGGAATTTCACGGAAAATGTCAACCAGTTCCTGGAGGTAGAACATCCCCACTACCGCTGGCGGGAGGACTCCCTTTTCACTGGGAAGAACCGGGTTGAGTACCACCTGAACATGGTGGGAACAGAATTGCTCAACAGAATGTTGAGAGAAGTTTTTAATAATTGTTCACAAAAGATCGTCATCCTGCCACCCTGTATGAAAGCCAAACCTGATGATGAATGTCTTGCACTCCAAACGTCTTTTGGTGAACGTTGCATGCACTGCACACCTGGCTGCCGGGTCAACCAGATCAGCAAGTTGGGAGAGAAAAAAGGTTTCATGGTAACCATCATTCCCGATGATCTCAAGATCTACTCAGGAGAATCCAGCATCACCGGGAAATCAAACTCATTGGGAGTTGTGGGAGTGTCATGCCCACTGACCAATGCACAAGGTGGACTTGAAATGATCCGCATGGGTGTACCTGCACAAGGACTTCCCCTTGACTATTGTGGATGCTCTTATCACTGGCATAGGGACCGGATCCCAACAGAACTCAACATAAAGCAACTTCTCAAGATCCTCCATTAAAATTCCACAAGAATAATCTTTTAATCCACAACCTTGCGAAGGTTTTAAACTTTCGCAAGGTTTAAAGAGATTACAGCACCTAACCGCGAGGGGTTGCAACGATAAAAAAACCGGATCAGATGAACCAATCCGGCTTTATAGATTTATTTTGTTTTAATTTACCGGCCAGAGGAAACCCATAGCTGCCAAGGGGATAAAGAAAAACAACACAGCCAGGCTACCTGATAGCAACCCATTGTCTTTGCGCTCATCCTCGATGTGGACGGAAGGAAAAATCCCTTCGATCTTCCAAAGCGGACCGCCAAACCAACTGAACAGTAAACCGCCCAACAATCCACCGACATGCCCCCAATTATCCACTCCACTTACACTGAATCCAAACATGAGGTTGATCACAGCCATAAAAATAAGGTTGTTAATGGCACGACTGGCTCTGCCTCGCAGAACTTCGCGGTTCTGAAAAAGAAAAACACCCTCAGCCCCGAGGAGCCCAAAAATGGCTGTTGAAGCGCCCAATGAAGCAGCAGGGGTTAAAACGAATGAAAAAACGTTTCCGGCAAAACCAGTCATAAAATACAAGGCAAGGAAACGCATCTTACCGAAACGAGCTTCCATGCCGCGCCCAAATACATAGAGCGCATACATATTAAAACCAATATGGAGGATGGAACCATGCAAGAAAAGAGGCGTGATCAATCGCCAAATCTGAAACTGGCGAATGGCTGGTCCATATTTAACGCCCAACCCAGCCAGGATATCCGTGCCTGTCAACCACTGACTGACCATCTGCAACAGGTAGGCCAGGACCGTGACAGCGATCAGAGAATAGGTTACATATGGTGTGCTTACTGGCATTGCGACCCGAACAGCCCCGGGTGGAGGCGTTTCAGGTGGTCTATTTTCAGGTGGTTGAAAGGGATTCAAAGATTGTCCTTAATTAATATTAATTTTATAACGATACCTTACGATGTTTGACACGGTGGTGTTCAGCCTGGATTATGGCGGAGAGGATGTCCACAGCTTCATCCAACTGGAAGTCCGGATTAACCAAAACATAATCAAACTCACCGATGCGCTTTAATTCCTGGCGGGCAGTGGCGATGCGCAGGTTCAACCCTTCCGGTGTTTCGGTTTTACGACTCTTTAACCTGTTGACCAACTCCTCTTCACTTTCAGTAGTGAGGAAGATAAGGAGTGATTCGGGGGCAAGCTTGCGAATTGTTGCTGCTCCCTGCACATCAATGCGCATGATGACATCCTTTCCGGAAGCAAGGGCTTTGCGAACCTGCTGCTTGGGTATGCCTTTATAGTCATTATATACAATGGCATATTCCAACAGCTCATCCTGTTCGATCATGCGGGCAAATTCATCATGGCTGACAAAAAAGTAATCCCTGCCATCGACCTCATTTTCCCTAATCGGACGAGTGGTTGCAGTTACCACGAAATGGATAGGTAACTCCCTTTCCTGCATTCGCTGCAAGATGGTATCCTTGCCAACTCCTGATGGACCAGAGATAATGATCAGAAGAGGCTCAGGTTTGTACAAGTTGAATTCGGGGTCTGAAATCATTTCGTAATTGTAATCCATATCAGGACTCTTCATCCTGAAAACCTGTGCGGTAAAGATCAGCATACATACCCTGGTTATGCATGAGCTCCTGGTGAGTGCCCTGCTCGACAAGCATGCCATCATGGATGACAATAATGCGGTCTGCATTGGTGATCGTTGAGAGGCGGTGAGCAATTACAAGGGATGTCCGATCTTTGAGCAATTTTCTTAATGCAATCTGGATCACCAATTCGGTCTGTGTATCGACAGAAGAAG